>Ga0302314_10011229_pt1 | contig 15643 bp, 16 predicted proteins | sample III_Palsa_N2_3_FD_200533 | JGI IMG/M metagenome (GOLD analysis project Ga0302314, IMG submission 200533) | Peat permafrost microbial communities from Stordalen Mire near Abisko, Sweden - III_Palsa_N2_3 | ecosystem: Environmental > Terrestrial > Soil > Palsa > Peat permafrost | place: Sweden...
AGCCTCTCCGCGCGCCAGGCCGAGTTCGCCGCCGTAAGGTAAAAAACGTTTCCCTGTTGACAATCCACAGATGTGCGCGTATCTATATGTAGAATGGCAACAGGGAGACTTAATGGGCGATAGCAAGCCGGATGTACTGCAGGGCACGCTCGATCTGATGGTGCTCAAGACGCTGGAATCGATGGGCTCGCTGCATGGCTACGGCATTGCGCGGCGCATCGAGCAGGTGGGCGGCAACGGGCTGAGCATGAATCAGGGGACGATCTACCCGGCGCTGCTGCGCCTGCTGCAGCGCGGATGGATCAAGGCGGAGTGGGGAGTGTCGGAGAGCAACCGCCGCGCCAAGTTTTATTCGCTGACGCGCATGGGCCGAAAGCGGATCGAGAGCGAAACCGAAAACTGGGAGCGCATCGCAGCCACGATGGCGCGCTTCCTTGCTCCGTCCAATTAGGGCGCCGTCGAATCAGGAGCCGAGCATGAGTCTACGCACATGGCTGAGCCGATGCGCCGCGCATTTTCGCCGCCGCAGCCTCGATGAAGACCTCGACGCCGAGCTACGCTCGCACATCGATCTGGCCACGGAAGAAAACATGAAGCGCGGCATGACAGCGCTGCAAGCGCGCACTGCTGCGCTGCGCGAATTCGGCGGCGTCACGCAGGCCAGAGAATCGTACCGCATGCAGCGGGGACTGCCCTTCATCGATCAGCTTGTCCGCGATCTTCGCTTCGGCATCCGCCAATTGCGCGGCGCCCCCGGCTTTACCGCAACTGCCATCCTTACACTGGCGCTGGGCCTGGGCGCCAACACGGCGGTCTTCTCGCTGATCAATGCGCTGCTGCTGCGTCCGTTGCCGGTGCCGCATGCTGAGGCGCTTGCCCTGTTGCACAACGACCGCGATGACGATAGCGGCCGCAGAATGCCGGGGCCGAACTTGAGCTTTTGCGCGCCTATGTTTCGCGCGCTCGAAAAGCGCCATGATGTGTTTGACGGCGTCGCCGCATTTGCCGGCACCATGCTGCAGGTGCGCGGGGGCTCCGGCAATGTAGAAATTCGCGGAGCAGAGGTGAGTGGGCAGTTCTTCAGCGAACTCGAGGTGCCTGCGCTCAAGGGCCGCGTGCTGACGCCGCAGGACGACCAGCCGGGCGGTGGTTCGACGGGATTCGGCGTAGTGATCAGCGAGGGCTTCTGGCGGACCTGGTTCAACAGCGCGCCGGACGTGGTGGGCCGCAGGCTGACCATTGCCAACGCGCCTTTCACGATAGTTGGAGTCATGCCCAGATCGTTTATCGGCGCCGATCCCACGCGCAGGCCGGAGATCTATGTGCCGCTGGAAGCCGAGCCGGTGATCGACGCGCCGTATAACGCCATTGCCGGCGGATACCGCTCCTGGTGGCTGCGCGTGATTGCGCGGCGCAAGGCCGGCGTCTCGCTGGAGCAGGCCAATGCCGCGCTGCGGGCTGCGTCCAACCCCATCCTCGACGAAGCCGTTCCGGATGCGAGCTGGATCAAGGAAGCGCGGGATCACAAGTTCCACTTTGCCGCCGAGCCGGGGTCGAGGGGCTATTCCTATCTGCGCCAGGTGTTCTCGAAGCCGCTGACCGCCGTATTCCTGCTCTGCGGCGCGATGCTGCTGCTGGCCTGCCTGAATCTTGCCAGCCTGCTGATGGCGCGGGCCGCGGCACGCGAGCGCGAACTGGCCACGCGCCTGGCTTTGGGCGCAACGCGCGGCCGGCTGATCCGGCAACTGCTGGTGGAGAGCCTGCTGATCGCGGTGTTGGGCACGGCTGCCGGCATGGTGGCTGCGCCGGCGGTGAGCCAGTCGCTGGCGGCCATGGTGGTGGCCAACAACCGCAGCGCCACGCTGGATGCGATGCCCGATCTGCGCGTGTTCCTGTTTGCCGCGATCGTTGCGGTTGTGGCCGCGGTCCTGATTGGTCTCATTCCGGCGCTGCGGGCTACGTCCGGCAATCTCAACGATCAGATCAAGTGCGGTTCGCATACAACCTCGGCGCGCGAGAAGCGCAGCCTTTTGCCGCGAATGCTGATGGGTATTGAAGTAGCGCTGGCGCTGATGCTGGTGGCGGGCGCCGGGCTGCTGGCCACCAGCCTTTCGCGGCTCTATCGCACCGGCCTGGGCTTCGATCCCCAGGGAGTGGTGAACCTGGGCCTGGACATGGACAAGCAATCGCTGGAAGGCGATGCCCTGCTGCGCTGGTACCGGGAGTTTGGCGAGGCGATGGGGCATCTGCCGGGAGTCCGGAACGTAACTTTCGCGGCCATCACGCCCATTCAAGGGGGCGTCTGGATCAACAACCTCCACTCGACGGTGAGCAATGGCGATCGCGAGATTTATTGCAATGGGGTTGCGCCGGATTACTTCAAGACCATGCGTATTCCTCTGTTTGCCGGGCGCGACTTTTTGTGGTCTGACACGCCGTCATCAGGCAGCAAGATCATCCTGAATGAGACGGCGGCGAAGTATCTATTCCCTGGGCGCAATGCGATTGGGCAGCATGTGGCCGGATACAAGGACGCCGCGTACGAGGTGATTGGCGTCGTCGGCGATACGCGCTACACGTCCATCCGCGACAGCGCTCCCGCCGAGGGTTATTTTCCGATTACCCAGGGCTCGGAAAAGAAGGCATCGTATACGACGGTGGTGCGCATCGACGGGCCGGCTGCCCCAATGGCCGCCGCCGTGCGAGCGCTCACTGCGCGCATGGCGCCGGATATACCCGCACCAACCATGACGACTTTGAACAGCGACATCGACGAATCCATCAGCTCGGAGCGCATGATGGCTATGCTGGCCGTGTTCTTTGCCGGGTGCGCGCTGTTGGTCACGGCCATCGGCCTCTATGGCACGCTGGCTTACGCTACGGCGCGACGCACCAGCGAGATCGGCATTCGCATGGCGCTGGGCGCACATCGCACGCAGGTGGTGGCCATGGTCTTTCGCGAAAACGCGTGGATAGCGGCGGGAGGCTCGCTTGCGGGACTTCTTGCCGCCTTGCTGGCGTCACGGGCGCTGGCGAGTTTTCTGTATAACATCTCGCCACGCGATCCGTGGGTGCTGGCGGAGTCAGTGCTGGCGCTGATCTTCGTTGCCAGCGCGGCCTCGCTGCTGCCGGCCCTGCGCGCGGCCCGGATTGAGCCCATGCAGGCGCTGCGGACCGAATAGGAGCCGCGCATGTTGCGCTCATTGCTAAGCCGCTGCGCTGCGCTCTTCCGCGGAAAGAAGCTCGATGCGGATCTTGATGCGGAGTTGCGCTCCCACATCGATCTCGCCGTGGAGGAACACACGAAACGTGGCATGGATGCGCAACAAGCGCGAACAGCGGCGCTGCGCGAGTTCGGCGGCGTGACGCAGGCCAGCGAAAATTACCGCGCGCAACAGGGCTTTCCAATCTTCGCAACATTCCTGCTGGATGTGCGCTACGCACTGCGGCAGCTGCGCCGATCGCCGGGGTTCGCCGCCACTGCAATCGTCGCGCTGGCGCTCGGCATTGGCGCCAATACCGCCATCTTCAGCGTGGTTCAGGGCGTGCTGCTGGCCCCGCTGCCCTATCTTGAGCCCGATCGCCTGGTGATGCTGACGGAGAGCCGCCCTGGCGTGAAACAGATTTACCCATCCTTCCCGGACTTCCTCGATTGGCAGCGCAGCATGCGCTCCGTCGAGCAGATGTTTGCGATCGGTTTTCGCGATTACGACCTGTCGGCTCCGGGCACGCCGGCGCATCTCAGCGGCATCGAGGTCAGCCAGGGTTGCTTCGCTACGCTCGGCGTCAAGCTGGCGCTGGGCCGCGATTTCTCTGCCGCGGAAGACCTGCCGCACGGAGCGCCGGCCGCCATCGTCAGCGATCGCCTGTGGAAGGAGCTATTCGCTTCCAGCCCGCGGGCGCTGGGCAAGACCCTGGTCCTAGATAGCGAGGAAGTCACCATCATCGGCGTGCTGCCGCCGCACTTTCGCCTGCTCGAGGACGCGGATGTGTATACGTCGCTGGCGCGCAGCGAGCCGCTCTACGCGGCCGACCGCACCATCCACGATGCCGGCGTGATTGCGCGGCTGCGCCCCGGCGTAAGCATCGGCGAGGCGCAGGCGGAACTCGCGGCCCTCCAGTCCAATCTCGACCGGCAATATCCCATGGCCGACCGCAATCTCGGCTCCGGCGTCGCCCCTCTGAAGCAGGAGATCGTGGGCGGCACGCGCGCCATGCTGCTCAACTTGCTGGGCGCTGTGTGCATCGTGCTGCTCATTGCCTGCGCCAACGTCGCTAACCTCTTGCTGGCGCGGGCCGCGGCGCGTACGCGCGAGTTCGGCATTCGCGCCGCGCTCGGCGCCAACCGCGCGCGCATGGTGAGGCAACTGCTCACCGAGAGCGCGCTGCTGGCGCTGGCCGGCGGTGCGCTCGGCGTGCCTATGGCACTTTGGACCGTCAAGCTGATGCTGGCCACGTTTCCTGAGAGCCTGCCGCGCGCGGAAAACATCGGCATTAATGTGCCGGTCCTCCTCTTCGCGTTCGCCCTTTCGCTTGCGGTGGGGCTGGTGTTCGGCGTCGCGCCCGCGCTGAAGAGCTCGCGGATCGATGTGCAGAGTTCATTGAAGGATGGCGATCGCGGCGCAACCCGCACGCGTCATGGAGGCCAGAGCGCGCTGGTGGTGGTGCAGATGGCCCTCACCCTGGTGCTGCTGATGGGCGCGGGCCTGCTGCTGCGCACCATTCGCGATCTGTGGAGCGTCAATCCGGGCTTCAATCCGCAACACATCGTCGCATTCAAAGTTGGGCTCTCGCCCGCGCTGACCTCGACCGCAGCCGGCACGCGTCTCGCCTACCGGCAGTTGCTCGACCGCCTTCGCACGATTCCCGGCGTGCAGGCAGCCGACTTCACCAACGTGGTGCCGCTCGCGGGCGACAACAACACCGGCCCCTTCTGGGTGGGCGCGCAGCAGTCCACATCCATGCAGGACGCGCCGCACGCGCTCTACTTCGAGCCCGGCCCGGACTACCTCAATGTTATGCAGATCCCTCTGCTCGAGGGCCGCTTCTTCACTGCGGACGACAACGCTGCCTCCGAGCCCGTGGTGGTTATCGACAGCGTTCTGGCCCGCACTTACTTCGCCGGCCGCGATCCAGTCGGCCAGAGCATCACCGTGGCGCATTGGCGCACTGCGCGCGTGGTGGGCATAGCCGGCCACGTGCGCAACTTCGGCCTGGGCGACCCCGGCCTCTACAACGCAAGCCAGATTTACATCTCCTTTTATCAGCTCTCCGACGACTGGGTGCCCGCGTTTGCCCGATCGCTCTCCATCGTGGTGCGCACGCCTCTGGATGCGGCCGCGCTCATGCCCGCCATAACGGATGCCGTGTATTCGGCTGGCAAAGATCAGCCGATCTATGAAGTTCACACCATGCAGCAGATCGCTTCAAACTCAATGGCGCCGCAGAGGTTGCCCATGATGCTGCTCGCCACATTTGCCTGCGTGGCGCTGGTGCTGGCCTCGGTAGGCATCTACGGCGTGATTTCGTATTCCGTTGCATTGCGCACGCAGGAGATCGGCATCCGCGTGGCGCTGGGCGCGGAGCGGCGCAGCATCTTCAGCATGATTCTCGGCCAGGGCCTGCGCCTCGCTGTGGGTGGCCTCGGCATTGGCATCGCCGCCACATTCATGCTGGTCCGCGTACTGTCGAGCTTTTCGCAACTGCTCTTCGGCGTGCGCGCCACCGACCCGCTCACGTTTGTCTCGGTGTCATTGGTATTGATGATCGCGGCGTTGCTGGCCTGCTACATTCCGGCGCGCCGCGCCATGCATTCCGACCCGATGCGGGCCTTGCGGGCGGAGTAGCCGCTGCAATTCTCAGAATCTGTCAAAAAACCGGGCGCGTTGAAGGGTACGGGCTTCAGCCCGTACGTTGAGAGCAGATTTTTCGACTTCGGCTTTAGTCGCTGAGGGAATGCGGACCCCCGAAAGCCCTCCCTCAGGGGCTAAAGCTCAATCGTTTGAAGGCACTGACGTACGGGCTGAAGCCCGTGCCCTTCACGCAAAGGGAAGTTATTGGACAGGTTCTCAAGGACTTGCCGCTGCGATTCGATATGCTTATTCGCATGAGCAAGCGAACGGGGCGAACTCTGGGCGCGGGGTTGCTGGCCACCGCGCTGGCTTTGGCAGCGGCGCAGACAGCCGGCATCGATCCGGCGCTGATGGCCAAGGCCAACGCCGGCGACGCTGCAGCGCAGATGCAAGTGGCGCAGGCCTACGAGAAGGGCGATCAGGTCAAGCGGAGCTATCCCCAGGCCGCGGCGTGGTACCGCAAGGCAGCCGACCAGGGCAATGTCCAGGCGGAGATTCTTCTCGCCTCCTGTTATCGCGACGGCCGGGGTATCGACCGCGACATGGAGCAGGCCGCGGCCTGGTATCGCAAGGCTGCCGAACAGGGCGATGTGGGCGCGCAGGCCACGCTGGGGCTGCTTTATTCAATTGGCCAGGGTGTGCTGCGCAGCGATGTGAACGCCTACTATTGGCTGGCGCTGGCCGCGGCCGTCAAAGGTCCCGACCAGGCCAAGTATGCCGCCAACCGCCAGAGCATGGCAGCGCGGCTCACTGCGGATGAGTTCAATGCGATCCAGGCGAAGGTGACAGAGTGGCTTGCAGCGCACCCGCGGACGGGCCAGGATCCTGTTGAGGCCCCTTGACGGCCTGCTCGGCGGCTGCAAGCACGTGTCCGCTGCGGCTATCGGCGGCAAATACCACCAGGCGCATCGGGGCTGACGAGCCGGTGCCAGGCAGCTTGAGCGCGACAACGCGGCCATCGAGCGCCCCGTTGCCCATCTCCCGCATCACGCGAACCACGGCCACGTGACGTAACATGCGGCCGGCGTTTTCTCCGCGCCCCACTGAGGACTTAGCCGAGTCCTGCGCCAGCACCGCCATCAGCCGCGCGTCCGCAGTGCCGAGGCCCTCAGCGCGCACGCTGAATTGGATCGCGCGGCCCGACCACTTCGCATCCTGAATGGCAAGCGTGCCTGCGCCGCGGGAGGCCGCGGCGCGGGCCACTGCGCGCGTGACCGCGCGTTCATCGTTACCCACCATTTCGGCCGCGCCATTGACCACCGCCTGCGGCGTGTAGACCGAGTCGAGGCCGAAGCGGTCCGCGTATTGGTGCTGGCGATCGGTCATCGCGTCCAGGGAGTACGGATCGCGCCAGCCCTGCTGGTCCCAGTAGGTGACGTGCTCGCTGAGCACGATGGCCACTGCGCCGGGCACGAACTGCTGCGCATCGAGCCGGGCCAGCAGCGCGTCGGCGGGCGGACAGCTGGAGCAGCCTTCCGAAGTGAACAACTCCACCAGCACCGGACGGCGCGTGGCGTCGGGCGCGGCAGCCACTGTTTGCGTCTTGGTCAGCAGCGCGAACAGGCACGCCGCGCACGCCACCGCGACGGCCAGCCAGGCGATTCGGATCGTGTTGGGTGTGAGACGCCTCATGCGTCTGTGAGACTACATCGGCGGCGAAATGGTTACAAGCCGCGCGTCCCCGAAACGGAATGAACCCGCGCGACATCATGCCGCATCAGAGCAGATGTACACAGCCGCAAGCGGTGAATAGTGCGCCGCACTACGAAGACACCGGCACGCGAAAGGAAATGAATTCCATGAATCACGACAAGCTATTGCGGGAACAGATCGTCACGCTGCTCAAGGGCAAGGGGGCCCATGCCAGTTTCGATGAAGTAGTCGAAGGCCTGCCGGCCAAACTGCGCGGCACGCGGCCCGAAGGCGCAGATCATTCCCCCTGGGAACTGCTCGAACACCTGCGCATTGCGCAGTGGGATCTGCTCGAGTTCTCACGCGACGGAAATCATAAGTCGCCCAAGTTTCCCGACGGCTACTGGCCGCCCACGCCCGCGCCGCCGGACGAGCACGCGTGGGACAAGAGCATCAAGACCTGGCGCGGCGATCACAAGGAATTCTGCGCATTCGTGGCTGACGAAAAGACCGATCTCTTCGCGAAGATTCCCCACGGCAACGGCCAGACCGTCCTGCGCGAGGCACTGGTCGCCGCCGATCACAATGCCTACCACCTGGGCCAGCTGGTGCTGGTGCGCCGCCTGCTTGGAGCGTGGAAATAGCCCGGACACCCTCCGGTCCAACCGCAAAAACCTGGGTGCCCCAGGTCCCGCTTTTGGGACCTGGGAATCCGCATACCCCGATCGGCCCCGCCCGCTATTTTCCGCGCGCCGGCGTCACCGACCAGTGCGCATCGCGCAGCTGCCACCGCCCCTCGCGGTACTCCGCAACCGCGGTGAAATAGCCCCACTCCTCCACGCGCTGGCCCTTGGTATACAGCAGCACCTCATGCCACGGTGTGGCCACGACCGCCAGGTTCGGCGTCAGCGGATCCACGCGCAGGTCTTTGCCCCAATCGAGATCGATGTGCTTGATCCTGGTGGCCAGTTCGCGCGTCGTGTTGGTGGCCGACACGATATCGGGGAATGCCAGGCTGCCCTCCGACGCCATGAAGAATGCCGGAGTGGCCGAAAAATACTTGAGCCACGCCGCCGGGCCGCCCTGCGTCACGTCGTGCGCGATCGAGCCCATCATGGCGCGCACGCCTGCGTCCACCGAGGCCGCGCCAGACGCTGCCGCGGCATGCGGCACAGCCGGAGCTGCCGGCGCAGCCGGGCGGCGCCCGCACCCGGGAAGCATGAAAACAACCAGCAAAACGGCGCACAGACGGGTTCGCATCGAGAGCCCCTTCAGGAAAAAGAATACTCTCGCCATGCTATCCCCTTGCGACTGTGGAACGAAAGCCGTGCACTCCCATCGCCTGGCCACTCAGTTCAAACCTGGAGTTGCTGCCCGATCTCCCAGTGGTGGCCATACGGATCGCACACCCGGCCCACGCGCCAGCCATGCCCCTCGCTCACCGGATACACTTCTGCAGCTCCTGCCTCGATCGCCTGCGCATACATGGCATCCGGATCGGGCACCGTGAAAATGATCCGCACCGAAGAGCCACGCAGAGATTCGGGGCTGAAGTTCTGGTGCTCCGGCGACTCGTTTGCCACCCAGAACTCCGCCCCATGCACCGACATCCGTGCCACGATGCTGTCTTCCGGCCCGTCGAGCCGGTAGACCTCCACCTCCCCAAACGCCGCCTTGTAAAACTCAACGGCCTGCGCGCTCTGGCGCACAGAGAGCCAGGGCACGATCGAATACGGCAGTGAAGGCGTTTGAGCTGCCATGCAATTCCCCTTTACTCACGGTTGCTGGAGGCAGGTAGATTGCCGCCGGCCTCAGTGCGTGGCGAAGAAGATGGCCACGTGCAGGTCGGCCGCCAGCGCGAACAGCAGCATCCCTGCCACCAGGGCCGCCCGCTTGCGCCACATAAGGATGGCGGCCGCAACGAAAAGAACCTGCGGAACGATCATGACCGTGATGACGTGGGTCATTCCCATGTGATTCTGCCGCAGCGCTGGAAAGAGATACTCAAGCAGCAGTTGTACGCCAAACGCGCACAGCACCACCGCAAATGCCGCCAGGATGCCCGACACAAACCCGATTGCCTTTTTTCCTTTTTCGTTCATCTGCTCCTCCTTTTTATTGGTGCGGTTGGTGAGGCGTGCCCGCCAGCTTTGAACCGCGTGGCGGAAGACGGCGAATGTGCTGCCCAGCGCCCAGCTGAGCGCGGCCCAGTCGCCGGGGATGAAGTCGAGCTCGCGCAGCATGGCAGCGGCCCACTCGCGGCTGCCGTCCGGCGCCAGACGCAGCGCCGCCCGCAGCAGGGTTGCGGCCAGGTTGCGGGGCGCGCCCATCAGTGGCCTCCCCCGGCCATGCGGGCCAATACAGCCACCCCCAGCGCGATCAGGCTCAGCACCGCCCGACCCAGCTCGCCCTGTCCCAGCGCAACCTTGTCCAGCGGGCTGGCCGGGCGAGCCAGCGGATGCGCCCGCGCAAGCTTGAGCCCCTCCGGCGTAAACCGGTACATGTGCCGCGGAGGCTTGCCCGGCTCGCCCGCCTCCCATGCGGTCTCGAGCAGCCGCCGCTCCGCCAGACGCATGAGAATGGGATAGAGTGTCCCCGACTTCAGCCCGGTGTTGCGGCTGATGTCGTAGCCGTACTTCCACTCTTCCGGCGCCTCGAGAAAAGCGTCGAAAACCACGAGCGTTTGCGGGGTGATGCGTACCTTCATGAAGCTAACTCTACATATATAGACTTATTCTGTCAAGACCAAAGCGCCGGCCTTCAGGTGAGGCTTGGTGGGCGCTCCACATGGAGCGGGCTGCCCCACCCTTCGCGCCTCACGCCTATTTGCCGTGGTAGTCCTGAAACAGCTCTGGGAACTGCTGCTTGAGCGCCTCGACTTTGGGGCGGTCGCACACCAGGATGTAGGGATTCTCGGGGTTGTGCAACGCGTAGTCCTGGTGGTAGCTCTCGGCGTCGTAGAAGCCCTTGAGCGGCGTTACCTCGGTCACGATGGCCTTGGGAAACGCGTGAGCCGCATCGAGTTGCGCGATGTAGGCCTGGGCGACGCGGTGCTGCTCCTCGGTCGAGTAGAAGATGGCCGAGCGGTACGATGTGCCCACGTCCGGACCCTGGCGGTTGAGCTGGGTGGGGTCGTGCGCCACGGAAAAGAAGACGCGCAGGAGCTGGCCGTATGTGATTTTCGAGGGGTCGTAGACCACGCGCACGCTCTCGGCGTGGCCGGTGGTCTCGGTGGTGACCTGGTCGTAGGTGGCTGTCTCGGATGAGCCGCCCGCATAGCCGGCAGTGGTGTCGATCACGCCCTTGACGCGCTCAAAGACCGACTGCGTGCCCCAGAAGCAGCCTCCGGCAAAGACGGCGGTCTGCTTGCCCGGCGTCGCGGCCAGCGGGGCGTCGGCCGTGGCGGCGGGGATGGGCGACCGGGCTGCGGCGCGCGTGCCGCCGTAGAAGCTCCAGGCAACCAGCCCGGCGACGATGGCAAGCATGATGACGGGAACTCGGGACATACAAACCTCCGCCGAACCAGAATCAAGGCCGGCATGTGTGAGATGACTTTCCCCTAAATAAGGTTACGAATTGTGTTTCTCGGGCTGCCTCGGCCTCAATTTGAAGGATCTGGTTTGTCGGCGCGTTCGGTGGGCGGCACGAACGCCGGGTTGAGCAGCGGCTTGATCGTGGCCCACGGGATCGTGACCGGGCCGGCATCGCAGGCGTGGCAGGCGATCGACCCCTGCTCGAACGTGATGGTGAGGCCGTCGGCGTCCACAGTCCAGCTGGACGGCTCGACGACCGCGTCGTGCAGCGCCTTGTCGAGATAGCCGGGCTGCCACTGCGCGCGCAGGTCTTCGCCGGTCTGCCGATTGAGGGACTCAAGACAGCGCGCGGCCAGCACCTTGTCCCAGCCTGAATCGGCGCGGAAGACATCGTCGGCGCGCAGTTCCCGTCCCTCTTTTGGCAGCCAGTTGAGCTGGATAAAGCTTGTGTTGCCGTGCGCAGCTCCGTGTCCATACCAGTTGTTAAACACCGTAGCCGACACCAGCGTTGCCGTCACGAGGTCGATGGATGTGGTGACTTGCTCGTCCATGTCCTCGGCCCATGCCGGGTCCCATTTTGCGCCCGGCGGGACATCGGCGCGGGCGGCCATGGTCTGCGTGATCGTTTCGATGGCCTTGTTCCAGGCCTTCCACTGGGGCGTGCCGTCGTTGGTCTCGGGCCAGGTGGCCGTCACGGTGCCGTATCCGGGCTTTGCGATGGTGCCACTGCCACCAGGGCTGTCGGGGCTGTCTTTGGCCGTGAGCGTAATGGTTCGCCAGACAAATGTGACGCCGCCCTCGCGCAGCACCATATGATTCAGCTCCGCCGTTCGGTAAGCGTAGTCGCCGAGCATGCAGTCGGTAAGGCTGTCGGCCGGGGCCTCGCTTAGCACAACGTCTCTTGCGCTCCACGGCGCGCATTTGGCCGCCATGCGCCGCAGCCAGTTGCGCTGGCCGGCGCGAATCTCCGCGGCGGCGTCGGGGGGCGCCACGGCCAGCACTGCCTTGTAAGCGGCCGCAAGGGTCTCGTCGGCCGCGCTCAGCCTCGGCGAGGCGCAGATTGCCTTTTCCTGCGGCGTCCTGGCCCTGGCGCAGTCGAAGCTGGCGGCGTGGGCGGCGAGGCTGGCCGTGAGCGCGGCAATCAAGCAGAACTTTAACATCGATGTCTCCCCATTCAGTTTTACTCGAATTTGGTTTCCTCGTTGTGCGTTGTGCCCGGTGATCGGCTGAACTTCAGCAGGTTGGCTCCCGCTGGCGCAGGCTGGCAAGCTGGCGGGTTGGCGGATATGGCTCTGGACTCCGGAACAGATGGACGCATGCTCAACGGAACTATCCGCACAAAACGCGCGTATACCCCGCCATGGAATGCGTTGGTACATTAAGCTGGAGCGTGGCGGGGCTGGCGGTGCCGGATCGCCGCGGCGACTCGGCCGGACCGGCCGGACCATGGCGGCGCAAGCCTGATACACAGGCCGGCGGTACCCAAGCCGGCGCGCCCGGTTCCCGCACGCGGGAATCGCGAACGCTGGACGCTGGCCCACAATGGCCGGCAGTCGCGGGATTCGGCCAGGGTGCGGGCAGCAAGACGATGGCCCAGACCGGCCGCGGCGTGGCGCCTGGTGCATATTCGGCAGGCATGGAGGGAAGGACGCTGGAGATCGACTGGTCCCAAATCGTCCGCCGCTGCATGGACGGGGATTCCGGCGCGTGGGCCGAGCTGGTGCGCTCGCATCACCGGCGCGTCTACGGGCTCTGCTACCGGTTTACCAACAATCCCGCCGACGCCGAGGACCTGACCCAGGACGTATTCCTCAAGGTTTATTCGAATCTTTCAAGTTTCGACAACGGGCGGGGCAGCCTGCAGGTGTGGATCACGACCATGACCCGCAACCTGCTGGTGGATAACTTCCGCCGCACGCGCAACCAGCGCGCCACCGGTTCGCTCGACGACGGCTGGGAGTCGGCCGACGAGCTGAAGCCGATTGACCGCCTCACCGCGACCGGACCATCGGCGCACGAGACGGCAGCCCAGAAAGAATTGGCCAAGATGGTGCAGAACGCCCTGGCGAAGGTGTCAGTGGAGCTGCGCGAGGCCGTTATCCTGCGGGACCTGCAGGATTTGGACTACAAGGAGATCGCACAAGTGTTGGGAATACCCGAGGGGACAGTAAAGTCCCGCATCAGCAGGGGACGCGCGGAACTGGCGCGGCTGCTGGAACGTAATAAACGGGAGGTGATGTAATCATGGCGGACCGTGGATTCATTCCGAGCTCACCGGCCTGCGGGCAGTGGGAGACCCTGCTGGCCGACGCGCTGGACGGGCAACTGCAGCCCGGCGACGAGGCTGTCTTCTCCGCGCACATGGCCATTTGCCCCGCCTGCACGGTGCTGTTTGAGGAGTCGCGGCAGGGGCGGGAGTGGCTGGAGTTTCTCTCGCCCGAGCCGGAGGTTCCGGCGGGCCTGCTGGATAAGATCCTGGCACAGACGGGGCCTGGCCAGGTGGAGGGCTTCGGCCTGATTCCGGCGGGCGCCAACGTGATGCCCATGCCCCCGGCGTGGCAGCGTCCCGGCTTTGTGGGCCACATGCGCCGCTTTGCCGAGCCGCGCCTGCTGATGACGGCGGCGATGGCGTTCTTTTCGATCGCCCTCACGCTCAACCTGACCGGCGTGCGCCTTGGCGCGCTGCGCGCCAGCGATCTGCGGCCGGCGGCGGTGAAGTCGTTTGTGCACCGGCAGTTCACGGTGGCGTCTACGCCTCTCATCCGCTACTACGACCATCTGCGCTTTGTGTACGAGGTGGAGTCCCGCATGAAGGAGCTGCGCCGCGTCAGCGAAGAAGAGCAACAGCCCCGGCAGCCGCAGCCGGCGGGCGAATCGAAACAGACCCCGGGCCACAAGGATGGCGGGTCCCGCGTGGACCCTCCGCAACAGTCCGGAAATCCGGCGCCTACCGATTTTACAACCGACTTTCTTGAGTCATCCCTGACGCTTCAGCCTTTGCCCGCGCATTCCGGCGGCTCCGCAGTAGCAATACGGGAAAGGAGCACAAAATGGACTGCGTAAATCACCCAGGAACCATCGCGACGGCGTTTTGCCAGACCTGCGGCAAGGCGCTGTGCCAGGGCTGCGTGCGCACAGCGCAAGGCGGCCAGGTCTTCTGCGAGCCCTGCTCCGCGGCATGGCAGAGTTTCCAACAGCCTTTTGCCGCTCAGTATCCCGTGGGCGCGCCCAACCCCGCCGCGGCCGCTGTGCTGGGCCTGATTCCCGGCGTAGGCGCCTTCTACAACGGACAGTTTTTCAAGGGCATCATCCACGTGGTGATCTTTGCGGTGCTGATCAGCATCACCGATCACTACCCCATCTTCGGCCTGTTCATTGCCGCCTGGATCCTCTACCAGTCGTTTGAGGCGTTCCACACGGCCAAGGCGCGGCGCGACGGGCAGCCGCTGCCGGATCCGCTGGGGCTCAACGAAGTGGGCAACTGGCTCAACTTGGGCCGGACGTCCCCGCATCCCGGCGCATATCCCGGGCCGCAGGCCGGCGCTGGCCCGGTGCATCCGCAGGCGACGTACGCTCCCGGCGCTTATGCGCAGCCCGCGGGCGATCCAGCGGCGGCAGGCCCACCGGCCTCACCCGGCTACCAGCAGGTCTACACCGGCGGGCAATATCAGCCGTACGGAGCAGCTTATGCGCCGCCGGCCGGTGCCTATGTCGATCCCGCCGTTCCGCCTGTACCGCCCGTTCCGCCGCTTTTCTGGCGCCGCAAGGAGCCCATCGGCGCCATCGTGCTGATCGCTCTGGGCGCGCTGTTCCTGCTCGATCAGCTTGACCTGTTCTCCGGCCGCGTTTTTCGCTATTCCTGGCCGCTGATTCCGATCGGGCTGGGTGTGTGGATGATCGTCCGCCGTCTCGGCGACTCGCAAGGAGGTCCCAAATGAACCGCTATATCCTGATTCGCCGCCTGCGCTGGCCCGCGATCCTTCTGCTTCTGGGCGTCGTCGCCCTGCTCCACGAAATGGGCGCCGTCGAGCACTTCATGAGCCTCTTCATTCCGCTGCTGCTGATTCTCATTGGCGGAATGCTGCTGGCCGAGCGCGCCGTGCTGTCGGCCGAGGGCGCTGTGCAGCCGCAGTTCGGCAATCCCTATGCCACGGACGTTGCCGGCCCGGGAGTTGCAATTCCGGGCGTGACACCCTATCCGCAGCCCACGGGCACGGCCATCGTGCCGGCCCCTGCGCACGATATTGAACCGCATTCCGGCAACGGAGGCCAGTCATGAGCAGCGTTCCTCCCAACATGCCTCCCGGCGGCGGCGCGCCGCCATTTCCGCCCTACGATCCCAAAACGCAGTGGCGCGTTTACCGCGAGCAGCAAAAGGCCGCGTGGCGGGCGCAGCGCGATGCGTGGAAGGCGCAGCGCTACGCGTACAAAGCGGGCTATGGCGGCGGGGTCTATCAGCCGCGCGTGCCGTCTATTGTCGGACCTGTGCTGCTGATCGGAGTGGGCGTGGTGGCGCTGCTCCTGGCCACCGGCCACATCGCCCCCGGCGAGTTCTGGAGCTGGTATGGCAAGTGGTGGCCGCTGCTGCTGATCGGCGCCGGCGTGGCCATGCTCGGCGAGTGGGCC
>Ga0302314_10011231_pt1 | contig 15641 bp, 15 predicted proteins | sample III_Palsa_N2_3_FD_200533 | JGI IMG/M metagenome (GOLD analysis project Ga0302314, IMG submission 200533) | Peat permafrost microbial communities from Stordalen Mire near Abisko, Sweden - III_Palsa_N2_3 | ecosystem: Environmental > Terrestrial > Soil > Palsa > Peat permafrost | place: Sweden...
CCCAACCACCCCCCGGTCCTGGCGGGGGCCGGCCCGCGCCCAGTGTCCGGACGCGCGCTTTGTCGCGCTCGACTCTATGAACCTCTGGATTGACATCGCCAAAGAGTCGCTGCTCGCTGCGATCTCCGAGGTCGATTGCGTGATCCTCAACGACGCCGAGCTGCGCCAGCTCACCGAGCAGCCGAACCTCGTGCGCGCGGCCGCCAAGGTCTTGGAGCTGGGTCCCAAGGTCGTCGTCGCCAAGCAGGGCGAGTACGGCGCTGCGTTGATCACGCAAGACGGCTTCTTCTCGCTACCGGCCTTCCCGATGGCCGATGTTCACGATCCGACCGGCGCCGGCGACACCTTCGCCGGCGGCTTCGTGGGGTACATCGCCGCGCACCCGGATGCGCCGCTCAGCCAGGAACTGCTGCGCCGGGCGATGGCCTACGGCACCGCGCTTGCCTCGTACAACGTCCAGGAGTTCGGGACCGAGCGCGTGGCGCGTCTGACCGCGGCCGAGATCGCTGAACGCGTGGCAGAACTCGTCGAGATCACGCGGTTCACAGACGAACCGCTTGCGCTCAGGGACTGACCCGCGCCGACCCTGCCGCGGGGCCTTCGCCAGACGCCGTCAGACCGTCCTTACAGAACTGTTAGACGGTTCACGCGACTGACTCAAAGCGGGACTGACAAACTGTCTGGGATGACTTCCGCACCAACCTCGGTTCTCTCTGACGGCACGATCCTCGAACTGGTCGCCGCCGGTCGCATTGAGGTCGATCCGTGGGATCCGAGCATGGTCCAGCCGGCCAGCATCGATCTACGCCTTGGCGACTCGTTCCGTGTCTTCCACAACCACCGCGTCGCAGCGATCGACCTGCGCAATCCACCGGAGAATCTCACCGAGGCGGTTGTCGTCCCGGACGGTGAACCGTTCGTGATCCACCCCGGCGAGTTCTGCCTCGGGCGCACGCTCGAGTGGGTGCGTATTCCGGACGACATCGTCGCGCGCATCGAGGGAAAGTCCAGTCTCGGACGGCTGGGCTTGATAGTCCACGCCACCGCCGGCTTCTGCGATCCCGGCTTCCAGGGCACGCTCACGCTCGAGCTCAACAACCTCACGCGCGTGCCGATCATGCTGTACCCGAACCTTCCAATTGCCCAGTTGTCATTCATGACGCTCGACCGTGCGGCTCAAAAGCCCTACGGAAGCCCTGGATTGGGTAGCCACTACCAAGGCCAGAGGGCGGCTACGGAGAGCCGCTATGAGGGTGGACCGGCCACCAGCGATGAATTAGTCCCAAGAGTCTGAGAGGAATTTGATGACCACGGAAACCCCGCAGGCCAGTGGCGTAAGCGACGTCGCCGGCGCCGAGACACTCACGATCACCGACAACCGCACCGGCAAGACCTACGAAGTTCCAATCGAGGACGAGACGATCCGCGCCACTGAGCTGCGCAAGATCAAGGTCAACGAGGACGACTTTGGCCTGATGACCTACGACCCGGCGTTCATGAACACGGCGTCGTGTCGCTCGGCGATCACCTACATCGATGGTGACAAGGGCATCCTCGAGTACCGCGGCTACCCGATTGAGCAGCTCGCCGAGAACTCGTCCTATCTCGAGGTTGCGTATCTCCTTGTGCACGGCGAGCTTCCCAGCCAACCGAAGCTCGACAAGTGGACCGAAGAGATCACGATGCATACCTTTGTGCACGAGAACATCAAGGAGTTCATGCAGGGGTTCCGCTACGACGCGCACCCGATGGGCATGCTCCTGGCGTCAACCGGCGCGCTTTCGACCTTCTACCCGGAGGCCAACCAGATCAAGGACCAAGAGCTGCGCTATATGCAGGTCGTCCGTCTGATCGCGAAGATGCCGACGCTGGCAGCGTTCTCGTACCGGCACAACAAGGGCATGCCCTACGTCTACCCGGACAACGACCTCAGTTACGCCGGCAACTTCCTGGGCATGATCTACAAGATGTCCGAGCTCAAGTACGAGCCGGACCCGCGCCTCGAGCGCGCGCTCGACGTGCTCTTCATCCTGCACGCCGACCATGAGCAGAACTGCTCCACGAGCGCTGTGCGCAGCGTCGGCTCCTCACAGGTCGACCCGTACTCGGCCGTCGCCGCCGGTGTCGCAGCGCTCTACGGGCCGCTTCACGGTGGCGCCAACGAGGCGGTGCTGCGGATGCTGCGCCGGATCGGCAGCGTCGAGAACATCCCCGGTTTCATTGAGGGCGTGAAGTCAGGGAACGAGCGCCTGATGGGCTTCGGTCACCGCGTCTACAAGAACTTCGACCCGCGCGCGAAGATCATCAAGAAGGCTGTCGAGGACGTATTCGAGGTCACCGGCAAGAGCCCGCTGCTGGACATCGCCACCGAGCTCGAGAAGATCGCGCTTGAGGACGAGTACTTCGTCCAGCGCAAGCTCTACCCGAACGTCGACTTCTACTCGGGCCTGATCTACGAGGCACTCGGAATGCCGGTCGAGATGTTCCCGGTGCTATTCGCGATCGGCCGCACCTCCGGCTGGATCGCCCAGTGGCTCGAGATGATCGACGACTCCGAACAGAAGATCGCTCGCCCACGTCAGATCTACACGGGCGGCCGCGGGATCGATTACGTCCCGATGTCCGAGCGCAAGTAGCGGCTCGGCCCGATAGCTGTCTCCGCGACCCTGGCTTGCCTGGCCAGGGTCGCGGTCGTGCGGGGCCGCTCGCTGCTAGGCGGTCTCTGCCGCGGGAGCGCCGTGCGGTACGAAGTCCTTGGGGCGCAGCAGTGCCGTCGCCAGGGCCCCGGCGACGAGGCTGATCAGTGCCGCGATCAGCAGCAGCTCGTTCATCGTTGAGGCGAAGTGAACCGCGACCGTCGGGCCCGTTGCCCCCTTGAGGCCGCTGGCGAAGATCGACCCGAACGTCGCCACCGCGGTCGCGATGCCGATCTGACGGAAGGTGCTGCTGATCCCGGAGGCCATGCCGGCGTTGCGCGGCTCGACCACGCCGATCGCGGCATTGGCCAGGGTCGGATTGACCATGCCGGCACCGGCGCCGGCGATGATGAAGCCGGGGATCAGATGCGTCCAGGAGGAGTCGTGCGTGATCCCGCGCATCAGCAGCAAACCGATGCCGACGATGATCAGTCCCGGCCCCATCATCCAGCGCGCCGGGATGCGCTGGGAGAAACGCCCGGATGGGATCGCGACGCACATCATCACCAGGGTGATCAGTGCAATCCGCAGCCCCGTGGCCAGCGCCGAATAGTGCAGCGAATCCTGGAGGTAGAGGGTCAGGTAGAGGAACATCGCGAAGAGCCCACCGTTCATGCCGAAGGCAGCCAGCAGGCCGCCGTTAAAGGCCGGTTTGCGGAACAGCTGAAGGTCGAACATCGGCTGCTTGATGCGGCTCTCTATCACCGGGAAGGCGAGGATCAGCAGCACCGCGAGCACCAGCGAGCCCACGACGACTGTGCTGCCCCAGCCGCGGCGGCTCGATTCGATCAGCCCGTAGACCAGGAAGAACAGTCCGCCGGTGAAGACCAAGAAGCCGGGCACATCGATCCGCCGGGCCGTATCCGGCTTGGACTCGGCGACGCTCTTGAAGGTGATCAGGACCGCAGCGACGCCGAGCGGCAGGTTCACGAAGAAGATCCAGCGCCAGCTGAGATCGGTTGTCAGCAGGCCTCCAAGCAGCGGGCCAAGGCCCGAGGCTGCGCCCGCAACGGCACCCCAGACGCCGAACGCAAAGCCGCGCTCTTTGCCGTGGAAGGTCTGTGCCAGTAGCGCCAGCGAGGTGGCGAAGACGGTCGCTCCGCCGATGCCCTGAAATGCGCGGCAGGCGATCAGCATCGTGCCGGAGGTCGAGAGCCCGCAGAGCAGCGAGCCGATCGTGAAGACCACCAGCCCGGCGATGAACACGCGTCGCCGGCCGAGAATGTCGGCGAGTGATCCGCTGGGCAGCAGCAACGAGGCGAGCGTGAGCGAGTAAGCGTCGATCGTCCATTGGACGTCGGAGAAGCTGGTGTGCAGTGCGCCGCGGATGCTCGGGAGTGCGACCACGACAATCGTGATGTCGACCAGCAGCATGAAGGTTCCGAGGGAGACGGCCACAAGCGTCCAGTTCTTGTGGGGTGAAGTTTGGGGAGTCATTGCGGGAAGCCTATCACAAGGGCTTGTTAGTACAAGGGCATGTGATAATGAAGTTCTCGTGTCTTCAATCTGTACGCTGGCGCCATGAGTACGCCGACGGAGCCCTCTGGGCGTGACCACCTCGCGCACCTGCTCTGGGAAGCATCTGCGCGTGTGCTCGTCTTTGCGGAGCCTGATCTGGCCGATACCCAGCTGAGCCTGATGTCAATCGGCGCGCTTGAAAACATCGCCGCCGCCCCGGGCCTCACGGCATCGGATTTGGCGCGCATGTCGTTCAAGACCCAGCAGGCGGCCAGCCAGGTCAGCAGCCGCCTGGAGCGGCTCGGCTACGTCGAGCGCAAGGTCGGCGCCGGGCGTGGCGTCGGTCTGCACATCACCAAGACCGGCCTGCGAGCTCTTCAGCACGGCCTCGCGAAAGAACAGCAACTCGATCGTCGCCTCCAGGAACTGCTTGGCCGCGACCGCTACGACGAGTTGAGCATGCTGCTGCAGCGCACCCGCACGCTGCTCACCGACGCAACCGCGCAGTAGCGCTCGCGCACACCGGAATCTCGGAACGGTGCACTACGGTTGGGGCATGAGCGACGACGACATCACCACCACCAAGCTTGGCGTCGAGCCAGGCGAACGCTTCGCCTCGCTGCGCCGCCCGCTCGGCGTGGTCTCCTTCGGCATGAACCAGATCGTGATGGGGCCGGGTGAACGCAACCGGATCCACCGCCACACTGGTCAGGAGGAGGTCTATGTGGTGCTGGAGGGCACGCTCACGCTGGTGATCGAGGGCGAGCCGCATGACTATGCCAAGGGTGAACTGGTGCGCTTGGCGCCCGGAGTTCGCCGCCAGGTCGTCAACCGCCATCGAGGGCCGCTCTCGATGATCGCGCTCGGCGGCTTCATCGACCGTCAGCACGGCGGCCGCGACGGCGAGGCTTTCGCGGACTGGGCCGACACCGAGCCGGGCACGCCGCAGACGGTGCCCGCCCCCGAGGATCTGTCTCCGTCAGACCTGCTCGGCTGACGCTCGACGCGGCTCGAGCTGTAAGTGGCCCGGCTACCCGGCCGGTCCTCCATCGCGCAAGCCGAGCCGGTCGTGAAGCCGGCGCAGCGGCGCCGGCGCCCACCAGTTCGCCGGGCCGAGCAGCGTCATCAATGAAGGGACCAGTAGCGCCCGGACCACGCTGGCGTCGATCAGCACGGCGAGCGCCGCGCCGAGTCCCAGCTCCTTGATGAAGACGATGTTCGAGGTGACGAAGGCGCCGATCGCGACCGCGAACAGCAACGCCGCCGCGGTGACGATCCGCCCGGTGCGCTCGAGGCCTTGGGCCACCGCGTCATGGTTTTTCAGGCCGGCGTCGTGGGCCTCCTTGATCCTGCCGAGTAGGAAGACGCCGTAGTCGGTCGCCAGCCCGAACCCGACCGCCGCGAGAAATACCGGCATCGTCGCGTCCAGTGCACCTTCGCTGTTGAATGACAACAGCCCCTGCAGGTGGCCGTCTTGAAACACCCAGACGAGAATCCCGAGCATCGCGCTCAGCGTCAGGGCGTTCATCACAATCGCCTTGAGCGGCAGCACGACCGAGCCTGTCATCAGGAACAGCATCAGCAGGGTCGCGACGATCACGGCGCCCAGCACCAACGGCAGGTGAGTTTTGAGGCTCGACTCGAGGTCAAGGAACGAGGCGGTGGTGCCGGCCACTCCCAGATAGAACGCAGGGTGCAGGGCCCTGATCGCTCGCACGAGCTGCTTGCTCTGCGGTGCCAGCGGACCGCGCCGCGTGAATGCGTAGAGGATCGTGCCGTCAGACCCCGCAGGCGCGGGAGCCGTGACGCTCGCCACGCCCGGTAAGCGGGCGATCGCGGCGCGTAGCGTGACCGTCGCAGGTGCGCCTGCAGGTGAGCCGAGCACGAGGTCCACCGGGTCGCCGTGATTGGCGGTGAACGATCTGTTCACCGCGTCGGAGACCTGGCGGGCGCTCTGGCTGGCCGGCAGAACCTGCGCAGTGGCCGGGGTAAATTTGATTCCCAGGAGCGGGCTGCCCAGCACGATCAGGACGGTCGCAGCGACCATGACGACCCGGGTCGGACGGCGCATCACGAAGTGGCTGAGCCTGTACCAGAAGCCGCTTGTCATCGGCTTGGCCTCGCGCTCCGCGGCGCGGGCCAGGAACCTTGGGCTGCCGGCGTTGACCCATGGTCCGAGCACTGCCAGCAGCGCTGGCAGCACGGTCAGCGCCAGCGTCATTGCCAAGAGCGCGGCGATCGCACCGGCGATCCCCATCGAGTAGAGGAACTCCTGCGGAAAGAGGCACAGGGAAGCGACCGAGGTAGCAACCGTGATCGCACTGAAGGCGACTGTCTTGCCTGCGCTGCGCAGGGTGCGCGCCAGCGCCAGTGGACCGAAGCCATGGACTGCCGCCTCCTCGCGATAGCGCGAGACGATGAACAGGCTGTAGTCGATCGCGAGGCCAAGCCCGAGTCCGATCACGAAGTTCAGCGCGTAAACGGAGATTCCGACCAGTTCCGATACCAGTCGCATCACCAGAAAGGTGATGACGATCGTCAGCCCGCCCAGCAGTGGGGGCAGGAATGACGCCACCAGCGAGCGGAAGAACAGGATCGAAAGCAGCACGATGATCGGGAAGGCCAGCAGTTCGGCGTGCGCGAGGCCGGTTCCGACGAGCTTGTTGACCTGTGCGTTCGCGACACCGTCACCGCCGAGCGTTACGTAGCGGGCATGGGCGAACCGTTTGGTCAGTACGTTGGCCCACCGTTGGACCTGTTTGTCAGAGGCGGACCGGTAGAAGACGTCGATGTATGTCAGCCGCCGGTTCAACGAGACCATCGCGGGATCGCGGGTCGTGTACAAGCTCTGAACAGCGACGACTCCCGGTTGCCGGGCGAGTTGCGAGGCAACACGCTGCACCCTCGCGTGAGCTGCCGCTGTCGCGACATTTCCGACACGCACCAGAGCGATCACGTCGGGCTCGATCCGTCGGCCCGTGGCGGACTCGAAACGCTTGGTTGCTTGCACGCTCTGGGTAGCTGGATCGGTCGCGCCGAACGGGTCCAGTCGGCCGGCGACGCCAAAGCCGAACACCGCGCTGACAGCTGCCAGCAAGACCGCCCCAGCCAGAATCCCGCGGCAGTGCGCATAGACGAACTGGGAGAGCCGGTCTGTGATCTGGACGCGCTCCGGTCGCTCTGTGGTCTGCGCGCTGCTCATGCGTTTGAGCGCCGCGGCCGGCCATGCCGGCGGGCAGGCAGGTTCCAGATTTGCTCGAGCGGATCTGTGTGGCGATTCGGATCGCGACTGGCACCGGCCGTGTGACGCGGATGTCGCGCTGCCGCAGTTCCGGAATCGCGGTCGAGCGCGGCGAATTCCGCGAGCACCCGGTTCTGATCCTCTTTTGCGATCTGTCGTTGGTAGCGCTCGGCGATTGCCCTCGCCAGCCGCTTCATGAGGTGCAGGGGCTGCATCGAGACTCCTGTGTTCGAGGTTCGCGTTGGTTGCGGCGGGTTTGGTGGACGGGCGGCACGCCGGTCAGACAAGGGTCGGCAGGATGGTTTCGACCAAGCCCGTGGTTACGTCGTAGACATGGCCGGAGACGGTGACGCGCGATGAGATCGCGGATGCTCTGCAGAGCAGCTCGACGTCGCGCGTCACCGTCTCGGTGGCGTCGAGGACCGCGTCCCCCCGCAAGCTGACTTCATCGACACCGATCCGGCGGGCGTAGCGCCGGCGGAAATCGTCGTCGACCAGCGCCGCGCTTCCACATTGGGTGTGGTGGATCACGGCCACCTCAAATAGCGGCCCGTCGGGCAGCACGCTCTCGGCCAGTTGGCTGATGAAGGCCACGTGGTTGATGACTTCGGGAGTCACCCGTCCGCCGACGTTGCGGATGACCATCGCGTCGCTGACGTTGAGGCCGAGAAAGTGCGCGGGGTCGGTGCGCGGGTCAAGACAGGTGATCACGAACAGGCCGAGGTTCGGAAACGGCGTTGCTCCGCGATGCCCATCATCCTGCGCAAACCTGCGGTTGCGAGCCAGGGCCGTGCAGAACCTGTCGGCGGGGACGCCAGCGTTCGCCGTCAGCGCGAACTTGTTCTGGCTGGGGAGTTCGGTGCTCTGGGCCGTCGGCTTGACCGGTGGGTGGGGTTCCCGCGTCTTCATCGGCGAGTTTATAAACACAAAAGACAAGAAAGTCAATTGGCTAGCAAAATATGTCAACCACAAGCTAGACTTAAGTCATGCGTTCATACGACCAGTACTGCTCCGTCGCGAAATCACTTGATCTCGTGGGTGACAGGTGGACCTTGCTGATAGTCCGTGAGCTGATCCTGCGAGGAGCGTGCCGTTACACAGACCTTCGCAACGGACTACCGGGGATCGCCAGCAACCTGCTGGCTGACCGGCTGCGGGAGCTCGAGCAGGCAGGGGTGCTCAGTCGTGAGGACGCACCGCCGCCGATAGCCACCACCCTCTTCAGCCTGACGCCGCGCGGTGAAGAGCTCGAGCCGGTCTTAGCCGGACTGTTCCGCTGGGGCATACCGCTGATGGGCGATCAGAAGCCCGCTGACGTGGTCAAGAGCCACTGGCTGGCGGGGGCGCTCGAGCAGATGCTCGTCGACCATCAGCCGACCGGGCCCGAGGCGACGATCGTGCTCGAAGTCGGAAACGAGCCGATCATCCTTGAGCTGCGAGGCGGCGCGGTCGCAGTCCGAACCGGTAGGCCAAAGGCGGCCGACGTGAAACTCACGGGACCGCCGATGCCGATCATCGGGCTGCTGCTCGGCCGGCTCGACCCCGGTGACGCCAGAACCAGGGTCATCGACTTCCAGGGCGACCTAGCGATCCTTGATCGTCTGCACGCCAGCCCAGGCCCGGCGATCACACTCGCCGCGGACTCGTAGCACGAGCCGTACCGGTCACTTGGTGAAGTACCACTGCTCCGGGTTGATGAAGCCGTAGGCGTTGGGGCTCACGCCGCGCAGGTTCGACGCGACCGTGATCAGCGTGCCCGGTGACGGCTGCCAGAAGTCCGGCAGCTGCAAACGCACGGCGTTTGCGTAGGTGTTGAGCGCTGCCTGAGCGTGTGCGGCCGGGGTGCGGGTGGTGGCAAGGATCAAGCGGTCGATCGCCGGGTCCGAATAGTTGTTGACATTTCCGAGCGCGCCGGTCTGGAAGATCTCCTCGCCGGTCGGGTAGTGGTCGGGAGCGAACACCCAGGCGGCTCCGTAGTTGCCGAGCTGCCAGCTGCAGGCGGCCTGATGTGGCGCGCACGGCGCGATCTCCGAGTCGATCGTGCCGACCGTGACCTCCTTGAGCGTGATCCCGATTCCGACCTGCTCGGCAACGCTCTCGAGATCCGCCATCGAGTTGTCGGTCGACGACATCCCGGCCGGGTACATGAGGTTGAACTTCAGCTGCTCGCCGCGGGCAATCCCGGCGCCGCACTCGCCGGCGGCAATGCCCGCCTTTGCGCAGGTCGTGACGCCGCCGGGGTTGACGGCCCAACCGTGGGCGCTCAGGATCGCCTTCGCATCAACGACGCTGTAGGGGTAGGGGTCGATGCTCGCCAGCCGGTCGGAGTAGGGGTTGGCGGGCAGTGCCGGCACCGGACTGTAGGTCGGCACCCCGAGCCCCGAGTAGAACGCGTGGATCCAGCCGCTCTGGTTCACGAGGTGCTGGAACGCCTGGCGGAAATACAGCTGCTTGAGGATCGGGCCAACCGTCGGGTTGTTGAAATTCGGCTCGAAGTAGTCGAACCCGTACGCGTAGAAGTCGCTCAACCGGTAGCCCTGACGTTTGAGCGAAGCCGCACGCGGAAGGTCTGTGTCGGGCACAAAACCGACCGAGATCGGGGATGACGGAATGCCGCCGTTCGACCGTGTGGCACCCGACTCGAGCAGGTTGAACTCGGCGGTCTCACTGGTGAACGGCAGCTCGACGAACCTCGCCAGGCGCGGCCTGTTGGGGCCGTCGTACTTGCGGTTGGGGACGAACGTCGCCTCGCCGTCGGTGGTCAGCGAGGTCAGCTTCCACGGGCCGTCGACGGTCGACCAGATCGGGCTGCTCGCGTACGTCGACAGGTCCTTGGCCTGCGCGTCCAGGAAGTTGTAGACGGCTCGCGCGCCGGAGCTCGTGGTGTCTGGAAGCCCTGGCGTGCCCGGCTGCGGCGCCGCCTGTTTCAAGGAGCTGCGGTCCCACGCAATCGGTAGCGGGGTGATCTGTGAGAGCTCGTTGTTGGTGAACCAGACCGGGTTATAGCTCGCGTTCAAGTCCAGCCGGATGATGCTCGCGCCGAGCGCTGTCCAGGACACGACGTTGTCTGGGAAGCCTCCCGGCACATAGGAGGCCCAGTCGGTCTTGTTCGCCTTGAGCAGGTTGATCCAAAAGCCGACGTCGCGAGCGCTGACGCGCTCTCCGTCGGACCAGTGGCTGTCCTTGAGCCTGATCGTGACCGTCCGGTCGTGGTCGCTGTAGACCGGGGCGTCGCCGAGTGACAGCGGGTAGTCGACGCCAGGTTTGCCGCCGTCGCCGTACCAGTAGAGCGGCCGGTAGAGCAGCGTCTGAAACTCAGAGGTGTTGGCCACGCTGTAGTTCTCATCGGAGACCAGCGGGAAGATGTAGCTGGGGGGCGAGAGCGGCTGTTCGGCGAAGTACGCCGTCCCGCCGCGGATGGCCCGTCCGGCCGCGCTCGCCTGGCCGCCGCTACCGCTGCCCGCTTGCCCGCCGCAGCCGGCGACCACCAGCGAGAGGATCAATGCCGCCGCCGCGGCGCTTCGCCTGATGTTCACTGCTCTCTCCCTCCGCCGGCATGACCCGGATCAGGTTTGACGGTCGGCGCCCGAATGACGCCCTCTCAGCCCGTAAGGGCTCCCGTGTTGTTGCGGCGGAGTCTATATCGCGGCCAGGCATGCCGGCGCCCGAAATAGTTAGGCGGAGGCCGCTGCCGACCCGGAGACCACCAGGTCAAACCAGCCCGCCGGCCGCTGCGCGAAGTAGGCACGTTCGGCCGCGAGCCAACCGTCATCCCAGACTTCGTCCTCGATCCGGTCGTGGAGTCGCGTAGCGCGCTCGGATTCCGGCGTAACGACCAGCACGGAACGGTCGACCAGGTTGATCAACGCGTCAGCGGTTGACGAGACGCCCTCGACCAGCACCACGCTGGCCGGCTCAACGACCACCAGCCCCGGCAGGTAGCCGTTGGTCTCCCAGTCGAACGCACGCCAACTCCCAGGCTCGCCTAGGCGCAGCGGCTCGAGCGCGTCCCGGCGCAGGCGTTCCCAGTCGTAGTAGACCGCCATCGGGCTGTCGCTCGCGCCGGCAGACGCCCCAGCCTCCCGGAAGAAGTCGTCGACGTGCACGAGCGCCGCGCCGAGCAGCTCGCCCGCCACCGCGGCGAGCACCGACTTGCCGGCCGCGCCGTGGCCGTCGATCGCCACGACCAACGGACCCGACCGCTCGACGCGCCAGCCGCTGACCGCGTCAACCAGCTGACGCGCGGCGGGCAGCGGCGCGGTCATAGAACCAAGGTGCCGCCGTGGCGTCGAAGCCAGGCGGCATGTTCCCGGTACTCCGGGCAGTGGGCGGCCACCAGCGACCAGAACCGTGGCGAATGGTTCATCGCCTGCAGGTGGCACACCTCGTGCCAGACGACGTAGTCGAGCACCGCCTCCGGCGCCAGCAGCAGGCGCCAGTTGAAGCTGAGTGCACCTGCCGCGGTGCAGCTCCCCCAACGCGTTTTCTGACCGCGGATGCTGAGCCTCGTATAGCTGCTCCCGAGCTGGGCGGCCGCGAGCTCGACCCGCGGCTCGAACTCGAGCTTTGCCATCCGCCGGTACCAGCGTTCGAGCGCCGGTGCCCGCGCCTCGCCGTCAGGTGTCAGCAGCGTCTGGCCGCGCTGGACCACACGCGTGCGGCCGGCCTCCGGGAGGAGTGTGAGGTCGTCCCCCAGATACGGGACGGTGTCGCCACGAGCAGCGATCGCGGCTCGTTGGACACCGACATCACGCAGCCGCCGTTCGATCCACGGCCGCAGCTCGCGCACGGCCGCGGCGGCGTCGCGTTCCGCGGCGCGGCGGGGCAGCACAACCTCAACTCCGCGGCTCGCCTCAACGGTGATCCGAACACGCCGAGCCCGGTCTGAGCGGCGCACCGTGTAGTAGATGCCGTCGGCGAGTTGCGTCACGCAGCGACACCTTAGGGATCGGCCCGGAATAATCCGGGTCCGCATGCCACCGATCCCCGAACCACCTTCACGTCTCGGCGACGAGCTGATCGAGCTCCGCGGAATCGCGGAATGGGACATTCCAGACGTCCTGATCGCCTACCAGGACGATCGCTTGCTGCACTCGGCACTGGGTCAGGAGCGTTCGCCGACCGGCGCCCAGCTCGGTAGTCAGATCGAGCGCTCAGAAGCGCTGCGGCAGGCCGGTGAGGGGATCAGCCTGACGCTGGTCGAGCCCGGCCGCAACGATTGCCGGGGACGCGTTGACGTGTTCGCGTTCGACTGGGAACGCAAGCGCGCCGAGCTAACTGTTTGGGTCGCCCCCGACTTCCGCGGCCGCGGTTTCGGGGATCACGCGCTGGCGCTGGCCATCGCCTGGCTGAAACGCGATGTCGGCCTTGAGGATGTCGCCGTGATCGCGGCCGTCGATGACGAGGTGAAGCAGTCCTGAAGCTTCAGGGCTGAGAGCACCGCGCGCGTCGCCGGTGAGCGGTTGAGCGTGTAGAAGTGGATCCCGGGGGCGCCGCGGGCCAGCAGGTCGGCGCACTGCAGCGTCGCGTAGGCGACCCCTAGTTCGGCCACTGACTCCGGGTCGTCGGCGCGCTGCTCGAGCTGCTCCAGCAGCGCTGGCGGCAGCGTCGCGCCGCAGAGCCCGGTCACGGTTTTGATCTGCTTGGTGTTGGTGATCGGCATGATCCCCGGCAGGATTGGGACCTCGATACCCGCAAACCGTGCGGCCTCGACGAAGCGGAAGTAAAACTCGTTGTCAAAGAACATCTGGGTGATCAGGAAGGAGGCGCCGCGGTCGACCTTCGCCTTCAAGTACTGCAGCTCGCTGAGCGGGTCCAGTGAATCCGGATGACCCTCCGGGAAGCACGCGGCACCACAGCAGAGACCAAACCCAGAGGAGGCGAGCTCAACCAGCTGGCCCGCATGAGTCAGCTCGCCCGGGTTTGGTGAGCGCCTCGCCTGACCGTCCGGGGTGCCTTGGGGAACGTCACCGCGCAGCGCCAGCACGTTCTCGATGCCGGCGCCTGCAAGCTCAAACAGCGTGCGCCTCGCCTCTTTCTCGGTCGCTCCGAGGCAGGTCACGTGCGCCATCGACTCGATCCCCAGTTCGCTCTTGAGCCACTTCGTGACGCTCAGCGTGCGGGTCGGCCTGGTGCCGCCGGCGCCGTACGTGACCGAGGCGAACGCGGGCTCCAGTTCGGTCAGATCGGCGAGGGCGTCGCGCAGGGCCCGCTCGCCCTCGTCGGTCCTGGGCGGGGAGAACTCAAACGAGAAGACCGGCTTTTGGCTGGCCGCGATGATGTCCCCGATGCGCATAGTTGTGTCAAGGTACCAACCTTGACACAACTATGTCAAGGTTGGTACCAGCGTTCCGTTGAGTCGTCGGATTCGCGCGCCGCGAGACCCTCCAGCGCCAGGTGCTGCAGAATGCAGAGCGCTTCGGTCAGACGCCAGTTCGCGGTCGCGGGAGTCAGCTGCTCGCCGTAGATCTTGGGGACCAGCTCGAGCGCCGTACGGGGACGCCGGTCGAGCGCGGCGCGGGTCGCGGCAAGCCGGTCCGCCACCGCCGCTTTGGTCGCGATCACGTGGGCCCGGACGTCGGCGAAGGGCTTGCCGTGCCCGCTCAAGCAGAGCCGCGCGTCGAGCGCATCGACGAGCTCGAGCGAGTTCAGAAACTGGCTGATCGGATCGCGTGTCCAGCCGAAGTCGTAGTAGAGCGAGATCCGGCCCAAGAGATGGTCACCGGAGATCAGGATCCGTCGCTCGGCCTGGAAGAGGCAGATCCCGGAGGGCGCGTGACCAGGCGTCTCGTAGACGCTCCAGGTGCCGAGATCGCTGTCCACCGTGACGCCGTTGACCAGCTCATGGTCAGCGGTGACCGCGGCCGCGATCCCCGTCGGTGCGTCCTTGATCTGCTCCAGGTATCGCACCAGCGTGCGTTCAGGAACCCCTCCCGCACGCGCAATCTCGATCGTGTGCGCCAGCGCCGTCTCGCCGTCTCGCTCACCCTCAGTGCCGTGTGCGTGGTCCGGGTGCATCCACAGTTCGCAGCCGCTGTGCTGCATCACCGTCGCCGCCTCGCCCCAGTGGTCGGTGTGAGCGTGCGTGATCACGAGCTTGCGGACCTGCTCCAGCGCCAGCCCGACCTGCGCCATTGCGCGCTCTAGCTGGCTCAGCGACCCAGGCTGCTGGTCGTCGGGGTCCAAATGCATGCCGCAGTCGACCAGCACGATCCCGTCGCCACTGCGGATAGCCCAGGCGTTGCAGTGCGGAACTCCGGGCCACGGCAACGGCAGCCGCAGCCGCCAGAGTCCGGGCAGCACACGCTCGCCGCGCCCAAGTTCTCGCTTGACGGTACCGGCAGGCATGGCCCAGACGATATTGTGCTGAGCCTCTAGTGGCCTCCAGCTCCGTCGTAGCCCGCAGTTATTTCGACGCACTCACCCGTCATGACCTTGACGCGGCCGTCGCCTGCTGGCAGGAGGGGGCCGTTGACCGCCTCGTGGGGCAGGTTGAGCTGACCGCGCCGGACGGCATCCGCGCCTACTTCAGCGAGCTCTTTGCCGCATTCCCGGACTTCAAGCTCGAGGTGTTGGACGTCACGACGCACCGCGAGCGCTGCGCTGTGCGCTGGCAGGCGAAGGGCACGTTCGTCGGCCCCGGGTACTTCCAGGGGTTCGTTCCCAACGGCGCGGCACTGGCGATCGAAGGTTGCGATGTGGTCGAGGTGGTCGACGGTCTGATCGTGCGCAACGACGCCTACCTCGACGGCGCTGACATCGCACGCCAGCTCGGCATGCTGCCGGCCGCCGGTTCCAAGGCCGACACCCGCCTGACGACGCTCGCGAACCTACGCACAAGGCTTCAGAGGGTGTTTACGGGTGCTGAACCCGAGGCGATCGCGGCCGGCGTCTGGGTCCTGCGCGGAGGTCGCCCGCGTGCCATGAACGTCTATCTGATCGAGGACGAGGGTGGCGTGACCGTGTACGACGCCGGTGTCAGCGCGATGGCCGCCGCGGTACGCACGGCGGCCGTTCAACTCGGCGGCATCCGCCGGGTGGTCCTCGGCCACGCGGACGCGGACCACCGCGGTTCCGCGGGCGGGCTTGGCGCGCCGATCTACTGCCACCCGCTGGAGCGCTCGGCGGCTGAGTCGCCCTCGCCGTTTCGCGACTACTGGGACTTGGGCCTGCTCTCGAGGTGGGCAGCTCCGATCTACCCGAGCCTGCTCAGGTCGTGGGATGGCGGCGCAGTTGAGATCGCCGGC
>Ga0302314_10011232_pt1 | contig 15639 bp, 15 predicted proteins | sample III_Palsa_N2_3_FD_200533 | JGI IMG/M metagenome (GOLD analysis project Ga0302314, IMG submission 200533) | Peat permafrost microbial communities from Stordalen Mire near Abisko, Sweden - III_Palsa_N2_3 | ecosystem: Environmental > Terrestrial > Soil > Palsa > Peat permafrost | place: Sweden...
TCCCTTCGGGACAGCTCCCCCATCGGGGGAGCGATTCCACCTGCGCCAGTTCGAGCTAACGACAACACGCTCCAAGCGTCGCCTTGGCCCCGTTCGTGCAGTCCCAGTCGACACTGGACTGATCTGGGATGGGGCGCCGGATGACGTTTGAACCTGACCGGCGCGTGGAGTCCCGCCGGCGCGTGCTGCGCAGCGGCAAACTGACCTTCGCTCCGGCCTTCAGCCTGGATTGCCCCATCCGTGACGAAACCGAGGCCGGCGCCCGCGTCCGCACCGGGGGTGTGCCGCTCCCACGCACGGTCATCCTGGTGTTCGTAACGAGGCGCATCGCCCACGAGGCCGAGGTCATCTGGCAGCGCGGCGCGGAGGCCGGCGTGCGGTTCGGCGCCCGGCATGACATGGACCTTAGTCCGCCCAGGCCCTCCACCCCGCTGCGCCACGCGCAGGTGCTGTGGTCCTACTCGAACGGTCTGATCTAGCGGCTGGTCAGAAACAGCGCGCCGTCACGTCCTCCGGACGCAATACGACATCGGCATTCGAAACCCTGATCGTCCGGCTTTCCCCCGCGAGCAGGTCGAAATAGTTGTCGCTGAACCGCGTCCAGCCGTGCGGAACGAGCAGGTGGGCGAACAGGGCGTAGGCCGGCGCCGTCAGCGTAACGTCCAGGTCGTACGGCCCGATCTGCGACACCGACATCTCGAGTTTCACATCATGTGGGCGATCTAAGTCTTTGACATAACCTGAGAACAATCGGTTATCCGCAAAGGCGCCCTTAGCCGAGCGAACGTGAAGCGCGTGACCGGCGGTCAGCGCGGGCCAGCTCTTCGGCAGGGTCCAGACCGCGCGGCTGTCGTTGGACGCCACGGTCACCGCAACCTTTTCGGTCGTCGCCTCGCCCGAGATCAGGTCCGCCCGGCTGACAGTGACCGTATCGGCGACCGTGTCCCGGCCCTCATTGGTGATCCACAGCTCCACCTGGCCGTCGCCCAGGTCCTTGAACGAGGCGATCACCGGCGCATAGGCGCGGCGGGTGTAGAAGTATCCGGCCTTGGCGAAGCCGTTGTAGTCCATCAGGCTCCAGCTCACGCAGGGCCAGCAGTCGTTGTATTGCCAGATCAGCGAGCCCGAGCAGTGCGGCATGCGCCGGCGGAAATGCTCGATGGCGAACTTCAGCCCCTCGGCCTGGGCGATCTGGGTGAAGTCGACGTACTCGTCCAGGGTGGTCGGCAGGCCGGTCACCGAGGCCAGGATGCCGTTCACCTTGTCCTTCGGATTGTCCTTGATCCGGTGCTCCATCGCCGGCGAGTGGAGATAGAGTTCCGCTTCCGGAATGGCCTGCTTCAAGGTCTCCATGGCCGGCGAGGCGTGCAGGCCATATTCGCTGACGAACCGGGCCATGTCCTCGGCGTAGCGGGTGTAGGCGATGGCCTCCGGACCGCGGCTGAACTTGCCCACCGGTTTGTCGTCGGGCACCGGCTGCAGCCCATGCCAGACGGTCCAGTCGTGCACATCGCCGGCGCGCATGGAGTTGGCGTGCGGGCCGCCGAACGGGCTGCCCGGCCAGTAGGGCGTCGTCGGATTGAGCGCCGCGACGGCGGCGGGCATGATGTCGCTGTAATAGAGGTCGCCCGGCAGGGGCGCCGGCTTGGCGTCCGCGACATAGGCGTCCCCGAGCAGCGCGATCATCTCCTTGCTGGGCTTGCGCGTGAAATCGTAGATCATCTGGTTTTCGTTGTTGCCGCACCACAGCGCCATCGACGGGTGGTTGCGCAGGCGCTCGATCTGTTGGCGCACCTCCTCAGCCACGCTGTCGACAAAGGCCGGATCGTCTTCGGGATAGGGCGCGCAGGCGAACATGAAGTCCTGCCAGACCAAGAGGCCCAGCTGGTCGCACAGGTCATAGAAGGCGTCGTGCTCGTAGACCCCGCCGCCCCAGACCCGGACCATGTTCATATTGGCCTCGGCCATGGTCTCGAGCAGGGGCCGGTATTCGGCCTCGCCAACCGCGGCGACGAAGGAGGATGCCGGGATCCAGCAGGCGCCGCGAGAGAAGATCGGCCGGCCATTGAGGACAAACCGGAAAAAGGTCGTGCCCGGCTCGGCGGCGTCGGGGGACTGGTCGATCGCGATGGTCCGCACGCCAACCTTGGTCGTGCGGCGCTCGACGAGGGTCTCGCCATCCAGCAAGCGGACGTCGAGGGTGTGGAGGCTCGGCGCCCCCAGATCGTGGGTCCACCACAACTGTGGCGCCTCGAGGGTGAATTCCATGGTCGCCGCTCCGCCGTTCAATGAGACGCGCGCAGCGCCTGCGATCTTGCCCGTGGGATCGGTCAGGGTGATGTCGGCGACGTAGTCGCCTCCGGCCTTCACGGAAGCCGCGACATCGACCCCTACGCTGGCCTGGCCATGGTCGCCGCTGAGGGACCGGGTGGAGAAGTGAACACTTTCCAGCACCGCCGGCCCGCGAACCGACAGCTCGACCGGGCGCCAGACACCGACGGTGGGCAGGACGGGACCCCAGTCCCAGCCCCAGCCGAACTGCGCCTTACGCGCCATATTGCGCTTGTTGGGCAGGGTGGCGCCGCCGGTGACAAAGGCCGGGGGCGTGAGGTTTTTCATCCGCCCGGCGGGTGGGTCGAACCGGATGGCAAGCTTGTTGGGCCCGCCGGCCAGAACCTGCTCGGTGACGTCGAATTCGTACTCGCGGAACATATTGTCCGCCTCGCCAAGCACCTCGCTGTTCAGCCAGATCGTGGCGAAGGTGTCGAGGCCGAGGAAGGTCAGAACCAGGCGCTCGCCCACCTTGGCGACTGGCGGCGCAAAATCGCAGCGCCACCACCATTCGCGATCACACACCCAGGCGCATTCGGCCTCGTTCTGGTCGGCGAAGGGGTCGGGCAGGCGGCCCGCGGCGTGCAGCGCCAGATAGGTGTCGCCGGGCGCGGACACCTCCACCCAGCCGGCGGAGCGGGCGTCGTCATCGAAGGCGCGCGCGGCCAGGCCGGCGCCCACGTCGAAATCCTTCATCCGCCACTGGCTCAGCATCGCGCGTCTCCCCGGTCCGGCATCGGGCCGGACGACGGCCCCTTAAACCCCGAGGCGATCGGGCAAGTCCATATGCGGGGATGGTTGTGTGATCACCCAATCCCAAAAATACACCGTCTCCCCCGGCCTTGTGCCGGGGGCCCATTGAGCGCGAAACCTCGCAGGTTCACCCAGGCCGATCCACCACTGCGTCGTTTCACCCGCTTGCGCACAATGGATCCCCGCCACAGGGGCGGGGAAGACGGGGTAGATGGACCGGCGAGCAGTAGTCGCTCTAATTGACCGGTTGTTCGGCCGCGGCGTGCCCGTTCGCCGCCTTGGCCGCCTTCTGGGCCTCGGTGTCCCGATCGGCCTCGCGGGTCATGTCCGCGGTCCAGACGATGGTGCGCAGGACATGGGCGTTGCTGGCCTTGGGATAGGCCTTGAACGCCAGCCGCTTGCCGGCCTTCACCAGCACCTGCACGCCCTGGCTGGCGCGGAGTTGGGCCTCGATTTCGGCCGGGCCGTCCTGGCCGCTGGCGGATTGGCCATCGATCTCGATGCAGACCTGCAGTGTCCCGCCATCGGCCATGGCGATCCCGACCGACTTGATCGAGATGCGGACCACGGTGTCGCGGTCGCGCTCAATGAAGGTTTCCGTGCCGCTGGCGCCGGCGAAGATCAGGGTCGCGTCCTGCGGGGTGTGGAGGAACTTCTCGTCGACATCGCTGAGTTTGAAATGGGCCATCACGGTCTCCTGATTGAAGGCTGAACGCGGAGCGGCCAAGGTCGATCCGTCAGGATGTGGAGCTCAGCCAAACTCTTGGCGCAGGGCGGTGATCACATCGTGATCGGCCACGACTTCGACCAGCGTCCGATCGATCTCGGCGCGCGCCGGCGACGGCAGGTCCCGGTCCTCGGCGGCCCGCTCGAAGCGGTAGCGGACAAAGGTCTCGCCCAGCTTGACCTCTTCGATCAGCGGCTTGTCGCTGTTGCCGCCGGTCTTGTCGCGCAGCACCAGAATACCTTGGTGCAACGGTCCGGCGGCGGAGCCCTGGTCCACCGGCTCGCCCTCGAGGTTGCGGACGGCTTGTTTCAGCCCTTCGGCGAGGTGCAGCCGGGCCTCGGCCTTGTGCCTGAAGAAGTCCTGGAAGCGTGGATTGCGCGCCAGGTCAGCGGCCTTGCCATAGCTTTCGGCGCTGTCGAATGTGGTCTCGATCAGGCTGTTGAGAACCTGGATGGCGTGTTCGTTGATCGGTTGCACGGGACGGCTCCTGGCTTGGTTCACCAAACCAGAACCAGGGAAAGACCCTTCCGTTCCGCTTTAGGCCCCTGGGGCGGCGCCCGAATGAGGGCTAGGGACAGTGTCGCGATGGCTCTTGGAAACCTCGTAAGCGCGCTTGAAAGCAGCCACCGCGCGGCGGGCGCGCCAGCATGGCGCGACCCCCAGCGTGGCCTTGCGGCCCCGAATCGACCGGCGCATGCCGTCGATGTCCACCGCCTGCTTGACCGGGTCGGCGTAGAAGGCGGCGATCTTGCGCGCGCCGACGCCGGGGGTCGAAAACCAGGCGGGAATATGGGCCTGGGTCAGCCGTTCGACGTCGTTGAGGATGCGGGTCACGCCGGTGCCGGAGGACGGGCAGGTGGCCTGGAAGGCGTCGCCCAGCAGCACGACCCCGTCCTGCACATGGCCGCTGACGGCATAGAGGTCGGTGCCGCGCACCTCGAGCTGGCGCGCCAGGGCGCGGCCGGCCAGCGCCGGCGCCGTCTCGGGCAGGGTGCGGGTCAAGACGCCGATCGGGTCATGGCGCATCTCGCCAATCCAGGGGTCGTCGGCGTCGCGATAGCTGAAGATGTTGACCCGGACCTCGTCCAGCATCGGGAAGATGGTCACATAGGCGATGCGGTCGCCGAGCCGGCCGTAGCAAATCTGCGCGGCCGTCTCCTGCGCGGCGTCCGCGCGCTTGGCGACGCTGAAGCCCAGGCAGATGGAATGTTTGTCGCTGACGATCTCGCGGGTGACGCCCAGGGCCGCCCGCAGCCGCTCGCCGCGGCCGGTGGCCAGGGCCGCCAGCCGCGCGGTGATCGTCTCGCCATTGGACAGGGTGACCACCTGGCGATCGGCTGAAGTCTCGATATGATCCACCTTGCCTTCGACGAAGGAGACGGTGGGCGGCATCGCCGCGCGCACCCTGGCGATCCAGCGATCGTAGCGCGCGCCGCAGTCCTTGAGCGGCAAGCCGGTCCCGGCCGCCGCATCATCGCCCCAGCAGGCCTCTTCGAAACAGGACAGCACGCCCAGCCGTTTCAGCCGCTCGATCTGGTCTATCCCCAGCTTTTCATTGCGAAAATCGCTTGCCGGCTCACGTTTCAGATCAATCAGGGTGACCGGCAGCCCCGCGCGGCCCAGCACCAGCGACAGCAGCGATCCGGCCATGCCGGCGCCGATGACGACGATGCGGTCGTCATCCTGCGCAGCCGGCGCGAGCGTCGATTTGGCGGCTTCCATGGCGGCGATCCCCCGAACCCGATGGGCGTTGGATCAGATCGCCTGCAAGCCGAATGCCGGGACTTGGCGCCCCAGGCGGGCGAGCGATCTAGCCGACCGCGCGCAGGCGTTGGGCGATCGCTTCATCCTCGGCCTGGACGTCGACGCTGACCTCCATGCCCAGATAGTCCGTCGCCAGGCCGACGTAGGTGCCGTGCAGCGGGGTCGCCTGGCGCGGGTCGCGGGCCACCGCAACGCGGATCAGATCGGTGTTGCCGACGATGCCGTTGGTGGGGTCGAACTCCACCCAGCCGCTTTGCGGCAGATAGACGCTGACCCAGGCGTGGGTATGTCCGCCGCCGACGCGGACGCGGCTGTTGCGCGTGGGCGCCGGGGAATAGACGTAGCCGGACACGAACCGCGCGGCGAGACCGAGGCCGCGCGCCGCCTCGATCATCAGCACCGCATAGTCCCGGCAACTGCCGCTGTTCAGCTCCAGGGTCTGCAGGGGCGACTGGGCGCCCATCTCCAGCCGCTTGCGATAGGAGAAGTCGGCGCGGATCGCCTGGGTCATCTCGACCAGCAGGCCGGCGGCGTTGGTGGCGCCCTTGCTGCGAACAAACCGGCGGGCCCAATCGGCCACCGTCCGGTCCGGATCGGGGTAGGCGAGGCCGATCGAGGCGGAAAGATCGGTCAGTTCGGGCTCGTCATAGGCGAATCGCTCCGCGCCGGGCGCCAGTTCGAAGTCGTCCTGCAGTTCGCGGACGCCGGGATGGGGCGTGTGCTGCAGCCGGACAAAGCTGTCGAACACCAGGTCGGTCGTGCGGCCGGCGAAGCTCGCGACCCCGACGCTGTTGCCGAACACGTCGCGTAAGTAGTTGATCTTGCTGGGGGTCGGACAGATCGCCAGATCCGCCGACAACAGCTGCTGGTCATAGCTTTCATGGGGCCTGAACATCATGCGATGTTCGCCCAAGGCGACCGGATTGCGGTACCTGTAACGCGTTACATGGCGGATCGAGAGGATCGGCATTGGTTAAGCGTTGCCCCGATTCATTAACAAGGTCGAACCGTTTACTGGGCCGCGACGATCCGTCCCCAGTTTCCGTGACAAACCCGGACGGGGGCTCGGCCTTCCTGATCATCGGCGACCACGCGGGCAGGGCGGTTCCGGCCGCGCTTGGCGGTCTCGGCGTGCCTGCAGAGGCGATGGACCGGCACATCGCCTGGGACATCGGCGTCGCCGACCTGGGCGAGCGGCTGGCGCGGGCGCTCGACGCCTGCTTCATCCGCCAGACCTATTCGCGCCTGGTGATCGACTGCAATCGCGGTCCCGACGCGGCCGACGCGACGCCGGCGGTGAGCGACGGCGTCGTCATCCCGGCCAATCAGAACCTGACGCCGGCGGACCTTGCGGCGCGGCGAGGCGAGATCTGCGATCCCTACCAGGCCCGGATCGCCGAGGAACTGGACGCGCGGCAGGCGCGGGGCCAGACGAGCCTGCTGTTCTCGCTGCACAGCTTCACCCCGGTGTTCGGCGGTCAGGCCCGGCCCTGGCGGTTCGGCGTCCTGCATCGTGGCGACTCTGCTCTGTCGCTGCGGGTCCTGGCGCGGCTGCGCGAACGTCTGGGCGAGGCGGCGGGCGACAACCAGCCCTATACGATGGACGGGACCGACTACACGATTCCCCTGCACGCCGATGCGCGCGGGCTGGATTATCTCGAACTGGAGGTGCGCCAGGACCTGATCGGTGACGCGCGTGGGCAGGAGGAGGTCGCGGCGTTTCTCGGACCGATCCTTCGGGCGGCGATCGGGCCGGGCTGAAGTGGGTGGGGTTCAGATATAATCGATTTGCGGCTGCCGACCCCGGACTCGCCAATTTCCAATGCGCTCTAAATTTCACCGTTCCCCCGCCACAAGGGCGGGGGAACGGGGTTAAATTGAAAGAGGGGCATGTCACGCCAGATGCATCAAAACCCAACCTGCCCAACGCTGACGAAACTCAGTCCTCCAGCACAACCTCGGCCAACGGCTCCGCCACGATCCTCGCCGAAGACTCCGGCGCTCGCGCCAGCGGCAGGCGCACCTCCGCCGTCAGCCCTGTTGCGCCGGACGTCAGTGTGACGTCGCCGCCATGCGCCCGCGCCACGGACCTCGCCACGGCAAGGCCAAGGCCGATGCCGCCGGTGTCGCGGTTGCGCGACGGCTCGGTGCGGTAGAAGGGCTCGAACACGCGCTCCAGTTCCGCCGGCGGCAGCCCGGGCCCGGCGTCGACGATCCTCACCACGGCCTCACCGGACTCCGCGGCTAGGCCCACGCGGGCCTCGTGACCGTATTTGACCGCGTTGTCGACTAGGTTGGCGAACAGCCGCTGCAGCGACAAGGCGTCGCCGTCGATCGCCAGCGGCTCGGCGTCCAGCAGCGCCACGTCGCCGCCGCCGGATCGGGCGTCGTCCACCACGCACTCCAGCACCGACAGCAGGTCCAGCGTCTCGCGCTCATGCGGCCGGCTGGCGTCGTGGACGAAAGCGAGGGCGGCGGAGATCATCGCCTCCATCTGGTCGATGTCGGCGCCGACGGTGGCGCGCAACTCCTTTGGCGCGCCCTCCATCTTGAAGCGGATGCGGGTGAGCGGCGTGCGCAGGTCGTGCGAGATGGCGCCGATCATGGTGGTGCGATCGTCCACATAACGCTTCAGCCGCGCCTGCATCTCGTTGAAGGCCCGCGCGGCGACGCCGATCTCGGCGGGGCCGGCCAGCTCGACCAGGCTGGCGCGCGGGTCGCGACCCAGGCGGTCGGCGGCCTCGGCGAAGGCGGTGATCGGCGAGACCAGCCGGCGGGCGAACAGATAGCCGGCCGGTCCGAACACCGCCAGGGCGACCAGGAACCAGGCGACGATCCGCGCCTGCCAGACAAAGGGGAAAGGGTCGGGCTTGGGGGTGACGACCGCCCATTGGCCGGACGGTTGCTCGAGGGCCGCGGTGAAGGCGTCAAACACCAGCGGATTGCGGTCGGCCTGACCGGCGCCAAACGGCGGCTCGCCGAACGGATGGCGGCGCTCGCCGGGCGGCGGTCGGCGCCCGTCAGGCGGCGGGCGGACCGGCGCGCCGAGGACAGCCCATTCCCACACCGGGTTGGTGCGGTGATCGACCTCGAACTTCACGCGATCGGGGGAGACGCCAAGGATGCCGGCCAGCGCCCCGCGGGTCATGTTGGAGAAGTGGCCGCCGCGACGATTGATCGGCTCCAGGGCTGGCGGCGCGCCGAGCGTGCGCACCAGGTCCCGACCATCCTTGGAATGCACCGTCTGTCCGTTCAGCGCCGCCGCGATCTCGCTGAGGCGGTAGACCTCCGGCCTCGGCGGCGGCACCAGCAGGACGATGACCAGGGTCATGATCTGGCCCAGCACGACGCCGCCGATCAGCAGGGCGACGATCTGCGCCGCGATGGGCGCCTCCAGCTTGCGTCCCGCCGGAGCGGCGCCGGTCACGAGCGGGTCCCAATCACGAGCGGGTCACCGGAGCGGTCAAGCGATAACCCACACCGCGCACCGTGCGGATGATGTCCTGGCGGTCGCCCTCGCCGAGCTTGCGCCGCAGGCGGCTGATCTGGACGTCGATGGCGCGGTCGAACACGTCGGCGTCTTCCACCCGGGCGGTGTCAAGCAGCTGATCGCGGGTCAGCACCTCGCCGGCGCGGTCCAGCAGAGAAATGAGCAGCGACAGGTCGCCGCGCGTCAGCAACACGATCAGTCCGGACGGCGCCTTCAGCCGGCGGCGCGCGGGATCGAGCTGATAGCCGGCGAAGTTATAGATCCTGGCTTGCCGTGGCGTGGACTCGGCGCCGCCGGGCGGCCGCCGGCGCAGCACGGCGCGGATGCGGGCCAGCAGCTCGCGCGGATTGGACGGCTTGGGCAGATAGTCGTCCGCGCCAAGCTCCAGGCCGACGATGCGGTCAACCTCCTCGCCCATGGCGCTCATGATGATGATGGCGATGTCGTTCTGCGCCGACAGCCGCCGGCAGATCGAGAGCCCGTCCTCGCCCGGCATCATCAGGTCCAGGATCACCACGTCGAAGGTGGATTGCGCCAGGGCGTGGTCCATGGTCGGCGCGTCGCGCGCGGTCTCGACGCGGTAGCCGTTGTTTTCGAGATAGCTGGCGATCTGCTGCTTCAGCCCCTCGTCGTCGTCGACGATCAGGACCCGGGGTTCGGTCTCGTCGATTTCGCTGGGCGGGGTGGTCAAGGCTCGTTGCCGGTCCATTGTCGCGCTCCCGGTCGCGGGTCGGGGTCTTGAAGCGCCAGTCTAAGCCTCTGTTGTGCTGAGAAAAAGACGGGGGCGACACACGGCGGGCCCGACGCCGCAAAGATCGCAACAATCGCGGGGTCAGTGCATAGGCGGTGAGTTTAGCTGAAGGCCGTCGTTTGGGGATTTGCAGGCGCGGATCGTTGTGGCGGCGAAGGCCCCCTCAGTCGCTGCGCGACAGCTCCCCCAATGGGGGAGCGATTAGCGTTGCAGGCCTTGCAGCTGCAATTCCAACCCCATCCAGACGAAACGAGTAGGTCGACGCCTGAAACCTTAATCGCTCCCCCATTGGGGGAGCTGTCCCGAAGGGACTGAGGGGGCCTATGCCGCAGCCGTGAAGCTGCCAGCAAATCCGCAGACGACCCGCTAGCCGTCAAACTTGCCGCATATGCGAGTCAGCGAGCATCGAGAATCTCGTTCACCGCCGCCACCACCGCGTCGACGGTGATGTTCCGGACGCCGGCGTTCTCATGCAGGATGCGGTGCTGCGCCCCGACCGGGTGCCAACGCGCGGCGGGGTCGAAGCCGCCGAACAGGCCGACGCAGGCCGTTCCCACCGCCCCGGCCAGGTGAACCGGCCCGCTGTCATGTCCGATGAACATCCGCGCCCGCTGCAGCACCGCGCCGGACTGACGCGGCGAGAGCACCCCGCAGCCGTTCAGATAGCCGTGCGGCCACAGGCCCCCCAGGCGATCGGCGCGGGCGATATCGTCCGGCGCGCCGACAAACACCAGCGGGTAGGGGACAGTCGGCGCCAGCTTGGCGAGGAGTTCGGTCCAGTGGTCGTCGCCCCAGTCCTTCTCGGCGTCCTTGCCGCCGGTGTTCAGGCCGATGAAGGGCTGCTCGCCCCAGGTCAGGAAGGCGTCGGCCGCCGCGTGCTCCTCAGGCGTCAGATGCAGGTCCCAGACCGAGGGGTCCTCGATGTCGATGGGACCGAGCGCCGCCAGGCAGCGGGCGAGGCGGTGGGCCTCCCGCTCCATGATCCCAGTCTTGGGATCGGTGCGGGTGTCGAGCAGATCGCGGGTGAAGGGTGCGCCGATGATGTTGCGAAAGCCGCAGAGCCGGAAGAAGACATAGTTGCGGTACACCGACGAGAGCGTGTTCCCCCGGCTGCTCAGATAGATCATCGTGTCGGTCTTGAGCGCCCGGAGCGCCTTGGCCAACGCCCACAACTCCTTCGGATTGCGCATGCCGACGGGGTAGCGGATCGCCCGGTGGATGAAGCCGCCGGGTCCCAGAATCGCCTCCAGCGGCGCAGCCTTGCTCGAGATTGGAAAGTTGGTCAGCGCGATGCGTTCGGCGCCCGGATAGCGCTCCATCACCTTGTGCAGGCCGGGCAGGGTGACCACCGTGTCGCCGAGGCTGCCCAACCGGTAGATGACGATGCGTTCGGGCGAGCCGCTCACCTCAGGCCTTGTTCACTCACGGCGGGGACCAGGTCGGCGTGACGGGCGGCGGCCTCATCCAGCCAGTCGGCCAGTTTGGCGCAGTCCGGATCGTAGAAGGCGGCGCGGTCGTCGACCACAACATGGTATCGCGGCTTGCCCATATGCAGCTCGTGATAGCGCACGCCCCAGCCTTCCAGCTGCAGGCGGGTGAACTCGTAGCCGATGCGGTAGGCCTCGAACACGTCGCTCTTGGCCCGCCCCATGAACCGGCTGGTGTTCAGCACGATGCGGTGGCCTTCGTCATGGTAGCGGTTCACCAGCGCGATCATCGGCGCGTTGGGCTGGGCCTCGGCGTAGTCACCTTCGACCTGACTGCACAACACGCCGTCGATGTCGAAGCAGACGATCATGCACTCATCCAGGCCTTGAAGTCCTTCAGGAAGCCGTCGACCGAGGCGTCGGTCTGCGGGTGCTTGATCATGGCTTCCAGGATCTTCGGGCCGGCGGTGACGATATGGCCGCCCGCCACATGCGCGTCGAGGATGTCCGAGGGCGAGCGGATCGAGCCGACGATGATCTCGGCGTCATGCTCGGCCATGTCGAGGATGTTGCGCGTGTTGCTGATCACCTTGATCGGATCGCCGCCGATATCCTTCAGCCGGCACATGAAGATGGACACGAACTTGGCGCCGGCGTTGGCGGCCATCACCGCCTGCTCCTCGGTGAAGATGCAGGTGCAGTTGACCGCGATGCCGCGCTTGGCGAGGTTGGATATGACCTTCAGCTCGTCCCAGCCCACCGGCACCTTGATGTAGAGGTTGTCGTAGTCGACCGCCTCGCAGATCTCCTCGGCCTGGCGGATCATCTCGTCCGGCTCGGTGGCGAACACCTCGACGCTGAAGGGCAGGCTCTCGCCGTGGCTTTTGATCAGGCCGGCCAGCTGGTTCACATAGCCCAGGAAGTTGGCCTTCGGCTCCTTGGCCAGCAGCGACGGGTTGGTGGTGACCCCGGCGATGTAGCCGCGGGACAAGCTGTTCTCCAGGTCCTGGAGGTTCGCGGAATCGAGAAAGAGTTTCAATTTAGCCCCACTGGGTTGAACGGGTTGAGCCGCTAGGCTCGTTCGACGTGACGATAGGTTTGACCATCTTCGACCAGATAGGAGTCGCCATCGTCATCGCGGGTCGAGGCCTCGATGATCACGGTGTCTTCCATCGCCATGCGCATATGCATCAGTCCGGGGTGGATGTCATAGCTTTCGCCGGCATGCAGCAGCAGGCTGTAGTTTTCGGCCCGTCCCACACGCAGCCCGACCTTCAGCAGGCCGGATTCGATGAAATAGGTCTCATGCTTGTGGACGTGAAACTCCAGGCTGCTCTGGCCGCCCTTGTTCAGGAAAATCCGCTTTCCGGCGGTCTCGTCGGCCTGGATGGTCTCGATGACGCCCCAGTATTTTTCCCGCCGGTCGGTGGTTTCGCGCCCGCCCACCGGCAGCCGTGCGACGTCCAGCTGCGCAACGGCGCGTTCGGCCCCGGCCTGGGTTTCCACGAGCACGGAGGCCAATCCATCATCCGCCCCGCGACCGAACAGATAGACCGTCGCCCCCTCGGCGCTGGCCAGTCCATGCACGAGGAAGGGCGGCAGTTCGATCACGCGGCCTGAGTCCACCCGTTCGGCGCTCTCCACGCCATCATCGGCAAGCCTCCTCAGGATCACCGAGCCCTTTTCAACGAACAGCGATCCGTGTTCACCGGGGTAGAAACCGAGAGGCTGCGCCGCGCCTGGCGCAATCTCGATCCGATGCAGGCTGTAGTGCGGGGAGGCGGTGCAGCGCGTCAAGCTGCCCCAAGCGGTGGCCGCCGGCTCCGGCCTGCTGGTCGCGGTGACCTGATCGAGCGTCAGTCCGTAGGACACGTCAATTTCTCCGGTGCGGATGTGGCGAGCAAGGCGATGAATTCGTCCTTGGACGGCGTCGCGGTGCCGTGCTTCTGGATCGACAAGCCGGCCCAGGCGTTGGCGACGGTCAAAGCCTCGCGAGGATCGTCCAGGCCGGCCAGCACCAGGGTGGCGAGGAAGGCGTCGCCGGCGCCGATGGTGTCGACGACCTTCACCGGCCAGGCCGGCGCGCGATAGACCTTGCGGCCATCGAAGGCCAGCGCCCCGTCCTCACCCAGCTTGACGATCAGCGCCTTGGCGTCGAGCGCGCGCTGCAGGCCGGCGAAGGCCGCGGGATCGGCGGCCGGCGTGAAGGCGGGGTCGATGCAGCGCGCTTCTTTCAGGTTCAGACAGATGATGGCGCCGGACCGGTAGTCGGCGTGGTTGCTGACGTTCTGCGAGACCTGCGAGTCCACATAGACCGGCTTGCCCGCCTGTTTCGCCGCATCCACCAGGAAGCGCGCCATGGCAGGGCCGATCAAGCCATGCCGGTAGTCGGAGACGAGCAGGGCGTCGGCTTTGGCCAGATGCCTGTCCACGGCCGCCCGCACCTCGCCCGCCACCGCCTCGCCGATCAGTGAGTCGTCGCGCACGTCCAGCTGGAACAGCTTGTAGCCGTCGACCCAGAACCGGTGCTTGACCGTGGTCGGCCGGCCGGGGTCCTCGATGGCGATCAGGTTGAAGCGGTCGGAGGCGTAGTCACGAACCGTCCGCGCCTCGTCGTCGCGCCCCACCAGGGTAATGAAGTCTACGTGCGCGCCAAGCTCGAGCAGATTGCGGCAGACGAAGGCGGCGCCGCCCAGGGTCTTGGTCACGCTCTTCTGCCGGGCGACGATGGTGGGCGTCTCGGCCGAAATCCCCAGCACCGAGCCATAGGTATAGATGTCGACGATGGTGTCGCCGACCACCAGCACCCGCGCCTTGGCGAAGTCGGAAAGGCGCAGCTCCGCGTCCATTATTCCGCCGCGGCCGGCCGTTGGCCGTAGTCGAAGGTGTAGCGCTTGTGGGCGATGTCGATCTCTTCGGCGGACAGCTCTTCGGTCTGGCCCAGCTGCTGGGCGTAGTAGACCGTGCGCGCGACATCCTCGACCATCACCGCCGCCTTGACCGCGCCCTTGACCGTCTGGCCGACGGTGAAGACGCCATGCTGCTTCAGCAGGATCGCCGCGCAATAGCGCTCGTTCAGCACCCGAACCACCTCGGCGCCGATGGCTTCGCCGCCGATGGTGGCGTAGCCGCCGCAGGGGATCGGGCCGCCGAATTCATCGGCGATCGCGGTCAGGATGCAGGGAATGGGTTTGCCGATCGCCGCGAACGCGGTCGCAAACGTCGAATGGGTGTGGACCACCGACATGATGTCCGGCCGATGACGGTAGATGTAGAGGTGGCTGGCGCAGTCGGTGGACGGCTTCATGTCGCCCTCGATCACATTGCCGTCCAGGTCGACGAGGACCATGTTTTCGGGGCGCAGATCGTCATAGGCCACGCCGCTGGGCTTGATGACCACCAGGCCGGTCTTCGGCTCGCGGCCGCTGACGTTGCCGCTGGTCCAGGTCACCAGCCCGTGCTTGGGCAGTTCAGCGTGATAGTCGCTGACTTCGCGCCTTAGCTGTTCGAGCCGCATTACTTTTTCCGTATCGCCGTGATGACGTTGGTGGAGGAGTAGCCGGCGACGAAGGGGAAGATCTTCACCTCGACGCCCTCGGGCACCGCGTCCCGCTCGCGCACTTCCTCGGCCAGCCATTCGCCGCCCTTGACGATGGTATGAGGCATCAGCGACGCAATCAGGTTGGTCGGCTTGGATTCCTCGAAGATGATCACTTCATCGACGTAGCGAAGCGCCTCCAGCACCGCCTTGCGGTCGGACTGGGCGTTGATCGGCCGCTCGGGGCCCTTCAGCGCGCGCACGGAAGCGTCGGAATTGATGCCGACCACCAGCCGGTCGCCAAGATTGCGCGCCCATTGCAGCAGCTGCACATGGCCCTGGTGCAGGATATCGAACACACCATTGGCGAAGACGATCTTGCCTTCCGGCTCCGGCGCGATCCGTTCGACCCGGCGCACATGGCGGAATTCGCCGAAACGCTCGTTCACCCACAGGTCGACTGTATGCAGATTGTCGTTTTCGGATTGGACCCATGAGCCCAGGCAGAGCACGTTGGCGTCATTATGCTCGCGCGACTTCACCGCGCTCTGGAAATTGTGCACCACCGCCGCGCGGACCTTGGGCAGCTTGTTCGCCGCTATGCTCATGCCGATCCCGGTGCCGCAGATCAGGATGCCGCGCTCGCAGTCGCCGTTCTGGATCAGCTGGCCGACCAGCTGGGCGTAGTCGGTGTAGTCGACGCTCCGGTCGGAGGTGAAGGGGCCGACATCAATGCATTTGACGCCCAGCTCGCTCAGGTGCGCCTTCACCTTGGCCTTGAGTTCAACGCCATTGTGATCGGCGGCGAGGCATATGATTTCTGACATTACGGCCCCAAAGTCTCGATTGTCGCCACGC
>Ga0302314_10011233_pt1 | contig 15639 bp, 15 predicted proteins | sample III_Palsa_N2_3_FD_200533 | JGI IMG/M metagenome (GOLD analysis project Ga0302314, IMG submission 200533) | Peat permafrost microbial communities from Stordalen Mire near Abisko, Sweden - III_Palsa_N2_3 | ecosystem: Environmental > Terrestrial > Soil > Palsa > Peat permafrost | place: Sweden...
GCGATCTGAACTTCGGACCTGAGAAGGCGCTTGGCGGAGAAGTCGGCTTGAAGGGGACGTTCTTCGATCGCCGACTTTCGATCATATCGTCGCTGTATTACTATCAGTATACCGCGCTTCAACTCAACGAATTCGATTCGCAGACCACCAGTTTCTTCATCAGGAACGCCGGAGCGGCTCTCACCAAGGGCGTGGAAGTCCAGGGGGCCTACCAGGCCAGCCCCGAGCTTTCGTTCAGCGGAATCGTCGACTACAACGACGGCTACTTTTCTTCCTACCCGGGCGCCGCCTGCTATGTCGGTCAGACGGCCGCTCAGGGCTGCGTGACGAGCCCGGCCGGAACGAGTCTTCAGGATCTGAGCGGCAAGCCGCTTCCCAACGCCCCGCGCTGGGTTGTCACCACGGGCTTCTCCTGGAACCATCCGGTCAGCAAAGGCCTCAACCTGGGTCTCGATGGCGATCTCAAATATTCGTCCAAATATGCCTTCACGCTGGACGGTTCTCCGCTCGGCGTGCAGGACGGGTTCATGAAGTTGAATGCCCGGTTGCGCATGTTCGGCGACGACAACCGATGGGAACTGGCCGTCATCGGGCGCAACCTGACCAACCGATATATCGCCATCACCGGCACCGCCCAGCCGGGCACGGGCAACCCCGAAGACCATTTCGCGCCGGAATACTCTGCGCTGGTCGATCGCGGCCGCGAGGTGACGCTGCAGCTTACGGTGAGGCGTTGATGATCAAGGTGATCGCCACGATCAGGAAGCTTCTTGAGATCTCGAAAGAGGAATTCCGGAGATATTACGAAGACAACCATGCGCCCCTGATCAACAGACTTCTCCCCTTCTACAAGGAATACAAGCGCAGTTACGTTGATGACGGCGTCTTCGAAGGACAGCCCGCCGCCGAGTTCGACGTGGTGACGGAACTGGTGTTCGCCTCCCAGGCCGATTACGACGCATGGCGCGTCGCTCTGCGGACTCCCGAGATCGTGGAGCAGATTCGCGAGGATGAGCGCAACTTCCTGCTTCAGGGCGCGACCAGGCTGTGGGTGGTGACGGAATTCGCCGACGACCTGCCGTCGAGCGCCTTGTAACCCGCGCCACGAAGAAGGAACGGCCTACTCCGCCGCCAGCCTGTGCGGCTGTTCCATGAACGGCGAGAGCAGTTGCTTCACGGCCAGCTCAGACGGCACTTTGTCTCCCCCGATCACCCGGTCGATCTGTTCGTGCGACCAATAGATGCGGCGCTCCTGGTAGCCTAGCATCATGCCGGTGAAGGCGCCGGAATTGAGCGACGCCTGGATGGCTTCCAGGTTCTCGACGTCCTCCATCATGATGCTGTCGAACTGCTCGTTGGCCGCGACCCGCTCCGGCGGCAGTTGGCCTTCACCCCAGTCGGCGCCGACACCGATCACCTCGATTTCGCACTGGCCGACGCCGCGCGGCCAGAACAGGATGAATTTGCCGCGGTCAATGCTCCACGGGATGTTCAGAGCCGGCCACAGCGTCTGGGCGACACTGGACCGCCGATAGATCTCGCCTTTCGGCCAGCCGCCTTCCGGCGCATCGTCGATATCCGCGCCGGTCACCCGCACGCACATCCGCGAGTTGCCGTTCGGCAGCAGGCCCATGGTCGCGGCGCTGTGGTCGAGCATCGCCCCCACCGTCGCCGGATGCAGGGTATTGATGTGATAGACCTCCTGGAACGCGTCGAGCGCGCATTTCCAGTTGCAGTTCATCACCCGCGACCAGCGATGGTCGAGCCGGCTCTCGTCGAGACAACTCCACGACCACTCCTCGGCCAGCGGTCCCATCTGTTCCAGCAGCGGCCTCGCGTTAGGATCCTCGTTGACGAAGATCAGGCCGTGGTAGGTTTCGCATCGCACCGGCAGCAGACCGCGCTCGGCCTTGTCGAGGCCGATGAAGTCGTGCTCGTCGGGAACCTGCACCAGCCTCCCGTCGAAGTCGTAGGCCCAGGAATGGTATTGGCAACGCAGGACGTTGCAGCGCCCGGCCTCGTCCTTGACCACCGGCGCGCCGCGGTGGCGGCAGGTGTTGTAGAAGGCCCGGATGCCGTTGTCCCGATCACGCACGATGATGATCGGCGAGCCCATCAGCTTGTTGAACCGCTTGTAGCTGCCGGGCGTCGGTATCTCCTCGGCCAGGCCCGCCATCACCCATGACTTGCGGAACACGTGCTCAATCTCGAGATCGAAGAAGTCCTGGCGCGTATAGCGGCCGCCGGGGATCTCCGGCAAAGCCGGGAAGCCCGGCGGCACATCGTTGCGGTCGCGCTCGTAGCGCATCTCGCGGAATATGCGATCGTCGATCGAACCGTCCATGCTGTCCTCCACAGGGCGAATGAACCCTGGGAGGCGCACGGAGTAAAGAACAATGTTGACACGCCGTGCAAGTTTCCTCGCGGTTCGTCAGGCTTTATCGCGGCTGAGTTCACAGATCCAGTTGACCTCCCACGAGCGGCCGCCGTCGGCGGAGAACGACTGCTGCATGCGGCAGGCCGTCGGTGAGACATCGAACCATTGATAGCGCACGTAGATCGCGCGTCCCTTGTAGAGCTCCTGGTCGTAGAATTCGCCGATACCGTCGCGGAATTCCCCGACCACCGGCGGCAGGCCGATCGTCCCCTGCGCCGCGTCGACCAGATAGATGCTCCACTGGCGGGATTCCAGGTTGTACAGCCGCAGCGTCTGAGCGTGGATCTTCAGGGCGCCATCCCGGCTCTCGACCTTGAATTCCTCCAGGTTGGCCGGCCCGCCGAACAGTTTCTGGTGGCTCGACGTACCCTCGTATTCGATCCAGGTCGTCGAGCCGTTCAGTCGGTCGGGCAACCGCCGCACGTGCGCCTTCCAGTCGCCGATCAGGAAGTCGAAATCGTTCCGGCCGTCACGCGGCGCCACGGGCGGCGAAACCGCGGGCGGTGTTCCTGGGGCGCCTTGGGCGCTGGCCATGGTGGTGATCGCCAGCAGAGGCGCGGCGGTCGTCATCGCCAGCAGCGTCCGACGCACCGGGTCGGGGGCGGCGCCAGGTCCCTCATCCATGATGTCTGCTCCTTGTTCGAGTTGGAGCGGAAGCCTACGCCACCCTGACTGACATCTTCTGTCATGTATGAATCGAGGGCGTCGTTCGAACGACGCCTGTCAGATCGCGCCGGTTCCCAGCCGATAGCGCATCGCGACGTCGCATCGCTCGTAGCGGGCGCCGTACTCGGCCATGATCTGCGCGTCGTGAACGAAACCCAACTTCTCGTAGAGGTGGATCGCCGCCGCCGATTTCCGATTGCTGAGCAGGTAGAGGACTTCCGCCCCCATCTCCAAGGCCCGGGCGATGACGGCTTTTAACAGGAACTCCCCGGCCTTGCGCCCGCGAGCGGCCTCAAGCACGCCCATCTTGGTCAGTTCGAAGCAGCGGTCATCGGTCTTCTGCAGCGCACACGCGCCGACCACGCCCAGGCCCTCGGCCTCCACGAACAGGATCGCGCCACCCGGATCGACGATCCGCGCGCGCGGGTTGTCGAGCACGTCCCGGTCGGTCTGTTCCAGCCGATACATCGAGGCGATCCACTGGGCGTTGATGTCCCGGAAGGCGCCGGCCAGATCGTCGGAGAATTCGCGGATCAGCAGTCCGGCCTCGCCGGCTGACAAGGCTCGCTCTTCGAGCGTGCGCTCGTCCAGCCGGTGTTCGATCATCGAAATCTGCTCGAGCAGTGAGCCTCCGAGGTCCTGGGTGATTTCGGCCACCGCGGCTTCGACACGCGGCCACACCATCAGCTTTGAGTGCACCATCGCCGCGATTCCCGCCGGGGTCAGCGAAACCGTCTTGTGCCGCTGGTCCACGTGAACGCGGCTGACCTCGACGAGCCCCATGTCGACCAGCCGCGAGGCCGCGCGCGTCACCGTCGGCTGGGCCACGCCCATCGCCTGGGTCAGTTCGCCGATCGTCTGCGGCCCATAGAGGTCGAGCGTCGCGAGAAGCGGATACTGGCTCGGCTGGATCGACAGTCCGGCGCGTTCCGCGATCTTGACGACGTCGCCTTGCATTCTCTCCGCCAGCCGCTTGAGCCGGCTGCCGAGAAACAGCTCTCCGCGTTCCTTGACGACATCACCGACCACGACGACCTCCATATGTGTAGCTATATAGCTGCACATATTTCTATCGTGGGCAGGTGCGTTGTCCAGCTCTTTCTGGGTATGTCGTTCAGTGCGGGGACGCGCTCGCCACGACGCCGGCGTCGTGTAGTCTGGCGATCTCGCCGGATGAAAGCCTGAGCACGTGGGCCAGCACCTCGTCGGTGTCCTGGCCCAGAAACGGCGCCGCCACCGGCGGCCGGCGGGTTTCCGAGGGCATGGTGGCGGCCGCGCCGGGCGCGAGATAGCGGCAACCGCTCGGATGGTCGATTTCCGAGAGGATGGGATTGGCCGCGGAGAAGTAGGCGTCGCTATCCACCGCCTGTTTCAATGTCTGATAGGGACCCCAGCACACGGACTTCGTTTCGAACGCGGCGGTCAGTTCGGCGGTCTGGCGCCGCCCGATAGCCTGTTCGATGAGCGGTGTGAGTCGGCCCATATGTTCGAACCGCGCCCCCTCGTCCTTGGCGAACCGCACGCCCAGCTCCGCCTCCAGATCGGCGATCGGCGCTTCCAGGCCGAGCACCGAGATGAGGCTCGTCCACTGCCGCGGGCTGAGGGCGATGATCATCAGCCGATCGCCCGATTGCGTCACGAAGTCCCGGCCGAACGCGCCATAGAGCGCGTTGCCGACCCTCGGGCGGTCCAGTCCGCTGGTCTGCACCTCGCCGATCTGGCCCAGGTGGCCCAGGCTGGCGATCGCCAGGTCGCTCAAGGGGATACGGATCTCCCGGCCTTTGCCGTCCGATCGCCGGGCGCGCTCGGCCGACACCATCGAAAATGCCGCGTAGGCGCCGGCCAGCAGGTCCCAGGCCGGCAGCACATGGTTGACCGGGCGTGGATCGTCGGCCGGACCGGTCATCATCGGCACGCCGACGGCGGCGTTGACGGTGTAATCGACCGCCGGCCGGCCATCCGGCCAGCCCATGATGCGCACGCAGATCAGATCCTCGCGTAGCACACGCAAGCGCTCATAGGACAGGAAGCCCTCGGCAGGATAGTTGGTGATGAACAAGCCCGCGTCGTCTCCTGGAGCGGTGGCGATCCGCGCCGCCAGCTCCCGGCCCTCCGGCCGCCCCAGGTCCACGGCCACCGACTTCTTGGCCTTGTTCAGCCCCTCCCAATAGAGGCTGGCGCCGCCGTCAGGCGACAGCGGCCAGCGTCCGAAATCAGGGCCGCCGCCGATCTGGTCGATCCGTATGACCTCTGCGCCAAATTGCGCCAGGTGCATGGCGCACGACGGCCCGGCCACGAACGCGGACGCCTCGACCACCCGCATGCCGTTCAGCAGGTCATACATTGGCGATGCCAGTCAGCTGAGGGTCGGATCGAGCAGGATCTTGCACTGGTGCGTGGGCGTGCGCAGCGCTTCGAATCCGGCGGAGAACTGGTCGAAGGCATAGATGTCGGTGATCATGTCCTCGACGTCGAGCCGCCCGGTGGCCAGCATGTCGACGACCAGCTGGAAGTCCGGCTTCTCGTGTCCGATCACGAACTGCACGCTCAATTCCTTCACCATCGCGGCCGCCGGCATGAAGCTGTCTCTGTCCATGCAGAAGCCGACGACGACCACCTCCGCGCCGAACGGGGCGACATCGATCGCATGGGCGATCATGCCGGGTATGCCGACACATTCGAAGATCACGTCCGGTCCGGCGCCGGCCAGGTCCAGGAACTGTTGGGCAAGGCCCTGACGCGGATCCACGGTCGCGGTCGCGCCATATTTCATCGCCATGTCGGCGCGGCCCGCCTCCAGCTCGCTGACGATCACGTGGCGGGCGCCGAACAGGCGGCACCACAGACTGACGGCCAGGCCGATCGGGCCGGCTCCGATGACCAGGATGTTCTTGCCCGACAGCCCGCGCGCTGATCCACGCACCGCGTGCAAGCCGACCGCCAGCGGCTCGACCAGGGCGCCCGCCTTCCATGACACCTCGCCCGGCAGGCGGACGGAGGCGCTCAGGTGGACCCGCACATATTCGGCGAAGGCGCCGGGGACGGGGCCGCCGCCGGTGATCTTGAGATTGGCGCACCGCCAGTGCTTGCCCTGCAGGCAGGCGAGGCACTTCCCGCAGCTGATGAACGGCGGAGAGCACAGCCGGTCGCCTTCGCGCCATCCCGCCTCGGCGTCGGCGCTCAGGGCTACGATCTCCCCGGCGAACTCGTGTCCCATGATCCTGCCGCCGTCGGAGTCGTTGTGGTGCTGCGTCGCGTGCAGGTCGGTGCCGCAGACGCCGCAATAGCGGACCCGGATGATGGCCTCGCCCGCCTCCGGCGCCGGATCGGGCACGGTCTCGACCGCCAGCGGCGATCCTGGTTCATGAAATACGGCAGCCCTCATCGAACCTTACTCTCCGCGACCTTCTCGAAGGGCCTGCCGGAGCGTCCGGCCGGATCATCCGCTCCGAAGCGAGCCTCCGAAATACGGTCCGCCTGCGCACCCGTCAAACGGCGGCGGCCGCGCCGTTATCCCGCGGTGAGGTTCGTCCCCCGGCGTCGTTCGCGAAATTGAACGTAGAGCGTCGCGAGGTAGACCAGGATCGCGAAGTAGACGGCGCCCAGAACGACGGCCATGGCCAGCTTTGTAAAATCGACGCTGATGAGAAGGGCAGGGGCGGCCACTACGGTGAGGAACAGCATGGCGTTAGCGTTCACGGCGATCGGGATCCAGTTCATGATCTGGACGTAGATCGCCAGGACGACCACCAGAAGCGCCACCCCCAGGCCCCAGCCGCCGTACATCGTCGGCAGTACTTTCAACTGCCACGCCAGCGCCACGCCCACGAGCGCGCCCAGGATGGTGGCTGTGAGCCGCTTGAAGTCCGCCTTCTCCACCGTCGCCCAGTACCAGAGGAGGAGAAAACTCGCGAAGAGGGAAGCCGGCCCAACCACGGGTCCGCCCAGCACGACCCATCCGGCGACGCCCGCCACGACGAACAGCAGCAGCTGAAAGCCGGTCCACCACGAAATTTTCGGAACTGTCGGCGCCTCGGCAACCATTGCTTCCTCCCAGGTTATTCGGACCCCGCATTTTCTAGGGTTCGGCGACCCTGGGGCGACGAACAAGGTGACACACTCCCGCGCCGTCGCACAACCTCCGGGTTCGCGGAAGTAGACAGCGGCGGGCAGGAATTTTGGTGAAGCCGCTGGCGTTCGCGGCTCAGCGCGAAACACTTTGGGACCGGCTGGTTCTGGAAACGAACAATGAGCCGAACCCTCCGCAGGATTAGCCGATATCTCGCCCAAGGCCCGGCGAACCCCGGCATCCTTCCTTCCTCGGCGATCTCATCGCCGGTCCAGGCCATCGGCGCGCGCCTGAAGAAGAAGGCCCGCGCCATCCACGGAGTGACGCGCTTTACAGGGGCTGTTGAAACGTCACGCCGTATCCGTCGGGATCGGATACCGAGAACGCGACGTAGCCATAGCCCGTGGGCGCGGGCGGCTCGGCCTCGAGTCCGTTCGCCGTGATCTCGCCATGGAGAGCCCAGACATCGTCGCAAGCCACGTAGAATCGGGTGAACCGGCATCCCGACCAGCGCGCCTCGCGCCGATCCGGCGGCCGCTCGTTCGAGTCATAGGCGGTGTTCAGCATCAGTTCGGCCTTCCCGCGACCCAGGCGCACGAAGTGCGAGAAGCGCCCCTCGGCGGTGTCTACCTCCGGGCTCGCGAACCGAATCTCGAACCCGAGTAGGTCTCGATAGAAGGCCAGCGAGGCGTTCATGTCGAACACCTCTATGTAGGGCGTCAGGCCGACGAGGTGTGGCATGGGTGAACCGCCGCCCTCAGCGCCAGCTGGTTCCGCCGTCGACGGCGAGGTCCTGGCCGGTGATCCACGCCCCCATCTCGCTGCACAGGAAGGCGCACATATAGGCGATCTCCATGCCCGTGCCCGCCGTCTTCAGCGGAATGCGTGTGTCGATGAACTCTTGCCAGACGTCGCCGCGGCCGAGGTCATCCATCCGCGCCGTCTCGATAATGCCCGGCAGCACCGCGTTGACCCGGATCCCGTGCGGGGCAAGCTCCATGGCCATGGCGTGGGAAAGGGCGTTGAGTCCGGCCTTCGAGGTGGCGTAGGCGGCGGTGTTGGCCGGCCCCAGGCGCGCGGCGATCGAGGATATGTTGATGATCGAGCCGCCCTTGCCCTGGCGGATCATCTGGCGGGCGGCGGCTTGCGCCATCAGGTACGATCCGGTCAGATTGGTGCGGATCACCCGCTCCCATTCGTCCAGCGGCAGGTCGACGATCGGGACGCGGTCGGCGCCGCGCGCGGCGCCGGCGTTGTTCACCAGGATGTCGACCGATCCGAAGCGGGCAAGCGCCTCATCCACCGTCCGGGCGACGGCGGCCGGATCGCTCACGTCCGAGACTAGCGCCAGGGCCTGTGCTCCGGCGCCGCGCACCTCGTCGGCGACACTTTCGATATCGCGCCACCCGACCTCCTTTTCATCCGGCGGATAGTGGGCCGGATCGCGCCCGGTGCCGGTCAGGACGATGTTGACGCCCTGGCGCGCCAGCTCCAGCGCGATCGGCCGGCCTATGCTGCGCAGGCGTCCGGCGCCGGTGACAATCGCCGTCCTGCCCTTCAGCTCCGGCGCCCACAGTGAACGGCTAACCAACGCGCGCGCTATGAATTCGCTGGTCATGGTTTCTTCCCTCGCCGCGACGCTGCGCGTTATCCCAGGAACATGCCAAATGGCGGCGGTGCGGGCAATGTCGGCCGGATCGAGCGGAGGATGCGGATATGAAGGCCATGTTGAGCAAGGTCGTCGGCGGCCCGGACAGCCTGGTGCTGGAGGATGTGCCGAGCCCCGTCGCCGGCGCGGGCCAGGCGGTGATCCAGGTCAAGGCGTGCGGCGTGAACTATCCCGACGTGCTGGTCATCGAGGATAGGTACCAGTTCAAGCCGCCGCGGCCGTTCTCGCCCGGCGGCGAGGTGGCTGGCGTCGTCGCCTCGGTGGGCGAAGGCGTCACCAACGTCGTGGTCGGCGATCGGGTGGCGGCCGGTGCGGGCTCCGGAGGCATGGCTGAAGAGCTGCTCGTGGACGCCGCGCGCCTGCGGCCGATCCCGGACGCCATGCCGTTCGACGAGGCGTCGGCCTTCATCGCCACCTACGGCACCTCCTACTACGCGCTGAAGAAGCGGGCTCACCTGATGCCGGGCGAGAGCCTCTTGGTGCTGGGCGCGGCCGGCGGTGTCGGCGTTTCGGCTGTCGAGCTGGGCGCGGCCATGGGCGCGAACGTAATCGCTGCGGCGTCGACGCGGGCGAAGGTAGACTTCGCCCTGGCCCGCGGCGCTTCCAGCGGCGTGGTCTATCCGACCGGCCCGTTCGACAAAGATGGGAAGAAACACCTGGCCGGCCTGTTCAAGGAGGCCATGGGGCCGGGCGGCGTGGACGTCATCTACGACGGAGTCGGCGGCGACTACGCCGAGGCTTCGCTGCGTTCGATGTCCTGGGAGGGCCGCTTCCTGGTCATCGGCTTCCCGGCCGGCATCCCCAGCCTGCCGCTGAATTTGACCCTGCTCAAGAGCTGCGACGTCCGCGGCGTCTTCTACGGCGCGGCGGTGGCGCGCGATCCGGCGATGAACGACGGCCTCATCGAGGAGCTGTTCGCCCTCTACGCCGCCGGCAAGATCCGCCCAGCGATTTCCGAGCGCTTTCCCCTGGCGCAGGCGGCCGACGCGATCCGCCGCCTCGCCGATCGCGAGGCCCTCGGCAAGGTTGTGGTGACGATGGACTGAGGGCGGGGACCTCAGCGCTTCAGGGTCAACTCGGGATAACTGCCTTGGTTTGGCTTCACGAAGCCGGTGGCGAACCTGGCCTCGGTGCGGCCGTACCCATTCCAGGTCTTGAAGCCGAGCAGTTCCTTGAACTTGTCGCTGGAAGTCTCGTAGACGCGAGGGTCGAGGCCGAGGAAATAGTTCTCCTGGCTGCGGAACTGTGGGCCGCAGAAGGCCAGCAGCGCCGCGATACGCGGTTCAGCGGTCAGGTTGCGGCCGGTGCCGTGCCAGGTGCGGCCATCGAACACCACCACCGACCCCGCCTTGCCCTCGGCCGCGATCGTCGCGATGCGATGCGGCACGGAGCCGTCCGGGTTGCGGCCGGAGAGATGGCTCTGCGGCGCCAGCCGCGTGCCGCCATTCTCGATGGTGAAGTCGGTGAGCATCCAGGCGAAATTGATCACGCAGGGCGGGCTGACGAACTCGCCGCGAGTGACGGTGGCGCCAGGGCGCTCGGCCGTGCGCTGGAAATCGCCGACGCGGGTGAACGGCTGGTCCGGGCGGATCGGGCGCGGCGTCCACCAGTCGTCGCAATGCAGCGCCTGCTCCACGCCCCCGAAGCGGGCGATGTTGGCGGTGAACGACATCAGCAGAAACTGCCCACCCAGCAGATGGCCGGCCAGTTCCAGCGCCAGCGGATGGGTGACCAGGTCGACCAGGCACGGGCCCTTGTTGACCAGCATGAAGACCCGTTCGTTCGGTCCTTCGGCAAGATTATCTGTGGTCAGGCCCAGCGCGCGCTCGGCCTGCGCCTGGTCCAGCACACGCTGGCGAAGCACGGCGACCGTTTCGGGAGGCAGGACATCTGGGATGATGCAGAAGCCGTTCTCGTCCAGGCCCTGTTTGACGCCCGCCAGTGGATCGGCGGCGACAAGGGGCGCCTTCGGCATCGCGTTCATGCTGCATCCTCCCGCATCGTTATTAGATGTCAGACCAGGTCTGGACAGGATGGCGGCACATCGCGCCCAGGGCTAAGCAGCTTCCGGCACACGCTCAACGCCGTCAATTCTTTTGTCGGGAGGACCAGTTCCCGAAACGGGGTGGCTGCGCTAGCGCGAGCCTCCGTGGACGACGTCCCCAAGCGATCAAACGCCCCTTGAATGTAAACTTCATTGACAAATGACCCGTCAGACAATGAGCTCGGGCCTCGCCCCAGGGAGAATGCGATGATTGACCTGCACTTCACGTCGGGCCCGAACGGCCGGAAGGTGGCCATCATGCTGGAGGAGCTGGCCATGCCCTACCGCCTGATCACCTACGACATCGGCAAGGGCGATCTGCTCACCGAAGACTTTCGCAAGTTGAATCCGAACGGCCGGGTCCCGGTTCTCGTGGATGACGAGCCGATCGGTCGGGGAACAGAGCCGATGATTGTATGGGAGTCGGCCGCGTGTCTTCAGTATCTGGCCGACAAGACTGGCCGGTTCCTGCCGGCCGAACCAAGGAAGCGCTACGCCACCTTGCAATGGCTGGCCTGGCAGATCGCCAGCCTCGGCCCGGCCCACGGCCAGGCGGCTCATTTCACCCGCTACGCGCCCGAACCCATCGATCCCTACGCACGCCAGCGCTTTCGCCTCGAAGGGGAGCGGCTGATGTATGTCGCCGACCGGCATCTGGCCGATAATGAATATTTCGCGGGAGATGAGTACACGATCGCTGACATGGCCTGCTGGCCCTGGTTCAACGTCTCGTGGAATACGCAATACGACAAGCCCCGCGAGACGTTCGAACATCTCGAACGCTGGTTTCAGCAGATCAGGGCGCGACCAGCGGTCGAGCGTGGCACAGTGGAACCGCAGGGGGAATGGATGCGGCGGACCGACCATGTCGGCATTCCGCCGGAGCGATGGGCCAACAGCTTCGGCGACAACTTCCACGCCTTCCACCGTAAAGGCAGGGAATAGAGGTCGTACGACCTCAGCGCCGCGCGAAGTTGGCGATGTCGCTGGCGGTGTCGCGGCTGATGTCCGGGCAGCAGATCGCGAAGATCTCCGTGCCGTGGATCGTGCCCATCACCTGCCGGCAACGGGCGGCGACGCCATTGGCCATCAGAAACCGATAGAAGACGATCCCCTCGTCGCGCAGCGGATCGCATTCGTTGACGCTGATCACCACCGGCGGCAGGCCCTTGACGTCCGCGGCGGTCGCGAACGCCGGCCAGGCCAGCGGATCGCGGGCCTCGAACGCTTCGATCCCATAGCCCATGGCGCCGCGGTTGTTGTGCAGGTCCAGCAGGATGCCGTTGTTCTCGTTCGACGAGGGGTACTGCGGCTGCGGCCACGCGCCCGCGATATAGGGGCAGAGCGCGTAGAGGCCCTTGACCAGACCGATGTCGCCGTCCCGCTTCAGCTTCAGCCCGGTGGCCACGGTCAGATTGCCGCCGCCGCTTTCGCCGGCCACGACGATCCGGGCGGGATCGATGTTCAGCGCCGCGGCGTTGGCGTGCACCCACTTCAGGCCGCTGACGCAGTCGTTCAGCCCGGCCGGGAAAGGGGCGACTTCCGGCGCCGACGACGCCCGCAGCGCGTTGCGGAAGTCCACCATGGCGACCGCGACCCCCTGGGCGGCGATGATCTTGCCCCAGGCCCTGTACATGCCGTCATAGCAGGACATCACCGTCATGCCGCCACCGTGGATGTAGTAGACGCAGGCCAGCGTCTCGTCGGTGTCGGGGCGGATGTACTGGATGTTGATCCAGTTGCCGTCGGGCGAGGACTGGAAGCGCTCGGTGCGGATGGCGAGGCCGGCAGAGGGCGCGACGGCCTCGTTGTCGGCCATATCGATCATCGCCTTCTGGGCCGCCGCGGCGGCGCGGCCCGCCGGCGAGTCCTCGATCGCCAGCAATTCCTCGCGGTTCGAGACATTTCCCAGCGGCGGGGTTTCCGGCATGGCCCCGAAGATCGCCTTGATGCGGGGATCGATGCGAGGGTCTTCGATGAGCTTCGAGGCCATGTGGCGTTTCCTTGTCGTTCGGCTTGGGCGGCATATTGCGACGGCCACGGTCCAGGGTCCAGCGACCTTTGCCGCCGCGCGACGGCGGTCCGCACCTGCGTGCCGCCTTGACGTCCGCGACGGAAAGCCGGTGTCCTGAACGACAAGAAAATCCAGGGCGGTATGAAAATGAAGTTTCACTGGTTCGCGGAAGCGACCTATCCGCATCTTCCCGACGACTTCCCCGAGCGGGGCCTGTCCAGTTGGGTGAACACGCCCAGGGAGCTGATGGACCCGGTCAAGGTGGGCGAGATGTACCACATGTTCATCCGCCTGATGCAGCAGGCCGATCGCGACGGCTTCGACGGCCTGGCGGTCAACGAACATCACCAGACCCCATTCGCCATGACGCCCTCGCCGAACCTGCTGGCGGCGGCCCTGGCCTCGACCACGCAGAACGCGGCGATCCTGATCATCGGCGACAGCCTGGCGCTCTACAACCCGCCGACGCGGGTGGCGGAGGAAATGGCCTATATGGACTGCGTCACCGGCGGGCGGGTGATCGCCGGTTTCGTGTTCGGCACGCCGATGGACTCGGTGTTCGCCTACGGCAATCCGCCGCCTGAATTGCGCGACCGCTTCCATGAGGCGCGCAAGCTGATCCAGCGCGCCTGGGACGCCAAGGAGCCGTTCGCCTTCAACGGCAGATATACCAAGCTGCGCTACGTCAACACCTGGCCCAAGCCGGTGCAGGAGAAGATCCCGATCTGGGTGCCCGGCTCCGGCAGCCTGGAGACCTGGGACCTCGTCATCGACGAGAACTATTGCTACGGCCACCTCTCGTTCTCGGGACTGCACTCGGCCAAGCCGATGGTCGACGCCTACTGGGACTATGTGGAGAAGCGCGGCGGCGACATGAACCCGCACCGCATGGCCTTCACCCAGCTGATCTGCTGCGCGGCAACCGACGCCGAGGCGGAGGCCAAGTACTATGAGGCGGTGCGCTACTTCTACCGCATGAATACGCTGCAGCCGGCCTTCACCATGGCCCCGGGCTACACCTCGATCCGCTCGCAGCAGGCGATGGCCGAGCACATCAAGAATTCCCCCGGCCTCAAGCCCGAGGATCGCGCCCGCGCCCAGAAAGGCGAGATGAGCTTCTGGGAATATGATGACAAGGGCTACATCATCGCCGGCACGCCGCAGCGCGTGCGCCAGCGCGTGCGCGACCTGGCCAAGGACCTGCGCATCGGCCAGCTGATCGGCTGTCTGCACATGGGCGACCTGGTCGAGGAGGTGGCCGGCGAGAACACCTACCTGTTCGGCAATGAGGTCATCCCGCATCTGCGCGACCTTTGGGCCGACCAGCCCGACTACTGGACGCCGAAGGTCAGCCAGCAGCGCGTCGCCGCCCGGGCTCAGGCCGCCTCGGCCGCGAAGGTGGCCGCCCAATGATCCCGGGCCGCAAGACCGTCGGCGACTTCGACGTCCGCGTGTGGACCGGCGGCGCCGGATCGCCCATCCTCTACCTGCACGGCTGGGAGCAACACCCCGGTTCCGCGCCTTTTCTGCAGCGCCTGGCCCGGACGCATGAGGTGATCGCGCCGGAATGCCCCGGTTACGGTACGTCCACCGGCTTCGAGCACCTGCACGACCTGCAGGACCTGATCCTCTACACGCGCGAACTGCTGGCCAGCTATGGCAAGGGGCCCGTCGACGTGATCGGCCATAGCCTGGGCGGCATGTTCGCCGCCGAGCTGGCGATCGCCGCGCCGCACCTGGTCCGCAGGCTGGTGCTGGCGGCGCCCTATGGCCTGTGGATGGACGAACACCCTTTGCCCGACGCGTTCGTCCTGATGCCGGACGCCCTCGCCAAGGCCCAATGGCATGATCCTTCAAAGGCCGCCGACGAGACCTCCGCCTTCGATCCGGCCGCCGGCGACAGCGCGGCCACCTACCGCACCATCAATCTGACGACGGCCAGCAAGTTCATGTGGCCGATCCCCGACCGCGGTCTCACCCGCCGCCTGCGCTATCTCGCGGCGCCGACTCTGGTGATCCACGGCGAGTCCGACGGCCTGGTGCCTCCGGTCTATGAAGAGGCCTGGGCCGCCGGTCTGCCCGGCGTGAAGACCCTGCGCATCGCCGACGCCGGCCACGTGCCGATGGTGGAGGCCGAGGACGCCTTCGTCACCGCCGTCAACGACTTCCTGGGATAGAGCCGCCCTGGGCATGACGCCGGCGGCGCCATGCGACCGGTTACGGAAAGGGCGAGCGGTATCTCGCCGCCTGAGGGGCGCACCCCGACAGTGACTCTGGCCGTAGTTTGACGTGGGATATGGATGCCATGAATTGTAGGGATATCTCGCGTTACGAGAGAACGATGCGCCTGCGATTCTCTCAGCCCTCATGGAGTGGTGTTCGCCAGACTACTTTTGAGACCCATACATTTCTCGACGCCCGTTCCCCCCTCATACAGCCGGCTCATCCCAGCGGCGATCTTCGCCATTGCCGCCCGCAGTTCGGGTGGCTCCAGCACCTCGGCGTCGGCGCCGAAGCGCAGCAGGTCGACGCAGGCCTGGGCGATCGAGCCGACCGGCAGGATCGCCACTCGCCAGCCGTCGGCGTCCGCCTCGTCCTCGAAGCGCGTCGCGTCGCGGACGAAGGGCGTGGTGAAGGGCTCCAGCATCTTCTGGCCCCAGGGCGAGAGCCGGATCCTTGCCTGGTTGCGATGCAGGTCGGCCTCCAGGCGCTGGGTTCCCTCGCGCCAATAGGCCTCCAG
>Ga0302314_10011234_pt1 | contig 15638 bp, 13 predicted proteins | sample III_Palsa_N2_3_FD_200533 | JGI IMG/M metagenome (GOLD analysis project Ga0302314, IMG submission 200533) | Peat permafrost microbial communities from Stordalen Mire near Abisko, Sweden - III_Palsa_N2_3 | ecosystem: Environmental > Terrestrial > Soil > Palsa > Peat permafrost | place: Sweden...
AACTCGCATCACGTCCGCCACGTTGACCGCAAACTAGCCACGCCCCAACCCTCCCACCATCCCCGTGACGCGTGGGTGACGCCGCGCAAAAACTCTCCCGCGTTACTGTCACACCACCGTGAACGAAGCAGAGATCGCCTACGCGGGAGTGGCGGGCCAGGCCGAGCTGATCCGCACCAAAGCGATCTCCGCCACCGAGCTGACCCAAACGCTGCTCGCGCGCATAGAGCGCCTCGACCCCACCCTCAACGCATTCCGGATCGTCCTCAGCGAGGAGGCACTCGCCGAGGCGGCGACCCGCGACGAAATCCCGCCCGAAGACCGCGCCCCCCTTCACGGCATCCCGATCGCGATCAAGGACGAGCTCGACGTCGCGGGAGAGCCGACCACGTTCGGCGGTGCCGCCAACACCGAGCCTGCCGGCGCCGACAGCGAGTGCGTGCGCCGCCTGCGCGCCGCCGGCGCCGTGATCATCGGCAAGACGCGGATGCCGGAGTTCGGCCAGTGGCCGTTCACCGAATCCGCAGCCGGCGGCTATACCCGCAACCCGTGGGACGTGACACGCACGCCCGGCGGGTCGAGCGGCGGCACCGCGGCGGCCGTCGCTGCCGGACTCACGGCAGCGGGGATGGGCGGCGACGGCGGCGGCTCGATCCGGATTCCCGCGGCCTGCTGCGGCCTGTTCGGGCTGAAGCCACAGCGCGGGCGCGTATCGGTCGCCCCCGCCCCGGACCTGTGGCACGCGCTCGGGACGGTCGGTCCGCTCACCCGGACCGTCCGAGATTCCGCCCTCATCTACGACGTGATCCGCGGCAACCTGCCGAATGATCGCTACCAGGCCCAAGCGCCCGCTGGAAGCTTCGAGCAAGCGGCGAGAACCGAGCCCGGGCGCCTGCGAATCGCAGTCTGTGCTCGTCCCGCCACCCCGGGCATCAGGCTGGCGCCAGAGCAGTCGGATGCGCTGGACCTGACCGCAGAAACGCTGCGCGAGCTCGGACACAGCGTTCGCCACGTCGACCTCCGCTACCCCTGGGCCCCGCCCGCCTTCGTGCCTCAGTTCTATGGCGGCGTGCGCGACGAGGCGGCGAGGGTCGAGCGGCCCGACCTGCTCGAGCGGCGCACGAAGCAGACGCTCGCATTGGCTCGGCTGGCCACACCGTCGATCGTCAGCTGGGCGGTCGTCCACGGCGAGCGACTCGCCGCGAGGCTCAACCGCATCTTCGACGACCACGACCTGCTGCTCACCCCCACGATCGCCCATGTGCCCCGGTCCGTGGGCGCCCTCGACGGGATCGGCAGCCTGCACGCAAGCCTCCGTGCACTTCCCTACGTCGCTTACACCGCGATCTGGAACGTCTGTGGCAACCCGGCCGCGTCCGTCCCCGCCGGGCTTACCCCCGGCGGCCTGCCCCTGGCGGCTCAGCTCGTCGCCGCACCGCACGACGAGACCACCATTCTCGCGGTCGCGGCTCAACTGGAACGGGCGGCTCCCTGGGCCGATCGGCTCCCGCCGCTGGAATGAGGGCGGCCAAACCGCCCCGCCGCGCCCTAGCGCGTTCGCCGGCGCCGCACCATTCTCAGGATCAGCAGGCCGAGCACGCCGGCCATCGCGGCGCCCGGCGGCCTCACGCGGCGGTTCGAGCCCAGAGCCGGAACCTCGTGATGCGGCGGAGACGCCGGGAGCGCGAACTCCTCGGCCGCGAGCACGTCGTGTGGCTCGGAGATCCCGGACGGATCCTCGGGGAGGACCACCGGGGGATGTCCGATGCGCGGATCAGGTCCCGGGAGCGCGAACTCCTCGGCGGCGAGCACGTCATGGGCCGTGAGGTCGCTCGGATTTGTTTGAATCGGCTCCTTGCCCATGGTTCAGTTTCTCAGATCCCGGATATGTACGGTTTGCGAGCTCACCCTTGCGGGCAACAATTAGCATCCCTTGCGACCTCGCCTTGCCATATCCAGCGAGTACGAGCCGCTCGGCGGCACCGAAGTAGCGCATCACGAGTCCCGTCAGCGGCGAGCGGTCGCGATCCTCGATCTGGATCCGGATCTGGCCGAGGACATGAGCCCGGAGCGCGCGGCGGCCGCCCGCGCTCACGCGATCGCCGCAGTCGAGACCCTCGCACCCGGGGACTGGCCCGCTGATGCACTGGACATCGCCGACCCGCGCGGCGCGCTCGGACTCCTGGTGATCGACGGCATCCTCTCGCGCGACGTGAAGCTGGGCGGCGCTTCGTTCACCGAGCTGATCGGCGAAGGTGAGATCCTCCGCCCCTGGGACAACCGCAACCAGCACGCGAACGCTCCGACCGTAGTGTGGACCGTGCTCGAGACGACGCGCATCGGGATCCTCGACCGCGGCTTCGTCGCGCGGACGGCGCGGTGGCCGGAGCTGACGACGGCTCTGTTCTCGCGGGCGATGAACCGCTCGCGCACCCTGGCGGTTCAGCTCGCGATCCGCAGTCTGCAGCGGGTTGAGATGAGGTTGCTACTGCAGCTGTGGCATCTCGCGGAGCGCTGGGGCCGTGTCTCGCCCGAGGGAATCGTGCTGCCGTTGCAGCTCACGCACCGGCTGCTCGCCTCGCTCGTCGGGGCCCGCCGCCCCACCATCACCACGGCGCTCAAGGAGCTGACCAAGCAGGGGCTCGTCCACCGTCGCGACGACGGCGCCTGGATCCTCTGTGGCTCGGCGCCGAGCGAGCTCGACGAGATCTACGCGATGCTCAACTGACGCGGGGCAGCGCCCCCGCCCCAGGCCGCCCCCGCCCCCGCCGAGGCCGCCGCAGCCGCCCCAGGCCCCACCCGCCCCAGGCCGCCCCACCCGCCCCGCGCCCCCGGCCGCGTCAGCCCGACCCGCCGTCCACCCCGGCCTCCCCCGCCTCCCCGGGATCGTCGATCACGTCGAGCCTGGCGTCGAGACCGCGCCCCACCGCGAGCGACGCCCCGGGCAACACCAGCGCCCCGCCGCGAGCGACGCCCGGGCGACACCAGTGCCCGACCGCGAGCGGCGGCATCGAGCCCGCTCCCAAAGCCGTTGATCCAGAGAATTGCGGGCGACGTACTAGGATCTAAGCCAGGGAGACTGAGATCCCGTCCCCCGAAGCTTTCGCGAGTGGTATGATTCCACTTACAAGTCGTAAGCAACTAGCGAAAGTGAACATTCAATGAGCCGACTTCTTCTAGTCCCGCTCGAAGACGCGGTGGTCTTCCCGGGCATGTCGCTGACGCTCGCCGTGGACGCCGGCGAGGAGGAGCGCGTGCTGCTGGTGCCGCGCCATGAGCAGGAGTTCGCCTCTGTCGGCACAGTCGCCGAGGCAACCGAACGCGTTCGCCTCCCCGGCGGCGCGCGCGCCGTCGCACTGACGGGCCTGCACCGCGGAATCGCCGGCGCCGCTCATACGCTGCCCGACGGCCGCCTGTATGTCGAGGTCGAAGAGCGGCCCGACGGCCCAGCCGTAGACGGCAAGACGCGTGAGCTCGAGCGTGAGTACCGCGCGGTCGTCGAGGAGATCCTCGACATCCGCGGGGACGATGGACGCATCTCCGCGTTCGTGCGCTCGATCACCGAGCCGGGCGTGCTCGCGGACACCGCGGGCTATTCCCCTGAGATCACCTACCCAGAGAAGGTCCGCCTGCTGGAGACGATCGACGTCGCCGAGCGCCTCGAGCTGGCACTTGGATACCAGCGTGAGCGCTTGGCTGAGCTCCAGGTCCGTAAGCGGATCCGGGACGACGTCCAAGACGGCGCCGAGCGCCAGCAGCGCGACTACTTCCTGCGCAAGCAGATGGAGTCCATCCGCAAGGAGCTGGGCGAGGATGACGCTTCCGTCGTCGAGGAGTACCGGACCAAGATCGCCGAGGCCGGGATGCCCGACCACGCACGCGAGCAGGCCGAGAAGGAGCTCGGCCGTCTCGAGCGCATGGGCGAGCAGAGCGGGGAGTCGAGCGTGATCCGGACCTACCTCGACTGGCTGATCGCCGTGCCGTGGAGCAAGCGCTCGGATGAGCGCCTTGACCCCGTGCACGCACGCGAGGTGCTGGACGCCGACCACGCCGGTCTCGACGACGTCAAGGATCGGATCGTCGAGTACATCGCCGTCAAGAAGCTCCGGGTGGAGCGCGGGATCACCGAGGACCGGCGCTCTGGCGCGATCCTCACCCTGATCGGCCCGCCCGGCACCGGCAAGACCTCGATCGGCGAGTCGATCGCCCGTGCCACCGGACGCGAGTTCGTCCGGATGTCGCTGGGTGGCGTCCGTGACGAGGCCGAGATCCGCGGCCACCGGCGTACGTACATCGGCGCCCTTCCGGGCAGACTGGTGCGCGCCCTCCGAGATGCCGACACGATGAACCCGGTGATCATGCTCGATGAGGTCGATAAGGTCGGCGCCGATTGGCGTGGCGATCCGAGCTCGGCGCTGCTCGAGGTCCTCGACCCCGCGCAGAACCACAGCTTCCGCGACCACTACCTCGACCTCGAGCTCGACCTCAGCGGCGTGATGTTCATCGCGACCGCGAACGTCGCCGACACGATCCCGGGCCCGCTGCTCGACCGCATGGAGGTCATCCGCTTCGACGGATACACCACCTCCGAGAAGGTCGCGATCGCGCGCGGATACCTGTGGCCACGACAGGTCGAGCGCAACGGGCTGCGGCCGGAGGAGGTCGAGATCTCCGACGAGCTGCTGACCACGGTGACGACCGAGTACACGCGTGAGGCGGGCGTACGCCAGCTCGAGCGCGACCTCGGGACGTTGCTGCGCAAGATCGCCACGGGGATCGCATCGGGGGCCAAGACGACCCCGGTGACGATCGACCTCGAGGTGATCCGCGACGCGCTGGGCCGCCAGCGTCACTTCCAGGAGTCCGCGATTCGCACCGCGGTCCCCGGGGTGGCCACCGGTCTCGCGGTCACGGGCGCCGGCGGCGATGTGCTGTTCGTCGAGGCCACGGCGATGCCGGGCAAGCCCGGACTCACGTTGACCGGCCAGCTCGGTGACGTGATGAAGGAGTCCGCTCAGATCGCCCTGTCCTACGTCCGCGGCCACGCTGGAGAGCTCGGGATCGAGCCCTCCGCGTTCGAGGACCGCGCGTTCCATGTCCACGTCCCGGCGGGAGCAATTCCCAAGGACGGGCCGAGCGCCGGCGTGACGATGGTGACGGCACTGACCTCGCTGCTCAGCCAGCGGCCGGTGCGGCACACGGTCGGAATGACCGGCGAGGTCACGCTCCAGGGACGCGTGCTGCCGATCGGCGGTCTGAAGCAGAAGGTGCTGGCGGCGCACGCGGCGGGTCTGACCGACGTAGTGCTCCCTGAGCGCAACCGCGGCGACCTCGACGACGTCCCCACCGAGGTACGGGAGGCGATGACCTTCCACTTCGCGATGACCATCGACGAGGTCCTCGGAGTGTCGCTCGAGCCGGGTGCCGTGCACGCAACCGCCTAACGGTCAAGCAGGAATCTCGAGAGTGCCCGCGGCGCCCGGTCTGGGCCGCGGGCACCTGTCGTTAGTCGTGCCCCCGCCCTCGGGGCGTGAGGATTGCCGCGATGGCGGGAAGTAGGGTTGATGGAAGCTTCACGCTCGGCGCCGCCCCGACGCGGTTGACGCCCCTCAACAAGGGCTCGGCGCCACCCCGACGCGCTTGACCGCCCCCCAACAAGGACTACTTTGACGATATGAGCACGATCATGACGACAGACGAACGGCGGATAATCGGCACCGTCCCCAAGCAGCTCTACATCGGGGGCGAGTGGCGCGACGGCGGCGAGGGAACGCTCGCAGTAGAGGATCCCGCGACCGGGGAGACCCTGTGCGAAGTTGCGGACTCCTCGGTGGACGACGCCAAGGCGGCGCTCGACGCGGCCGTCGAAGCAGGCCCGGACTTCGCGGCACACCCGCCACGCGAGCGTGGCGAGATCCTTCGCCGCGCGTACGAGGCGATCATCGAGCGCCAGGACGAGCTCGCGCTGCTGATGACCCTCGAGATGGGCAAGCCGGTGAGCGAATCCAAGGCCGAGGTCGTCTACGCCGCCGACTTCCTGCGCTGGTTCGCCGAGCAGGCCGTGCGCATCGACGGCCGCTTCTCCATGGCGCCGAACGGCCAGAGCCGCCTGCTGACGATGAAGCAGCCGGTCGGGCCGTGCCTGCTGATCACGCCCTGGAACTTCCCGCTCGCGATGGGGACCCGCAAGGTCGGCCCCGCGATCGCCGCCGGGTGCACGATGGTCGTCAAGCCCGCTCAGCTCACGCCGCTGTCGATGTTGATGCTCGCGAGCATCCTCGAGGAGGCCGGGCTGCCTGGCGGCGTCCTGAATCTGATCACCGCATCGTCTTCGGGCCGGACGATGGGCCCCCTGATCGCCGATCCCCGTGTGCGCAAGCTCTCGTTCACCGGCTCCACCGAAGTCGGACGCACGCTGATGGGTCAGGCCTCAGAGAACCTGTTGCGGCTGTCGATGGAGCTCGGCGGCAATGCCCCGTTCATCGTGTTCGAGGACGCCGACTTCGAAGCCGCGGTCGACGGAGCGGTGATCGCGAAGATGCGCAACATCGGCGAGGCGTGCACGGCCGCGAACCGCTTCCACGTCGCGGAGTCGATCGCCGATCGCTTCGCCCAAGCGCTCGCCGACCGGCTCGGTGAGATGAAGGTCGGGCGCGGCACCGAGGAAGGCGTCCAGGTCGGGCCGCTGATCGATGACGACCAGCGGCAGAAGGTCGCCGAGCTCGTCGATGACGCCGTGGAGCGAGGCGCGCGTGTGCTCGTGGGCGGTCACGCCCGCGACGGCGCCGGCTACTTCTACGAGCCGACGGTCCTCGCCGACGTACCCGACGACGCGAGGCTGCTCCGCGAAGAGATCTTCGGGCCGGTCGCCCCAGTCAAGTCCTTCGCCACCGAGGAGGAGGCGATCGCCGCCGCCAATGACACCGAGTTCGGTCTCGTCGCCTACGTCTACACGAGCGATCTCAAGCGCGCGTTGCGCGTCAGCGAGGCGCTCGAGACCGGCATGCTGGGACTCAACCAGGGCATCGTCTCCAACGCCGCCGCCCCGTTCGGCGGGGTCAAGCACTCGGGTTTCGGGCGCGAGGGCGGTTACGAGGGCATCGAGGAGTATCTCGAGACGAAGTATGTGGCGGTGAACCTGTAACCCTGAGGGTCAGGCCCGCCCGACCCGCGCCGCCCGCTTCGCCGCGCGTGCCAGGACCGCCGCGGTGGCGAACACGATCGAAGCCCCCCGCTTATCGCCGAGGACCACGGGCTCCATCCGGTTCATCACGTAGGCGACGGTGAGCCGCTCGTCGAGGTCGTTGAGGATCATCGAGCCGCCGTATCCGCCCCAGGTGCAGGCGTGCGGACGCATCGGCGTCGTCGTGCTGTCGAGCGCGAACCCCATGCCGAAGGACAGCGGGACATCGAGCACCAGGTCGCGCCCGTTCGACTGCCGCTGGAAGATCGACTCGACTCCGGGCCGCGAGAGCAACCTGGTCCCGCGCGCCTCGCCGCCGCAGGCGATCACCGACTGGACGGCCGCGACCGAACGAGCGTTGCCGAAACCGTTGGCCGCAGGAATCTCCGCTCGTCGCCACCACGGCGCAGCGGTCATCTCGCCCGTCACCTTCGGGTGAGCGAGCGCGCGAGCACCCAGTTCGGTCGGCGCCAGATCCACGAGGTCGGCGTGCGGCGGTGGGATCAGCTCGGCCACCCGGTGATCGTGATCAGCCGTCAGTCCGATGTGGAAGTCCGCGCCGAGCGGCCCCGCCACCGCCTCGGCGAAGAATCGCCCGACCGAGAGGCCGGTGACCCGGCGGATCAGCTCGCCGACGAGATATCCCTGGGTGAGGGCGTGATAGCCCGAGGCCGTCCCCGGCTCCCACCACGGCGCCTGGGCCGCCAGGCTCGTGGTGCACTTCTCCCAGTCCGCCAGGTCCTGGGGCGCGAGCGGCCGATCCCAGCCGGGCAGCCCTGCGGTGTGCCCGAGCACGTGCCTGACCTCGATCCGTTCCTTTCCCGCCGCGGCAAACTCGGGCCAGTAGCGCGCCACCGGAGCATGAAAGTCGAGCTCGCCCCGATCCACCAGGATGAGCGCGCACAGGGCGACCATGGTCTTGGTCGTGGAGAACACGGTGACGATCGTGTCCTCTTCCCAGGGAACGGTCCTGGCCGCGTCCCGGTGCCCGCCCCAGATGTCGACGACGGGCTCGCCGTCGATGAACACGGCGACCGAGGCGCCGACATCGAGGCCGGTGTCGAGATTGTCAGCCAGCACGTAGCGCACGGCCGCGAAGCGCTCGTCACATCTTCCATGGATCTCGGCCAACTGATCATCTCCCCAGAATCAGGAGAGTCGAGGTTACTGCGCTTACTTCGGCGCGCCCCCCTTCGCGTCGCGCCCCCTTCGCCTCGCGCCCCCTTCGCCTTTGAGCCGACCCCGGGCGCGACTACCGCGGACCACGGCCGTCTCTCCTGCTCCCCTGCGCACCGGCGAGGACGTTGATCGACTACCGTAGATGTCATCACCCCTCTGCGCCGGCAATCAGTTCACGTGATCCGATGAGTACCTCCGAGTCGGAAGCCAAGGCGATTACGCCGGAGGGCCTGGTCGCGCTCGAGGCCGAGCTCGAGGAGCTCGAGGGCCCGGCGCGCCGCGCGATGGCCGCGCGCATCCTCGCCGCACGGGAGCTCGGGGATCTGAAGGAGAACGCCGAGTACCACATCGCCAAGGAGGATCAGGCGCATCTGGAGACGCGGATCCAGCGCCTCCAACAACGCCGGCGGGAAGCCGTGGTGGTCGAGGCCAAGGCCGGTGACGTCACCTTCGGCTTCGGCTGCACCGCCGAAGTTCTCGACGAGACCACCGGCAAGGTTCATACCTGGACGATTGTCGGCTCGACCGAGGCCGACCTCGCTCATGGCAAGCTGTCCGCGGAATCTCCCGTCGCCAAGGCGCTGATCGGTCACGCGCCCGGTGACTCGATCGAGGTCACGACCCCCCGCGGCCCACGCCGGTACCGGGTACAGGGGCTCGTCTCCTGATTCGAAGTCGGGCGGTGGACCTCGATCTGAGGGCAATCGTTGAGGACGCCGGGCGGCTTTTCGCCCGCTTCGGGGACGAGGCGTATTACGTGGTGCTGTGCGTCCGCAGCGGCCTGATCGGCGTCGAGCCACCGCATCGCGTGGCCCTGATGCTGCGCGCGTTCGACCGCTTCGGGACGCTCGGCGGAGCGGTGTCCGTGGCCGCGATCCGGGCCGGCGGGCGGATCGGCCTGGTTGACGAGGTTGGCTCGCTGACCTTCAGGGAGCTCGACCGGCGCTCGAACGCGCTCGCCCATGCTTGGCGTGGGCACGGCCTCGAGCCCGGGGAGTGCGTGGGGATCCTGGCCAGGAACCACCGCGGAGTTCTCGACGCGGTGTTCGCCGCGGCCAAGTGCGGCGCACGGATCGTTCTCTTGGACACCGACGCCGCCGGCCCGCAGATTCGCCGTGTGGCGGCCCGCGAGGGCACCGATCTGCTCGTCTACGACGAGGAGTACGCGAAGCTCATCAAGGGCGTCGAGCCGCGGCGGGGGCGCTGGCGCGCCTGGTGCGAGCGCCCCGAGGAGGACACCTTGGAGGCGCTGATCGCCACCCATCCGGTCTCCGCGCCGCCAAAGCCGGGAATCAGCCCCCGGATCGTGATCCCGGCGAGCGGCGCCAACGGCATTGGCGCCGCCCACTCCGAGCGACGTCGCTGGCATGAGCTCGGTGGGCTGCTCAGCAAGGTGCCGCTGCGCGCGCGCGAAGTGACCGAGTGCTGCACCCCGATCTCCGGGGCGTTGGGGTTCGCGCACGCCATGCTCGCCGTCGGCCTCGGCTCGACGCTCGTTCTGCGCCGTCGCTTCGACCCGGCGGAGACGCTGGTGAGCCTCGACCGCAACCAGACGACAGCGCTGATCGTGGCCCCGGTCATGCTCCAGCGGATTCTCGACCTCGGTGCGGAGGCGAGGGCGGCGCTCGAGCTGGGCGCCCTCCGGATCGTGCTCGTCGCCGGCTCGCAACTCGGCGCCAAGCTATACCGGCGTACCGAGGAGGCGTTCGGTCAGGTCGTGTACGAGGTGTACGGGACGCCGGAGACTGTGTACGCGACAATCGCGACGCCCGCGGATCTTGCGGCTGAGCCGGAGTGCGTCGGGAGAGTTGTGCGCGGATCGGTCGTCAAGGCGATCTGAGGGCCGGCTCCGCCGTCTGCTACGTTCGAAGTGTGCGGTCGACGCCGTCGGCCGCGAGGCAGCTTGCTTGGGTCCCGCGCAAACCGGCGCGGTTCGGGTCAGCCACAGCCTCCCGAACCGAACCGTCCGCGGCCCTCATGGCTGCCGAATTGGAGTAAATCCTTGTCCGTACCGACCTGCGCCGATACCGGTGCAACTTTCGCCGAGCTGGGCGTATCGCGAGCCGTCACCGACGCGCTCACCGCCCGCGGCATCACCGATCCCTTCCCCGTCCAGCAGCTGGTCATCGGCGACGTGCTCGCCGGCCGCGACGTGCTCGTACGCTCGCCGACCGGATCCGGCAAGACGCTCGCGTTCGCCGTCCCGATGGTCGACCTCATCGAGGCGACCCACGGGCGTCCCGCGGCGCTGATCCTTGCGCCGACCCGCGAGCTCGTCTCCCAGATCGCGGACGAGATGTATTCCGTCGCGCACGCGCGCGCGCTGCGCGTCTCCACCGTCTACGGCGGTGTCGGGCTCCAGCGTCAGGCCAAGGAGGCCGCGCGCTCGCACATCATCGTCGCCACCCCCGGACGCCTCGAGGACCTGCTCGCGCGCGGAGCCTTCGCGCTCGATCGCGTCCGGATGCTCGTCCTCGACGAGGCCGACCGGATGCTCGACATGGGCTTCCTCCCCGCCGTGGAGCGGATCGTCCACCAGTGCCCGCAGGACCGCCAGACGCTGTTCTTCTCGGCCACCCTCGACGGACAGGCCGGCCGTGCCGCGGCCTCGTTCACGCGCGACCCGATCAAGCGCGAGCACGCCGACCAGACCACCGATTCCGCGCCCGAGATCGAGCACCGGTTCCTCGAGGTCGAGCATTCCTTCCGTCTCGAAGCGCTGGTGCACGAGCTCCGCGCTGACCGCGACCTGGCGCTGGTGTTCGTCCGGACCAAGCGCGGCGCCGACCGGCTCGTCAAGCGTCTCGGCCATCACGGGGTCGACGCCGTCGCGATGCACGGCAACAAGTCCCAGAGCCAACGCGAGAAGGCACTCGCCCGCTTCGAGTCCGGACATGTCGCCACGCTCGTCGCGACCGATGTCGCCGCGCGCGGGATCGATGTCGACCGGATCTCGCACGTGATCAACTACGACGCGCCCGACGGCAGCGACTCATACGTCCATCGCGTCGGGCGGACCGGCCGCGCGGGCCGCGGCGGGGTCGGCATCACCTTCCTGTCGGCGGATGAGCGGGGCGACATCGCCCGGCTCGCCGGAGACCTGGGAATCGAGCACGGGCTCGGGAGCGGTACCGGCAGGCCCAGCGCAAACCGGCTCGCCGCGAACCGCCCCGGCGCGAACCGGCCGGGCACGAACCGGCCGCGCAAGCCGGGGCCAGGCAGGCCCGGCGCCGGCAAGCCCGGCGCGAGCAATCGCGTCGCCGGCAATTCCGGCGCGAACGGCCACTCCGCCGGCGCGAGCTGGCGCCCCGCCGCACCGAGCAGCCACTCGGCCGCCGCACCCGGCAGCCACTCGGCCGCCGCACCCGGCAGCCACTCGGCCGCCGCGAGCAGACCGCCGGCCGGCCCTGCCCGGGCTGCGGACCGCGATCCGGTCAGCCGGCCGCCGGGCCACGGCCGAAATCGGAACCGGCGTCGCCCAGACTCGCGACGAGCACCCGCCCGCTGAGCCGTCCCAGCACGCGTCCGAGGGGCGAGATCCCCTCGGCGCGCTCGGCGTCGAGGACCCGCGGATCGATCAGCGCGTAGGTGCGCCCGCGGCGCACGACCCGGCCTCCGCCGGCCAGCACATTGCGCAGCCAGTCCGACTGCTCGCCGTAGAGGATCACGATCGCCAACGTCCGGCCCCGCTTGAACGCGAGCACGGGCGTGCGGTAGAGGCGGCCCGACCGGCGTCCGCGATGGCAGACAATGGCCCACGGCGGGAGCAACCACGCCCACTGACCCTGAATTGGATTCGTGACCACGCGATTTATGCGGGCCAGCCGGCGTGGGAGCTGTACGGGCATTACGACGATCGTACCGAGCGGCCGTGTACCCTCAAGGGCAGCGCATGGCCTACGCCGAGCAGAGCCCGAGGCCCAGGGGTCCGATCAACGAGCATGCACCGGCACTCGCTCGCGAGTGGCGAGGGCTGACCCGGGCCGCCACCGGGGTCGCGCTGCTCACCAGCCCGGCGTTCTTCCTCGTCCTCTTCGACTCCGATCACGCCAGCCTCGCCGTCTCCCTGGTCCTCACCGCCCTGGCGGTGATCGTCTTCCGCGGGCTCGTCGAGGTGGTGGCCAGGAAGCTGATCCCGTCGCCCAGCCTGTACGGCGCTGACGAGAGCATGCGCGCGGATGATCTCGTCGCGAGGCGCCGTTACTGGTACTGGCGGTCGAAGTTCCGCCGGCTGCCCATCTACGCGCTGATCGTATTCGGCGTCCTCGGCGTCTGCCAGGCGCTGTTCGCCTTCTCGGGCGTTCATGGCGCTTTCTTCAATCCCCTGCCCGCGCTGCGGAACCTGTTCCCCGCCGACGAGCTGCCCTCGCTCGGGCTTGTGTTCGTGCAGCTGCCGATGCTGCTGTTCATCAACTTCTTCATCTTCTTCGGCCCGTTCCTGTTCATGGCGGTCCGCCAGATCCACAGCTACGAGCCGGGAGACGCGACCTGGGGCGTGAAGATCGACGACGTCCGCGGCCAGGCGGAGGCCAAGGATGAGATCACCCGCGTGATCACCCTGTGGCAGTCGGGCGAGGAGTTCGAGAAGGCCGGCGGTAAGCGCGAGCGCGGCCTGCTCTTCCTGGGGGCCCCGGGAACGGGCAAGACGATGATCTCGAAGGCCATCGCCACCAACTTCAACTGCCCGTTCGTGACCATCCCCGGCTCAGGCTTCGCGGGCATGTTCATCGGCATGGATGCGATCACCGTCCAGTACCTCGCGCACAAGGCACGCAAGCTGGCCAAGAAATGGGGCGGTCAGTGCATCGTCTTCATCGACGAGATCGACGCCGTGGGGATGCGCCGCCAGGCATTGCAGGGCGCGCCCGCCAGCACGCTTCCCAGCTCGGTCAACGAGCTCGGCTTCTTCGGCGCCAACGGATCGATCACCCCGTCCGGCGACCTGGTGATCGAGTCGCGGGCCTGGCGCGAGCAGCAGTTCGCCCAGCGCGCTGAGGTGCCGCGGACGCCCGGCTACGCCGCGCTCGCCCAGCGTGTAAACGACGGCATCAGCCGCATCATCCCCGGCTTCGGGATGGGCGGCATGGGCGGCCAGGCTCTCAACCAGCTGCTGGTCGTGATGGACGGGATCGACGAGCCGCCGATGATGCGGAAGTTCTTCACCAATCGCATCAACACGTTCCTCGATGCGATGTTCGTCGTTCCGTCGAAGATCGGCAAGGCCCGCCTGCGGCTTCGCCCGCCGCCGCCGCGGCCCGAGCAGATCTACTTCATCGGCGCCTGCAATGTCCCCATCGAGGTGCTCGATCCGGCGCTCACCCGCCCCGGCCGGATGGGTCGCCATATCTGGTTCCGGACCCCGACCAAGGACGATCGGCTGGACATCTTCGACCTCTACCTGGCCAAGGTCGACCACGAGCCCGACCTCGACACCGGGCACCGGCGGGACGAGCTCGCGCGAATCACCAACGGCTACTCCCCCTCGATGATCGAGCAGTGCTGCTCGATGGCGCTGACCCTCGCCCATTCGGAGGGACGACGCAGGTTCGGCTGGTACGACATCGTCGAGGCGATGACCACGGTCGAGACCGGCACGGCCCAGAACATCGACTACATCCAGGAGGAGACCCGGGCGGTGGCGATCCACGAGGCCGGCCACGCCGCCGCCGGACACGTCTACCTGGAGAAGGAGCTGCTCTCGACCCGGCTCTCGATCCGCAAGCGCGGCGGGTCGCTCGGGCATTACCAGAGTATGGAGAAGGACGAGCGCTTTTCGCACTTCCGCAGCTACGTGATGGGCCGGCTGATCATGACCCTGGGAGCGATGGCGGCGGAGCAGGTGTTCTACGGCGAGAACTCGCAGGGGGTCAGCGGCGACGTCTACTCGGCGACCGCCACGGCGTCGGCGATGGTCGGCATGTGGGCGATGGGCCCCGATCCCGTCACCATCGATCAGAGCTTCGAGGTGCGCGAGGATGCCGACGAAGCGGTCAAGCGGCTGGAGCAGATCGGCAACACGATCATGAACCGAGCCACCAGCGGCGGCCCGTTCAGCGACAATCCCCTTGCCTCCGTGCTCGGGGACCGGGACAAGCGGCGCGGCGCGGCGCAGATCCTCGGCCAGGCTTACGTGACCGCGTACTCGCTGATGGCCTCAAACAGGGAAGCGATCGAGAAGATCGCGACTGCGCTGGCCGAACGCAAGGAGCTCTACGGTGACGAGGTGACCGACCTCCTCAACAGCGTCGGCCTGGAGCGCCCGGACATCGACCTACACGACGACACCACCTGGCTGAAGGCAGTCGCGTGAGCGAACCGCCCGTCACTCCGCCGGCCCCGCGTCCCGTCGCCGCGACGGACGAGCACGCCGCCGACGCGGGCCTGCGATCGGGAGTTCGCCCGTCCCGGAGAGGCGCCGCGCGGGCGCTCGCCTCCCCTCACTCGGCCAAGTTCCGCCTCGCCACCGCCGTGCTCGGGATCATCGCGGCCGGGGCGATCGCAATCGCAATCATCGCCCTGTCCGGCGGACGCCCGGCGACGCATGCCTGGTCGGCCTGGAAGCCTCAGTTCGGCGGCCTCGCCGGCGCGCGCCAGATCGCGGGTTATGTCGCGCCCGGCTACCGGATCTCGCCTGAGCAGCAGCTTGCGGTCGTAACCGTGTCGACCAACCTGAACGGTTCGACGCTGATCCTCCAGGAGGGCCCGTCGAACTCCGACACCGGCGTCCTCACCGGCGACACCATCGTTTACCAGCTCTGCGGCCTCGGCCCGGACTGCTCGATCCCAGGCAAGCCTACGACGGAGCGACTGCTCCTGGCGCGGCTCGAAGCCTTCGAGCTCGCGCTCTACAGCCTCCGCTACCTCGGCAACGTGCAGAACGTGGTATCGATCCTCCCGCCCGCGGTCCAGCAGACGGGGACCGCGACCGCGAAGGGCACCACCCCTTCGCTCTCGCCGACCCCGCCCTCCTCGCTGGGCAAGACGATCGTGGCGGTCGAGTTCAATCGCCACGAGCTGCAACCGCTGCTCGGCGACCCGCTGAGTGACTTCTTCCCGAACAAGCCGCTGGCCCTCGGCGGGGTGCCGACCTCGCAAGCGGTCGCCACGATGGACTTCCTCACCGCCAACCAGCTCTTCACGCCGACGACGGAGACGGGCCAGGACGGCACCCAGTACCTGGTCCTGAGCCAGCTGCCGGCGCAGTGAGCGCGCTCGCGCGGGCGAAGGAGCGGCTCGACCCGCTGGAGCTCTACCCGCACCCGGTCCGGACCCGCCG
>Ga0302314_10011235_pt1 | contig 15637 bp, 13 predicted proteins | sample III_Palsa_N2_3_FD_200533 | JGI IMG/M metagenome (GOLD analysis project Ga0302314, IMG submission 200533) | Peat permafrost microbial communities from Stordalen Mire near Abisko, Sweden - III_Palsa_N2_3 | ecosystem: Environmental > Terrestrial > Soil > Palsa > Peat permafrost | place: Sweden...
CAGGCGAGCGCCAAGGCATCGATAGCGGCAATTGACCCGACGAACAAAATCATGGACTGAACGTCGCTTAGCTGCGTGCAGCGGACCTTCGAATGTCCGACTCCTTCGCCGGTCGACTGACCGGAACTGGCCGCGTGCCGCCTCACGCAAGAGGATATGCAGCTCGACGCTCACCGTGTCCGCAGCACGCATTAGCGGGGCGTCGGGCGCTGCGCCTGCGAACGAACTCACTGACTCTGACCACTCATGACTTCGCGCGCACATCCTCGCCAGTGCGTGGGCCCTGATGACACCTCGATAGCGCCTCCGGTCTCGTTGTCACAGGACTGTCCCGGCTACAGCGCGAGCGCAACGATGCTGCCGGGTGCAAAAGTCAACCGAAAGGTCATAGGATATAGTTAGGCGCACGGCCCAGACGTGTCAAGCCCAAACGTGTCAGGAGACATGCTTTGAATGTCTTGTTTGTTGACGACAATCCGGCCTCGGCCGATGCTTTAGCCGCCCTCGTGGTAGCGATGGGACACGAAGCTTCCGTTGCGTACGATAGCCGGAAAGCAGTTGAGCTTGCGCGCACCACTACATTCGATTTGATCCTCCTGGACCTTCAGCTAGGAGACGCAGATGGTCGAGACGTTTGCGCCGACATGCGACGCGAAGGCTCCTCGCGACATTCGCAAATCCTCGCAATGACGGGGCACGTCGGATTGGAGCAAGGCGTTAGTCTTGGTGACTTTAACGGTTACGTCTTGAAGCCACTGCAATTTGACCGACTTGAAGAGCTGTTGACGTCATAGCCGCCAAGGCTTCGACCATCCGCACGGAACCTACAGGGATTTGTTGATTGCACGACAATTCTCGGTGGGACGAAGCCCCCAGGGCGGTGGCTGTTATAGAGAGGCCGACTCGATTCCTTACTCGGGGAAGTAGCCCGTGAATTCCAGTTACGTAGGCACCGCTTGGATGCGCGCATCGCCTGATCCCGTATAGGTCTTCACATTTACGCCGCTCAGGGCCGCCTGATATGGGTCTCCAGATGCGATCGCGTCGGGTTGCGCCAAATCTACCCCACAAGATGGCGGAACAGAATGGAATTGGAACCCGACGAAAATACAGCCCACGGGCCAATCACATCTATACCGTTCGCCGATGTCGCGATCTCGCGACACGCGTGACGAGAGCATTCCCATTGCGAGCGGGTGACCAGCGAAGATAGTCAATACTGCGGTGAGTGGCTCGATTCGACTGCCGCCGAGAAAATGGGCGACTCCCCACCACTTGCAATGTGCGCCTTATCGCGAACTTCCCTTGTTGACTGCGGTTGAATCCGCAACCCACAACGGTCATTCGCATTCCCCTAAAGCGGCCGGTCGTTGCTGTCACCAAGCGGACATACGTCGACGTGTCGCGACTTCAAACTTCGTTGTGCGTTTCTTAGAGAATGAGGTATCTAGAAGGTCGTCCAGTCGTCTGATGCGCTGGGCTCGGCCGACGGCACGTTGGCCGAGCCCAGCGCCCCGGCGGCTGCCGTGGCCAGCCCAGGATGCCGCATCGCGTTTCGAGGCCGAGCGACAAGCCAGATGCTCGCTCGGCGCGGCTTGTATGGTTTGCATACAAGCGGGCGAGCCACTGACCGTAAATATCGAAACCATTTCGTTCAATTTCGTCGCCTGTTCGTTCAGCGATTGGGCCGCCGCCGCGGCCTCTTCGACCAGCGCCGCGTTTTGCTGCGTCACCTCGTCCATCTGTCCGACTGCCTGATTGACCTGTTCGATACCGCGACCCTGTTCCTCGGACGCCGCCGCGATTTCACCGATAATATCCGCGACGCGCCGTACCGCCCGTCCGACCTCATCCGTGGTGCGGCCCACTTCGGCCGCCTGGCTCGAACCTTCCTGGATGGTCCCGACCGACGTTTCGATCAAGTGCTTGATTTCCTTGGCCGCCGCGGAAGAACGCTGCGCTAGATTGCGTACTTCGGAGGCAACCACCGCAAAGCCGCGGCCTTGCTCACCCGCGCGCGCCGCTTCGACCGCCGCGTTCAAGGCCAGGATGTTGGTCTGAAAGGCGATGCCCTCGATTAGCGCGGTAATCTCTGCGATTTTGGTGGAGCTGGCCGTGATCTCGCCCATCGTCTCGACCATGCGCGTAACCACTTGATTGCCCTGATCGGAAAGCTGCGTGGCACTCAATGCGAGTGTGCTGGCTTGGCGTGCATTATCGGTGTTCGGCTTGACGGTGGTGGTTAGCTCCTGCATGCTGGCCGCCGTTTCTTCGAGCGAGGCTGCTTGCTGTTCGGTGCGCGACGAAAGATCGACGTTGCCGGTGGCGATTTGCCCAGCGGCGACGCTGACCGAACCGACCGAACCACGAACTTCACCGACCACCTCCGCCAGGCGCACCAGCAAGGCATTGAAGGCCGTCGCCGTTCGGCCAATTTCGTCCATCCGTTCGACCTTGGCTGTGTGGGTCAGGTCCATCGATTGGCTCACGTGCTGCAACGTCCGTTGGATACTGTTTAGGCCCGAGGTGATCAAGCAATACAGTTGCAGGCCCAAGCCGCCGCTTACCACTAGCGCCACGACCATACAACTCATCAACAACCAGAAGGCCTGCGAGTAAGCGGTGTTGTTCGCATCGCGCAGATCGTGGCCAAGTTTGACGTTATAGGCGATGTGACTGTCCATGCCTGCCCTTAATGTCCTGCCCGCAAAGTGCGAGGGCCCTACCATCAGCGAGGCCCTGGCACCTTCGAGATCGCCCGCTCGGACACTCGCCTCGAAATTTTTCAGTGCGCCCCGGTAGGCCGTGAGACTCGCCTTATCGCTTTCGATCATCTGGCAAATCAAGGCTAACAGGGCGACCGCCAACGTAAAGACCAGGCGCCTGGAAATTGTCATGTTTAGCAACTCCGTTATTAAACTAACGTAAGAGTAAGGCTGTAGATCCAAATCGCCGGGTCTGCCAAATCGGTGGAGCGCATGGACGCACCTCAGGTCGCCAAATCGTGTCGTTTCAACCAGTCGAGCACGAGGCCGGCAATCTCATCGCTGTTGTCGTCGCACATCAACGCATGGCTGTTGCCTTTGATTCCCCGGGAAGGCAAGTCGATCCATTCGACATCCACGCCAGCGGCGGTCAATGCGTCACTCCACGCGCGCACAAGTGGCAGCGAATGCAGCCGCAAGCTAGGCCGGTGGTCGAGAAAGTCGCCCCAGACAAACAGATGTGGCACACCGCGCAGACTCGCTAGGTCGAATGCTCGCGGATCGGGCGAGCCGGACGGTTCGATCGATACAACTGCCTTGACCCGATCCGGAGCGTGAAGCGCGGCCGTCAGCCCGAAGTTTCCGCCTTGACTATGTGTCATCACAACGCTGCTGTCGAGGCGCGCGATTAGCGCGTCGTATGCTTCTTGGGTCAGTGCATTGTTCGTTGCCCACCTTGGTACGAACTGCTTCATGAACGCGTCCATATATGGCACAGGAAAACGCATTCCTTCGTGCGCACGCCGCAGTGCCGGGTCGGCGTGCCATGAGCCGGGCGGCCCGAATCGGAAGACGTCTTCCCAGGCCTCACGTCCAGTACGGAAGTAGGGCGCATCCGCATACACCGCGGGAAACGGCGCCCACGAAGACCGGCCACGCTCGACCGCATCTGAGACGTACACATCGAACCCGGCCCGCAGAAAGAACATCTGCCATCCTTGCCGTCCGTCCGGCGTCGTCTCCCAGGTCGCGCCGGTCATGCCGCCGCCGTGCCAACATAAAAGAGGATGAGGACTTTGGGGTGAGGCAAGTCGAACGTACTGGACATACATCTGACCTGCGACGATTTCTCCGTTCGGATCAGACGAATAAACCGGGCCGCCTGGCGTGCTCGGTCTGTCGCGTTGTGCCATGCGGGACAGCGTGTGCATTTTTCCGCCGACGTGAAAACTTCCGATCTCTCGCACCGCGATGGTGGAGGGATTGAGATCGACGGCAGCGTCAGTAGATCGATTTTGGCTCACAGGGTTCCTCTTTATAAAATCAGTACAGCAAAATATTGTTCTCAGAAAAGATGGCAAATTCCCACGTCGAGTTCCCGGCTTCCCGACCCGTTCTTCGTCGTCGCATAGCGGGTGTTACTCAACATATTCCCCGCGACGTACAGGTTCGTTGCTTTCGACAGGTAGTATAAGTAGTTCACGATCAGCCCGCTAACGTTCTTCGTATGACCGTCCAGATCGTTCTTATACTCATAAGCGACATACAGTACGTTCGCCACATCCCAGGTCTTGCTGACTCCCACGTGAAAATCACGGAAATCCGCAGTACCTGGTTCCCGGTCAGAGCCGAAGCCAAAATACGCGGTCGCATAACCGAAGTCGTAGCGCGCAAGCGCCAGATCTTCTCGGGAAGTGCTGGTCGACGTCGTGTTGTTGAGTTGGTAATGCGTATACTCGAGTCTCAGAGTTCCTACGTTGTAGCCAAGCGTATAACCAAACTGCTGCGAATCAGAGAGACTGCCCGGCACGCCCCCAGGGCTATAAGTGAGCACGCCATTGAATCCTCCTAGTTGCGGGGTATCGTAGATCAACTGGTTGGACGCCCACGTGCCGCCTTTCTCGCCGGCGAAGAGTACCGAGGGCCCGCTGAATGCGTTGCCGAACGGCGTGAACTCCCCGAGTGTGTTGTATGTCGGCGTGTAATCGCGCCCGGCCTTCAGTGTTCCGGACGGGCCCGAAAGGCCAACATACGCCCCGCGATTAAACGCATCGCCCGCCACGGAGGCTGCCCCAGTGTTCGACAGGTAGCCTTCTTCCAGCTTGAAAATCGTTTTCCAGCCGTTGCCGAGGTCCTCCGTGCCGATCAGGCCCCAGCGGTCTGTGTCCTGAATACCGCTTCCCATGCTCACGCCCCAACCTTTCGGGCCGCCGCTTTGCAGCACAAAACCGGTATCAATGTTGCCGTAGAGCGTTACCGAACTTTGCGCGTGCACTGCCATTGGGCCGAGTGCAAATGAAAACAGCAAAATGGTCTTTTTCATGTCGTCTCCTGGGTTAGTGTTGTATTTTTTTACGTAGCAATGCCCTGCGCTCACGTCACGCCTTTCTCCATGGGCTTCAGTCGCAGATAAAACAGGTCTGCACCGAACAGGGTTTTCAGAGGTTCATTCCTTATACAAATAAGGATTCCTAACAACATATCTGCCACGAGCATCGATGTGCTAATGGTCACTGCCGAGTGTTTCTCTGCAGGTGCTACTCTCGCCCCGTCGCGCGAGGGTTTTCGTCCAATCGCGTTTTCGCCGGCGCCACCGAAACGCCCGCTATGCCATGTCGCGCAATCAGCGCGCCAATCTCGCCCGACGTTTTCAACTCGTCAATGAACTGATCGAGGTACCGCGATGCGACAGGGCCTCGCGCACGCGCAACGCCCGTCGCCTGCCGGATAACCATGAACGGTTGCTCGATCAGCAGGAGGTTGTCGTAGCGCCGCGCGTCCGCGTCCAGTTGCTGTCTCACACCTGCCGCCACTTCGAGCCGCTGCGTGATGAAGCTCTCGCGTCAGGAACAGGTCGTACGCACTGCCCGCGCCGACCGCTACGCGGTTATGCGGCGTGTCCACCTGTTCATTGGTCGTGACGGCCGAATCGCGCTCCACCAGGTAGCATCCCTCGATCAGCAGATACGGCTCGGTGAACTCGATGTGCGCCGCGCGCACCGGGTCAGCCGCGAAAAAACCCACATCTGCGTGGTCGTTTGCAACCGCCTCGACTGACTTCCTGGCGGCGTCCACGACGACGAATTCGATCGGCACCGAAAGGCGCCGTGCGAGCTCCGTCGCGATATCAACGGAAATCCCGGACGGCCGCGCCGGATCTTCGCCGGCTCGCGCCAGAATCGGATTGCCCAGGTTGATCGCGACGCGCAGCGTACCGGACGGCGCGAAAGAAGCAGTGATCGTTGAGTCGAGTGTCATGACGTGACAACACGGGTCGATTGAACGGGCATCGCGCAACGTACGCGGTGGGAGCGATGCAAGCTCATCGTCAGTCCGGGAGCAGGGCCGATGGGATGAACACGGCGCCCTCCATCAGGCGGCGGGCGCTGCGGCTCATCACTGCCTTTGTCACGGTCCATTTGCCCTCGCTCAGATCCGCTTCAGCGCCGACCGCCATCACGCCAGACGGGTGACCGAAGCGGATCTGCGGCGCACGTCGACTGCCGAGAAGCTCGTTTACAACGGTGCCGGGAATAGCGGCCGCAACCGCGATCGCGACCGCACCGGTGCCCGTCATTGCATGATGCAGCTTTCCCATCGACAGGATGCGGGCATTGATGTCCACCATCGACGGCTCTACACGCTTGCCGCTTGAGGCAGTAAACGCGTGCGGCAGCGATACGAATGCGAGCTTCGGTGTATGCGGCCGCTTCTGCGTGACCTCGTCCGGTGTTTTCCCGAGGCCCATTTTTACGGCCGCGTGCGCGCGAATCGCCTCGCATTTCGCAAGCAACGCAGGGTTATCGTTGATGTCGCCCTGCATCTCGTTGCCGCGCAGTCCGAGATCTTCCGCATTCGCGAAAATCGCCGGATTGCCCGCGTTAATCAGGGTGAGCCGATACGTACCATAGCCCGGCACGTCGACACTATCCGTCACGTTGCCGGTTGGAAACATATGGTCCGTCCCATCGCCTTCCGCATCACCGCCCGGATCGAGGAATTCGATACGGATTTCCGCTGCCGGGAACGTCACGCCGTCCAGTTCGAAGTCGCCTTCCTCCACCACCGCACCGTCCTTCATCGGCACGTGTGCGATGATCTTCGCCTGAATGTTGGCTTGCCAGATCCGTACCGTGGCGGCGCCGTCGCGCGGCGCGTTCACGAGCCCCTGTTCGATGGCGAACGGACCGACGGCCGACGTCAGGTTGCCGCAGTTACCTGACCAGTCAATGACAGCCGTATCTATCGACACCGCGCCGAACAGATAGTCGACATCGCAGTCATCGCGCGATGACTGGCTGACGAGCACGACCTTGCTGGTGCTCGATGTGGCTCCGCCCATGCCGTCGGTGTGCTTGCCGTACGGGTCGGGACTGCCGATCACACGAAGCAGGATCGGGTCGCGCAGCACCGGTTCTGCGGGTAGCACGTCGGCCCTGAAAAAAACGCCCTTACTGGTGCCTCCGCGCATGTAAACTGCGGGAATCTTGCGTTGTGCCATGACAGTCTTCCTAACGTATGGATTCGTTTAACGGAGCGTGCACCGTCGATCTTTCGCGCAGCGCATCCTGCTTCGCGCTCGCGTCGCGATGAGCCGCACGCGGCACGGGTGTCGCTGCGGTGCCTGCCGGCGCATCAGCGTGACTCACGGCCGGCGCCCGGTACGATTGCGAATGGCCCGGCGATCCAGCGGTTGTGCCGGACCCGAAATCGCCCTGGTCTCCGACGCGAGCAGCCATCACCTCTTTTGCGTACGCCGCGTCGAAGCCGCCTTCGCGCCGCGCAACGAAGATCGTCGCGACCACGCAGCCGAGCACGTTGACCAGCGAACGCGCCTGGCTCATGAAGCGGTCCGCGCCAAGTACAAGTGTCAGGCCCGCGACTGGTAGCACGCTTGTCGAGCTGAGGGACGCGGCAAGCACAACGATTGCCGCGCCGCTAACGCCGGCGCTACCCTTCGAGGTGACGAGCATTACAAGACACAGCGAAACGAGTTCGCCAACGCTGAGGTGAATGTCCAGCGCCTGCGAAATGAACAGCGCTGCGAGCGATAGATAGATCATGCCGCCGTCGAGATTGAACGAATACCCGGTTGGGAGCACCAGACCCACCACCGTCGGCGAGCAACCCAGTGCTTCGAGCTTTTCCGTGAGCTGCGGAAACACCGTCTCGGACGATGATGTGCCGAGCACGACGAGCAGTTCGGTCCGAAAATATCTCAGCAGTGCGAAGATGCTGATGCGGCACCACAGCGCCGAGATAAAACCCAGCACAACGAAAACGAACAACACTGCCGCAAGGTACATCGCGCCAACGAGCCAGCCAAGCGAAACGAGTGTATGGATGCCGTACTGCCCGATCGAAAACGCGATCGCGCCGAACGCGCCGATCGGCGCGATTCGCATCACGATGCGCACGAGCCCAAAGAGCACCTGCATAAAGCTGTCGAGAAAATCGGCGACCGGTTTGCCGCGCTCGCCGAGGCCCGATAGCACGGCTCCGGTCGCGACTGCCAGCACGACGATCTGGATGATTTCACCCTGCAGAAACGGCTCGATGAAGTTGGTCGGCACGATGTGCACCAGCATCTCGATAAAACCGCCTGCCGTACTACGCGTCGGTCGGTATTTTTCGAGGCCGGCCGTGCTGAGTGTGGCGGCGTTAATATGCATGCCCGCGCCTGGCTGCACGATCGTGCCGATGAAGAGGCCGAACAACAGCGCGAAAGTCGAGACGACCAGGAAATAGACAAGCGCCGTGACGGCGATGCGCCCGGCCTGCCCAAGATTGGTGACCCTCGCGACGCCCATCGTCACCGTACAGAACACCAGCGGTGCCACGAGCAGGTGAATGAGTCCGACAAAGAGGTCGCCGAACGACTTCATCTGGATCGCCAGATGCGGGGCGAGGACACCGAGCAACGCGCCGATCGCCACCCCGATCAGCACTTGCATGTAAAGTGGTTTGAACAGTCTCATTATCTTGTCCGTCTCCTTGTCTTTTCTAGACTTTTCCAGCCCTGCCGATACCGCACCGCCGGACTGTCTATCGGGCCCTCGGCATCGGCTTGTCCGTGACACAGTCGATGAAGTCCGGCACTGTCATGGCGGATAGCGCGGCCGTGTCGCCGAACAACTGGATTACCGCGTCCTGTCGGTCCGCGTCCCAGCGGTGCCCAGCGAGATCGCGGAACTTCGCATGAAGCAGTCCAGCGGCCTCATCGCGCCGCACTGGGTCGCCGACCGGAAAAGTGACCTCGACGAGTTCCGATACCGCGCCGTCGCGCGCGGTGATTCTGATTGCATTCGCGCATGAGTGAACCTTCGGATCATGATGGGCACGGGTGTATTCGGGCGATTCCGTCACAGTCATCCTTGCACGCAGCGCGTCGATACGCGGGTCCGCCGCCATCGCGTCGCCGTACGACGCCGCGGTGAGTTTTCCCGTCAACAGTGCAACTGCCACCATATATTGCAGGCAATGGTCGCGTGCGGCCACGTTCGGCAGCGGCCCCGACTTGACGATGCGCCGCATCGCCTCATCCTGCGTAAAGATTTCGATACGCTCGGCTTGGAAACCGTGCGCGCGAAACCACTCGTGCAACCGGATCGCCGCTTCAACGGCCGTCGAGCCGTTGCGCTGGCACGGCACCAGTTTGAAGATCACACGTTCGAGGAAGTAGTCGCCGGGCGTGCGGCCAAGCTGCAGCTCGCGCCCGCCTAGATGCACTGCCTCGAACCCCCAAACGGGCGCGCGCAACGGGTCGGGATAACCCATCTCGCCGCGCAGCGCCATCGCGGCGAGCGTTACGCCGCGGCTTGCCGCATCCGCACCGGCCCAGCCCTTGCGCGTCCCGGCGTTAGGCACATGCCGATACGCATTCAGGCTCTGACTGTCGAGCACTGCGTTCGACAGTGCATTGCGGACGGTCTGCGCATCGCCGCCCAGCAGCTTCGCGACGACGGCGGCCGACGCGAACTTCACATAAATCACATGGTCGAGCCCGACTGACGGACTGTCCAGGCGGTTCGACGCGAGGCAGCCCTGAATCTCGTATGCGCTGCGCAGGGCGCGAAATACGTCGCCCATCGTCAGCGCCGGCTGGCCCGTGCGCACCAACTGCCCGGAGCGGTACTCGGCCGCGGCGAGAATCGCGCCGAGATTGTCTGACGGATGACCGCCGAGCACGCTGGTATCGCTGAAGTCGAGCCAGCGAATCAGCATCGACGTGTCGAACGCCGCTTTCGCCGGGTGCGCCTCGAGGGCCGTTCCGGGCACCCGCGCGCCGACGCCGTCTGGACGGCCAACGGTATCGTAGAGCGGCCCGAGCAGTAGCGGCGGATCAGCGAGGGCACCCAGCGCGCATGCAAGCGCATCCATCACGCACAGCGCGGCTGTGCGTTCTGCCTCGGGAGTCAGGCGACTGTCCCGCGTGACATAGCCGGCAATCGTTTCCAAAATGTCGCTGGTTCTGGCACCGGCGGTGTTCGAGATAGAATCATTCATGCCACGTATTTTTTAATAAATCAGTCCGCTGGAAAAGCGAATATTTTTCGCTCTTCTTTTCCATAAAGGAAAACATCATGCGTCGCCTTCCGCCGCTTTCCGCACTGCGCGTCTTCGAAGTCGTGGCTCGCGAAGGTGGCATCTCCGCGGCCGCTGAACAACTCGGCATGACTGCCGGCGCGGTCAGCAAGCAAGTGCTGAAGCTGGAAGGCTGGTTCGGACAGAGTCTCTTTCACCGCGCGGGTCGCGGGCTGCAACTCGCGCAGGTGGGCGCCGATCTGCTGCGCGAGCTCACTCCCGCGCTCGACCGCATCGAACTGGCAAGCCGGCGTGCCGAGGCCGGCCGCGCAACCGATCGGCTCTGCATCACCGCGCCGCCAACCTTCATGACCTATTGGCTGATTCCTCGTCTCGGGCAATTCCAGCAGCTGCATCCAGGCATCGGAATTCAACTGGATAACCGGCGCGACCAGAGCCGCGCGCTGCCTGAGCAGGCCGATGTAGCGATCCGGCGTGGCGCGCCGGACGGCCCCGGTCTTTCGGTTACGGCGATCATGCCGGAAGCGATTACGCCGGCCTGCCGACCCGACATGCCAGGCGTGGAGACGTTGCTCCATCCGCGCGACCTCGCCGGCGTCACATGGCTGATGGCCGCGATGCGCCCGCGCGACTGGCGAGACTGGCTGGTCGCTGCAGGGCTGCCAGCGTTGGAGCCGGCGCGCAGCCTGACATTCGACCATACGTATCTCGCGCTGGGTGCGGCAGCTGATTCGCTTGGCATCGCCATGGCGCCGCTTTACCTCGTCGCGCACGAACTGCACGCAGGCCGACTCGTCGCACCGTTTCACGACATTAGCGTGCCGGCCGCGGGGTACTTCGCAGTGTGTGAGACGATGCGCGGGGATGCACCGGCTATCCGCGCGTTCCGCGACTGGCTCACAATGCAGGGCGCGGAACATGCCGCCGCGGTGGCAGCAGCGCCGCGTCCGTGATCTCGCACGGCAGCGACGCCAGGCGAGCCGAGCGTGAACCCTGTCTGAAATTCAAACGCATCCGGCTGGGTACCGCACGCGGCTGTGTCACAGCAAGAAGAGAGGGACCAACAAAGACGTGTGGGTTTCCGAGATGATCGGTTTGCAATCGTGACCGCCCGTCGGCAAACGCGCCCCCAGATGGTTGACGCCCATTAGCGGGCCGGTGTCAAGTGAGCAATCCACATCCCCGGCTGCACCAGCAGCCGTTTCCCAGTTCTCCGAATGCAGCAGCCAACCGCGCCCGTTTCTTCATTTGCTGGCTGCGACGGAACGCGCCAGACACCCATCTGGATCAAGCGAAAGGCAATACTGCTGGTGCCTTTCGCCCTGGCGGCTATGCCGCCCCGGAAGAACTTTGGTGCCGTAATGCGTCCATGGGGTTCGCACAATCGCGTGGGCTGCCGGGTTGTCGGCGCCAATCCACAGCTGGCTCGCATTCCGGGCGATCCGCTTTTACTGCACATCGGGGACGGCGGCACGGCATCCCATTCAATCTCGGTGGCTGTTCGCCAGTCAACAATCAGGGCTTGCGGGTCAATGACGACGAGGTCATGCGTTTGCTGAAATTGATGCTGACGGCATCGGGCAAACAAGGCGTTCCGCAAGGCGGGGTAATTTCGCCGCTGCTCAGTAACGTCTATCTCACCGAGGTGGATCGGATGCTGGAGCGGGCGAAAAATGTCACTCGCAACGGGAAGTACACGTACGTCGAATATGTCCGTTTCGCTGACGATCTGGTCGTGCTGATCGATGCCCACCCGCGCCATGCGTGGCTGCTGGGGGCGGTGAGCAGGCGACTTCGGGAAGAGTTTGCCAAGCTGCAGGTCGAAGTAAATGAAGAGAAGAGCCGCACTGTGGACCTGGAGCGCACAGAGAGCTTCGGCTTTCTGGGACTCGACTTCCGTCGACTCCGCAGCGTAAAGAAGCACGTGTGGCGTGCGCACTACACGCCCAAGCTGAAGAAGCGGACGGCATTATTGCGTAAGCTCAAAGAGGTGTTTCGGCGATATCAGTCGCAGCCGGTGGATCGGGTGGTAGAACTGATCAATCCAGTGTTGCGCGGCTGGGTGAATTACTTCGCTGTTGGACATTCCAGCGAGTGCTTCAGCTTCATCAAAGACTGGGTGGAAAAGAAGATTCGACGCCACATGGGTCGATCTCGGAATCGACGGGGCTTCGGCTGGAAGAGGTGGAGTAGGCGCTGGCTGCATGAAGAACTGAAGCTGTTTAATGGCTATCGGGTTCGTCGTACTGCCGCGCCGAAAGCGTCCCCAGCATGACAGGTCTCATAACTCTTGATGTGAAGCAAACAGGAGAGCGTAGTGCCGGAAATCGGCAAGCTGCGTTCGACGTGGCGGGAGCTGGAAACGCGACTATGGTTGCCGGATTGCGGGCCATCGCGAAAGCGGTGGAGTCGCCACCGGCGCCTACCGGTGCGCGCGCCAGTTCTCGACCCTACCGATGAGCGGGATGTGGAAACGGGGTTAGGGCGAGGTTACTCGGGCACCGCCAGACGAAAGAGGCGGCAACAGACAAACCGAGCCTAACGCTACCGCGCCACATCTCGATACCGTATTGGGCTGGCCGAGATTGATGACATGGATACCAGCCCCGCTTGGCTTGAAATTTCGGCCGAACGCAAGAAGTGGGCTGCGCTGCTGCCGAAGCGGTTCGACCAGTTGCTGCCCTGGCTGCTCGCACAAAGCGAGGACGTGACAAGCAACCTGTTTGCGTTCTGTGTGGCGGCGACGGTTGACGGCGTGAGTATCACGGACACTGCGCATCCGGTGAATGCAATTGCGGACATGCTTGAGCTTGACATGACGAAGTACTGGACGCCGACCCGGGCAAGCTACCTGAACCATGTGCCGAAATCGCGCATTGTCGAGGTGGTGTCCGCTGCGGTGTCGCCGGATGCTGCTGCACCGCTGGCCGCGATGAAGAACGACGCCGCAGCAGAGGCGGCGCAATTGCGGCTCGCGCCGAGTGGCTGGTTGCCGGAAGTGCTGACGAACCGGCAGAAACCGCAAGCCTACGATAGTGCGGATGACCATTCGGAGGACCACGAACAGGAAGGATGACGCGGTGAACCGATGCCCGGGCTGACGCGCCCGGGCGTTTCCCCTGACTTTCCAGCACTCCAGCTGGAGTTTTTAGTAGAAACCCAGGATCGACGCGGGCGAATTCTCGAGAAGGCTTGATGGGGAAGGATCTGTGGGCGAGCTCAGTGTGAGCGATTGGGCGGATTGTCTAGGGGCGACTTGACACGCGGTAGTTTATAAACTACAATGATGTTATGGCAATCGAGATCAAACAGACCGAAACATTTCGCTTGTGGGAGTCCCGGCTCAGGGATCGACGGGCGCGAACCATGATCGCGGCCAGGGTGTTTACTGGCCCAGGGACTCTCGGGCGACATAGCGCCGGTCGGAGAAGGGGTGAGTGAATTGCGGATTCACTACGGTCCTGGCTATCGTGTCTATGTGCACCAACGCGGCAACACACTAGTCGTGCTGTTGTGTGGTGGCGACAAGAGTACCCAGGCACGCGACATCGCTACGGCGAAAAAACTGGCTCAGGAATGGAGCAAATGAAATGGCCGAAAAACTGACTACCTACGACCCGGCTGTTGCCCTGGTTGATAACGAAGAAATCGTGGCTTTCATGGCCGATGCACTTGAGACGGGAGACGCCGGTTACATTGCGAAGGCGCTCGGCGTTGTGGCGCGCGCCCGAGGGATGACACAGATTGCTAGCGAGACTGGTTTGTCGCGCGAGCAGCTTTACCGCTCATTTAGTGAAAGTGGCAACCCAACCTTGAAAACGACGCTTGCGGTCATGAAGGCACTCGGGATTGACCTGACTGCGAAAGTCCACGCCTGACCCGCGCGCGGACTCTTGCCTCCTTTCTCTGCAAGGTCAGGGCGTTCGCATACCACGATCGCTTCGCGCGCACCGTCGCGCCCGGATCGAGGCGCACGGGGACCCACGCGTCAGCGTGGGGAGAGCGCCGCCCCGGCGCATCGCGCAGGGGCGATCCGGTCAAGTCGAGTTCAACCAACCCACACGGATGTCCGATGCCGCCAGGCAGGCGTTGCTGCGCGCTTTCATTTTGTTAAGGAATCCTCTATGCCAGCCATCACCATTCCAACGACGGTCGAGAGCACGCCCACCACCTTCACGCCTGCGTTCACCTTCATCGCGCAGACCAATGACTTCGACGACGTCTTCGCATGTGCCGCGATGCTTTCGGGGAAGACAATCGAAGAAGTGCGGGACATCGCTATCGCCAAGACAAAGCATCCCGCGCGTGGGCCTTACTACCTCGGCGAGACACAGATTGCAGCGCTGCTTGCCCAGTTGGGGGTCGTCGCGACGGTGTACAAGGAAATCGGTCGTGTGGCGGATATGCCCGACGTTGCCTTCCTGATGGCCAACTACAACGCCGACATGGAGGTTGGCCGACACGTGCTGTGGCATCGCGCAAAGGCAAGGCACGCCTCCGGCTCGACAATCGAGTACGCACTTGATCCAGCGCCTTGGTGTAAGCCGGCTGACCACGTTCGAACGAACTTCAAGAATATCGCTGGTCACTGGGCAATCGGAATACATGCCATGAACACCAAAGCGGCCGGGAAGTAGTCGCGCCGCCAGAGCCAAAGTTACCATATTCGCTCGCGCGCGCTGTTTGATAAGAGGTAACCGACATTCGACCATATGGTCTGGATTGTCAAAGATTCACACGCAGTTGTCGAAGGTCCGTATATGGACTCCTCCTCGTTTGCAAACACGTCGCCTATTAAGCCTCAGTGTCGATCGCTCACGTATATCCGTCTCGTACGACTGTGCCTCTGCGAGGCAACGGACCCTGATGGGCTATTCGCGCGCTGACTCCCAATCGTTCCTACGGGCTAGAAGCCTCGGTCCTTCGCGGGTTTGATCAGCGCCGGTTCGACCTGTTGGCCATCGTGCGGCTTGTTTTGCAATCGTGGATTAAGGTACTGCTGGTTATTTACAGTTTCAACGTGCGGCAAGTTCCGGCCGATAGTCCATTTCCCGTGTGATCATCGCCCAGGCGATTCTAGCCGTCTTGTTTGCCAGCGCTACGGCTGCAACGTTCGGATGCCGGTTGGCGCTGGGAGGTTTTGCCGAGAACAGGGTCCTGCGGTAAGTACACTCAGCCTGTGGCGCAAGAAGCTCTCAAGTCCGGTCAAAGAGATCAGGCAGCCGCTCGCGGTTACTGCAGACGCGGCATTCATCGTTGCCAATTCGGATGTTGAACTCGGGCCCCGGGGCCCGTCCGTAGCAACGCCAGCGGCTGAGGCATCGCCCTCGTGTGACCGGGTGACGCTCTCGCTCGCCGGCGTTCGCATCGAACTGAGCGGCGTTCAC
>Ga0302314_10011237_pt1 | contig 15636 bp, 13 predicted proteins | sample III_Palsa_N2_3_FD_200533 | JGI IMG/M metagenome (GOLD analysis project Ga0302314, IMG submission 200533) | Peat permafrost microbial communities from Stordalen Mire near Abisko, Sweden - III_Palsa_N2_3 | ecosystem: Environmental > Terrestrial > Soil > Palsa > Peat permafrost | place: Sweden...
GAAACGCAGCAAACCATCGACATCCGCACCATCACCACCTCAGTTAGGGCCTACGCATCAAAACTCGTTGTAATTCAATAGCATAGATTTTTCTGCAAGCCGATATCCGTCATACCGATACGCCGATAAGCTGCGCGAGATATTGCGGGTTTACACTGGCCCGCACCCGCTTTTTGGGAAGCGTTTTTTTCAATGGATCCAGCCGCAGCAGATTCATCGCGATCTTCCTGACAATGTTCAGGTTCTCCGGCGCGTGGCCTGTCCGGTTGCGACAGGCGTCCTCGCCAAATGTGACGTCCAGACACCAATGCAGTCGATTTTCGATGGCCCAGTGACTGCGAATGGCCTTTGCTAGATGCTCAGCATCCGGCGGCAGCGAGCTGACGAAATAGCGCTTCTCGACCGTGACGCTGTCATTCATTTGACGCATCGATTCCACCATGATCACGCTTTGCAAGCCAGACCAGGCTTTGTATGGCGCCGTATCGGGACACGTTAGCGCGATATAGCGCCGCCGTTCTTTGCGGCCGTGCCCTGCGTCTTCGGTCACATGCCCCATTTGATCAAATTCCGTATAGTTCTGCCATTCTGTCCGCGCAAACAACTGTTGCACCGCCTCGTGCAAGTTTCCCTGATTACCCTTGAGTCCGAACACGTAGTGCGCACCGCAGCCGGTGAGCTGTTCTGCCAATGCTTTCTGACATCCCATTGCATCGATTGTGACTGTTGCCCCTTGCAGATCGAGCATGTCGATCAACAACGGCAAGGCGGTGATCTCGTTCGACTTCGCTTCCGTCTTTACTTGGCCAAGCGTGAGCCCGAGACCGCAGGAGAACGCGCTAACGATATGAATGGCTGATACGCCGTTGGTCGTATTGCGTGATCCACAGGCTGTCTTTCCGTCCAGGGCAACGATCTCGCCTTCCAACGATGGACACAAGGTCTTCATCCAGCGTACGAAACATTCCTGGAACTTTGCCGGCTTCAATGCCGACAGTACTCTGGTGATCGTATCGTGCGACGGTATGCCATTCTCCAGCGGCACGAACTGACGCAGCCAGTCCAGCCGCCCATGTCCCCATTCTTCAATCTCTTCTTCGTCGTCCATCCCGCATAGCACACCGCACAGGGTCAGAAACAGAATGTCCTGCAACCGGTGCGCCGTACGCCCCACCACGCGCGGATCAGGCAAATCGGCAAAGCATTCCTGCAACGTCTCCAGATCGATTTCCACATCCATGCTCTTCCTCTCGAAAAGCATCAGTTAACCTCTTTCCGCCGCCGTTTACAACCCCTCACGCAACTCCTTGATTGTTAACGAGGTTTGATGCGAGAGCCCTGCCACCTCAGTCGACCAGCAGGAAACCATCACGAAGGACAATGTGCCGGTCAAGGTGACGGTGGTGATCTGGTATGCCGTAGTCGACCCGGTAAAGTCGGTCGTGGAAGTGCGCGAAGTCGACAAATCGGTGATCCAGGTGGCGCTGACCTCGCTGCGCAACATCATCGGCCGCCACACGCTCGACGACGTGCTGAAGGAACAGGAACGCCTGGGCATCGACATGCGCCTGACCATCGATTCGGCTACCGAGCCATGGGGCGTCAAGGTCACGCGCGTCGAGATGCGCAACGTGGAAATCCCTGAATCGATGCAGCGCGCCATGGCGCAGGAAGCCGAAGCCTATCGCGAAAAACGCGCCCGCATCATCAAGGCCGAAGCCGAACTCGAAGCCGCCGAAAAGCTGCGCGAGGCAGCCGGCCTGATCATGGAAAACCCGGCCGGCCTGGAGCTGCGCCGCATGCAGATGATCACCGAGGTCGGCGCCGAGCAAAACACCACCACCATCATCATGATGCCGAGCGAATTCGTCTCGATGGCGCGCGGGATAGCCGATTGGACCAAGAAAAACGCCGGCAGCGACGCTCCCTGACGCGTTTGGCGTACGTCGAGGCAATCAACCCAAGCGCATTGATCGCAGCACCGCAGGCTTGCCCCAGCCTATCCGACGGAATCGGCGGATTCGGCCGATTCGGCGCCGTCTTTTTGCGAACCTCTTCAACGAAACTTTCATGAAGATAGTGATTAGCATGCATGATCGCACTGCAGCAAAAACCCAAAGTGCCAACATTTCTTGATAAATCAAGCACTTACTTCCGTAATAGTCTCTTGATCGATCAATCATTGTTCCGCATTCAGAAACAAACCATTGCAATTAGTCGTGTTTATCTTCACCCGCGCAACGTATAAAGTGATGTTCATGGTGAGCAGCAAACAAAACGATGCGGCTCACAGCAAGACAGACGGGCACCACATTCATGCATTACCTGCCCGCCTACTTCTCAACCGAACTTTAGGGGTATGAACATGAACGCCAAACAACTGATCGCCGCCGTCGCCGCTCTGACCGCCTTGACCGCCGCCACTTCCGCTTTCGCCGACCAAAATGAAACTCGCGTCACCTCGGGCAAGACCCGCGCTGAAGTGATCGCCGAACTGCAACAAGCACAACAGGACGGCACCGCCAGCTCCTACAGCTTCGTCGGCAACACCAACCCCGCCGCAGCCGCAGGCAACGCTGCCCATGCACAAAGCAACAACGCCATCCCCACCGGCAAGACCCGTGCCGAAGTCGTGGCTGAACTGAAGCAATCGGACAACTCGTCGACCCCCACCGGCTTCGTCGCTTTCGACAAGCCCACGACGAACTCGAACGGCACGCCGAACACCGCTGTCGCACACAAGTAATCGCAACAAGTCGTCCCCCGACGCAACAACGCCACCGCAAGGTGGCGTTGTCGTTTTGCAGGAAGAATAAAAACGCTCAGGCCGACAGCGCCAGTTCCGGGCAGCGCGTTTGATAGTCGCGCATGAAGCGCACAAAATCGTCCGGCGCCAACGCCGGCGACCAATGAAACCCCTGGCCGAATTCGCAGCCGAGCTCGATCAGGCGATTGAGCACTGCTTCGGTTTCCACCCCTTCGGCCACCACGTCGAGCGACAGGCTGTGCGCCATCTCGACAATGGCGCGCACGATGCCGGCATCGTTGGCGTTTTCCGTCATGCGCCGCACGAAGGACTGGTCGATCTTCAGACACTCCACTTCGAAGCGCTTCAGGTAGCCGAGATTGGAGTAGCCGGTGCCGAAGTCGTCGATCGACAAGCGTATGCCCAAGGCGCGCAAGCGGGAGAGCAAGGCAGTCAAGTCCTTGGAATCGGCGATCAGCAGCGACTCGGTCAATTCGAGTTCGATGCAATTGGCCGCGAGATTATTCGTCGCCAGCGCGTTCATGACGTCGCGTTCGATGTCGTCGCGGCGGAATTGCACCGGCGAGAGGTTGACCGCAATCACCAGCCGGGGCAGGCCGGCATCCTGCCAGGCCCTGGCCTGGCGGCAGGCTTCGTTCAAGACCCAGCGCCCCAGCTCATGAATCAAACCGCAGCGCTCGGCCACGGGAATGAATTTGAGCGGCGGCACCAGGCCCAATTCTGGGTGGCGCCAGCGGATCAACGCTTCCGCGCCGACGATGCGACCGCTCTTCAACTCGAACTGCGGCTGGTAATGCAGGCTGAATTCATTGCGCGCCAGCGCCGTGCGTATGCCCGAAATCAGGTGCAGATGCTCGATGACGTTGGTGTTCATTTCCACATCATAGAAGCGGAAGGCATTGCGGCCCGACTCCTTGGCGCGATACATCGCCATATCGGCGTTCTTCAACAGCGTCTCGAAGTCGCCTCCGTCGGCCGGATAGAGCGCGATGCCGAGCGAACCCGTGGTCGAGACTTCGAGGCCATTGACCTGGAACGGCGTGGTCAACAGATCGATGATCTTGACCGCCATGGCTGCCGCATCGGAATCGTCGCCCAGGCTGCCCATCACGATCAGAAATTCGTCCCCGCCTTGCCGGCTTACTGTGTCGCTGGCGCGCACGGCCTGGTTCAGGCGTTGCGCCACATCGCACAACAACAGATCGCCGCTGCTGTGGCCCAACGAATCGTTGACCGCCTTGAAGTCGTCGAGATCGAGGTAGAGCAAGGCCACCGAAGTCTGGTTGCGCCTGGCCAGCGCCATGGCTTGCTCGAAACGGTCGCGCGCCAGCAAGCGGTTGGGCAAACCGGTCAGGGAATCATGGAAGGCCAGCTTGTCGATGCGCGCGTGCGATTCGCGTATCCGCTCATTCTCCACCTCCAGCCGCAACAACGCAGCACGCCAGTCGCTGGCCAGCAGCCAGACGAAAAATGCCGTGACCAGCAATACCGTGACGATGTTAAACAAGGAAAACAAGGTCACCGGCGGCACGTCGTTGACGTGCCAGCCAGCCATGTTCATCCACACCACCAGCCCGAGAACCAGGAAGATGAACGCCATCATCGCCACGAACAGGCGGCGCGTGGCGAACATCCCGGCGAAGATCATCACGCAAGGAAACGCGCTGACGGCCTCATCGCGCAAGCCATGCGATTTGAAGATCAGGATGGAGACCGATATCAGGAGCGTCGCCAGCATCAGGTTGGCCGCCGCCACCGTGCGTGCCTGGCGTACATAGCGCAAAGCGAAGCCCAACAGCAGTTCGGTCGCCAACAGTTGCACGCCGGTCCACCAGTTCTGCACCGCCAGGCTCAACAAGGCCAGGATGCCATTGGCAGCAAGCGCCGCATAGATCACCTGCATCAGGCGATGCGGCTGCAGACTCATGGGCGAACCCGATGCCGGCAGGTCTGATGTCGATTGCGCTTGCACGATGGATGACAGTAAGTTTGCGATCAGCTGTTAATCAAATTCAACAACCGCAATATTACCTTGCGCCAATATTTCGAAAAATAAAAATGCTTTAACAATGGTTAATTCAAGCAATTTGCCAAAATGTGCATCATTACTAAACAAATAACGATAAAATCCAGGCAACAATGACAAGCTGCCATGTGTTGTTCTTTCTGGCATTGACTATTTCTCCCTGAATCTCTACAACTAACAGATTCGCCTGCGCGCAGCCCACTTATATCTGCAGTCTACTTGTCGCCATCGATCAAGCCGAGCCTTACCCATGATTAAGATCCGCGTCATCTCGTACGATAAACAAGCGATCCCGGAGCCGCTGTCGGCCGTGTTCGGCCCTTCAGGCGGCTCGATGGGGCGCGGCTCGGACAATTCGCTGATCCTGCCCGATCCGAAGTGCCACATCTCGCGCCGCCAGGCATCGATCAAGAGCGACGGCATGTGCCACAGCATCATGAACCTCTCCCAGGTCAGCCAGATCCGCATCAACGGCAAGAAGACGCCGCTGGCCACCGACGTCGATCTGCAATTCGGCGACGAAATCGAAGTTGGGCTGTATCTGTTGCGCGCCGAGTCGCCTTTCGGCGCCGTGCCCGTCGTCGACAGCGTGGCGCGCGCCGGCGCCTTCGTCTCGCCCTTTGCCGTCAGCCTGGACCATGGCCAGGCCGAAGCGCTTCCCGAAGAAGTCATGGCGGTCGATCTCTCGCTGCTCGGTGCCGAAGACAGCGCCCATTACGCCGACCTTCTCGACGGCATGCCGCAAGCCCAGCCGGCCGCGCCGCAGCCGCCAGCCGCAGCGGCGCAAGTTGCCGATGACTTCGATGTGCCGGAATTGAATTCGCTATTCGTGATCGACGCACCCAAGCCCGAACCGGGCAAGGCAGCGCCCCTATCGAATTCCGTCGCGAATGTCGCCGCGAATTCCTCGGATATATCCGCCTTGACGCAAGCCTTCCTGCGCGGCGCCAAACTGCCGCAAGACAGCATGCCCGTGGCCATCACGCCGCAATGGATGGAAGCGATGGGCGAATTCGCCGCAGCCGTGACGCGCACCATGCTGGAACAATTGGCCGAGCCGCCTTTGCGCAAGTCGGAAATCGATCCCGACTCGACCAACGTGCTGGGCACCAACAATCCCTTGCGCGTGCTGCCCAGCACCCGTTCGGTCATGCTGCAAATGTTCGGCGCCGCCGTCCCCGGCTTCATGACCGCTGCCGCCGCGATCGACGACGCCAATGCCGCCTTGCGCGCGCATCAGGAAGCGTTCAAAGCCGGCATGCGCGCCACGCTCGACGACGTGCTCGCGCGCCTCGACCCGGCCTTGCTCGAAGAGCAGATCAAGACACGGCCCGTGATCGATTCGATGATGGCAGCTAACCGCAAGGCAAAATGCTGGGCCTTGTATGGCGAACTGTTTCAGGACGTGTGCGATGCCGCGCGCGACGAGGGCAAGCTCCTGTTCGGCGAACAATTCCATCGCGCCTACGAGGAACAATGGAAGCGCAGCACCGGAAGCGGCGAGCCGAAGAAGAAGTCGGCCTGATCGCGCGCATCGACACCTACATCGGCGGCATCGTCGCCCCGAGCCTGGCCGCCAGGAGCATCGCAACCAGCAGCACCAGGCCTTCAACCAGCAGCACGGCGGCAAAGCGCCGTGCTACGCCCTTTTCCATCAAGAACGGCATGACGCGCCAACGATTGTAAGCGCCCATGCACACAGCAAGGCCGACACAGGCCAGCTTGAGCGCGAGCAGCGCGGTGTAGGGATCGGACAGCGCAATACCCGATTCGCCCAGCGTGCGCCAGGCATTCACCACACCGCTTGCCGCCACCGACGCCAGTGCCAGCGTCGCGGTGTGCGAAATCTTGTGCGCCACCTCCAGCCTTTGCGGCACAGCCCAATTGCGCCAGGATTGCGCCAGGCCGGTTGCGACAAACACCGTCCCGGCCCACACGGCACCGGCCGCGATATGCACGGCATGCACCCAGATGGCGTAGCTGCCCCAGCCTGCATCCATCGCATGGCCGGTGGCGGCGCGCGCAACGCAGACAAACGCGAGCGCGCACCATGCGGCGCTGCTCCAGAACGCAACACGCCGCCGCATCGCGAAAGCGGCGGCGAAAACGCACCAGGCCACGCAAGCGGCAAGCATCGCATGGCCAAAACTGGTTTGCGTCAACACCACAGGCAAGGCCTGCCACACCGCAGCGCCCTCTGTCCCGCTCATTGATGCCGCACCGCTCCAGAGAAAACCGGACAGGCCAACTGCCATGGCCGTCAACCCGACGTGAAAAACCCGCGCCAACGCAGCGCCGGGCAGAAAAGCCCGCAGCAGCAAGCCGCCCAGGCAGACCGCCAGGGCAACGTCGATCAAGGCCGCAAAACAGGGTTGCAGCGCCTCGACGCCCAGCTCCATTTATTTGACGGTGAAGCTGTAGCTGCCGTTGGTGCGATGTCCGTCGCGCGCAACGGCCACCCATTTGACGGTATAGACGCCCGGGGCCAGCGCCGGCAGCGCCAGGCACATGACCGTGTGCGTTGTGCTGTCGACCTCGGCCTTGCCGTTTGCCACCGCGTGGCCCGCCGCATCGACCACCGTCAGAGAACTGAAGGCCTGTTCCAGCGCTTCGGTGAAGGTCATGCTCACTTCGGCGGGCGCGGCAACCGTGGCGTCGGCCGCCGGCGCCATGCTCTTGGGATGGGCGTGCGCCCACACGTTGCCTGCCATGGCAACACTTGCGCAGAGAGCAGCAAGCGTTCCGATTCGTTTCAAGTTCATCGTCAATTCTCCTGGTCGATGCAGTATAGGATCAGCGCAAGACGTCGACCACTTTAATCTTCACTGTACGTTCCTTGCCGTCGCGCTTGACCCGGATTTCGGCCGTGTTGCCGATGCCCACACGGTCCAGCTCCGCGACGAACGTGGCAAGCGTATCGATGCGCTTGCCGTTGACGCCGACTATCACATCGCCGGCCTCGCCGGTGCGGCGGTCCAGCGTCTTGAAGTCGGCTTGCTCGGCCGGCGAGCCGCGCGTCACCCCGGCGATCACCACGCCGGCAATACCGGAGCGCGCCACCAGCATCGGGTCGGCCGGCAAGATGCCGATGCCGGGGCGCGGCGCACGCCCGGTGGCGATCAGCTTGGGCACCACGCGATTGACCATGTCCGACGGGATGGCGAAGCCGATGCCGGCCGAACTGCCCGAGTCGGAACGGATCGCCGAATTGACGCCGATCAGGCGCCCCGCGCTATCGAGCAGCGGGCCGCCCGAATTGCCCGGATTGATCGCCGCGTCGGTCTGGATCACGCCGGCGATCTCGGCGTATTCCGAGGTCGGCAGGCTGCGGTCGAGCGCACTGACGATGCCTGTCGTCAGCGTACGCGACAACCCATAGGGGTTGCCGATGGCATAGACCGACTGGCCGATCTTCAAGTCATGCGAAGAGCCAAGCGGAATCGGGCGCAGGTCTTTCGGCACGTCCTGCAATTGCACCACCGCCAGATCGTAATCGGGCGCGATACCGACCACCTTGGCCGGAATCGGCTTGCCCGAATCGAGCTGCACCTGCACCTTGGTCGCATCTTCGACGACGTGGTAATTGGTGACGATATGGCCTGCCGTATCCCAGACGAAGCCGCTGCCCGCCCCCTTGGCTGTGCCCACCATGAAAAACCCGGTGAGCGCCTGTTTTTCAATGAAGATATAAGCCACCGATGGCGCGGCGTTTTCAAACAGATTGACCAGGTTGGATTCGGCGCCGCTCAAGGGCGGGCGCGGTGCCACCGCGCGCGGCACCACGGCCTCAGACGCCGCGCCAGCCGGAAACGCCAAACACAAAAAGCAAGCCGCCAATGCGGCGAAAATTCTCACACTCATGCAAGTAGATCGGTTCATAATCGAGCGGAAAAATATACCCCATGGCAAGCAGCCCGTCCATGACTGCGCATGAGCTATCCGCAAAGGCCGCAGCCGCAGCTTACATTTCCTTACTTGCGAACTGTTACCGGCGAAACAGCACGCGCTGAACCAGCAGGAAAATGGCGTGCGCAAACAGATCGGCCACTAAAACGCGGAGCGGCTCACCAAGCGCCAAGCGAGCACGGCATCGCACGCCATGCCCGCCTGGTTTTCTCAATTGCTCCGAACCAGCCTGATGTAGGCGGGCTTCAGCGCCAGTTGCTCGCCGCCGCTACGCATGGCCGGGCAGCGGCGGACGATGTCGTCGCCGAAATAGACGTTTTGGATGCATCCATCGTTGTCACGCTTGCCGGCCGACGATGTCCAGAACCAGGAACGGTCGGTATTGGGGAAGAATTCACGGTTGATCGGCGGGGCCACGCCGGTATCTTCCTTGAGCGTTTTCAGCTCTTGCGCGGTCGGCAGGCGCCAACCGGGCGTATTCAGATTTTCCACGTCGGACCAGTTGTAGCGTATGCCCAGTCCCTTGCAGCGACCGCTGTCGAAGGTCTTGCCTTCTTCGCAGCGTTTCCACGTCAGGCCGGTCTTGGCGTCCACCACGGCAGCGCCATCGTCAGCCAGGGTGTAGCGCGCCGATTCGGCCAAGGCCGGCGGGGAAGTCAATGCAGCAGCACTTGCTGCGATCAGGCAGAGTTGCATCGCAAGTCTCGTTTTCATCACATTCTCCAACATAGAGTTGTTCACGAAATCGGACCGATGGCAGCTCTGCCTATTCCCTTATTCCCCGCTGCATCCTTGTTGCTTATTGTTTGAGATGCTGATCCAGCCAGTCCAAGACAGTATGATGCCACAGGACGGAGTTGGCCGGCTTCAGCACCCAGTGATTTTCATCGGGGAAAACCAGCAGCTTGCTTTCCACGCCCTGACGTTGCAAGGCCGTAAACGTGCCCAAGCCTTGCGTGACCGGAATGCGGAAATCGAGGTCGCCCTGGATCACCAGCATCGGCATCTTCCAGTTGGTGACGTAGTTGGCCGGGTTGAATTTCTCGTGCTTGGCCGCAGCCTGGTAATACGGTCCGCCGTTTTCCCACTCGTTGAACCAGAGCTCTTCGGTCGAGTAATACATGGAACGCGTGTCGAACACGCCGTCATGGTCGACGATGCACTTGAAGCCGTCAGCCCAGTTGCCTTCGATCCAGTTCATCATGTAGCCGCCGTAGGACGCGCCCAATGCACAGGCGCGGCTGCGGTCGAGCCAGGAATACTTTTCCACTGCCGCAGCCAAGCCCTTTTGCAAATCGTCCAGCGGCGCGCCGCCCCAGTCCTGGCTGATCGCATCGGTGAAGGCCTGGCCGTAGCCGGTCGAACCGTGGAAGTCGATCATCACCACCGCATAGCCCGCGCCGGTATAGGTTTGCGGATTCCAGCGATAGCCCCACTCGTTGCCGAAGCTGCCTTGCGGGCCGCCGTGGACCAGGAAGGCGATCGGGTATTTCACACCCGGCTGCGCATTCCACGGCTTGACGACGTAGCCGTAGACCTTGTCGCCGTTGTGGCCGGCAAACGAGAATTGCTCGTACTCGCCGAAGCGCACGTCCTTGAGCAATTCTTCGTTCTGGTGCGTCAATTGCGTCGCCTGATTCGCGCCGAGCGCCATCTTGAACAGTTGCGCGCCCGAAGCCAGGTTGGCTTGCGAATAGACGATGGTGTCGTGCCTCACGTCGAAGCCCATCACCATGCCCGGACCGGTCACCGGCGTCACTTTCCCGCTGGCGACGTCGACCGCGAACAGGCGATGCTGGCCGATATCGTCGGCACCGACGTAGATCGACTTGCCATCGGGCGCCCATTGGTATTCGGCGACCGAACGGTCCCACTTTTCGGCCAGCGTGCGCTTCTTGCCGGTTGCTACATCCACCAGCACGAAATGGAAACGGTCGGCTTCGAAGCCGGGACGGTCCATTGCGACGTAAGCGAGCGTGCGGCCATCAGGCGAATAGGCCGGCTTGCCGTCCCAGGCCGGATTGTCGGCAGTCAGGTCGCGCGGTGTCTGGCCGCCGGCAGCCGGCACTTCGAAGATATCGAAATTGGTCGACCAGGCTTCGGTCTTGCCGGCCACGCGCAGCGAAAAGACGATGTTGGCGCCGTCCGGGCTGAAGCTATAGTTGTCCTTGTCGCCGAAGGGCTTGGAGGGCACGTCGCCGTCGAGCGAGCCGGACAGGCTGACCGGCGTGCCGACATGATGGTCGGCATCGAGCGTCGCCGAATACAGCACCGAATTGCGGCCGTCGGCCCAGGTATCCCAGTGGCGCACGAAAAGCTTGTCATAGACCTTGCCGCTGGCCTTGCCCTTGTTGTCGAGACGTGACTTGGTGCAAGCCAGATCGGGGCAATCGCGGAACACTTCGAGGCCCAGCGCAATGCGGTCGCCGTGCGGCGAGACGCGGAAGCTGCCGACGTCCAAAGGCAGATCGGTCACCTGCATCGCTTCGCCGCCGGACAGGGCCAGGCGCCAGACCTGCGAGGAGCCGGAGCGTTCGGAGATGAAATAAATGGCGTCGCCCGAAGCGGACCACTCGGGGTCGGTGCTATTGGCGCTGCTATTTGTCAAACGCTGCGGCTGGGCGTGCGGATTGTGCAAATCCAGCATCCACAATTCGGTATGGCCGTGGTTCTTTTCGATGTCGGTAGCGCGGACCGTGTAGACCACGCGGCCGGCGTCGGGCGACAGCACGGGGCTGCCTACGCGCTCCATCCTGACCATGTCTTCGACCGTAAAGCCGTGCGGTGCGGCAAACGCATTGCCCGCGGCCAGGATCAGGCCTGCGGTCAGCAAACGTACACTCATGTAAATATTCTCCGGTGTTTATCGTATTTTTCACAACGGCAGGATCGCCGCCACTGTGGTTCGCAATGGTACAACACATTGCATGGCTGCACGATTGCGTGGAATGGCGGAGCCTGACATCGATACCGTAGAACTACGGTATTCGGCTTTGAATGTTGCGCTCGATTATCATTTTCGTAATACAATAAATTTGTGTCAATCGTGTTTCAAAGCCGTGGGTCTTCGATGGCGGTTCAACGCGGAACCTTCGAGGGGAAGATGCAGGACTTGAAGGATTCGTCGCCGGAAGATCGGGAAACGGCAACAACTTTCTTTACCTGGACCAGCCATCATGAACGAAAAAGTATCGACCTATAGCGGCACCCCACTGAACTCCTTTCCCGGCGACCCGAATATCCTCCTCGATGCCATCATCGAGAAACTGAGCCTGAAAAACGATGCGGCGCTGTCGCGCCTCCTGGAAGTCGCCCCGCCCGTCATCAGCAAGCTGCGCCACGGCGCATTGCCGATCGGCCCGACCATGCTGATCCGCATGCATGAAGTGAGCGACATGAATATCCGCGATATGCGCGCCCTGATGTTGCGCGGCCAGCAAAGCGCCGCCTTTTGACTTTGCCACATCGGATTTTGTAACACCGCCGCCATTCTCCTTGCGCCCGGCCGGGTGCAAGGAACCTCCCCACGCCCCCAATTGTCAACGAATTATTAACGACAGCGTTAATAGTTTGTCCAGCTTTGCTGCGCAAGGCGGATATCGATCGGTGTGACAATAACGTGGAGAAAATTTTGAAGAAACTCATTGCCATTTCAGCGGCGCTGGCCGGCGCAATCCTGAGCGCTTGCGGCCAACAAAGCCAGGCGCCCAGTGCAGACTCCGCCGCACCGCCGCCAGCTTCCGTGGCGGCCCAGCAACCCGATACCTCGCAACCCCAGCAACCGGCGACATCAGATAACCAGGCAGCAGCACCCCAGCAAGTCAATAACGCCGAGCCGGCGGTCTACAACGCGCCTGCCCCGCAGCCTGTGGTGAGCACCTATATCGATCCGCCGATCGATCAGCCGCCGCCGGTACAGGTAAGCTGGGCACCGCCGCCGATGCTGGTGGAAGAACCGCCACAGCCTCCCTCCCCCGATGACGCCTGGATCGGCGGCTACTGGGCCTGGGAAGGCAATTGGGTATGGGCGCATGGCCGTTGGGCACCGCCGCCGCGCCCCGGCTACGGCTGGCACAACCCCTACTATGAACACCGCAACGGCGCCGTGATCTTCATCAACGGCTTTTGGGGCGCGCCTGGCGTCGCGTTCGTTGCCCCGGGCCTGAGCGTACATATCGATATCGGCCAACCCGGCCCCGGCGTCATCCCCGGCCCGCCTCCCATCGGCCCGGCCGGCGTGTTCATTCCCGCGCCGCCCGGCTCGCATTGGGGCCTGATCGTTCCAGCGCCGATCGGCACCGCCCCCGCGGTCGTCACAAGCGCGCCTCCCATCATTCGTGAGGGCATGCACATTACCGTCAACAACACGACGGTCAACAACGTGAGAAACGTGACCAATATCACCAACGTGACCAACGTCACCGTGGTGGCGCCGGCCAGCGCCACCGCAACCGGCCAGGCGGTCAACGCCTCTGTGCCGGCACAGGCGCATCTGGCTGCGGCAATGCACCCGGTGGTCAGGGCCATGGCGCCGGAACCGGCTTCGTCCAAGCCCATCGCCGCCTTCGTGCCGGGACACGCGCCGGCCGCCCTGCCTGCGCCGCAAACGGTCCATGCCGAAGTGCCGCAGGCCCTGGCCCATCCGCAGCGTTCGGAACATCAGGAGCAACCGTCGCAAGCAATGCAACCGGCCGCGGCGCCACACCCGGCTTCGTCGCAGCCGCAGGAAAATCAGCGTTCGCCAGAGAGCCGCAACCAGCCCGCCGTCGAGCAGGAACGGCACGAGACGCCGCAGCCGCAGCCACGGCCGGAGCCGAAGCAGGAGCCGAAGCAGGAACGGGAGCAAAAACAGCAAGTACCGCATCAAACGGTCCACCCGATACCGGCCAAGCCTGCAGAACCGGAGGCGAAACCCCAACCGCAGCCACCTCACCAGGCCGAGCCGCCCAAGCCGCCACAACAAGAGATGAAAGTGCAGAAGCCGAACGAACCCCAGGCCAAGCCGCCTCAGGAGCAGAAGCCAAAGCAGGAAAAGCCGGGGGAAAAGAAGGATGACAACAAGGACGACAAGAAAGAAAAGCACGACCAATAAGCTTGCGTGCCCGTGAAACAAAAGCGGCCCGGGAATACCGGGCCGCTTTTTTATTTCAGCGATGCATCAATAACCGAGGTCGCCCAGGAAGGCGTTGGTGTAACCCAGGGTACCGGCTTTGCCGTAGTTATTGCAGGTATCGGACGAATTATTGTCGGACGTCGCCGGTGCGCAATCGCGGTCGCGCTCGAACGACCAGAAGTGGATGCCGCCGAGCTTGTTGGAAAGCGCAAAGCTCGAAACGGTTTGCGCATCGGCGATGGTGAATGTTTCGTCGATGCTGTCGTTGCCGCCTATCATCGGCGTCAACTCGATCTGGCTGTAGGGCACGCTCCAGTAGTTGTGCAGACTCTTGGCCGCGGCGATCGAGGATAGCCCCATCTCGCACTTGCTGCCGCTCAAGGTGCACAGCGAAGCATCTTCCTGCCCCGAATTGGCAAAGTCCATCACCATCAGGTTGATCGTGTAGTTCTTCAAGCCGTACTTCTTGATCGCATTCATCACCATCACGCCGTAGGACCCGAGGCTCTGCGCCTCATTGCCGCCGTCTGTTGCGACGGTGAAGGAAAAGCGCAGATCGGGATACGTCTTCTCCGCGGTGACGGAACGCTCCACCAGGTTTTCCACATCGCTTTGCGATTGCGTGTTCTCGATGTCGAAGTCCACGCCGAGCATGTTGGCGCTGTAATAGGTCTTGATGAACTTGGTGAAGTTGGCATCCGACGAACAAGTGAAATTGGCACCGGCGCCGCCGGTCGAGACGATGTATTTCTTGCCCGCGCTGACGAAGCTCTGCACGTTGGCGCCGGCAAACGAGGAAGCGGAGACGCCGCTCCAGTTCTCGCTACCGCAGCTGCCCGTGGCGAAGGCCCAGGTCACCGCCTGCAATTTTGACGGCATGGCCTTGAGCAGGTTTTCTGTCGTGCCCGTCACGGCCGTAGTCAATTGCGTCGTGCTGTAGTCGCCCGAGTAGAAATAAGGGCTGTAGATGAGACCGCTCGGCGCTGGTGTCGGCGTGGGGGTTGGAGTAGGCGTCGGCGTCGGAGTGGGCGTCGGCGTGCTGCAGGCATAGGGGCTCCAATACCAGGTGCTGATGGTGGGATCGATGCCGGGCGTGGTCGCATGCGTGGCGATATAGTATTTGCCGCTGTCGATGACAATGGCGCCCTCTTTGTATGAGTCGTTGTTCGACCAGGTAACGGCGCCGCATCCCGCTGCTGCCTTGCGGCTCGGCGTCGGTGTCATCTTTTGTGCCGCGTTAAGCGAATCCGACGAGTCGCCGCTGCCACCGCATGCCGCAAGCAAACCTGCGGCAATTCCGGTGCCGATTCCGACTGCTATCTTGGTTTTCAATTCTCTCTCCTCTCATGGTCATGAACGCGTGCGGCGCCATGGTGCGCGCCGACGGCTTTTTTCGACAGGTTCGTCACGCGCGAACGTGGCGACCGGCCTTGAAAAAAGTATGCCTAGCAACGAGGAGGTTTGCCTTAAGGTTTGATTAACAAAGCGGTGAAATTTTGCGCCGGCATGGGAGTAAATCTACCTATACGCATTTGCGCACAGACAGCTTGCCTACCAGCCTGGGCCGGTAAAAAGGGCGCCGCCCGCCTTTACGGCGGGCTTCAGACGGTAACGTCGACCAGCGTACCGATCGACTGTACCGGCGCGATCGCGCTATTGAGTTCGCGACGATGTTCCTCGGCATGGTGCGCCCTGGTGGCGTCGTTGGCGGCATTGGGCAAGTTGGCGGCGTTGGCCGCACTTGCCGCGACGGCCGTGGCTGCCGGGTTGGCCGTATTCACGCTGTTGGCGGCATTGGCGGCGTTGGCTGCGTTTGCCGCATTC
>Ga0302314_10011238_pt1 | contig 15633 bp, 13 predicted proteins | sample III_Palsa_N2_3_FD_200533 | JGI IMG/M metagenome (GOLD analysis project Ga0302314, IMG submission 200533) | Peat permafrost microbial communities from Stordalen Mire near Abisko, Sweden - III_Palsa_N2_3 | ecosystem: Environmental > Terrestrial > Soil > Palsa > Peat permafrost | place: Sweden...
TTCTTCATTCCCTCGGCGCTGATCAACCTCGCGTCCGGCCATATCTCGATCCAGCACGGCTTCAAGGGCCCGAACCACGCGGTGGTGACGGCCTGCTCGACCGGTGCCCATGCGATCGGCGATGCCGCCCGCATCATCCAATATGACGATGCCGACGTGATGATCGCCGGTGGTGCCGAAGCCGCCATCTGCCGCCTGGGCATCGCCGGCTTCGCCGCGTCGCGTGCGCTCTCGACCAACTTCAACGACGAGCCGACCCGCGGGTCGCGCCCGTTCGACCGCGACCGTGACGGCTTCGTCATGGGCGAGGGCGCCGGCATCGTCGTGCTGGAAGAATACGAGCATGCCAAGAAGCGCGGCGCGCACATCTATGGCGAGCTGATCGGCTATGGCATGGCGGGCGACGCCTACCATCTGACCTCGCCGGCCGAGGACGGCAGCGGCGCCTTCCGCTCCATGCAGATGGCGATGAAGCGCGCCGGCCTCGCGACCGACCAGATCGACTACATCAACGCCCACGGCACCTCGACGCCGGTCGGCGACGTGATCGAGGTCGCGGCGGTGAAGCGTCTGTTCGGCGCCGATGCCTACAAGCTCAGCATGTCGTCGACCAAATCCGCCATCGGCCATCTGTTGGGCGCCGCCGGTTCGGTCGAGGCGATCTACTCGCTCTTGGCCATGCGCGACGGCATCCTGCCGCCGACGCTGAACCTGGAAAACCCATCCGAAGGCTGCGACATCGACCTGGTGCCGCGCGTTGCCAAGGAAAAGAAGGTGCGTTACGCGCTGTCGAACTCCTTCGGCTTCGGGGGCACCAACGCTTCGCTGATCTTCGCGCCGGCGCCTTGACGCCGGCCAACGGTACGTGAAGTCCCGTCGCCTTCTGATCGCCGCCGTCGGGCTCTGCCTGGCGGCGGCGATCGGCATTTTGGGCGCCCGCGCGGCACTCGACTGGTACGATAGGCCTGGGCCGTCGACCGAACCCAAGACGCTGGTGCTGGAGCGGCACGGCAATAGCGAGGCGATCGGGGCTGCCCTCGAAGGCAACGGCCTCCTCAGCCATGTCCGCCTGTTCATGCTGGCCGTGCGCCTGACCGCCGGCGCCGGCGAGCTCAAGGCCGGCGAATATCTGTTCCCGGCCGCGATCTCGCCGGCCGGCATCCTCGACCTGCTGCGCTCCGGCAAGACCGTCGTGCATCGGCTGGTGGTGCCGGAAGGCCTGACCAGCGCCGAGATCGTTGGATTGGTGGCTGAGGCCCCGGCAATGAGCGGCGATATCGCCGCCAAGCCGGGCGAGGGCACGCTGCTGCCCGAAACCTATTTCTATTCCTGGGGCGACAAGCGCCAGGCGCTGATCGACCGGATGCGCCGCGGCATGACCAAGCTGGTGGGTGACCTGTGGGCCGCGCGCAAGCCGGGCCTGGCGCTCGATACGCCGGCCGAGGCCGTCACGCTCGCCTCGATCGTGGAAAAGGAGACCGGGATCGAGGCCGAGCGGCCGCTGATCGCCGGGGTGTTCTATAATCGGCTGAAGCTGGGCATGAAGCTGCAGTCCGATCCGACGGTCAGCTACGCCATCACCCAGGGCGACCATCCGCTCGGCCGGAGCTTGAGCCGCGCCGATCTCGATCTGGCCTCGCCCTACAACACCTATTTCGCCAAGGGCCTGCCGCCGGGCCCGATCGCCAATCCGGGCCGCGCCGCGCTCATGGCGGTGCTCGATCCGACGCCGACCGACGCGCTCTATTTCGTCGCCGACGGCTCCGGCGGCCATGCCTTCTCGGCGACGCTCGACGCCCATAACAAGGCGGTGCAGCGCTGGCGGCAGCTGCAGACGGCGCCCAAACCCAACCAGTAGGAGTGGCCTCCGCTTCGGGCTATGATCGCGGGCGGTTTCATTGGGCGTGGGACAGGCGAAGCGATGGCAAGCAACTTTGGATCGGGTTCATGAGCGGCGCGTCGCGATCCACCCTCGGGATGGCGCATCAGCTTGCGATGATCCGGGCGGCCGGCGACGTTCTGCGTACCGACGGGCCGATGCCGCAATCGATCGGCGCGATCATCGCAGCCGCCATGATCGCAGGCGACCTCTACAAGGACCCGGTCGCCGGCGCTGACGACGACGCGCGCCGCAAGGCCTCGTATCAGGAATTCCGGCGCTACGCCCAGCGGGAGCTGACGCCCTGCCTGGAAGATCATTTGCTGGCCGCGCTGACCATTCACCATCGCCCCCCGGATGGCGTGGTCGGTACGATGGCGACGGCCCTGGATCTGGCGCGCTGCCTGGTTGCGCTCGATGCGCTGGTCGGGCACCTGCGCGGCAATGGCCGGCTGGGGCCGGCGCTGGTGCAGCGGGTCAAGGAGCACAGCCAGCACGCCCGCGACGTGCTCGCCGCGCCGGAGCCGGCCGATCTGCCGCTGCTGGCGGCCAACCATCGTGTGATCGACGACATGCTCGAAGCGCTGGAGTTGCTGGGCGACGCGGAGAGCGGCGTGCTGATCCGCCAGCACGCGCGCATCCTGGCGCGGGCGACCCTGGTGCGGGTTGCCGCCACGCTCGAAGATTTCCTGAAATTCGCCACGCTCGACACGCGCTTCGACATGGCGACCGTGCTGGCCGCGACCGACGACCTGCTGATCATCGCCCGCAAGGTGATCGAGGGCGTCGGCGAGGAATATGATCCGGTCGCCGAGCGCTATGCCGACAATCTGGGCATGGGGACGCTTCGCCGCTTTGCCGCGGCGATTCTCGCGATCGAGCAGCAGACCCTGCGGCAATGCGTGGCCGCGGTCGGACAGGCCCAGGTCTCGGTCGAGGTGCTGGCCTCGTCGCTCCTGATGCTGGTGAAGCTGCATGGGCTGGGCCGCGCGATCCTCGACGGCTGCCGGGCCGGGACGGTCGCGGTCGGCGCCGCGCGGGCCGTGGAGCGGGCGGAGCAGCTGTTGCGGCCGAAGGCAATGGTCCAGGGCGTCGAGTTCACGGCACAGCAGATGGACCGGCTGCTGGCCGACCGGGTCCGCGACGGGTCGGACGCCGCCCGCCGCCGCGACGCCTATGCCGCCGCCTTCGAACATTTCAAGGCGCAGACCGGGTTGCTGCCCGCGCCCTGAGGCGGATGACACGCGTTGCTCACAACCGGGACCGTCGGCGCTGGTCCCGACTGAAGCGACGCACCAGGAACGGATTGCCCCGCGCCTCGTTTGCGGCGTTGGGGAGTGTCCATGAGCCGATCGTCGCCTGCCACCCTGGAATTGGTCGAGCATTTCGCGACGATTCGCGATGCCGGCGAATCGGTGCGCGCCGGCGGCCCGACGCCGCTGGCGGTCGGCACGCTCTTCGCCGCCGCCCTGGTCGCGACCGATCTGCAGCATGATCCCGCCTCGTCCAACGACAATGATCTGCGCCGCACCGCCGCCTATCGCGAATTCCGCCGGCATGCGATCGCCCAGCTGCTGCCGTGCCTGGAGGACGAGCTGCTGGCGGCGCTGGCGCTCCGCGAGGCCATCGACGAGACGCCGGCGGCCGGCCTGGCGACGCCGATCGACCTCGCACGTTGTCTGATGGCGCTCGGCCAATTGATCGATCAGCCGCGCGGCAGCGCGCGGGTCGGGCTCGAGCTGGTGCGGCGTGTCGAGACCCATAGCCGCCGGGTGCGCGACCGGCTCGATCGCGCCGAATTGGCCGATCTGCCGCTGCTCGCCGCCAATCAGCGCCAGATCGGCGCGATGCTGGAGGCCTTGGCGCTGCTGGACGACGAGATCAGCGGCACGCAGGTGCGCCAGCACTCGCGCATCCTGGCCCGCGCGGCCCTGCGCTGGGTCACCGCCACCATGCAGAACTGCCTGATCGATGCGGCGCTGCGCGCGCGCTTCGACCTGCTGGCGACGACCGACGATTTTCTGGTCGTGACCCGTCGGGTGATCGAGGGCGTGGGCGAGGAATATGATCCGGTCTCCGAGCATTATGCGGACGATCTGGGCATGGACGCGCTCCGCCGCTTCGCCGCCGCCATGCTGGCGATCGAGCATAAGACGCTGGGCGACTGCCTGGTCGCGGTCGAGCGCGGCGATATGCCGGCGGCAGAATTCGGCGCGAGCCTCCGCATGCTCGTGCAGATGCATGGGCTCGGCCGGACGATTCTCGACGGCTGCAAGGCGCCGCCGGTCGCGGTCGGGGCCGCCCGCGCGGCCGAACGGGCCGAACAGCTGCTGCGGCCCCGCGAAATCGTCGATCCGATCGAGGCCATGTCCCACAAGATGGCGTGGCTGCTGTCCCAGCGGCCGCAATCGTCGCGTCTCGACGCCTACGCCAGCCTGTTCGACGGGTTCAAGGCCCAGACCGGCCTCGTGACGTTCTAGTCGGCGCTGGGCGGCGCCTTGCTCGGCAGGCGCCCGACGAATCGATCGACGAGAGGGCCGGGCAGGGCCGCAATCAGCCGCACCAGTGCATACATCGGCCAGGGAAAGGCGATGCGGCCTTTGCCGCGGGCAAGGCCGCGGACCATGATCCCGGCCGCGCGCTCCGCATCCATCAGGAACGGCATGCGGAAGCGGTTGCGGGCCGTCATCGGCGTCACGACGAAGCCCGGACAGATCACGCTGACCACGACGCCGCTCGGCCCGTAGTCGCCGCGCAACGCTTCGCCCAGCACACGTACCGCCGCCTTGCTGGCACCATAGGCGGGGGCACCCGGCAGGCCGCGGAAGCTGGCGAGCGAACTCATCAGCGCCACCGCGCCCGCGCCGCGCCGCCGCATGCGCGGCAGGATCGGGTCGATCGTGTTCAAGACGCCGTCGACATTGATCGAGAAGATCAGGCGCGACTGGTCGTTGCTCTCGCCCAGGCCCGAGGTGCCGCCGGAGATGCCGGCATTGGCGATGACCAGATCGAACGGCATCGCCTCGTCGGCGGCCACGATCCAGGCGGCCAGCGCCGCGCGGTCGGTGACGTCGATCGAGGCGCGCTCGACCGTGGCGCCGCGGGCGACGCAATCCGCCTCGACCTCAGCCAGGCGGGCCTCGTTGCGGCCGATGAGCGCCAAGCGCACGCCAGGGGCGGCGTAGCGTCGGGCGAGGGCGGCGCCAAGGCCGCTGCCGGCGCCGGTGAGGAGAATGCTTCGGAAAATTTTCACCATGGACCGACTATATCGCATGGCGGACCGGATTTGCCCGTGCCGCGATTGTTGCGGGCGGGGCCGGGGCGCTATAAGCCGATACGAAGATTGAATTCCGATCGAGGGGACGAGGGCGTGGCAGTATCGAGCATGACCGGCTTTGCGCGGGTCGAGGGCCAGATCGACGGCTTCGCCTGGGTTTGGGAGTTGAAGAGCGTCAACGGCAAGGCGCTCGACCTGCGGTTCCGCTTCCCGGCCGGCTATGACGCGCTCGAAGCGCCGTGCAAGGCGCTGCTGGGTGACCGGATCAAGCGCGGCTCGATCAATATTTCGCTCAACATTACCGAGGCGGCCCGCGCCGCCCAGCTCAAGATCAACGAGACCGTGCTGGGCCAGGTGATCGGGCTGCTGAACTCGCTCGAAGGCATGATAGACGCGGCTCCGCCGCGGCTCGACGGGCTCTTGAGCATCCGTGGCGTGATGGAGCTGGTGGACGATCAGCCGGGGCCTGAAGTGCGCGAGGCGCGGCTGGCGGCGCTCACGACCAGTTTCGGCCAGGCCGCCGACGCGCTGTTGTCCGCGCGGGACAGCGAGGGCGCGCGGATCGGGAGCGTGCTCGCGACGCGTCTCGACGAGATCGCAAGCTTCGTTTCGGAAGCGGAACAGTCTGCCGCGACCCAACCCGACGCGATCCGGACGCGCTTCAAGCAGCAGATCGCCGACCTGCTGGATGGCGCCTCGCCGGTCAGCGAGGACCGGCTGGCGCAGGAATTGGCGCTGATCCTGGCGCGCGCCGACGTGCGCGAGGAGCTGGACCGGCTGACCGCCCATATCCAGGGGGCGCGCGAATTACTGGCCGAAGGGCTGGGCGTCGGCCGGCGCTTCGATTTCCTGTGCCAGGAATTCAACCGCGAGGCCAACACGGTCTGCTCCAAATCCGCCGACCTGGGCCTGACCCGGACCGGCCTCGGCCTCAAGGCCGCGATCGAGCAGTTGCGCGAGCAAGTTCAGAACATCGAGTAGAGACGAATATGGTCGAGATCAGCCGCCGCGGCTTCATCATCGTGCTGTCCTCGCCGTCGGGCGCGGGCAAGACCACGCTCACCCGCAAACTCCTCGAGTCAGACCCCAGCCTGGCGCTGTCGATCTCGGTGACGACCCGGGCCAAACGGCCCAACGAGGTCGAAGGCACGCATTACTATTTCATCGATCAGCCGAAATTCGACGCGATGGTCGCGGCCGGCGAATTGCTGGAGCACGCCACCGTGTTCGGCAATTCCTATGGCACGCCGAGGGGCCCGGTCGAACGCGAGCTGGCGGCCGGCCGCGTCATGATCAGCGATCTCGACTGGCAGGGTACCCAGCAGCTGGGCCAATCGACGCTGGCCGCCGACGTGATCAGCATCTTCATCCTGCCGCCGTCGGTCGGCGAACTGGAGCGGCGCCTGACCGCCCGCAACCAGGACAGCCCCGAGGTCGTGCGCCACCGCATGGACAAGGCGCTCGACGAGATGAGCCATTGGCCGGAATACGAGTATGTGCTGGTCAACAACGACCTGCCGGACAGCCTGAGCTCGCTGCAGGCGATCGTCATGGCGGAGCGCGCCAAACGCAAGCGCCAGACCGGTCTGGTCGATTTCGTCCGGCGGATCAGCCAGCGGTAGGCGCCGGCAGTTTCCGGCGTTCAGACCGCCAGCGAGTAGCCCAGATCGCGGAGCGGCAGGCGGCGCACCCGTTCTCCGGTTGCGGCGAAGATGGCGTTGCCCAGCGCTGGCGCCAGCGCCGGGAAGGCGGGTTCACCCATGCCCGTCGGCGGATTGTCCGACTGGATGAAATAGGCATCGATCGTCATGGGGGCGAACGGCAGGCGCAGAATCGGATAGGCGTTGTAGTTCTGCTCCTGAATCACGCCATTTTCGATGGTGATCTTGAGGCCCATGGCGGTGGAGAGCGCGTCGGTGGAGGCACCCTGCGCCTGGGCGTCGGAACCCTCCATGTCGATGATCGGACCGACATCCAGCACCACCACGATGCGCTCGACCTTGATCCGCTTGTTGGCATCCACGCTGAGCTCGACCGCCTGTGCCACATGGCCGGCGTGGGAATAGCACCAGGCCAGGCCCAGACCGCGGCCACTTGCCAGTTTCCGGCCCCAACCCGCCTGCTCGGCGCACATCCTGATCACGTCGCTGGCCCGCTTGGGGCTGAAGTTGACGCTCGGGTCCTTGGGCGCAAGCTCGGGCACGTCGCGGTTCACGGCATCGATCAGGAACTCGACATGGTCGCGACCCGACGCGAGCGATAGTTCATGCAGGAAGCTTTGCGCCGCGAAGACCTGGGCGTTGTCGCCCGGCGCGCGCCAGGCGCCGGTGGGGATCCGGAGCGGGAACATGGTCTTGGCGCGGCGCAGGTTCGGCGCCTTGATCGAGTATCTCAGATTGTCGGTGAGATTGGCGCCGGTGGCTTCCTTTTTGCCGTCGGCGGTGAAGGTGATGAAATGCTCCCGCCAGGCGTCGAGCCGGCCGTCCTTGTCGATGGCACCCTTGAACTGGTGGTAGCCGGCGGGGCGGTAGAAATCGTGACCGAAATCGTCTTCGCGGGTCCATTGCAGTTTGACCGGGGCGCCCACCTTCTGCGCGATGGCCGCAGCCTCGCAGGTATAGTCATTAACCAAGCGTCGTCCGAAACCGCCGCCGACGCGGGTCTGGTGCATCACGATTTTTTCCTGCGGGATGCCGGCCACCTTCGCGACCAGTGGCAGGCCACGATCGGGCTGCTGGGTCGGCACCCACATTTCCATCACCCCGTCATGCCAGTGAGCCGTGGTGTTCATGGGTTCGAGCGGCACATGGGCGGCGAAGGGATATTCGTAATAGGCCTCTACGGTCTTGGCGGCACTCGCGAAGGACTTGTCCACGTCGCCAACGTCGTCGTCCGGCTTTTTTGGGAAATCGGCCGCCAGCTTCTTGGCCTCGGCCGCGAAGTGCGACGAGGAATCCTTCGACGCCTCGCTCAAGTCCCAATCGACCTTGAGCTTGTCCTTGGCCTGGAACGCGCTCCAGGTGTCCTTGGCGATGATGGCCACGCCCGGCATCACTTCGATCGGCACGCCCGTGCCGTCGAGCGCGAAGGCGTCGAGCACGCCGCGCTGGGCCTTGATCTCGTCGACATTGAAGGACCGGACCTTGCCGCCCGCCGCCGGACATTTGGTGTAGCTGGCATAGACCATGCCCGGAACCTGGACATCGATGCCGAACAGCGGCTGGCCGGTGACGACCTTGGGATCGTCGACGCCGCGATAGCGCTTGCCGATCAGGCGGTATTCGGCACGGGTCTTGAGCTTCAGGCTCTTGGCATCGGGCACCGGCAGTTTCGCCGCCGCGGCCGCAAGCGACCCGTAGGTGGCGGATCTGCCGCTGGCGGTATGGGTCAAGACCGAATCCTGGGCGGTAATCTCAGACGCATCCACCCCCCACTGCTTGGCGGCGGCGGCGATCAGCATCGCTTTGGCGCCGGCGCCGGCCTCACGCAGCTGGTTCCAGGCGCGCGGGATCGAGGTCGAACCGCCCGAGCCCTGGTAGCCATAGACCGCGGAATTGATGTCGGCCTGCTCCATCACGACATGGGTCCAGTCGGCGTCGAGCTCGTCGGCAATGATCACGCCGAAGGAGGTCTTGATGCCCTGGCCGATCTCCGGGCATTTGGAATAGATCGTGATTGTGTTGTCCGGCGCGATGCGGATGAACGCGTTCATCGGCTGGGTTTTGCCATCCGCCATCTCGGCCGCGAACGCCGTGTCTGCGAAGCGGAAGCCCAGGACCAGACCCGCGGCGCCCGCGCCGGCCAGCTTGAACAGGGTGCGCCGTCCCATGGTCAACGAAGCATTGGCTGTCGGTGCGGCGCGGACCTCGCGGATCAGCGCCGAGAGATAGGCATCGGACCGGGCAAAGTCGGACTGGATGTCAGCCATGGGGTGCCTCCTGGGAATTGGGCTTCTGGCTCGCCTGCTTGCGCAGATCGGCCACATCCCCGCCTGTTAGGTGCGCGCCTTTGGCACCAAACCGGGCGGTGACATAATTGGCCACGGCCGCGATGTCATCGTCGGAATAGCCCTCGCCGAAGGCCGGCATGAAGATCTTGCCCTGGGATGTCTTGCGGGCGACGCCATTGATGACCGTTTGCGCCACGTTGGTGGCATTGGGATCGTTCACCGCGCGCACGCCGGTGAGCGTGGCATAGCCGGTGACCGGGCTCACGCCGGTCCAGTCGTGGCAGCTGGCGCAGGCGCCGGCGAAGATCTTTTCGCCGCGCGGATCGGCTTCTGCCACCAGACCCTCCTTGTGCGACGCCGGCGCCGGCGTGGTGACCGTGCGCGGCAGGTCGCTCGCATGGGCGGGGATGCTGCGCAGATAGGTCACCAGCGCATGCACGTCATCCGGCACCAGATAGCTGAGGCTGTTGTCCGTGGCCTCGCCCATCGGGCCCGCCGAGCCACCGTGTCCGTTGGCATGGCCGGTGGAAAGATAGAGATAGATGTCCTCGTCGGTCCAATCGCCGAGGCCGGAAGCCTTGTCGCTCGTGATGTTATAGGCGCGCCAACCCGCGGTGAGGGCGCCCGCAAATTTGCGGTGATTGTCCAGGGCGAAGGCGGGGTTGCGCGGCGTATGGCACTCGCCGCAATGGCCCATCGCCTCGGCCAGATAGGCGCCTCGATTCCATTGCGGGCTCTGGCCGGTGTCGGGGCGGAAGCGTTCATCCGGATTGAACGCCCCGTTCCAGAGCGCCAGCAGGGCGCGCTGGTTGAACGGCCAGGACAGTTGGTCCTGCTTCGGTGGGGCACGGACCGGCGCCAGCGTGAACAGATAGGCCTTGATCGCCAGCGCATCGGCGTCCGTCATCAAGGCGTAGGAGGCGTAGGGCATGGCGGGATAGAGCTTCTCGCCATCGGCGCGAATGCCCTTGTGCACGGCTGCCAGGAATTGGGCGTCGGTGTAGTTGCCGATGCCGGTTTGCTTATCCGGCGTGATGTTGGTGGAATAGAGGGTGCCGAACGGCATGTTGAACGCGAAGCCGCCGGCGAAGGGCACGCCGCCTGGGGTGGTGTGGCAGGCCTGGCAGTCCGCGGCATGGATCAGATACGCGCCGCGCTTCACGAGATCGGCGCCGGCAAGCTGGGCCGGAACGCCGGTGATATTGCCGCCCTTGTAATCCTCCAGCGCCACCGGCGCGCCGCCGGCGAAGGACATTGGATCCCGGCCAAGAAACAGCCAGCCCGCGAAACCAAGTGCCACGGCAACAATGACTGCGACGCCAATGCCGATGAGCTTTTTCATGATCAGGCCGATTTGGCGGCGGCGTTCTTGATCGCCCGGCGGATGCGGATGTAGGTCCCACAGCGGCAGAGATTGCCCGCCATGGCCGCGTCAATGTCCGAATCGTCAGGGTTGGGGTTACTGTCCAGCAGCGCCGTGGCCGACATGATCTGGCCGGCTTGGCAATAGCCGCATTGCGGCACGGCGGCTTCCATCCAGGCCTGCTGGACCTTGGCGCCGTGGGGCGTGTTGCCGACCGCTTCAATGGTGACGACGGCGCGGGTGCCGACGTCGCCAACGGTCAGTTGGCAGGAACGCACCGGCTTGCCACCCACATGGACGGTGCAGACGCCGCATTGGGCGATGCCACAGCCATATTTGGTGCCGACCAGCCCCAGATGGTCGCGCAGCACCCACAGAAGCGGCATGTCCTCCGGCGCATCGACCTCGCGTGATTGCCCGTTGATTGTCAGAGTGAGCATCTCTCTTTCCCTGCGTTACAGTGAAATCGACGCACCAACACAACGCCTCGTTAGACTACACGGATTGGGCGTGCCGCCGGTAGCTTCCGTTGGGTCCCATTTGTCGCACCGCCGCTGCCGGGCCGGGGCTCATCGCAGATGCGGATTGGTCGCGCGCTCGTGCCCGATGGTGCTGGTCGGGCCATGGCCGCAGATGAAAGCCATATCGTCGCCGAGCGGTAGCAGCTTGGTCTTGATGGATTGCAGCAAGGCCGCGTGATTGCCGCCGGGCAGGTCGGACCGACCGATGCTGCCCTGGAACAGCACGTCGCCGACGAGGGCGAAATTCTGGGCCCGGTTGACGAAGACCACGCTGCCCGGCGAGTGGCCGGGGCAATGCAGGATGTCGAAGGCGATCTCGCCGACCGACACGGTCTCGCCTTCTTCCAGCCAGCGGTCCGGCGTGACGTTGCGGGCTTCGGGCACGCCCCACATGCGCCCTTGCTCGACCAGTGAATTCAGCAGGAATTCATCGGCCCGATGCGGCCCCTCGACCGGTACCTTCAGCGTCTCCCGCAGGGCTTCGGCGCCGCCCGCATGGTCGATGTGGCCGTGGGTCAGCCAGATCCGTTCGACCGTGACGCCGGCCTGGGCGATCGCGGCCTGCACGCGCTCGAGATCTCCGCCCGGGTCGATCACCACGCCCCGCAAGGTCGCCTCGCACCAGAGCAGGGTGCAATTCTGCTGCAACGGCGTGACCGGAACGATCATGGCGCGGGCTGTCGACATCTGATCTCCTGGATTAAGCCGCGCCGGCGCCGCGCTCGCTGAAGCTGGCGAGCGCGCGGGCAAGCGCACAGAATTCCTCGACATCCCGCTCTTCCGCGCGCGCGGTCGGTGTGACGCCGGCCAGGGTGATCAGCCGGTCGGTATTGACGCCGAGCGTCTTCAGGCTGACGCGCAGCATCTTGCGGCGCTGGCCGAAGGCGGCGGCGGTGACCCGCTCCAGATCTTCGATCCGGGCCTCGGCCAGCGGCTTGGGCCGCGGCACCAGATGCACGACGGTCGAGGTGATCTTCGGCGGCGGATAGAAGGCGCCGGGCGGGATGTCGAACGCCATGTCGGGCACGGCCAGCCATTGGGTCAGCACCGACAGGCGGCCATAGGCCTTGGTGCGCGGCTCGGCAGTCAGGCGCTCAGCCACTTCCTTCTGGAACATCAGGCCCAGCGCGTCATAAGCCTGGATGTTGCGCAGCCAGCCGATCAGCAGCGGCGTCGCGATATTATAGGGCAGGTTGGCGATGATGCGGCGCGGAGCCGGCACCAGGGTGGCCGGATCGACCTCCAGCGCGTCGTCGGCCTGGATCGTCAGGCGACCCGGATAGGCGGCGGCCAGATCCTGCAACGCTGCGACACAGCGCGGGTCGCGCTCGATCGCGACGACGCTGGCGGCACCGGCCGCGAGCAGCGCACGGGTCAGGCCGCCGGGGCCGGGGCCGACCTCGACCACATGCATGCCCTCCAGAGATCCCGTCGCCCGCGCGATCCTGTCGATCAGGCGCGGGTCGAGCAGGAAGTTCTGGCCCAGGTTCTTCTTGGGCTCCAGGCCGTGCCGGCGGATGACGTCCATCAGCGACGGCAGATTGGGCGCCTCGCTCACCGGGCGGCCGTGGCGCGGGTGCGGGCCATCTGGTCGGCAGTGACCAGCGCCGCAATCAGGCTTTCGGGGCTGGCCTTGCCGGTGCCGGCGATATTGAGCGCCGTGCCATGGTCGGGCGACGAGCGCACGAACGGCAGGCCCAGGGTCACGTTGACGCCGCGCTCGAAATCGATGGTTTTGATCGGGATCAGCGCCTGGTCGTGATACATGCACAGCGCCGCGTCGTAACGCTGGCGCGCACGGGCATGGAACATGGTGTCGGCCGGCAGCGGGCCCTCGATGGTCAAGCCTTCGGCGCGCAGCAGCTCGATCGCCGGGCCGATGATTTCGATCTCCTCGCGCCCGAACGCGCCGCCTTCACCGGCATGCGGGTTGAGGCCGGAGATCGCGAGCGTCGGACGCTTGATGCCGAAATCGCGCACCAGGGCGGCGGCGGTAATGCGCGCCGCCGTCACGATCTTATCGATACTCAGATCGGCGATAGCAGACTGTAGAGATTGATGAATCGTGATAGGGACCACCCGAAGGCCGGGGCAGGTCAGCATCATGACCGGCACGGTGCCGGGACCGGCCAACTCGGCCAGGAATTCGGTATGCCCGGGGTGGCGGAACCCGGCCTCGATCAACACCTGCTTCTGGATCGGGTTGGTCACCACGGCCGAAGCGGCGCCCGACCGGACCAGCTCGACCGCCCGCTCGATCGATTTGATCACGGCGGCGGCGTTGATCGCATCGGGGCTGCCGGCGACGACCGGCCCGGCGAGCGGGATCGGCAGCACCGGCAGGGCCCTGTCCCAGACCCGCGATGCCTCGGCCATCGTGGCGATCGGCTGGACACGGATATCCTGGCCCAGATGACGCGCGAGCGCGGTCAGCCGGGCCGGGTCGTCCAGCAGAGCAAAGCAGGGCACGCCGGCGGCACGTCGGGACCAGGCGGCGAACGCGAGCTCACCGCCGATCCCCGCCGGCTCGCCCATGGTCAGGACGAGAGGCGGCATCGGTTCAGCCTCAGACGCGCAGGTCGATGAAGGCGACCTGGCGCAGATCGCGCAGATAGCCGCGGGCCAGATTTTCCAGCCGGCCGCGCGTGATGTTGTCGGCGACCATGTCGCGCTGCTCTTCGACGTCGCCGCCCTGGCGCGAGCAGACCATGAAGACGCCGATGCCGTTGCGGACCGCGATCGGGTCGGTCGGCGTGGCGATCTTGGCGGCGAGAATGGCCGGCCGAACCTCGACCGGCAGATCGCTCACCTTGACGTCGCCGATCGGGCCGGACAGTTCGGGCGAGACGTCGCGCCCGATCTTGGACAGCTCGCCGCAGCTGCGGGCGTCTTGGGTCGCGGCCTTAGCCTTGGCGATGATCGCGGCGCGGTCGCCGCCCTCGGGGATCGTGAACACGACCTGGGTCAGATTGACCTGGATCGCCGCGTTCGGATCCTGGGGTCCGCGCCGGTCGATCAGCAGATAGATGTAATAGCCGCCGGTCAGCCGAACCGGGCCGATCATCTGGCCGGGCTGCAGCTTCTCGATCAGGCGGTCGGCCTCGGGATCGAGCTGGCCCGGCTGGACATAGCCGATGTCGCCGCCGACGTTCGCGGTCGAGGATTGCGAGAATTGGCGGGCGACGGCCGGGAACGGCGCGCCCTTGCGGATCTCGTCGACCAGATGCTGGGCCGTCTCGCGGATCTCGGTGTCCTGGCTCGGATTGTCGACCGACAGGTAGATTTCGGCGACGCGGCTGCGCGGCTTGCCTGAATTGGCCTGCTGTTCCTTCAGCTCTTCATTGATCTCTTCGTCGCTGACGATGACCGAATGGGCGAAGCGGCGGCGCACGGTCTTGGCCCAGGCGATCTGCGCGGTGATCTGATCGACCATGGTCTGGCGATTGATGCCGTGCTGCTTCATGAACGTATCGATGCCGCCCTTGGGCATCTTGTTCTGCGTCTCGATATTGCCGAGCGCCTCGGCGACGTCGGCGATGCCGACCGACACGGTCTCTTTCTTCGCTTCCTGCAGCTCGAGCTTTTCGTCGATCAGCGTGCGCAGCACCTGGGCGCGGACCTGCTGGATCGCGCGCGGGTCGTTCTGAAGGTTGGTCGATGCCAGGACCAGCTTCATCCGCTCGTCGACGTCGGACATGGAAATCACGTCGTCATTGACGACGGCGGCGATCCGGAACTCCTGGGTATGGGCGGGCTGAAGCCAGCCGACGGTCAGAAGCGTGAAGGCCAGAAGAGCGGCGAAGCGGCTGCGAGCACTGCGGTGAAGCTGCAAGGTCAAGTCCCGAATGATCAGTCGGCCACGATCAGGCGACCGGGCGGAGTTGTAACGCGGACGCGGCCCCGCGTCACGGCAATGATTCGTTGCCCGCCTGAAGCGGCGGCAACGCGATTTGGCCCAGGTTCTTGAATACGAACTGGAACAACAGGGTGGTGCCCGGCTTGATATCGCGGTCGCGGATGCCGCTCTGGGTCAGCGAGGTGGCAAAAGTCAGACATTCGTCCTGATATTGCACGGCGAACCCGGACGACACCTGGTTGACGTTGTCGCCCGACAGCTCGCGCGTCGCCCGGGTCGAGACGGTCCAATATTGATTGTAGACCCAGGCGAGGCTGAGCGACAGCTCCTGGCGATGGGTCTCGCCGTCGCGCGGATCGTCGCCCAGCTGCAGATAGCCGACCCCGACGCGCAGGTCCGGCGGTCCGGCCGCGATCCCCAGTTCCTGATGCTCCGGCCGGAGGTCGACGCGGTCGAAGCGGAAGCGGTAGCTGGCTTCCAGATAATCCGACGGGCTGTAGCTCAGCCGGCCGACATAGTCGGAATTCTGCCGGTTGATGCCCGTGCCGGAATTGATCGCGACCGTCTGCTGATAATAGCCGTTGACCGTCGGGTCGAGGCCCAGGCCGTAGTTGAGCGGGGTCTGGCGCTGGAAGCGATAGCTGGCGCCGATCAGCGCGCGCGCCTTCTGTCCGTCGTCGCTGGTCCAATCGGCCTGTACGCCATAGTCGACGCGCTGGCCGCCGTCGACCTGATCGTAGCCGACCATGCGGTTGCGCACGAACAGGTCGTTTTCGTTGAAATCGAAC
>Ga0302314_10011240_pt1 | contig 15629 bp, 14 predicted proteins | sample III_Palsa_N2_3_FD_200533 | JGI IMG/M metagenome (GOLD analysis project Ga0302314, IMG submission 200533) | Peat permafrost microbial communities from Stordalen Mire near Abisko, Sweden - III_Palsa_N2_3 | ecosystem: Environmental > Terrestrial > Soil > Palsa > Peat permafrost | place: Sweden...
AGATTCCCGCAACGTGCGGCTTTCTCGCCGATTCCGTCCGGCCCTGCATCCATCCTCCACCAGGATGGGCGAGCTTTCTGACCACGCACAGGAAGACTTCGAGCGCTTTGCGTCGGTTTCGCTCGCGCAGCTCGTGGCCGTGCTCGTTCGGGCCGTCCATGACGCGGCGCTCGCATACGACCTCTCAACCGAGACGCTCGCGGCCGCTCGATGGCGCTGGGATTCGGCAACGGAGACGAGCCAAGGTGGCCTTGACCGCACAGCTTGGCTGATCCGGCTTGCCGGGTCGGTGCTGACGGAGGCCGCCGAGCGCAGGCGCGTACCGTCCGTCGAGCGTCGCCGCCACGGAGGCGACCCACCCCAACGCACGCTCACCGTCGCCGAGCAGCAGGAGATAGCGCGCCTTGTCGAGGCCCACCTGGAGCTCACGCCGGCAGCGCGCGAAGCCGCCGACGCTCTGGCGCGCACGGCGCCGCCGCGGCACGAGCTTCACGAGATCCGCCTGTCAGGGCTACTCAGCGCGCAACCCCTGCCCGATCGCGAGCGGAACCGGCATGAAAGCTGAGCTATCACCCCCGCTCCTCCGTGCGGGGCTCGAGCTCGCCGGGGCGGTCCGATCCCCGGTCACCGAGCCGGGTGCCGGCGACACCGCTTCGACGCCTCCCGAACGTCTCGGCGCACACCACGTCCTGCGCTACGCGACCGTCGAGGAGGCTGAGTCATATCGCCGGATCATGCGCGTGCTCTACATCGAGCACCAGGCATTCGGCCTGCGCCTGCGTCCCGCGCAGGTGGCCGACCGGCTGCGCGAGCGCTATGCGTGGCCGATCGACCTGGACTGGCTCGAGGATCGTCTGAAGGCGCTCGGCGGGTGGGGCGCCGTCGAGGCCGATCATGACGCGAGCCTCGCCTCGACGGCGGCCGAGTGGCGCCGCAACCGATATACGTACGACGTCACGCCCGCGGGCAGGCTGACTGAAGAGCTGCTCGCACAGCTCGACGCGCTCGGCGAGGAGATCGGCCGGCTGGACACGGCGCGGCTGCCGGCGATCCGCGACGCACTCGCGCTGCTCGCCGAGGAGCTCGACCAGCCCGAGCCGGACGGCACGCAGCTACGGCAGATGTTCGAGCGCGTGCTCCTCGAGGTCGAGGCGCTGCACGCGGGCGCGCTGGCGTTCATGCGTTCGCTCTCAACTCTGATGCGGACCGTCGAGCAGATCGGCGAGGATGAGTTCGAGCGCGGCAAGGGCGCGCTGCTCGAGCATCTGCGGGGCTTTCGCCTCAGCCGGAGCCAGCATTCAGCCGAGATCCTCGCACTGCTCGATCGGATCGAGGCGATCGGAGAGCAGCTGCTCGTCACGTGGATCGTGGATGCCGAGGAGTTCGTCGCGCTGCCGGGCGGGGCGACCGTTGAAGAGCAGCGCGCGCACCGGCGCCAGGAACTGCTGACTCGCTGGCGTGGGCTGCGCGCCTGGTTCGTCGGCGACGAGGACAGCGGCTCGCCGTGGCGCACGCTGAACGATCAGGTCGTCGACGCGATCCGGGCGCTACTGGCAATCGCCGAGCGGCTGATCGAGCGGCGCTCGCTGCGCGTCGACCGCAGCGGCGTGCTGCTGGCGCTCGCGGCCCGGGTCGCGGCCGCGCCACCAGGCGACGCGACGGCGTGGCTGCGCGCCGCGTTCGGCGTGCGCACCCCGCGCCATGTCAGCGTCCCCGACCCCGACCCCGAGCAGATCTCCGAGCGAGGCCGCACGTCGTGGCACGAGGCGCCGCCGGCCCCGGTCGTGGCGTACCTCCGCGTGCCGGGCACACGCAAGCCGGGGAGCGGCCGCGGCGCTCCGATCGCCAACCTGACGGAGGGACGCCGCCGCCTCCAGCACCGCCGCGCGCAGGAGCGCGCCGAGCTCGACGAGCTGCTGACGCGAATGGGCGCTCGCGGGCCGATCAAGCTGTCGACGCTCGAGCGCGTCGATGCGCATGAGTTCCGCCACCTGCTCGCGTGGATCGGCCGTGCGTACGAAACGCCGCCCGGGCCCGACGGCGCGCGCCGGGCCGGATCCATCGACGGCCGCTCGACAATCCTGCTGCGGCAGCCCGCCGACACCCATCGCGAACGCGCGCGGCTACACGCCCCCCACGGCACGCTCGATCTGCCCGACTTCCACGTCGAGGTGGTGCGGCGATGAGCGGGCGCGAGCTTGACGATCGCGCCGAGCAGACCCAGGCGCTCCGGACGCTGCTGGCGACTCCGTTCGTCGGCGCGGCCGAGCCCGGCTACGCGCTGATCCGCCGCCACGAGCGGGCGCTTGCGACCACGCTGCAGTCGAGCTTCGGCTATCAGCTCGAGGTCGGGAGCACCGCAGCGCGCGCGTCGGGTCCGCCGACGCCGGACGGTCTGCGGCGCCCGCTGCGAGTTCCGCCTGCGAGCGTCAGCGGCCGCAAGAAGCCGCAGGACGAGTGGGCTGCGCTCAGCGACCGAGGCTGCGTGCTGCTGCTGCTGACTCTGACCGCGCTCGAGCGAGGCGGCGCTCAGACCGCCCTCGCCGACCTCGCGCGGGAGGTCGAGCTCGCGGGCGCGGACGTCGACCCGCCGGTGACTGTCGAGTTCCGCGAGCGCGCCGAGCGCCTCGCGTTCGCCGACGGCCTCGAAATCCTCGGCGCGTGGGGTGTGCTCGAGCACACCTCCGGATCGCACGAGAGCTACGCCCGAGGCGAGCAACGCGAGGACGAGGCGCTGTTCACCATCGACCGCCGACGCCTGGCGCTGCTGCTGCGCGACCCCGTGGCCGCCCTGGAAGCGAGCACGCTCGAAGAGCTGCTCGACGAATCAGCGCGCTACGCGCCCACTCCGGAGGGCGAGAACCGCGCCCGGTTCGAACGGCTCGCGCGGCGCCTCGCCGAGGATCCGGCGCTGCTCCTCGACGATCTCACGGACGATGAGCGCGCGTATTTGCTCGGCCAGCGCGCCCGGATCGAGACCGCGGTCGCTGCCGCCACCGGGTACCAGGTCGAGCGTCGCGCCGAGGGGAGTGCGCTGATCGTCGAGGACCGAGCGTTCACCGACGTGCCCTTCCCGACCAACTCGACGATCAAGCAGGTCGCGCTGCTGCTGTGCGAGACGCTCGCCGCGACCCCGCCGGGCGCGGCGCTGAGCGCCGAGGCGGTGCGCGACGCGGTCGGCGAGCTGGTGGCGCGCCACGGCGACCATTGGCACCGCGACCGCGACGACCCGGCGCAGATCGCCCCCCTCACGGTCGCCGCGACCGACGTGCTCGTCGCCTGCGATCTCGCCCGGCGCGCCGAGACCGGCGGGCTGCGACCGACACCGCTCGTCGCGCGCTTCCGCGAGCCGTCGCTACGTTCGGGGGGCACGGAATGAGTCCCAGCACGAACCGGTGGCGACCCCGCCGCGCGGGGATCATCAACCTCTACGAATACGCCAACCAGGTATTCGACTTCGCCGGTGGGCGGCTGCTCCTGCGCGGCCACAACACCTCGGGCAAGACCAAGGCGCTCGAGCTGCTGCTGCCCTTCTGCCTCGACGGCGACACTCGCCCGACGAAGCTCGATCCGTTCGCGTCGGGCGCCAAGGAGATGAAGTGGAACCTCGTCGGTTGCATCGACGGCGACCAGCGCGACGGCTACGTGTGGCTGGAGTTCGAGCGGATCGACGAGGCGGGCGTCACGCGGCGGCTGACCGCCGGGATCGGGATGCACGCGACTGCGGCGCTCCCGGGGGTCAAGCGCTGGTACTTCGTCGCCCGCGAGCGAAGCGTTGGCAGCGACCTTCAGCTGATGCGCGGCGACAATCCGATCGGGAAGGCCGAGCTCGCCGCGGCCCTCGGCGATGACGGCGAGGTGCTCGACAGCGCGCGAGACTACCGCGGCCGCCTCAACGACCTGCTCTTCGGCTTCAGCGGCGAGGAGCAGTACCAGACGATGCTGCGGCTGATGCTCGACCTGCGCCGCCCCCACCTGTCGAAGACGCTCGATCCCGACGGCGTCGCCGAGCAGCTGTCCGCCGGCCTGCCGGAGATCGACGACGGGCTGATGCGGCGTCTCGCGGGCGGACTCGAGCAGCTCGAGACGCTCGAGCGCAGCCTCGCCCGGCTGCGCGACGTACGCGAGCGCGTGCGTCGCTTCCACCAGCGCACCTATAGCGCCTACGTCCGCGCCGCCGTCCGCGAGCGCGCCGACGAGCTGCGCCGGGCCCAGACCGCGGTCGAGAACGCGGCCGAGCAGCTCCGCGCGAGCCAGGCGGCATTTGACTCAGAGCGCGAGCGGGCCGCACGCGCAGGCGCCGAACGTGACGCCGCCGAAGCCGCGGTCGAGCGCCTTGCCGCCGAGGAGCGCGCGCTGACGAGCTCGGCGGCCTGGTCGTCGGTCGCCGAGGTTGAGGCGCTCGGCGGGCAGGCAGCGTCGCAGCGCAACGCGGCCGCCGCAGCTCGTGAGCACGCCGACAGCACCGCGGCCACCGCCGGCGCACTGGAGGCGGAGTTGATCACCGCCCGAGCCGCCGCCGCCGATCAGCGCGAGCAGGCCGAAGGCGATCTCGCCGGTGTGCTCGAGCTCTCAGAGCGCGCCGGGCTCGCCAAGCGCGCGGAGCCGCTGGCCGCGCAGCTGCGCGACGGCACGGTCGCGCCGAATACCTGGGGCGGGCTGCTGCGGGACCTCGCGAGCGACTGGCGCGACGTGCTCCATCGCCACCAGGAGCTGCTCGCCACCGCGCGCCGCGCCACCGCAGCCGCCGACCGGGCGCGGGCCACCGAGCGGGAAGCGGCCGAACGGGTCGAGCTGCTCGCAGCGCGCCACGCCGCCTGCGAGGAGCAGCTCGAGCACGCCCGTGCCGCCCTCGCGCAAGCGATCTCGAGCTGGCGCGGGGCACTCACCGAGCTCGCCGTCGACGATGCTGCGTTCGAGGCGGCGGTCGAGCTGGGGCAAGCGGGCCGGGCGCTCGCGCCTGGCCTGGCCGCCTGCGTCGAGCGCGCTCGGACGGGGCTCGCCGACGAGCGCTCGGCGCGACTGAGCGCGCGCCAGGCCGCGGCCGATGGGGTCGCGAACACCGAAACGGAGATCGAGCGACTGCGCGACGAGCACGATGACGGGCCGCTCGCGCCCGCGTGGGCGCGCAGCGAGCGCGGCAGACGCGCCGGGGCGCCGCTGTGGCGGCTGGTTGACTTCAGTGCCCAGCTCGCGGACACGCAGCGGACGGCGCTCGAGGCTGCCCTCGAGGCTGCCGGCTTGCTCGACGCGTGGGTGACGCCGAGTGGAGGGATCGACGACCCCTCGGTCGCCGACGTCTGGCTGTCCGATGGTCCCGCGGCTCCCGGCGACACACTCGCCGCCGCGCTTGCGCCCGTGGCTGGCCAGCCGGTCGCCGAGCCCATTGTGGCCGGGCTGCTGCGCCGAATCGGACTCGGGGAGCGGGCCGCCGGACCCTGGGTCGACCTCGACGGACGGTTCGTGCTCGGCCCGCTCACCGGTCGCGGCGCCAAGGCGCAGGCCGAGCACATCGGCGCGGCGGCCCGCGAGGCGCGCCGCGCCCGCCGGATCGCCGAGCTGAGAGCACGGGTCGCCGAGCTCGAGGCGGAGATCGCCGCGCGCGATGCCGAACTGGCGATGGTCGAGCAGCGCCGCGCGACGCTCGACTCGGAGCTCGCGGCACTGCCCCCGGTCAATGAGGTAGCCGCCGCGCTCGACGCGGAGCGGGTCGCGACCATGATGCACGCCGATGCCGGGCGCGCCCACGAGCAGGCGATCGCGGCGGCGCGTACAGCGGCTGACGCAGAGCTCGAAGCCGACGGGGCCCGGCGCGAGCACGCCGGCTCGCACGGACTGCCTGCGGCGATCGACGAGCAGGCGCTCGATCGCTTGCGCGATGCCGGCGCCGAGCTGGTGGGGACGGTGGGAGCGGTCGCGCGCGCCTGGGCACTAGCCGCGCGCGAGGCCGAGGGCGCCACCGCGCTCGCGGCGAAGCTCTCCCAAACTCAGGCGCTGGCGGGCGAGCAGGATCGCCGTGCCCGCGATGAGCAGGCCGAAGCTGACCGGCTGACGGCGGAGCACGCGGCGCGCGAGCGCGCGCTCGGGACCACCGGCGAGGAGCTGCGGCGGCGCCACACAGTCGTTGTCTCGGAGCTGAAGACGAGCCGCGAGACCCAGCGTCACGCGGGCGAGACCGCCCATGCCGCGCTCCTCGCCGCCGCCGGGCTCGAGCGCGACACCGCCGCCCACGCTGCCGAGCACCAGGGAACGCGGAGCCGGCGCGAGGACTCGAGCCGCGCCTTCGTGCAGCTCGCGCTCGCGGGGATCCTCCAGCTGGCGCTGGGTGAGGCCGCGCCCGAGGATGCCGACCGAGCGCAGGCCTGGACGTTCACGCGCACGCTCGAGGTCGTACGGGCGCTGCCCGAGGAGCTGCTGTCGGTGCGGAGCTCGGCCGGCGCGCTGGCCGTCGAAGTGGGACGCAACGTCCAGCTGCTCGATCGCGAGCTCGCCGAGGCCGACATGGGCGCGTACGCGAGCCGCGGGGAGGATGGGCTCCTGCTCGTGCGAGTCACCGAGACCGGAGGTGAGCAGACGCTGGCTCAGGTGCTCGACACGCTCGACGCCGAGATCGCCGACCGCGAGCAGATCCTGACCGCGGAGGAGCGACGCGTGTTCAGCGATGCGCTCGTGGAGGAGATCGCCGACCACCTGCGCCAGCGGATGCACGACGTGCGCGGCCGTGTCGAGCAGATGAACGCGGTACTGCGCCGCAGCCCGACGGCGGCCGGGAAGGTCGTAGAGCTCGAGTGGCAGCCGCTCGAGGACGATCGGGGCACGCAACGGGCGGCGCTCGCGCTGCTCCGCCGCAACGTCCACCACGTCGGCGCCGAGTCGCGCCTCGAGCTCGTCACGTTCTTCCGCCAGCGAATCGAGGCGGCCCGGCGCGAGCACGCGCTCGGCGCGGAGCCGCGACCGATGGCGGAGACGCTGATGAGCGCGTTCGATTACCGACGCTGGTTTGCCTTCGGGCTCCACGAGCGCAGCGACTCGGGCCGGGTGCGGCTGACCAAGCGCCGGCACGCCGTCGGCTCAGGCGGCGAGCAGTCGGTCCTCATCCACCTACCGCTGTTCGCAGCGGCGGCGGCGCTTTACGGCGACTCGCACGCCCCGCGGCTCGTGATGCTCGACGAGGCGCTCTCGGGGATCGACGACGAGACCCGCGAGCGCGTGTTCGAGGCGACCGTCGCATTCGACCTCGATGTCGTCATGACATCGCACGAGCTGTGGGGGACCTACCGGTCGGTGCCCCAGCTCGCGATCTACCAGCTCCACCGCGAGAACGGGACGTTCGGCGTCCATGCGATCCCGTTCATCTGGGACGGGGACGTGCTGCGCGAGCTGGAGCAGGCCGAGCTGCTGATGTGAGCGAGCCGCGGCTCGACGTGGCGCTTCGTCGCGCCCTGCTCGCCGCGCGGGACAAGCGCGAGCAGCGCGGAGCGACCCGCGATGGGACGGTTGTGCTCTCACCGCTCGAGCCCGATGAGGCACTCGCACTCGACGGTCTGCTGTCGTTCTCGCGTCGCAAGCCGATCCTGGCCGGCCGGCCGCTGCGGATCCCCCTCTCCCAGCTCGAAGCAGCGCTCCGTGCCTGCGAGATCGACCCGCGGTCCGCGTACGAGGCCGTCGGCGGACGGCCCGTACGAGACCTCCCCGCCGAACGGGCGGCGGCCGGTGTTACCCGCGCGGAGTTCCGGAGCTGGCTCGCGGAACACGAGGTAGCGCGCTCCCAGCCGCCGGTGGGCGCCTGGCTCGAGGAGGCCGCCGACCAGGGCCGGATCCGCGCCGACGCACGTGCGCTGGTGGAGCGCGCGCTCACGATCGTCGGCGCGCTCCCGCCCGTCGAGCCCGTGCAGCGGACGGTGCTAGCCGCAAGCTTGCTGGACGGAGACCCGCACGCCCTCGATCCGGGCACATCGCTGCACCGCCTGACCGTATCGCTGCTCGCGGCCGCCGCCGGATTGGCCGACGACGCGCCCGGGCGCGAGGTCTGGGCCGCCTGGAACGTTCTCGTCGACCCGATCTCCTCCGACGTCGTCACGCTCAACCTGCCGCTGCTCGGTAAAGGCCGACTCGCGCAGCTCGCGCGCGCGACGCGCGGCACCCACGTCGTCCTCACCTATGGGCAGCTGTCGGCCGGCGAGCTGCGCTGGCCGGCCGGAGTCGAGTGTTTCAGCTGCGAGAACCCATCCGTGCTGATCGCCGCCGAGCAGGCACTCGGCGCGGGTTGTCCGCCGATGCTGTGCACCGGAGGCCGTCCTTCGGACGCGGTGCGGCTCCTCCTGTCATCGCTGCAAGTGTCGGGCGCCCGCGTCCGCCACCATGGTGACTTCGACGAGGCCGGGGTGCAGATTCTGCGGGATCTGGAGGTGCGCTATGGGGTGCTGCCTTGGCGGTTTGATCTGCCGGCGCTCTATGAGGGGCTCAGGCGGCGAGGCGTTGGGGTTGTGCACGAGACGCGTGCGGCGACGCTCGAGGCCGCAGTCGTAGAGCTCACGAGCTTCTTGGCCGAGGAGCTGGTGATCGACGGCTTACTCGAGGATCTGCGAGCGGCCGGGCCGCATCGCGCGGAGATCACTCGACGATCGTGATATCTCCCTGCTGTCCGGCGGGCCCCTTTCGGGCCGCAACGACTCAGCCGAACTCGTCCTCGTCGTCGCCACCCGTTGGGGTGAGGCCTCGCTGCTTCAGCCACAGCTCGAACATCGGATCGGTCAGCCGGGGCCGGCCATTCTCGTCGATGACGTCGGCGTTGGATACGAGGCTCTCGAGCGCCCGGCCGATGCTCGAGCGCTTGATGCCCACGGCGGCGGCGGTCTCCTCGCTGTGGAGCGGGCCGGAGGCGACCGCGATTGCCCTCGCCACGCGGCGCTCGTTCGGCGTCAACGCCCTCCAGATGGCGTTCATCAGGGGAGCCGCGTCGGCTGCGGCCTGATCGAGCGCCGCGACCCACGTTCCCTCGTTGGCACTTTCACCGCGAGGCGTGCGCTCCCACAGGTAGTGCGAGAGCATCATGCTCCGCTGGGGATGGCCGCGCGTGAACTCGAGAAGCGGAGGAAGGACGACCACCGCCTTGCGTCCGGTCTGCCGGAAGCGCTCAGACACGTAGTCGCCGACCGCATCGAGCGGCAGGGGCGAGAGGCTGCGCGGAACCGCCTGATCGAGCAGGGGTCGCTTCGGGTCGGCGAATAGCTGCTGCATCACGCCGGGGGCAGAACCGGCGAAGGCATACGTCGCGGCGTCCGTCTGGTGCTGGATGACACTTCGGATCTTCCCGTCCGCTCCGGGAACCGCCAGGACGTCTTGGATCTCGTCGAAGACGATCAGGCTGGTAGTGCCCTGCCGGTCGAACAGCGAGGCCGGCAGCTCCAGGAGTCGCAGGAGCACGGACTCCGCGTCCACGTGTGGGTTCGTGTAGAGGGAATCGATGTGGCTCTCGACGCGATCGGCGGTGAGCCCGCCTTCGCTTGTCTCGAGCTGGTGAATCGATTCCTTGAGGATGATCTCAACGTATCGCTCGAAGAGGTAGCTCCGCCATCGCGCGCCGATCGGCGAGAATCTGTGCGAGCAGGAACAGGTTGCGGCAGAGGGCCGAGTAGCCGCTCGACCCTTAGCATCAGTAGGCCCACTGATGCTCGACGTCGGCTGCCACCGGCAGGACTAGCTCCTCGTTCTCGTCGAAGGAGAGGCTGTCGAGCACGGCTGCCGCGGCCGGGCCGTCGATCACGTGGAGGTTCTTGCTTGCGCAGTGCTCAATCAACGCATTGGTTTTGCGCAGCACCTCGCGAAGGGCGGAAGCCGTTAGCGACGCAGGCTACGTAACGTCTTCCCACTCAAGGCCGCTGCGACGCCGCCGAGTCGCGATCGGCCGCGCCCGCGCTCCATGTGGCGGTCGCCGCAGCGGCAAGCGTCGTGTAAAGCCCCCACTCGGGCTGAACGATGGCGTAATTAGTGGCGCCGATGCCCACGATGACCAGAACACAGACCGTCGCGCAGATCAATCCGAGGAAAACGATCACACGCCGGCGCTGACGACCGCTCAGGCCGAAGCTATGGCGCCGACCCAGGCTGCTGAGCAACACGAGCATCGCCACACCCGAACCGAACGTCACCCAGCCGTACTTGAGTTGTAGGCCGCTGACTGACACGAACCCGAGGGCGCTCACCCATGGGCACAGCGATCCGAAGATCAAGAACGCTGCGGCGCCCTTGAGCGCGCGAGTGCGGCCCGCCGGACCCTCGGCTGCGCCGGTGCTCTGTGGGCCTGCGTCGATCATGGCTTTCCTCCTCGGTCGCTGTCTCCTCTTGAGAGGCACCGACGTGGACAGATTCACCCCCTCGGCGGAGAGGGCGGCGTGGGCGTAGCGGTCCCGAAACCCGAAACCCGCGACCTTCGAGCCATGAGTGCGACGATCTTTATGCCACGGCGTTCGCGCTCAGCGACATCGGGACGCGCACGCCGTCACTGTGGCGCCACAGCCGCCACGAGCGGCAGGAAGATCTGATCGACGATCTCCTCGAGCGTTTCGATCGATGGGGGTTGGTGGGTGAGGATCAGCTCGTGGCGGAGCAGGTCGAGCGGGAGCCGCGCGACGCGAGGGGGGACGTGTTCGCGCGCCTCGCCTCGGGCGGCGGCGCGCGTGATCAGTTCGTTGATGATCTCGCCGCCGCCGCGTGCGAGCTGGTCGATGATCGTGTCGGAGGAGTCGTCGCCGAGCAGGTCGTTGAGGAGCCCGACGACGGTCCCGGGTCCGATCGTGACGATCCGGCGCAAAGCCTGGCGCATCACGGCGAGCACGTCGTCGCGCAGGCTGCCGGTGTCGGGAATGGAACGGGCGCCAGCCGGCTGCTGGTGGCGGATCGCCGCGATCACGAGCTCGTGGCGGCTCGCCCAGCGCCGGTAGATGACCGCGCGGCTGGTCTCGGCCCGGTCGGCGACGCGCTCCATCGTCAGCTTGGCGTATCCCACGCTCTGCAGCTCCTCCCAGGCGGCGTCGAGCAGCGCGTTCTCAAGCGCAGGGCCGCGGCGGCGGGTGGCGCCGGGACGGTCGTGCGACGTGTGTTGGGAGATGGCCATGAAAAAGATTTAGGAGACGCCTTGCATCTTATCAGCGACCGTGCTTAGATACGCGCTGTCTCTTATAGTCGCCGTCCGAAAGGAACCATCATGTTGCTCGTCATGCGCCACCGCTATCCGCGCCTCGCCAACATCCTCGGCATGATTACCGGCGTTCTCACGCTCGCCATCGGCATCGCCTGCGGCGCCTCCCTCACGATCCTGATCCTCGGCGGCGGCAGCTCGGTCGCCCTCGGCCTCGTTCGCTACGTCGGGAAGCGCAAGCAGCTCGGCGGTGGAGTCGCCGGCGCCCGATGACCGACGGTGACGCAGCCTCGTCTGACACCGCAACCGAAGCCAACGGGCACTCGGTCGCGGTCCCCGGGGGGGCGATCTACTACCGCACGCTCGGCTCCGGCCTGCCGCTGATCCTGATCGGCGGCGGGCCGAGCAACGCCGACACCCTGACCGCGCTCGCCGAACACCTCACCGGCGCTCGCACCGTAGTGACCTACGACCGGCGTGGCTACTCGCGCAGCCCGCTCGAGCATCCCGCCGAGCGGGCGAGCATCCGCCGGCACGCCGACGACGTTCGCCACCTGATCGACGACCTCGGCGCAGGCCCGGCATCAGTGTTCGCGACGAGCTTCGGCGCGCTGATCGGGCTCGAGCTCGCAGCGGCCCACCCGGACGCGGTCGCGCGGATGATCGTGCACGAGCCGCCGCTAGCCCAGCTTGTACCCACCGATGACCGCACGGCGTTCGACGTCAACCTCGACGACGAAGACGCCGCCGCGGCGCTTGACCAAATCGCAGCGAGCATCGGCGTCACCCGTGGGCGCTCGCTCACCGGCAGCGGCGACCGACCCGAAGTCCGCCCCCATGACATCGAGCTGTTCATCCGCCGCGACGTTCCGGCGATCGCCGAGTACGAACTCGACCTCGATCGCCTCGCGCCCCTCGCCGACCGAATCGTCGTCACCGCGAGCGAGGAGGGGCGCGCGTTCTATCCGTATCACTGCGCTGCGGCGCTCGCCGCCGCACTCGGGACCACGCTGATCGAGCTCCCCGGGAACCACGCGGCGATGATCACCCGCCCCCTCGAGTTTGCCGGGCACCTCGCGCCGCTCGCACCATGAGCACGCCGCGGCGATGAGAACGTCGCCTGCGAGCGCGAGTCGTGTGGTGGATAACGCTCCGACGGTAGACCGAGTCGGCGCGGAGGCCGGGTGCTCGAAGACGATCTGGCAGGCTTCCTCACGTAGTAAGAAACGGGGTGGATAGGAGAACGGTGACGGAGCCTAGAACTCATGTGCTCGAGTCGAGTGATGCGTCGGTCAGCCCGGGTGTGCTCGATCCCTCGCGGCCCGCGGCGCTGACGATCGACTCGGGGGACGTGGTGTCCTATCCGAATACCTGGACGCAGTGGGGCAACCAGGGGCGGTTCGGGATGTCGTTCGCCGACCGCGAGCCGCTGCGCAGACAGTTTCCGACCGGCCCCTACTCGAATCTCGGCCCGGTTGAGATCCGCGGCGCCGAGCCGGGAGATGCGCTCGAGAGTCGCATGCTTCGCGTCAAGCCCATCGACTGGGGCTGGAACTCCTTCCCGCTCGGCGTTGGAGCGTTGCCGTCGGACTTCGAGGAGCCATACGTCCACTACTTCCGGTTCGACAAGGATCGGACACAAGCTGCGTTCGTCGACGGGATCCGGATTCCGCTGGCGCCGTCGATGGGCGTCCTCGCTGTCGAGCCCGAGGGCGACGATCCGGTCAGTGCGATCCTCGCTGGTCCCTATGGCGGGAATCTTGACCTCGCGGAGATCACCGAGGGGACGTCGCTGTTCCTGCCCGTGTTCAAGCCGGGCGCTCGCGTGTGGAGCGGAGACGCCAACGCCGCGCAGTCCGACGGCGTCGTCGATCAGACCGGGATCGAGTCGGCGATGGAAGAGCTCCGCGTCCAGTACCTCGTTCACAAGGGCGTGGAGGTTGCCGGTCCGACCGTCGAGACCCCCACGCATTGGATCGTGATGGCGTTCGCCGACTCGCTTGACGTGGCGCTCCCCGAATGCGTTCGCACCGCGATCGCGTGGCTCGACGTGCATGCCGGACTTGACCGCCGTGACGCGTACGCGCTATGCAGCATGGCGGTCTCGTTCAGGGTCACGCAATGGGCTGATCAGACCGGCTCGGTCTACAGCTCCACCCCGCCGAAGACGATCCACGCGATGATCCCCAAGGAGGTACTTGGCGAGCGCGTTCTCCAGCGCATCAATGATTCGATGCGCCCGGCGGTATGACTCTCAAACCATCGGATTCGATCGCCATTCTCCAGCTCGTCGCTCGAGCCGACGCCTGTGCCACGAGACGAGACGCCAACGGCTACACAGCGCTCTTCACCGATGATGCCGTGATGGACGGCGACATGGGTACCGTCGAGGGGCAAAGCGCGTTACGCCACACAGTGGCGAAGGTCTGGGCCGCCGAACCCGCCGGGACGCTGCACTTGACGTTGAACGCAGTGATCGACGAGTCCGGTGAAGAGCCCGTCGTCGACAGCGTCATGCTGATGGTCGGCGCCGGCCCCTCACCGAACGTGCTCGGTTCGGCTCGCGTGAGGCAGACCGTGCGCCACACGCCCGGCGGGTGGCGCATAAGCAGGCGTACGATCGACACCGGTGCCTGATCCCGTCCTCGTCCTCGGCGCCACCGGAACTCAGGGCGGCGCCATCGCCCGCGAGCTGCTCGCGGCACAGCACCCGGTGCGTGCGCTGGTCCGAGACCCGCTGTCGGATCGCGCTCGGGCGCTCAGCGCCGCGGGCGCGTCGCTCGTCTCCGGCGACCTCGGCGACCAGGCCTCGCTAACGCAGGCCTTTGCGGGAGTCGAGGTCGCATATGCCATTACTACGCCGTTCGAGCACGGCGCAGAAGAGGAGCTGCAACAGGGCAAGAACATCGTCGCCGCCGCCCGTGACGCGGGCCTGCCGTGGCTGATCCTGGCCTCCGTCGCCGCCGCCGACCGCGCCCCTGTCCCGCACTTCCTCAGCAAGGCAAGAATCGAGCAGCAGCTGATGGACACGGCGATCCCGTGGACCGTGGTCGCACCGAGCTACTTCTACGAGAACGTGCTCGGCAACCGAACAGCGATACGAGAGGGCAAGCTGCCCATCGCCCTGCCCGCCGACAAACCATTGCACCAGGTCGCGCTCGCCAACCTCGGTGCCCTCGTCGTTGCCATCCTGGCGCGCCGCGAAGAGCATCTCGGGGAGCGCGTCGAGGTCGCGGGTGACGCGCCGACACCCGAAGCCATGGCCGCAGCGATTGGCGTGCACTACGAACAGGTCCCGCTCGCCGAGTTACGCGAGCGGAACGAGGATCTCGCGGCAATGTACGAGTTCCTCGCCGGCGAGGGCTACGGAATCGACACCGGAGCACTTCGCGATCGGTATCCGGAGGTTCCGTGGACGAGCTTCGCCGACTGGGCAGCCGGCGTCGACTGGCGATAACCCCCGACGCAAGCGCCTCGCCGCGCCTGAACGCTCCCGCTTGACGAGATCCGATCGCTTCCCAAGCTAGCCGAACGCGCGACCCGGGTAGTGGCTCGGCGCGCCTGCGGTTGGGTCGGCTACCGTGGATCTGTGCCACGTCAGAATCGCGTGACGCCGTTGGGGGACCTCATCGTGAGCGGTGGCCGAGGGCTCGTCTACGGGAACCGAGGGTGCCTGCACGACAAGAGCGGCGCGATTCGCCGTCGCTACGCGACGAAGCGATGGATCGCGTGCCGTCTGCAGTTCCGCGACCGACGCCGCACCCGGCTGATGGCGCCGGGACGCTACACGGAGCTGTTCTTCCTCGACGAGGCGACGGCGCTGGCGGCGGGCCACCGACCATGCGCGGAGTGCCGACGAGCCGACTACAGCCGGCTTACCGAGATCTGGTCGGAGCTCCACCCCGGTCGGCTCGGAGCGGATGCAATCGACGATCAGCTTCACACCGAGCGCCTCGTCGCGAACAGCGGGGACCGCCGCCTGCACGAACTGCCCTACGCAAGCCTTCCCGACGGGACGTTCGTCCTGCATGGCGGCGTGCCGTGCCTCGTGCTCGCCGAAGGGCTCCTTCCCTGGTCAGCCGGCGGTTACCGCAAGCCGCAGCGACGGCCTGCGCACGGGTTGGCGACGCTGATCACGCCACCCTCGCTGGTCGCCATTCTCCAACTCGACTGGGCTCCGCTCGTCCCGTTGCTGCACCCCTCTGCCACCTCCGGAGGGACTTCGCACTGACCTCGCGCGGAACCAACGCACCGTCTGCCTGCTGTCGCGGTCCGTGCCATCGGTCCCGGGCGCGGCGTACGCCGCGGCGTTCTAACCGCGTCGCGGGTGGGTCGTCGCCACGCGGCAGCCTAACGACCCCGCGTGCCGAGCCCAACCCGTCGCACGCCCGACGTGGACTCGACGAGCTCGCCGAGAGTGCCTCCCCCGCTTGGCTCTCCGGTGACGTAGATGTGGCCTCCAGCCCCCACATTGATCGAGCTCAGGCTC
>Ga0302314_10011242_pt1 | contig 15628 bp, 13 predicted proteins | sample III_Palsa_N2_3_FD_200533 | JGI IMG/M metagenome (GOLD analysis project Ga0302314, IMG submission 200533) | Peat permafrost microbial communities from Stordalen Mire near Abisko, Sweden - III_Palsa_N2_3 | ecosystem: Environmental > Terrestrial > Soil > Palsa > Peat permafrost | place: Sweden...
CAGGTCCCAGCCAATGATCCAGGCGATCAATTCGCCCAATGTGGCATAGGCGTAGGTATAGGCGCTGCCGCTGATCGGGACGGTTGACGACATCTCGGCGTAGCATAATCCGGCAAACGCACACGCGACGGCGCCGAGAAGAAAGGAGAGGGAGATCGCAGGTCCCGCATTGGCCGCGGCGGCGTGTCCGGTCAGGACGAAAATTCCCGCGCCGATGATCCCGCCCACGCCGAGTGCAATCAGATTGAGCGCGGACAAGGTCCGCCTCAAGGGCTGTGCTTGTCCGTCAGTCCCGTCGTTTTGAGCGGCCTCGTTCAGCAATACCGAGGTCGATTTGCGAGCCCAGATGTTGGCCATGATGCCCGTCACTGCGCGGGAGTTGGCAGCGGATTGTTGCTGGTCAAGGATCTCTTACGGATTAAGCCGCTCACCGATTACACCGCGCTGGGCATCTTCCATCCGCCAAACGTTCGTTCGAGATGCCGAACGAGCGCCAGCGCGACGTCTTCGCGCCACGGTCTTGCGGCCACCTGGACACCCAGCGGAAGTCCTTCGGGTGAAGTCCCGACCCGCACCGTTGCGGTCGGCCATCCCGTCAGATTGTACATCTGCGCATAACCAAACCCGCGCCGGTTTTGTTCCTCGAAGCTGGTGCCGTGAAGCAATGCCGGAAACGGCGCCACCGCCGAAAGAACCGCGTCGTAATTCTCCATGAACCGCAGCATCGAATTGCGAAACAGGTCCCAGCGCACGAACGCGGCCAACGCCTCCGTGGTGTTGGCCATTGCGGGTGCGACGGCATAAGTCAGCGCTTTCTCGAATAGCGGCGAAATGGGATCGCTGCCGATACTCTTGAGGAACGCGCGGGTGCCGGCGCCGCCGTCACCGCGGCTCATGTCAAAATACACGGTAGCCGCCTTGGCCGCGTCCGGCGTGCGATTTTCCTCGACCTTCACGCCGGCGTCCATGAATGCCTTCGCGGAGTCGCGAACCGCCGCGCTGATTTCCCGGGTCGGCGTGGCCGCACCGTCGTCTTCGAAATAGGCCAGCTTCAATCCGTTCAACGTCACAGCCTTCGTATCCAGCAAGGGCATTCCCACAATGGAATGATCGCGGAAATCAGGACCCGCAATAATCGGCAATGCCAGGACGAGATCCTCAACCTTGCGCGCGATCAGGCTGACGTGAAACACCGCGTTGCGGGCGCCCATCGGCATCGGAAACTGGCCGGTGCGCGGGACCCGGCCGGACGTCGGCTTGATCGCTGCAAGGCCGCAAAAGTGCGCCGGAATTCGAATGCTGCCGCCGGCGTCGGTGCCGAGGCCCAGCGGCGAACCGCAGGCCGCGACGATGGCGGCTTCACCGCCACTGCTGCCGCCGGGCGTGCGGCCAAGATCATAGGGATTATTGGTGCGTCCGTAGACCAGATTGTCGGTCTCGATCGCACCGGCCAACTCCGGCACGTTGGTCTTGCCAAGGATGATCCCGCCGGCGGCACGAAGCCGGGCAACGGCGGTGGCATCGGCCTTGGGAATGAAATTCGCACGGCCCTTGGTGCCGCCGGTGCAGATGACGCCAGTCGTCTCCAGCGTGTCCTTGATGGTGACGGGCACGCCATGCAGCGGGCCCTTGATTTCGCCGCGCGCCAGGGCGGCATCGGCATCGTCTGCCTCTTTCCGCGCCGAATCCGCGGTTAGCTGGACGATGGCGTTGAGCTTCGGATTGACCTTCGCGATCTGCTCAAGATGCGCTTCAACGACGGGCTTGGAGCTGAGCTTCCCGGAACGGATCGCATCGGCAAGTTCACTGGCCGATTTTGAAATGATGTCGCCGTTTGCCTCCGGCGCGGCTTCGGCGGAGCCGATCAACGAGGTGCGCGCGGCGGCGGCAGCAGCGCCTGCGAGCGCGACTGTAGTCAGGAAGTCCCGCCGTCCCATTTTTTCGCTCATTTACAATCCAATCTTTCACCCGAGCTTGCGCTATGACGCGCAGCTAATTCTCTTTTAAATCAGCGCGCAAGCTTGCTGACCGATGACGATCTGCCGTCCGCAACCTCCACCCAAAAAGCAATGGGATATCCAAGTCAACGTCGCGAAATCCCAACCGAAAATGGTGGACCGTCGACGTTGCGAATGCAAAATCAATGCCGCTGTACAGGTCTGACGGAGGAAATCAAATGGTGTCGATCGATCCGCTGACTGCCACGGCTGTGGTGATCGCGACAGCCGCGACCGACGCGGTCTACGTCATGTTCACCGCCGCCGTAGTCGCGCGCAGGCGGGTGCCGGCGGCAAGCTGGAGCAGCATCTGGTATCTGCTCTCGTCCTATGCCGTGATCAGTTACACCGAAAACTGGGTCTATGTCGCCTTCGCCGCGGCCGGCTCCTGGATCGGCGCGTTCGCGTCGATCTCGTTTCTGCGCCGGCCACCCGGCGGACCGCCGGTTGGCGCAGGACCGGAATAGGGCCATGCAATGGATGTGGTCAGAAGGTTCTGGCTTTGTCACCAACGCCGGGTAATTTGTCGGCATAAAGCGGACTTCTAAAGGTCCTGCAAGGGAGGACATCGACCATGATGAACCGACGCCAATTGGTGTGCGCCGCCGGCGCTGCGCTGTTCACTCACATTCCAGGGGCATACGCGGCGACCTACGACCTGATCATCAGGGGTGGGCGCGTCATCGATCCGTCTGCCGGGCTCGACGCGACGCGTGACGTCGCGATATCGGGCGGCAGGATTGTCGCGGTCGAGGCCAGCATTGCGGGCGACGCCACCGAAACCATCGATGCGCGCGGCAAGATCATCGCTCCCGGCCTGATCGACATCCACACCCATGCGGGCCGCAGCAAGGAAGGGCCGCCGATGTGCCTGCAGGATGGTGTAACGGCCTGGGTCGATGCCGGCTCGGGTGGAGCGGACAACATCGATGCGGTTGCCGCGATCGCGCGGGGTGCGCCGCAGATGGGGCGTTGCCTGGTCAACATTGCGCGCACCGGCGTGGTCACGCCCAGCGGCGAATTGCACGACCTCAGCGCCGCCAATGTGGCGTTGGCGCGGGGAGCCATCGAGCGCAATCGGGACGTTGTCGTCGGCGTCAAGGCGCGCCTGTCGGATAACGTCGCGGGTGCCAACGATCTCGAAGCGCTGCGCCGCGCGCAGGAGGCGGCAGCCCCCTTCAACCTGCCGGTCATGATTCATGTCGGGCAGAACTACTCGCCGCTGCGCGCCCTTCTGGCGCTGCTCAAGCGCGGCGATATTGTCACGCATATTTACGCACCGGGGAAGAACGGCATCCTGGATGACAAGGGCTTCCTGTTTGCGGACGTGATGGCCGCGCGCCGGCGCGGCGTCATCTTCGACTTCGGTAATGGCGTTTCCGATCATTTCGACTGGGATACGGTCGAGAAAGCGACCCGGCAGGGCCTGTGGCCCGATACCTTCTCTACCGACTGGAGCACGGCGTCGAGAACCACCGGGGTCGTCGATCTGCCGAACGTGATGTCGAAATTCCTCCTGTTCGGCATGCCGCTCAGCCAGATCATCGCCTGTGCGAGCGTCAACGCGGCGCGCTGTTTCCCGGCCTTCGATGATCGCGGCACGCTCAATGTGGGCGCGCCGGCCGACGTGGCGATCATGGAGCTGCGGGAGGGTACGTTCGAATTCGTCGACAATTACAAGGGCATGCGGACCGGCCACCAACGGCTATTCCCGTCCGAAACGGTGCTGGCGGGCAAGCGCGTCCAGCACGCTTGAAATTTGGAGACCAGAAGCAAGGTTCGCCGTTCAGCCGCCGAGATAGGCCTCGCGGATGCGTGGATCGCCGGCGAGGATCGCCGACGATCCGGACAGGGTGATGATCCCGGTTTCCAGCACGAAAGCGCGGCTCGCGATCTCCAGCGCCATCGCTGAATTCTGCTCGACCAGCAGCACGCCGAGACCGGTACGTTTGTTGAGTTCGAGGATCCGGTCGAACACCTGTTCAATCACGATCGGCGCGAGTCCGAGTGAGGGTTCATCCAGCATCAGCAGGCTCGGCCGTCCCATCAGGGCCCGGCCGATCGCCAGCATCTGCTGCTCGCCGCCCGACAGCGACCAGCCGCCTTGCCTGAGCCGCTCCTTGAGGCGCGGGAACAGATCGAACACCAGGGTGAGATCTTCATCGACCTCGCGCTTTCTTCGAGGACGTGACGCGGTGCCGGTGATGAGATTTTCCAGCACGGTCAGGCCCGGAAAAATCCGCCGGCCCTCAGGGCAATGGGCGAGGCCTGAACCGACGATGGCTTCGACCGCGGTGTTCTGAATCTTCTCGCCCTTCCAGGAGATGGTACCCGAACTGGGACGCACCAGCCCGGAGATGGTGCTGAGCGTGGTGGTCTTGCCGGCGCCATTGCCGCCGATCAAGGCTACGATTTCGCCCATCTCGACGCTGAGCGAAATGCCCTTCAGGACCTCGATGTGGCCGTAGGATACCTTCAGGTTCTCGATTTTAAGCATGCCGGTGCCGCCTGCCGAGATAGGCCTCGATCACCAGTGGATTGCGCTGAACTTCGGAAGGCGCGCCTTCGGCGATCTTCTTGCCGAAATCAAGCACCGTGACGCGATCGCTGATGCCCATCACCAGCCGGACATTGTGTTCGACCAAAAGGATCGTGATGCCGCTATTCTTGAGTCTGGCGATGGTATCGAGAAGAGTCATGCTTTCGGTCATGTTCATGCCCGCGGCCGGCTCGTCCAGCAATAGAACATTCGGCTTCGACGCCAGCGCCCGCGCAATCTCCAGCAGGCGCTGCTGCGCGTAGGGCAATTGCGTGGCGCGATCGTTGGCCCGACCAGCGAGGCCGACGATCTCCAGCGCCTCGCGCGCGTTGCGATCGATGTCGGCTTCGCTGTTTCTGTGCCGCGCATTCGCCGTCAGGATATTGAAGAGCGATGTCGGACTGTTACAGGCCGCCGCGACCTTGACGTTTTCGATCACGCTCAGGTTTTCGAAAATCCGGATGTTCTGGAATGTTCGGGCCAGACCCAGGCGCGCGATCCGGTGTGGCTTGAGGCGGAAGATTTCGTGGCCGCCGACACGAATCGAGCCGGTGTCGGCATGCGACGCGCCGCTGAGCGCATTGAGCAGCGTGGTTTTGCCCGACCCATTGGGGCCGATGATGGCCTGCACGATCCCTCGGGGCACGTCGAGGTCGATGCCGTCAAGTGCGACCAGTCCGCCAAACCGTCGCGTCACGCCCCTCGCGGCAATGATCGGTTCTGGGGTCAATTGACGCTCGCGCGGCGCGGCTGCGACAGGGATGCCAGCGACGCCAGGCCTCCCGGTGCCAGCACGATGACGGCGATGACGCCGAGGCCATAGAGCACGAGATACCATTGACCGAGGAACCGCAAAGCCTCGGGCAGAAGGGTCAGGGCCACCGCGCCAATGACGCAGCCGACGATCGAGCCCATGCCGCCGACAATCAGCATGGTCATCAGCAGGATCGCCTGGGTGCCGGAAAAGCTGTCCGGGCTGATGAAACGGATCGATGATGCGTAGAGGCATCCGGCAAGCCCGGCATAGACGGCGCCAATCATGAAGGCGAGCAGCTTGGTGCGAACGGTATCGACGCCGCTTTGCTCCGCGGCGATCTCGCTGTCCCGAGTCGCGATCATGGCGCGGCCGAGAACCGAATGGCGTACGCGCGCTGCGATCAGGATCGCGAGCAGCAGCACCGCGATCAAAAGGTAGTAATGTTGCACCTGTCCCTGCGGACCAAACCCGAAGATGCTGATGCCCGCGATCGCCCGCAAGCCGGACGTGCCGCCGGTGACCGGCTCCCAATGCACGATGATCAGCCGGATGATTTCGCCAAAGCCAATGGTGGTCATGGCCAGATAATACGTGCGCAGGCGCATGGTCGGCAGACCGAGCATGAGGCTCGCGGCCATCACCACGATGACCGACAGAAAGGGTGTCGTTATCCACGGCAGGCCGGCCTTGGTGGCGATGGCCGTGGTATAGGCGCCGAGACCATAGAATGCGGCCTGTCCGAAGTTGATCTGGCCGGCCCACCCCGTCACGAAATTCAGGCCGAGCACGACAATTGCATTGAGAATGGCGATGTTGAGCAACTGGATGATGTAGCCGTCATGGGCGAGGAGCGGCACCGCCAAGGCTGCGGCGATGCCTGCCGCCAGAATGGGCCAGCTATTCATGTTGGACGTTTTCATCTCAGACCTTCTCGCTGCTCTTCTCGCCGAACAGGCCACGGGGCCAGGCAATGAGAACGGCGATCATGACGATGAAGGCGTAGGCGTCGCGAAAATTGGACGAGATGTAACGCGCGCCAAAAGTCTCGATCAGGCCGAGGAATAATCCGCCGATCACCGCGCCCGGCAGATTGCCGAAACCGCCGATGACGCTGACGACGAACCCCTTCAGACCGAGACTTCCGCCCATGGTCGGTTCGGCCAGGAAGATCGGCGCGACCAACAGTCCTGCGATTCCCGACAACACAGCCCCGAAGGCAAAGGCGACGGCGATGGTGCGGTTCACGGGAATGCCGACCAGCCGCGCCGTATGCAGGTCCTGCGCGGTCGCCTGCATCAGGATCCCGAACCGGGTCTTGGTCAGGAAAAAGAACTGCAGCAGCAGGGTCACCGCCAGCGTCGCGAAGATAAGAAGCTGATGCATCGAAACGACGGCGCCGGCGAAACGCAGCGGGGGGCCGTGAACCGGCGAGGGCAGTGAAACCGGCAGCGGTCCCCAGATGATCAGCGCGAGGTTTTCCAGCACGATGCCCATCGCGATCGTGGTCAGGATCACCAGAAATGCCGGCCGTCCGCGCAACGGAAAATACACCAGCACCATGAACACGATGCCGACCAGCGCCATCGCCACCATGGTGATGGCCCATGCCGCGGCCACCGGTAATTCGTGCGTGACGGCGCAACTGATGCCGATGAAGGCACCGAGCATCAGCAACTGGCCTTGCGCGAAGTTGACGATCTGCACCGTGTTGAAGATCAGCAGCAGACCAAGCGCAACCAGAGCATAGATGCTCCCGAGCGCCAGGCCATTGACGACGAGCTGGCCCATGAAGGGTTCAATATCCGCTTTCTTTGATCGGGCCGGTCAACTGCGGCGTCTTGCCCTTGTTGCGGTAGATACCCAGCGTGTGGGCGAGATCGCCCTGGGCGTCGGCCTGGTAGGAGATCAGCATGCCCTTCCAGTCCCTCGTGGCAGCCAGCGCGTCTCGGATCGCCGGTTTATCGCAGCCGACCTTCTCGATGATCGTTTTCAGCATATAGACGGTGTCGTAATACGACACCGTGAAATTGTCGGCGGGCACTTTATACTTATCCTGAACGCGCTTCGACCAATCCAGGATTTTCGGATCGCTCGAGGTCTGCGGGATCATGCCGCCGATGGCGTAGCCGCCGTCGGCCTCCGCGGCGGACAAATTGTTGAGCGTGGTCTGCGCGACGATACTGGCGTTGCCGATCGTGGTGAGCTTGATGCCGAGATCGTTCATCTGCTTGAGGACCAGGGTCACGTCGGCGGGGCGGCCGAACAGGATTAGGCTGTCGGCATCCTTGTCCTTGATCTCCAGCAGCTGCGCACTCATGTCCTTGTCGGACGGCGCATAGGACGTCACCGCTACCGGCGATATCTTGAGCTTGGTGAGCGAAGCCTGGATGCCCCTGGAAGCGCCGAGGCCGTAATCGTCCGCTACCGCCATGATGCCGGGCCTGGTCTTGCCGAGCGACTTCACCAGATATTCCGGAATGAGATCGGCGAGCTGTCCGTCGTGGACGTGGGTGCGGAACAGCCATTTGCTGCCCTGCGCGGTGACTTTTGCATTGGTCGCGCCGACCAGAAAAGGGGTCTCCGATTTGGTGACCACTTCGGTCTGCGCGAACACGTGCGGACTGATCATCGACCCGAACACGACAACAGGCTTGCCCTCCAGAATGCGATTCATCGCGTTGAGGGCGTCGGTGCTGGATGCCCCGGTATCTTCCGTGGTGAGCGCCAGCTTCTTGCCGCCGATGCCGCCAGCGGCGTTGATCTCGTCGACCGCGAATTCGACGCCGTTGCGCGCCTGGGTGCCGAGCAGCGCCGTGTTGCCGGTGAGGGCGGTGGTCAGACCGAGCGGGATCGGGGAGGGGCAGCTTGCAGCGTCCGCTTTCGATTCATGGATGAGCGCCACAGACAGGCAGATCGCAGTCGCGCCAATGATCGAAGTCTTCGAGAATCTACAAGACATTACGTTCCCTGTTGGGTTTGTGTGATTTACGCCGGAACATCGCGACGACAGGCCTGTCGGAGTTGCGCCTGTCTTTCGCTTATGAACCCTGTTATTGACCAGAAATTCCCTGGAGCCGCGGCTTTCGCATCGGATTGAGCAAGAATCGTACCACGAAGCACGACGGCTACCGCTTCAACAGTCGCCGAATGGTCTTCAAAGCGCGCTCGTGCAAGAGACTGAACAGCAGAGAAACTCCGTTTAGATTTTGTGATCCTTCCGCCGTTGCATCGACCGGAACACCCGAAAGGTGCCGGTCGAGATTACGTGCAAAATCAGCCGTCAACCGGGCGGCGAGATCGCGCACCAGGCCGTCGCGAGCGATCTGCGCCAGCATCCCCTTGAGGCTATAGCCAATCGAAAGCTCGACACGCGTCGCCGCGCCTTGTTCGATCGGCACGAGGTGATAGCGGATTTCGCCTTGCGTCAAAGACCGGCTGCGCTGATCGCTGCCCACTCCGACGATCCGGCCGGACAGATTTTCGAGGACGCGCTCGATCCGCGCGGCGCCGCGGAACTCGGCTGAAATCGGTCCGAGTTTGACGCGGATCATGCCTTCCACGCGCTCCGGCGTCGGCACGCCGGTCAGCGACGCCCCGGGCAGGCAAGCGGTGACCTGAGCGACGTCGCCGAGCATGTCGAACACCCTGTCGGGCGGATAAGCGACGGTGAAATGATCCTTGAAAACCTTGGCGGGCGTAAAGTCCGGAATGGCCATCACGCCGATGTCTTCATCCCGTGTTTCAGCCTTGGTTGCTGGTTTCGCCGCATTGTCGGAGACGGCAGGATTGGTGGCGTTGCCGGACCCCACCGGGCCGAGCGTCTGGCGTCCTCCACCTGGGATCGGCGTTACGCCGCGCTCGCGCCTTTGATCGATCACCGCACGTACTGCCCGCACGATGCCGACATATCCGGTGCAGCGGCACAGATTGCCGCTCAATCCGATGCGGATAGGGTGCTCGTCGGAGGTGGGCAGGCGCAGCACCAGATCGCGTGCGGCGATCAACATCCCCGGCGTGCAGTAGCCGCATTGCAGGGCATGCTCGCGGGTAAAGGCGGCGCGAAGCTCGGTGGTAATCTCGTCATCATCGAGCCCTTCGATCGTGGTGACCCGGGCACCGTCGCAGGCCACGGTGTAGGTGATGCAGGAGCGGGCCGGCATATCATCGAGCAGTAACGTGCACGCCCCGCACACGCCGTGCTCGCAGCCGAGATGCGTGCCGGTCAGATTGAGGCTGTCGCGCAGGAAATCAGCCAGATGGGTGCGCGGCTCCACCGAGGCTTTGACGGCGCGCGCGTTGACGGTGAGTCCGATCATGGTCACGCGGCCGCCTCGTTGATCGCGCGGCCAAGCACCGCGACATGGATGTGCCGATCGACAGCTTTGGTCACGCCTGCTTTCATCAGCAGGGCGTCGGCCACGCGGGCATCGAAGTGTTGTTTGAAATCGCCGGTAACCCGCCCGCCAAAGAGCGCTGCCGCATCGCCGAGAACGATGGGAGCTGCTTCCAGGGCGCCGATGACGACGCGGGCCGTCGCCTGTTCCGGATCGATCAGCACCGCGGCAATGGCGTGGGCGAACTCGCCGGGCTTGCGGCAGGCCTTGACGTAGCCCCATCGCGCGGACGGCGTCATCACGGGCACGCGCACGGCCTCGACGATCTCGCCGGGCCGCAGCGCAGATTCGAGCGCGCCGGTGATGAATTTCTCGATCGCGAGACCGCGCGATCCCGCGACACTTCGCAAGGTGACCTTTGCCCCCAACGCCGACAGCGCCGAAACCCAGTCTGCGGCGGGATCGGCGTGGCTGAGGGAGCCCCCGATCGTGCCGCGGTTGCGAACGGCCCGGTAGGCGATGGCGCCCGCAACCCGCCGCATCGCGCCGCGCGTGACATCGGGGATGCGGCCATCCTCGATATCGCCATGGGTGACGCAGGCGCCGATCACGAGCTCGTCGCCGCTGCGTTCGGCCCGCTTCAGTTCGGAAAGTCCGGAGATGTCGACGATCAGATCCGGCTCGACCAGCCGCAGGTTGAGCATCGGGCCCAGCGACTGACCGCCGGCGATAATCCTGGTCGTTCCGCCTGCCTTGGCCATCAAGCCAAGCGCGGCATTGAGATCGGTGGGGCGCTCATAGGTGAACGCTGCCGCTTTCATGCGGCCGATCTTTCCGCATCGCGTGCCGCCAGCACGGCCTCGACAATCCGGCGCGGCGAAATCGGCGAGTGCAACAGCTCGACTCCAAGCGGACGCAGCGCGTCGTTCACGGCGTTGGCGATGGCGGCCGGTGGCGCGATCGCGCCGCCTTCGCCGATGCCCTTGACGCCGAACATGGTGTAAGGCGAGGGCGTTTCCATGTGATCGAGCCGGGGCTCGGGAACTTCGGCCGGCCCCGGCAGCAAATAATCGGCCAGCGTTGTCGCGAGCGGTTGCCCGGCGCTGTCGAACGGCATTTCCTCGTAAAGCGCAGTCCCGATGCCCTGCGCAAGACCGCCGTAAATCTGGCCGTCGACGATCATCGGATTGACCAGCACGCCACCGTCTTCGACGATGACGTAGTCAAGAATCTCGACATCGCCGAGATCGGGGTCGACTGCGACAATGACGGCGTGGGCCGCATAGCTGAAGGTGCCGCTGTCGCGTCGCGGTTTGTAACCGCTCGTGGATTCCAGCCCGCCCGGATCGACATCGGACGGCAAATCCTGCGGGCGCCGATACCAGGTATGCGCGATTTCGGCGAGGCCGATGCTGCTGTTGGGTCCGCACACCCGGCCGTCGCGCAGCGTCACCGTCGCCGGGTCGAGCTGCAGCAGCTTGGCGCCGATCCGCTTGGCGCGTTCGCCGATCTCGATGCAGGCGGTCGCAACCGCGCCACCGGCCATCACCATCGAGCGCGACCCCCAGGTGCCCGTCGAGTAGGGGGTAATGGCGGTATCGCCGTGCACGACACGTATCTTATTGGTCTCGATGCCGAGAATTTCGTACGCGACCTGAGCGAGCGTGGTTTCAAGACCCTGACCATGCGAATGGACGCCAACGCGAATCTCGAGCCCGCCGTCCGGCGTGATGCGCGCATTGGCCTGCTCGAATCCGGGAACCATCGGAATACCCCAGCCGGCATAGACCGACGTGCCGTGCGCGGCCTGCTCGCAATAGATCGAGAGGCCAACGCCGATCAGCCGCCCATCCGCCTCTTTCGATCGCTGGCGAGACCGCACAGATGCGATATCGATCGCTGCGAGGGCACGATTCATGGCTTGCGGATAGTCGCCGCTGTCGAAATGCTTTTTGGTGATGTTGTCGAACGGCATTTCATCCGGGCCGATCAGATTGCGCAGCCGGACCTCGCCCGGTTCGATCCCGGCCGCGACGGCCACGGCATCCAGCATGATTTCCAGCGCGAAGCAGACGCCGGTGCGGGCAACGCCGCGGTACGGGAGGATCGGGCATTTGTTGGTCGCGACCGAGAAGGTTTGGCAGCGATAGGCCGGCATCCGGTAGGGACCGGGCAGGATGCTCGCCACTTGCGCGGCCTCAAGGCAGGCCGAGAAGGGATAGGACGAGTAAGCGCCGGAATCGACGGTCGCTTCGCAGTCGATCCCGCGCAGGCGGCCGTCGCGATCGGCATAGACCGTGATCTTGTAGTAATGCTCGCGGCAATTGGCGCTCGCCGTCAGATGCTCGCGCCGGTCCTCGATCCAGCGCACGGTATGGCCCTTGCGCGTCGCGAGCCAGGCCAGGCAGACTTCCTCCGGCAGCAGGATTCCCTTGTGGCCAAACCCCCCGCCGATATCGGGCGACACGATCCGGATCTGGCCCTGGTCCATGCCCATGCAATCCGACAGGCCGTTGCGCACGATGTGCGGCATCTGCGCGCCGGTATAAAGCGTGAGCTGGTCGAGGCGATGATCGAAGGTGGCGACCACGCCGCGTCCCTCCAGCGGCGACATGCATTGGCGCGCGGTCGATATTTCACGCGTCACCTTGATGGGGGCATCGAATGCCGGCGTAATATCGACCTCGAAGGCGCTCTCGAGAAAGACGTTGTCGCCCCAATGCTCGTGGACCAGCGCCGATCCTGTGTCGCGGGCCCCCAACATGTCGTAGACCGCCGGCAATTCTTCGAGGTCCAGAGTCACGGATGCGGCGATGTCTTCGGCCTCGGCCCGCGTCGGCGCCACGCACATGGCGACAAGTTCTCCGACATGACGCACCTTGCCGGTCGCGAGGATCGGCTGCTCGGATATCTTGAAGCCGGGTAGGCCAGATACGGCGCGGATCGGTTTGATTCCGGTCAGGTCCGCCGCCGTAAAGACGACATCGCGGTACCGCTCCAGCACGTGGATGGCTTTTATCCTGGCATGCGCCAGCGGGCTGCGGACGAAGGCAACGTCCTGCAAACCCGCGAGGCGAATATCGGCCACATACTGGCCGCGTCCACGCATCAAGCGATCGTCCTCCTTGCGAAGCAGCCGGGCTCCGACACCTTGTTTGGTGTCGGGCGCAGCGTTCGAAGGCAGATTACTTTCCACGTGAGACATCAATGGCCGCCTCCACTTGAAGCTGCCGTGCGCGGCTATGCCGCCACCGCACGCGGCAGGATGGGAGCGACGGCGTCATGACGCACGCCGGCGCGCAGGCAGAACGCCGGTTGCAGCAGGCTGTCTGCCACGACTTCCGTCTTCTCATTGTCGCGCAGGATATAGCGGCCGGGCTTCTCCGTGAGCACCGTGACGTCAGCATCCATGCCGGGCCGCAATGCGCCGATGACATCTGAAAGTCCCAGCAATTCGGCGGGATGAGACGTCACCATCGGCACCACCTGCTCGAGCTTCAGGCCGAGCGCCATCATCGAACTCATCGCCTGCACCAGGCTGAATTTCGCCTGGCCTGCGAACGGATGGTTCTCGTCATCGACATGCTCGTCGGGTGTTCCGGCCGGAGCCGGCACATGGGTGTTATAGCCGTGGATATCGGCTCCCAGCGTGGTCGGGATGATACCGGCGGCGATCGCCTTGCGGGCCAGGCGGTAGGAGAAATGGCTGCCGTGGCCGACGTCGACCCGCAATCCGCGATCGAGTGCCGCCTGGATCACGGGATGCATTTCGCCTTCACGATTGACGAAGCCGCCGGGATGGCGCGTGAACGGATGGGCCAGCACATCACCGGAGCGCAGCAGCGGGATCACCCGCTCCAGAATCGTATCGACGTCTTCCCCGTTGTTGCCGCTCTCCGGCAAACCCCACAGCTGGCCGAAATGCACATAGACCGGGAGCTCGGCGCGGCGTCCGATCTCAGCCGCCATTTCGATCACCCGGATGCCCCAGCGCGCGAAGCCGCCGATCTCGGCATGGGCCTTGATGCCGCGCACCAGGTCACGGTTGGCGGTCGCTGCTTTCACGGTGGCGGCGATATCGACGCAGTCTGGGCTGTAGAGATTGGGATAATAATGTCCTTCAAGGCCGCCGACCAAATAGGCGGAAAGAAAAGCGTAAGTGCGCGACAGCGATTTTTCCGCAATGAAGTGCCGGAAACCGGGCAGGGTCATGCAGGACGGGCCGCCCTGATCGACCAGCGTGGTGACGCCGGATTGGACGCCGACCATGTCGGCGTTCACGCCGAAGCGGCCGGTCACATACTGATAGACATGGGCATGGGTATCGATCAGTCCGGGCAGCACGATCTTGTCCGTGACATCCACGACTTCCCTGGCGCTGGTTGGCAGAATGTCGGACTGAATGGCAGCGATCTTGCCTCCACGAATGGCGACGTCCTTGAGGCCGTCGATGCCTGAGGCCGGATCGATGACGCGTCCCCCGCGCAGCAACAGGTCGAATGTGGTGCTTACAGACATGATGGATCTCCTCTCGTCAGCGCGGCATCGGCCGCCAGCTAATTACGAAGTATGCTTCGTATTTTCATACAGCAACTATCATGCCATAGATTGCATCAAATTCATGCAGCCCAGGCAAGGACAGAGTGGTTGAAGATGGCCAAGAAACCGGTGCAAAAGAGCAGCAATTCCTGGCCGCTCGGCCAAAGGCCGGGATTTCTGATCCGGCGGTTGCATCAAATTCACGTCGCGCTTTTTCAGAAGCGATGCGCCGCCTTTGACGTTACGCCGCTGCAATATAGCCTGCTTTCGGCGTTGGCCCGGCGTGGAACCGCCGACCAGACCACCCTGGCGGCGGACGTCGTGCTCGACCGCACCACAACCACCGGCGCGCTTAAGCGCCTGCAATCCCGCAAGTTTATAGAACGGTCGATCCATCACCGGGATCGCCGGGCGCAGATCTGCCGGCTGACCAAGGCGGGTGCAGCCTTGCTGCGCCAGATGGAAGCCTCAGCGCGTGCGGCGCACCGTGAGACCGTGGCCGATCTGAGCAAGGCGGAGCAAAAGCGGTTCATCGCGATGATGCAGCGGATCGTGGCTGCAAGTTCAGACGACGCGAAGGCGATGGCGGCCCTCGATTGAGGCAGGCGGATCGCGGGCACGTCGCTCCGAACGATTACAATCTGTGCACCATGCCTTAAAAGCGGCAGCGGAGGAAAGTGGATGCCGGCGCAGGTCGCCGGGCGGGCCCAAATTACGAAGTACTCTTCGCATTTTTTCGATTGTCCCCGACGGGCGGAGAGGGGATTTTCTCCCGCAATCCCTAGGCACTTGGCCAAATCGTCACAATTGAGCGGGCCGAAGCCGTGAGACAAAAAGCCGTCGATGTCATAGGTCGCCCGGTCTGGCATGTCCTTTGCTCCATCCCCTTGCATTGAGTTGGTGGCTAGGGTTCCGCATCGGCTTCGATGGCTGGTCCAAGAGCTGCCGCCTGCGCAGGAGAAATCTGCACAGGGCACGGCGGGATAAAATCCCGGGAGACCTCAGTGGCCAGGAATTGGCATGTCTTTGGTCGACGCCAATTCCAAGGTTTGTGAACCTTGAGTGGAGTTGGCGATGAACGTCTCAACCGTCCAAAAACCGGCAATGATCGCCGAGGTGCAACCGCCGGTGAGTCCCGTGTTCGATGGGACCGGTTGGGGTTCGAACTGATGTCGGCCTGCGCGGATGCGATCGAACGGCGCTTTGGCGATGGCGGTCCGTCCGGGGACGGCGCGGCCGAGAACGAGTTCATCCATCGCGTTATCTCGCGAAAGACCGTGCGCCGTTACAGCGATGTCATTCCGAGCGAGGGCCTGCTGGACCTGCTCGTTGCCGCTGCCCTGAGCACGTCGGCCAAATCGGATTTCCAGCAGGCCTCGATCCTGCGGGTTGTCGATCCGGTGCAGCGCGCCGCGATCGGCGAGCTGTTCCCAAGCATGCCGTGGATCGGGCTGTCGCCGGT
>Ga0302314_10011245_pt1 | contig 15628 bp, 11 predicted proteins | sample III_Palsa_N2_3_FD_200533 | JGI IMG/M metagenome (GOLD analysis project Ga0302314, IMG submission 200533) | Peat permafrost microbial communities from Stordalen Mire near Abisko, Sweden - III_Palsa_N2_3 | ecosystem: Environmental > Terrestrial > Soil > Palsa > Peat permafrost | place: Sweden...
CCGTCACTGGCCTTGGCCCTGACTTTGAGGACGATGGCGCGCCCAGGCTCAAGGAGATCGCGGTGGGCGCGCAGGGCCTCCGGAGGGAAAAGAACCTCATATTCGCCTGTGGGGTCAGACAGAGTGACAAAGGCGAATTTGCCGCCGTTCGATTGAGACGAGCTGCGCTCCTGGCGGCGGCGGACGACACCAGCCATGCGAAAAGCCTCCGCGCCGGACACCGCGGCGGCCGCGGCGTCAAGATAGAGCGTCACACGTTGGCGGCGCAGCAATTCCACCATGTCTTCGAGGGGGTGGCCGCTAAGGTAAAAGCCCACCGCCGCCAGCTCTTCGTCGAGTCGGTCGGCAGGACTCCATGGCTCGGTCCTTGGCAGACGGGGACGTGCGGCTTCGGAAGCTTCGCCAAACAGGCTCTCCTGTGCGGAGGCGCGATCCGCCGCCACGCTTTGAGCGTAGGCGATGAGTCCGTCCGCGCTGGCTACGATCTGCGCGCGATTCTCGTGGATGGAATCAAACGCGCCGGCCCGGGCGAGACTCTCTAGTGCGCGTTTATTCACCTGCCTGGGATCCACGCGGGTAAGGAAGTCGTGGAGGTCAACGAACCGGCCCCCTGCGATGCGAGCAGCCACCACGTGCTCCATCGCCTGCCGCCCCACATTGCGGATGGCGCCCAGGGCGTAGAGCACATGGCCGTCCTCGACCTCAAAGTCGGCCCCCGATCGATTGATGTCCGGCGGCAGGACTGGGACGCCCAGGCGCTTAGCGTCCTGATAGAACACCGCCAGCTTGTCGGTGTTCGAAATATCGAGCGTCATCGATGCGGCGAAAAACTCCACCGGGCGGTTCGCCTTGAGCCAAGCAGTCTGGTAGGAAATCAGCGCATATGGCGCGGCGTGGCACTTGTTGAAACCGTAGCCGGCGAACTTGGCCATCCGCTCGAACATGCTTTCGGCGTCGGCGCGAGCGAGACCGCGCTCCGCGGCGCCGGAGAGGAACCGGGCGCGCTGTTGATCCATCTCCTCCTTCTTCTTCTTACCCATGGCCCGCCGCAGGAGATCGGCCTCCCCCAGGGAATAGCCGGCCAGGACCTGGGCGATGCGCATCACCTGTTCCTGATAGACGATGACGCCATAGGTTTCGGCCAGCGCGCCCTCGAGGCCAGGCAGGATACTCACTGGGCGCCGGCCCATCTTGCAGTCTACGTATTCGTCGATGGAATCCATCGGGCCCGGCCGATAGAGCGAGATGAGGGCCGTAATCTCCTCGACAGAGGACGGACGCAGCTTGCGCAGGGTGTCGCGCATGCCTTGTCCTTCCATCTGGAAGATACCGACAGTGTGTCCCGATGAGACCAGCTCGTAGGTGGCTGGGTCATCGAGAGGGAGAAGCTCGAGACTCATCCCCGCGCCCCGCCGCTCGAGGAGCTTGACCGCACGATGGATCACAGTGAGCGTCTTGAGGCCCAGAAAGTCGAACTTCACCAGACCGGCGCTTTCGACCCACTTCATGTTGAATTGGGTGGCGGGCAGAGCCGAGCGGGGGTCGCGATAGAGAGGCGTAAGTTCAGTGAGCGGACGATCCGCAATGACGATGCCCGCAGCATGGGTCGAGGCGTTTCGGTAGAGCCCCTCGAGCTGAAGCGCGAGGCCAAACAATTCGTCCACTGCCTCGTCGTCGCGCCTCGCGGCCTGGAGCCGCGGCTCGAGTTCGATGGCGCGACCCAGCGTCACCGGATTGGCCGGGTTGGCGGGGATCATCTTGGCGAGGCGGTCAACCTGTCCCAGCGGCATTTGTAGGACGCGGCCCACATCGCGTAGGACGGCCCTGGCCTGGAGAGAGCCAAATGTGATGATTTGGGCCACCCGATCGCGCCCATAGCGCTCCTGCACATAGGCGATCACCTCCTCCCGCCGCTCCTGGCAGAAGTCGATGTCGAAGTCGGGCATGCTCACCCGTTCAGGGTTGAGGAAGCGCTCGAACAGAAGCCCGAACCGTAGAGGGTCGATGCCCGTGATGAGCAGTGACCAAGCAACCACGGACCCAGCCCCAGAGCCCCGCCCGGGTCCCACCGGGATGTCATGCGCCACCGACCATTTCATGAATTCGGAAACGATTAGGAAATAACCCGCGAAACCCATGGATTGGATGACGCCGATCTCGCATTCCAATCGCTCCCAATAAGGCGCCTCCCCTCCCTCCGGGGGGGCCGCCTTCAGACGCCGACGGAGGCCCTCCCGGGCCTGTTCGGCCAATTCTTCGTCCTCCGAGCGACCACCAGCCGTGGGGAAGCGCGGCAGGATCGGGTCACGCTTCTTGACCATGAAGGCGCACCGGCGGGCGATCTCCACCGTGCTTTCGCACGCCTCCGGAAGGTCGGCGAACAGCGCGCGCATCTCGGCCACGCCCTTGAACCAGTGCTCGGCCGTGACGCGACGTCGCTCGTCCTGGCCGACGTACGCCCCGTCGGCGATGCACAGCAAAGCGTCGTGGGCGCGCCAGGTTTCCTTCTTCGCGAAATAGACATCGTTGGTGGCGACCAGCGGCACGTCGTTGTCATAGGCCCAGGCGACCAGACCAGGCTCCGCGGCGGCTTCACCGGCGAGCCCATGCCGCTGGAGCTCGACATAGAAGCGATCGGCGAACACGCGTCGCATTTCATCAAGCGCCGCCGCCCCTTCAACGCCCCGCCCAGAAGCAAATAGCGGGTCCACCGGGCCATCCGGTCCGCCGGAAAGTAGAATGAGGCCTTCAGCGTGGGCGGCGACCAGCCGCCAACTCACATGAGGAGCTTCGGCGCTTTCGACATCCAGGAAAGCGGCGGAGGATAGCTCGCAGAGATTGCGATAGCCGGCCTCATTCTGGACCAACAGCACAATCGTGGGTGTCAACGCCCAACGCTCGGGCGGCCCTTCGCCGATCCCGGACACCGGAAGGGCGCAGCCAACGATCGGCTGAACGCCTGTATCCTTGGTCACCTGGGAGAATTCCAGGGCCCCGAACAGGTTTGCCCTATCAGTCAGGGCGACTGCCGGGGAATCCGCAGCCGTCGCAAGCCCAGCGATAGCTTCGGCCTTGATCGCGCCCTCAAGCAGCGAATAGGCGGATCGGACGCGAAGGTGAACGAAACCCAGTCCCTCTATCGCCACCATCCGCTCCTTGTGTATCCGGCGACTCAGCCGGCGAACTGAACCACCTGACACACCATCCAAACGAAGCCGGCTACCGATACAAGCGCTGGCAACTCACGCGCGAAACGAAACATGGGGACACCCCGTAGCGTTGCTGTTTTGTTCTTTTCGCATATTCCTGTTTTGTTCTGGCATGTCAAGGGCCACCTTGGGGGCGCCACGGTCATCAAACCTTGTCGCAAGGCGCCTAGAGAGGCATCCCATCAAAGCGCGTGCAGATGGGGAGCCACGTCATGAGCGCTACCGACCGCCGAAGCTTCATTCAAGGTGCGGGAGCTGTCACGGCTCTGGCCGCCGCGCCGGGGGTGATGGCGAAGGCGGCGCCAGGAGCTAAGCTCTCGGACATCGATCAGTTCATCATCCTGATGAAGGAAAACCGTTCGTTCGATCACTACTTCGGCTCGCTCTCGGGCGTGCGCGGGTTTGGCGATCCGACGGCGAAACGCCCGGATGGTTCCTCGGTCTTCCGGCAGGCTGACCCCATCAACCCCGACGGCCACGTCCTGCCCTTCCACATGGACACCCGCGCCACAAGTGCGGAGCGTGTCCACGACCTTAGCCACTCCTGGGGGCCCCAGCACGCCTCTTGGAATGGCGGCGCGATGGATCAATGGATTCCCGCCCACCGCGCGTCCGATGGGGCGCGCGGCCCCCTGACCATGGGCTATTTCACCCGCCAAGATATCCCGTTCTACTATGCGCTCGCCGACGCCTTCACCCTGTGCGACGGCTATCACTGCTCCGTCTTCGGCCCCACCCACCCCAACCGTTATTTCCTGATGACGGCCCAGATCGACAGTGAGGGCGCGCATGGCGGACCGGCAATCAATAATCAGAGCCGCGTCTGTTCGTGGGAGACCTACCCAGAGCGCCTGGAACGCGCCGGAATCACCTGGCGTGTCTATCACGACCTCGATGACTATGGGTGCAACGTCCTGAGGTATTTCGCCCAGTACCAACAGGCACCGGAGAATTCGGCCCTCCATCACAACGCCCTTCTCGACCGACCCTTCTACGAGCTTCTGTGGGACATCCGCTCCGGCAATCTCCCTCAGGTGAGTTGGATCGTCCCCCCCTCAAACGTCACCGAACATCCGGACTATTTGCCCGCGGCCGGCGAAGACCACACCGCCCAGGTGCTGGCCGCCCTGTGGTCCAACCCCGGACTTTGGGCGCGTACGGCTCTCATCCTCAACTACGACGAAAATGATGGCCTCTTCGATCATGTGGCGCCGCCGACACCGCCCCCCGGGACGGCAGGCGAATATGTGCACGGCCTTCCCATTGGCCTAGGCTATCGCGTGCCGTGCCTCATCGTCTCGCCGTTCAGCCGGGGCGGCTATGTGTGCGGCCACACCTTCGACCACACCTCGACACTGCGGCTTCTGGAAAGCCGCTTCGGTGTCGAGGTGGCGGGCCTGTCAGCCTGGCGGCGCCAGACCACAGGAGATCTCACAGCCGCCTTCGGCTTCGGAGAGCCCGCGAGATACGACATCCCCCTCATGCCGGAGACGGCCCAGGCGCTCGTCGAGGCCGAGAACCGGGTGATGAGCCTGCCTCAACCCGCCGTGCCCGCCGCCCAGTCCATGCCGCGCCAGGAGCATGGGACCCGGCCACGCAGGGCGTGAGGGAGGCGCTACGGGCGGAAGCGTCGGCTGGCGGGAAAGCCTTTGGGCGCAAGCCGTCCTGCGCTGGAGCGCCTGCGTTGCCAGGTCCGCCACTCGGGCCACGCGCGCGTGCGCCCGGCGGCGTCGATCCAGGTGAGGCCTTCAGTGGCGGAGAAGACTTGGGCGTCGCGCAACCCTCCTTCGCGATAGCTCTGAAGTTTTACGCCTTTACCTTTTGACATTTCGGGTAGTTCCGAGAGCATGAAGATGAGCGCCTTGCCGTTGTCGCCGATGACCGCCAGCGCATCGCCCTCAAGCGCCAGACAAGCCGCCGCGCCCTTCTTGTCCACCGTCAACACTTGCTTGCCGGCTTTGCGGAAGGCGATCGCCTCGTCTTCCGGCAGAATGAAGCCATAGCCGGCCTTTGAGACGAGCACCCGTTTGCGCCCGGGTTTGTGGGCGAACACCGCCAGGATGCCCACATTGTCTTCCAGGTCGACCATCAGGCGCAGAGGCTCTCCATGGCCACGCGCCGACGGCAGCTTGTCGCACGCCAGGGTGAAGAACCGACCGTCAGAGGCGAAGATCAGAAGCTTGTCCGTGGTCTCCGCCGCCACCGAGAAGGCCAGCTTATCGCCCTCTTTGAAAGTCAGGGTCGACGGATCCTCGACGCGCCCCCGCGCCGCGCGAATCCAGCCGCGCTCCGAGAGAATGACGGTGATCGGCTCTCTCGCCACCAGACTCTCAAGGGCGCTTGTGGGATCGATGGTCGGCGCCTCTTCGAAGGTTGACCGGCGTGCGCCCACGGCGGTTTGGGGCCCGAGAATCTTACGCACACCTCGCAAGCCTACGGCCACCAGCCGCCACTGTTCTTTCTCCGAGGCGAGCAGCGAGACGATGCCATCTCGCTCGTCGGAAAGTTCAGAATGTTCGCGCTTTAGCTCCATTTCCTCAAGTCTCGCCAACTGACGTAGGCGAGTGTTGAGGATGGCTTCGGCCTGGATGTCAGAAATCTCGAAGCGCTCGATCAGCCGCGCCTTGGGTTCGTCCTCAAAGCGTACGATGCGGATCACTTCGTCCAGGTCGAGGAAGACAATCAACAGGCCTTCCAGGATGTGCAGGCGCTGCTCGATCTTGGTGAGCCGGAATTGGGCGCGCCGGGCCAACACGATGCGGCGATGCGCAAGGAAGGCGGTGAGCAGCGCCTTCAGCCCCATCACTTGCGGCGCCCCGCGCGCGTCCAGCACATTCAAGTTGACCGGGAAGCGCGTCTCGAGGTCGGAGAGCTTGAACAGACTCTCCATCAGCACCTCCGGTTCGACCGTGCGCGCGCGCGGCTCCAGCACCAGCCGCACGTCCTGCGCCGACTCGTCACGCACGTCGGCCAAGAGTGGCGCCTTTTTGGTCTCGATGAGGGCCGCTAGTTGCTCGACCAGATCGGCTTTTTTCACCTGATACGGAATTTCAGTGACGACCACGCGCCAGAGCCCCCGCCCCGCGTCCTCGCGCGTCCACCGGGCGCGCACGCGCACTCCGCCGCGGCCGGTCTCATAGGCTTCCTTGAGCGATGGGGCCGCCTCGACAATCACCCCGCCAGTCGGAAAATCTGGTCCCGGCACGCGGGCCATGAGGTCGGTCAGGGTAGCGTCCGGCCGCTCCAGCAGCAGCAAGCAGGCGTCGATCAGCTCGGCGGCGTTGTGCGGCGGGATGGAGGTCGCCATCCCCACCGCGATGCCAGACGAGCCATTGGCCAGCAGGTTGGGGAATCCGGCGGGGAGAACCACCGGTTCCTCGTCCTCGCCATCGTAGGTGGGGCGGAAATCGACCGCGTCCTCGTCGATGCCGTCGAGAAGGAGTTGGGCCGCGTCGGTGAGCTTGCACTCGGTGTAACGCATGGCGGCGGCGTTATCGCCGTCGATGTTGCCGAAGTTGCCCTGGCCGTCGATCAGCGGATATCGCTGGGCGAAATCCTGCGCCAAACGCACGAGCGCGTCATAGACGGCCACATCCCCATGCGGATGGTACTTGCCGATGACGTCACCGACCACCCGGGCGGACTTCTTGGCTGATGTCTCCGGATCCAGGCGCAAGAGGCGCATGGCGTAGAGCAGGCGCCTGTGAACCGGCTTCAGCCCGTCGCGGACGTCCGGCAGCGCGCGCTGAGTGATTGTCGACAAGGCATAGGCCAGATAGCGCCGCGACAGCGCCTCGGTGAGTGGCTCATCAATGATATGGCCGCCGTCATCCGACGGCGGGACTGGCGTGTCCATGAAGCCGTTTGGGCCGAGTCAGGGCGAGCGTTCAAGCCCCCTGCCCTGACCTGGGCGAAGAAGCGGCGTAGGCACGCGACCTATCCCTTCAAGAATCCCCGCGCGGCCTCCAAGAATCCGTCTGGCGCGTCGAGCGGGACGCTGTGCCCTGAGTTTTCCACCGTCACCAGCCGCGCGTCGGGAATGGTTTCGATCATACGCTGGGCGACGTCGACGCTAAGGACATCGGACAGCGCTCCGCGGATAAGCAAAGTCGGGACCGCGATGGTCGCGCACGAGCGCCAGCCGTCAGCTGCCTCCCGCACCTTCAGTTCGCGAATAGAGCGCAGGGCGCGGTCGTAGCGATACGTGAAGCGTCCGTCCTCGATCATCATCAGGCTGTGGTCTGAGCGATGGCGGTGGTGCGCTTCCGGCGGCAGGGGATTAGTCGCATGGGCCGCGGCAAAGGCGGCCTCCCTGTTGGCGAAGACGTCGTTCTCGGTCTCCTGGCGCTCGCGGATGCGACCCGCTCCGACGGAGGCGAGTTCCGGCCCGATGTCGACGATCACTAGGCTCGCCAACGCCTCAGGTCGTCTCCCCGCGTAATCGATGGCCACCATGCCGCCCATGGAGAGGCCCAACAGCGTGAAGCCACTGAGCCTTTGGGCCGCCGCGAAGGCGACTAAGTCCTCGGTCATCTCGACGACGGCGTAGTTCCCGGCCCCGGCCCAGGCGCTCTCACCGTGACCCCGCTGGTCAAGCGCCAGCACGCGGTAGCGGTCGGTCATCCCCTCCGCGAACGCATCCCACGAGCGGGCGTGCCCGGTGTAGCCGTGCAACAGAACCAGCGTGGGCGCGCCCGCTCGTTTTGACGGCCAGTCGCGGTAGTGAAGGCGCAGGCCTCGCAGCTCGATCAGCTCGTCGGTCACCAGCGGCATAGTGATCAGTCTCCTCACGTGGATTGGTGGGGCGAGAGTAGCGCGTGGTGGAAGCGGAATTACATCCGCCCCCGCTCGCTCAGGCGGTCGAGCATGCGTTCGCGCGCCAGCGGCAGTGGCCGGTTCAGTGGATTGAACACGCAACTCTGGAGAAAGTGGCCGGTGAGCGCCAAGCCGGCAGCGATGTCGCCCGGCTGCAGGCGCACCTGGGCGGACAGCAAGAACAGCGGCAGCGCGAGCAACCGGTCGCGGTAGGCTTCCCCCGCAGCGGCGCTGACCGCCCGACCAGTGCGCGGGCTCACGAACACGAGATCATCGGTCGTCCCGGTGACGGTACAGGAGGTGAGATCCAAGCCGAATCCCAGGTCGGCGAGGAGACCTGCTTCGAAACGCACCATTACCGCCGGCCAGATCGATTCGTTGGCCAGCGCCGCGGTGAGAGCTGCAAAGGCAAGAAAGACGCCCGGATGAGGCTCGCGTTCCGGCAGTGCGGCGGCGACCACTGCGGCGGCGGACGCGAGGCCGGCGAGCGCGTCGCCATCATCGAAGAGGGCGGCCGGCCCTTCGCCCAAGGGCTCGATGCGCGCCGCCCCCAACTGATCGGCCACGCGGGCCCGATAGGCGAAGGTGACACGCGCGCCGGCCTGCAGGAATGGCTTCATGCGCCGCGAAGCGCCGCCGGCCACATGGGCCGCCCACTTGCCGCTCTGAGCGGTGAGCGCCTCCACGATGGCCCCGGCTTCACCGTGCGGCCGGGCGGAAAGAATGAACGCCTGATCTTCAAATTCCATGGCGCGAGTCTGGCAAACTTCAGACGTCGAAGTCGAGGCCCACGTCGCCGTAGTGTGTGCGATCTTCAGCCCAGCCGGATTTCACCTTCACGTGCAGGAACAGGTGAACCGGCCGGTCAAGCAGAACACACAACTCCTCGCGCGCGGCCTGGCCAATCCACTTGAGCGTCGTCCCACCTTTGCCGAGCAGAATACCGCGCTGGCCATCGCGTTCGACATAGATGGTCTGTTCGATGCGCGCCGAGCCATCCGCGCGCTCCTCAAAGGCCGTAGTCTCCACGGCCGCGCTGTAGGGCAGTTCCTCGTGCACGCGCAGATAGACCTTCTCGCGTGTGATCTCAGCCGCCAGCAGGCGCACGGGAATATCAGCGCTCTGGTCCTCGGGATAGAGCCACGGGCCTTCCGGCATCAGCCCGGCCAAGGTCCGCTTGAGGTCGGCGACGCCCGCCCCGCCACCGGCGGAAATCATGAACACCTGGCTGTATGCCTCGGGGTCGAACAGGGCTTCGGCAAGGCCCAGAAGGCGCTCCTTTGGCACGAGGTCGATCTTGTTGAGGGCCAGGATAACGCTACGCGACGCAGCCCGCAGTCCTTCGACGATGGTCCGCGCGTCCTGCACCGCCAGGCGGTCCGAGCCGCGGCCGCCGCCATCGGCCACATGGACCTGCGCCTCCGCGTCGACCAAGTGAACGACCGCGTCCGCGTCCTCCGCCCCGCCCCAGGCGGCGCGGACCATGGCCCGATCGAGCCGCCGGCGCGGCGTGAAGATGCCGGGCGTATCCACCAGCACCATCTGCGTCTCGGCCTCGATGGCCACGCCCCGGACCGGGAAGCGGGTGGTCTGGACCTTGCGCGTGACGATGGAAACCTTGGTCCCAACCAGGCGGTTGACCAGGGTAGACTTGCCCGCATTGGGCGCACCGATGATGGCGACGAAACCTGAGCGAGTCATGCGGAGCCCTTCAGGCGGCGCAAAAGCGCGAATGCGGCGGCCTTCTCAGCTATGCGCACCGCGCCCGCGCTTGCCGATTCCGGAGCTTCCCCTTCGATGGATACCTCGAGCGTAAAATGGGGCGCGTGCGCCGGCCCGGTCCGCTCGACGATGCGGTAGGCCGGGGCGCTCCTGCGGTTCGCGGCCGCCCACTCCTGGAGCACGGTCTTGGGGTCAACCACCTCGGCGTCGTGCGGCTCGGCCAGCAGGGGCGCCCACTGACGCAGCACAATCTTCGTGGTCTCGTCCAAGCCCAATTCCAGATAGAGCGCGGCGATCAGCGCCTCGCAGGCGTCACCCAGCACAGTGTCCAAGCCGCGCGCGCCGCGCTTTGTCTCGCCCGCCGGCAGCCTGAGAGCTTCGCCCAGGCCCAAATCGTGAGCCACCCGGGCGCACGCCTTACCGTTGGTCAAGCCATGCAGGCGCTTGGTGAGCTCGCCGACGCTGGCTTCACCGTCGGCCACCAACAAGGCCTCCGCCATCGCGAGGCCCAGGACGCGGTCGCCGAGGAACTCCAGACGCTCGTTATCCTCGCGCTGAGGACCACGCGCGCTGGCGTGAGTTAAGGATCGCTCCAAAAGCTCACGGTCCTTGAATACATGGCCGAGCCGACCCTCAAGCGCGGCGATCGCTTCTGTCCGCCGGTTCATCGGCGTCGCCGCCTCAATGGATCCAACGCAGGAAGCGATTCCACCGTAGATCCAGCCAGGTCCAGGGCTTGAAGATCGAAGCGCCTTCGTTCCACGACAGCATGACGATCCGCGCCCTGCCCACGAGATTGTCTTCCGGGACAAAGCCGACGCCGGATTCATCGCCGATCTGGGCGTCCGTCTGGCTGTCCCAGCCACATCCGCCGAGAAGCGGATCTTCCGGCGAAATCCCAGGATCGAAACGGCTGTCGGCGGAGTTCTCCCGGTTGTCACCCATCATGAAGTAGCAATGGGGAGGCACGTGATACACTGCCGTGCTGTCGGCGAGTTCTCCCCCGCCATGTGACTGGATAATGTAGGAGCGCCCCTCGGGATTGGTTTCGCGCATCAGGGTCGCATGCTCCGGCTGACCACGATCAGTCGTCTGGATGGTCTTCATAGGCGTCTGAGGCAGGGCGTTGCCGTTGATGTAGAGGATGCCGTGGCGCACCTGGACGCTGTCGCCGGGAAGCCCCACCAGGCGCTTGATGTAGTCCGTGTGGCCATCTCTCGGCAGCTTGAACACGATCACGTCGCCGCGCTTCGGCGGCGTGAATAGGATGCGGCCCTTGAACAGCGGCGGGCTGAACAAGATTGAATGCCGGCTGTAGCCGTAGGACCATTTTGAGACGACGATGTAGTCGCCTTGATAGAGGTTCGGCTCCTCCGACGCGGAGGGGATGGTGTAGGGCTGGAACAGCAAGGTCCTGATCACGAAGGCGATCAGAAGGGCCCAGAAGATCGTCTTGACGATCTCGCCGACTTCCTCGGTCGCCTTGGGCGCTTTGTCCTTAACCTTCGATTTGCTCATGTGACCCGTGTCTTGGATGAAGTCGTGCGCGGCGGTGCTAGACGCTGGTTAGCGCGGCGGCAAGCCAAGTGCTCGTTAAACCGCCGTCATGCGGGCCTGGCTTCGAGGACCACGAACGCCTGAGCATAGGGATGTTCGTCGGTGAGTGTCAGGTGCGCGACGCTCACGTGGCCGGGCGGGGTAAGTTCCGCCAGGCGCGCCGCCGCGCCGCCGGTGAGCGCCAGCGTGGGCTGGCCGGACCTGACGTTGACCACACCCATGTCTTTCCAAAAAACGCCTCGCCGCATGCCGGTGCCGAGCGCCTTGGCGCAGGCTTCCTTGGCCGCGAAACGCTTGGCGTAGGTTCCGACGCGATCCGCTTTGCGCTCTGCCCTCGCGCGTTCCGTCTCGGTGAAGATGCGGAGGATGAAGCGTTCGCCATAGCGCGTCAGCGTGTGTTCGATGCGCCGTATGTCGGTGAGGTCCGAGCCTATGCCAATGATCACGCGGCGAACTCTCGCGCGTTCCGCGCCTTGTCCATGAGGGCGCGCATGCGGCGGATGGCGGGGTCGAGGCCGGTGAAAATGGCCTCGCCGATGAGAAAATGACCGATGTTGAGCTCGGCGATCTCCGGAATAGCGGCGACGGCCCCCACCGTTTCGTAGTCGATGCCGTGGCCAGCATGGACTTCAAGTCCCAGACTCGCGGCCAGCCGCGCTCCTTCCTGTAGCTTGGCGAGCAAGGCGTCAGCGCGGGGCGCGCGTTCGCGCACCGCCAAGCACCAGGCGCCAGTGTGCAATTCCACAACCTGCGCGCCGACATCGGCTGCGGCTTCGATCTGACGCGGATCCGGTTCGATGAACAGTGAAACGCGGATGCCGGCGCCCTGAAGCTCAGCGACAACTGGGGCGACGCGATTGTGGGCGCCCACGACGTCGAGGCCGCCCTCCGTGGTGACCTCCTCGCGCCGCTCCGGCACCAGGCAGGCAGCGTGAGGAAGGTGGGCGAGCGCGATCGCCCGCATCTCGTCGGTCACCGCCATTTCCAGATTGAGCGGCCGACCCCTCCGGCGCGTCAGCGCAACCAAGGCGTCGATGTCCGCGTCTGAGATGTGGCGGCGATCCTCGCGCAGATGGGCAGTAATGCCGTCGGTGCCGGCCTGCATGGCCACCTCCGCCGCCCGGGCAGGATCTGGATAGGCTTCACCGCGCGCGTTACGAATGGTGGCTACGTGGTCGATGTTGACTCCGAGACGCAAGCGTTCGCTCACGCCGAGAGCCTCCGGCTGCCTGGATCCTCTGGCGGGATCGCGGCCAGTTCGGGCGGTAGGGCGTCCGCCGGCCAAGCTGGCACGTCCAGGCGCGCCAGGGCGACCATCGGCGCCCCGCTATCGGCCCTACCGCCGGAACGATCGACGATGCAGGCGGCGCACAACACATCACCGCCGGCGGCCCGGATGGCGTCGACGCACTCGCGCGACGAAAGACCAGTGGAGACGATATCCTCCACCATGACCACGCGTGCGCCAGGCGTGAGGTGAAAGCCGCGGCGGAACTTCAGCGTCCCGCCCTCTCGCTCCACATAGATAGACGGGACACCAAGCTGCCGTGCAGTCTCGTAGCCTGGGATGATCCCACCCACAGCAGGAGAGACGCATACATCGACCTTGCCGACCTTGGCGGTGATCGCGGCGGCCAGAGCCCGGCACAGCCGTTCGCTGCGGTCAGGGTGCATGAACACCAGGTTCTTCTGCAGGAAGACGCCCGAATGCAGGCCCGAGGAAAGAATGAAATGGCCCTCGCGGAGGGCCCCTGCTTGGCGAAATTCCTCAAGCACCTCATCATTGGTCATGGGGCGGTGAATAACTCAATCGGGCGGCGCGGGGAACATCGCTCAGCCTTGGGCGCGATCGACGGTCTCCACGCTAGGACAGGCGCGCAGGGCCGCGGCGATATGAGTCAGGTGGCGGGCGTCCTTCACCTCCACGTCGAAGTCTACGTCAAAGAAGTTCGAATGGCGGTGGCGCAGGTTGACGCCGATGATGTTGCCGCCAGCTTCACCGATGATGGTGCAGATGAGGCCCATAACGCCCGGCGCGTCGCGCACGGTGGCTCTCAATCGCGCGTCCGAAAGCGTGTTTCGTTCCGCCTCCGGCGTCCATTGCAAGTCGCGCCAAAGCTCTTCTCGATCCTCGAAGGTGGCGAGGACCGGGCAGTCGATGGTGTGCACCGCAAGTCCGTCGTCTTTCTCCACGATGCCTACGATGCGGTCGCCCGGCATCGGATCGCAGCACGGCGAGAAATGTAGGACCACGTCTGGCGAAAGGCCCGCGCCCTGGACATAGAAGTGGGCGTCCCGACCATCCTCGATCCGGCGGCGCGCGGAGGCCGCCGCGCGCTCGGCGTCCTTGAGGCCGGGGAACACCGCCTCGAGCACCTGTGTGGGCGTAATCCGGCCGCGCCCCACCGCGTCCGTCAGTTCTGCCTCGTTGGCGGCCGCGAAGCGGTCAAGCGCCGGGCGTAACGATACGTCGGCAAGTTTCTTACCCGCCAGCGCGAAGGTCTGGTCGAGTGTTGCACGACCGAGCCGTTGGAATTCTTCCTTCTCGGTCTGGCGTATGAGCCGCCGGATGGCAGATCGCGCCCGGCCGCTGACCGTGAGTCCTCGCCAGTCAGGCGGCGGCGCCGCCTTCGGCCCGCGAATGACCTCGATCACGTCGCCGTTCTGAAGGGACGTACGCAGCGGGCGAAGCTCGCCATTGACCTTCACGCCAATGCACGTGTCGCCAACATCGCTGTGCACCGCGTACGCGAAGTCAAGCGGCATAGCGCCGGCTGGCAGGCTGATAAGCTTTCCCTTGGGCGTGAATACGAACACCTGATCGAGGAACATCTCCATCTTGGCGTGTTCGAGCAGGTCTTCGGCGTCGCCCCCCTGATCCAGAACCTGGACCAGTTGCCGCAGGTTCTCGAGCGGGTCGGCCCCACCGGCCTCGGCGGCTGCCTCCGGGTCAAAGCCATAGGTTTCATTCTTGTAGCGCCAATGGGCCGCGACGCCCTGCTCAGCCACGAGATCCATGATCTCGGTGCGGATCTGCATCTCGATGCGCGCCGCGCGTGGGCCGACCACGGTGGTGTGGATTGAGCGGTAATTGTTACGTTTGGGCGTGGAGATGAAGTCCTTGAACCGGTCCGGCACCACCGACCAAGCCCGGTGGATGACGCCCAGCGCTCGATAGCAGTCGTCCTCGCTGTCGACGATCACCCGGAATGCGTAGATGTCGGACAGCTGGGCGAAACCAAGAGATTTTCGCTGCAGTTTGCGCCAGATCGAGAAAGGATTCTTTTCCCGACCAATCACGCGCGCGGGAATTCCCGCGTCGTTCAGCTTGTTGACGATCTCCTCGCTGACCAGCGCCACCGACTTGCCCTGACGGGCGCGCAGCGCATCCAGGCGGCGGATAATGGCGTCGCGGGCCACGGGATTGAGGTGGCTGAACGCAAGCTCCTCCAACTCCGAGCAGATACGGTGGCAACCGATGGAGCGGGCGAGCGGCGCATAGATGTCCAGAGTTTCGCGGGCGATACGCTCGCGCTTGGCCGCGCTTGTGATGAAATGGAGCGTCCGCATGTTGTGTAACCGGTCGGCGAGCTTGACCAGCAAAACCCGCACGTCCTTGGAGACGGCCAGAATGAATTTGCGCAGGTTTTCAGCCTGACGCTTGTGATCCGCTGTCGCTTCTAGCCGAGAGAGCTTGGTGACCCCCTCCACCAGTTCGCCGATCTCGGGACCGAATAGCCGGTCAATGTCGGATTTCTGGGCTTCAGTATCCTCGATGACATCGTGGAGCAGGGCGGTGACGATGGTCGCCGTATCCAGCTTGTAGTCGGTGAGGATGCCTGCGACCTCGATTGGATGGGCGAAATACGGGTCGCCCGACGCCCGGGTCTGCGAGCCGTGCATGCGCATCGCGTACACATAGGCGCGGTTGAGCAGGGCTTCGTCGGCGCTCGGGTCATAGGCGCGGACACGCTCAATGAGCTCGTATTGGCGCAGGAATTTGCGCGGCTCGCCCTTGGCTGGGCGAGGTGAAGACGAAGAGGAAGGGACGGCGGGGGGCGGCGCCGCCTGGGGAATCAGAGTCTCTGCATGGTCGAGACTCAGTAGCGTTCCTCCTGGCCGCCATCGCGGTCGCTCTGGAGCGCACGGACCAGGTCCTGCTCACTCATGCGCGAGTGAGTCTGATCGGCCAGCAGGGCCAGGGTCTCGGCCTCTTCTTCGGCTTCGGAATGCTCATCCACCCGCTGCAGGCTGGTGATGACCGTCTCGCGGAGCTCCGCGGGATTGACCATGTCGTCGGCGATCTCGCGCAGCGCGACGACTGG
>Ga0302314_10011246_pt1 | contig 15626 bp, 9 predicted proteins | sample III_Palsa_N2_3_FD_200533 | JGI IMG/M metagenome (GOLD analysis project Ga0302314, IMG submission 200533) | Peat permafrost microbial communities from Stordalen Mire near Abisko, Sweden - III_Palsa_N2_3 | ecosystem: Environmental > Terrestrial > Soil > Palsa > Peat permafrost | place: Sweden...
CCCGGCGGGCCGCGATCGGCGTGGCGGTCACGGCCGGCTCGGCGCTGCTGTTCCTCGGCTACCTGCGGGTGTCCTGGACGGTCGCCGCCACCGCGGACGGCGCGGCCCAGGCCCTGCAGGCGCGGGACATGCTCGCCGGGAACTGGCTGCTGCACGGCTGGACGCTGAGCGACGTGTCGTTCTACACCACCGAACTGCCCGAGTACGTGCTCGTGGAGCTGATCCGCCCGTTCGGAACCGGCGTGATCCACGTCGCCGCGGCGGCGACCTACACGCTGCTCGTGCTGGCCGCCCTGCTGCTCGCCCGCGGGCGAGCGCGGGCGGGCGCGGGCCTGGTCGCGGGCGTGATCGCCGCCGGGATCATGCTCGCCCCGCAGCTCGGTTACGGGGCGTTCGTCCTCCTGCTGTCGCCGGACCACGTCGGGACTCAGGTGCCGCTGCTGCTCGGCTGGCTGCTGCTCGACCGGGCACCGCGCCGCTGGTGGGTTCCCGCCGTCTTGTGCGGGCTGCTCGCCGTCGTCCAGGTCGCCGACCGGGTCACGCTGCTCACGGCGGTGCTGCCGCTGGTCGTGGTGTGCGTGGTGAGCGTGGTGAGCACGGCCCGCTCCGCCCGGGGCCGCTCCGCCCGGGGCCGCTCCGCCCTGAGCCGCTCCGCCCTGAGCCGCCGGACGGCACCGGACCGGGCCTGGCGGTACGAGCTGGCGCTGGCCAGCGCCGCGGTCGCGTCGGCCGGGCTGGCGTGGGCGGCGGCCCGGGCACTGGCCGCGGCGGGCGGGTTCGCGGCCCACCCGTTCCCGCTGACGCTCGCGCCACTATCGCTGCTGTGGACCCATACGTGGCTGACCGGGTGGGGCATCCTCGAGCTGTTCGGCGCGAACTTCCTCGGCGTCACCGGCTGGGCCGGGCGCGCGTTCGCCGCGGCCCACCTGATCGGGCTGGCGCTCGCGATCGCGGCGCTGGCGAGCGCCCTCGCCGGTCTCCTTCGCGGGCGGCCGGCATCTTTGTACCTATGCCGTACCCCCAAAAGGGATATTTCCGACACGAAAGTGGTCATCTCAGGTACAGAGATGGGGGAGGCGGTCATCTCCGGTACAAAGATGCCCGCTTCCTTCGTCGACTCGGTGCTCGCCGTCGCGATCGTCGCCAACCTGCTCAGCTACCTGCTGTCGATCGAGCCGGGGACCGTGCTCGGCACCGGCTACGACGCGCGGGAGATCGCCGCCGTGCTCCCGTACGGCGCGGTCCTGGCCGGCCGGGTCCTCGGCCCCAGGATCAGCGCCGACCTTCTGGCCGGCAGACGGGGGCCGGAGCGGAGGCGGGGGCTGGGGAGGGGGCGGGGGCTGGGGAGGGGGCGGGGGCTGGTTCTTGGCTTGTCGCTGGTGCTCGCGGTGTACGGGGTCGGGTTCGGGTACTCGGCGGCGCGGCCGGCGGTGGCGGGGCGGGACTCGGTGCTCGCCGGGTGGCTGGTCGCGCACGGGCTGCGGTACGGACTGGGCGGTGCCTCGGCCAACGTGGCCACGGTCGACAGCGGGGGGCGGGTGGTACTGGCGGCGACCACGGTGCGCGGGGGCCGGGTGCGGGCGCTGCTCTACCAGTCACGAACCGGTGCCTACGACCCCCGGCGGCATGACGCGAATTTCCTGGTCGCGGGCGCGCCGGCCGGCGGCGCGGGGTACTCGGGCCAGGTCGTGCCGGCCGCGGCGGTGCGGGCGACCTTCGGCCGGCCGGCCCGCATCTACCGGCTTGCCGGGTACACGGTTCTTGTCTGGGATGTGAACCTGCTCACCCAACTGCGCAAATAGGCAGGTGGGAACGGGGAGTGTAGCCAGGCTCACATGCTGGAACCGGTCCCTGATGCGGCATCCTGAGACTAACTGGAATAAGTTCATGGACATCGCATGCGCGCCCGCTCCCGCTCCTCCCCGCGGCTGCCCGGCTGCGCGTCGCGGTCACGATCACGACGAGGCAGCGAGGACGCTGGATGACACAAGTTTCGGACACGCCGGCCAGAACGCGGGCGCAGATCACCGAGAAGACCTTCCGCACGGACCCCTGGTATAACCGCGGGCGCGTTGTCGCGACGCTGCTGACCGTCTGGGTGGCTTACGCGACCGTTCGGGTCTTCATGGGGCACGACTATTTCGTGGCCGCCGACCACTACCTGACGCCGTTCTACTCGCCCTGCGTCAGCGGCGAGTGCGTACCGGGGTCTTCTACCCTCGGCCAGTGGATCCCGGCCATCCCGCCGATCATCCCCTACGCGTTCGTCTCGCTGCCGTTCGTGCTCGGATTCCGGCTTACCTGCTACTACTACCGGGGCGCCTACTACCGGGCGTTCTGGCGTTCGCCGTCGGCCTGCGCGGTGCGCGAGCCGCACGCGAAGTACTCGGGCGAGACGAAGCTGCCGCTGATCGCGTTCAACCTGCACCGCTTCTTCTTCTACATGGCGATCCTGATCTCGATCCTGAACACCTACGACATGGTGCAGGCGTTCCGCGGGCCGAACGGGTCGTTCGGCCTCGGGCTCGGGACGATCATCATCACGATCAACGTGGTCCTGCTCTGGGCGTACACGCTGTCTTGCCACACCTGCCGGCACATCACCGGCGGCCGGCTGAAGAACTTCTCCAAGCACCCGGTCAGGTACTGGTTCTGGATGCAGGTCTCCAAGCTGAACTCCCGGCACATGCAGCTCGCGTGGACGACGCTGACCACACTGCTGCTCACCGACCTCTACATCATGCTGGTCGCGGCAAACGTGTTCGCCGACCCGCGCATCTTCAACTGAACCCGGACGGGCGAGAAGGCTTATGTCTACCTCCGACGAATCAACCGAGATCGAGCGTTACTCCTACGACGTCGTAGTGATCGGCGCGGGCGGTTCTGGGCTGCGTGCGGCCATCGAGGCTCGCGCCCGCGGCCTGAAGACCGCGATCATCTCCAAGTCGCTGTTCGGCAAGGCGCACACGGTCATGGCCGAGGGCGGCGCGGCCGCGGCCATGGGCAACGTCAACCCGAACGACAACTGGATGGTGCACTTCCGTGACACCATGCGCGGCGGGAAGTTCCTGAACAACCCGCGAATGGCCGAGCTACACGCCAAGGAGGCACCCGACCGGGTCTGGGAACTCGAGGCCTACGGCGCGATCTTCGACCGGACTCCCGAGGGCAAGATCAGCCAGCGGAACTTCGGCGGGCACGAGTACCCGCGCCTCGCGCACGTCGGCGACCGCACCGGCCTGGAGATGATCCGGACCCTGCAGCAGCGGATCGTGGCCCTCCAGCAAGCCGACTCCTATGAGTTCAACGACCCCGAAGCCATGATCAAGGTGTTCGCCGAGACGACGATCACCCGGCTGATCAAGGACGGCGACAAGATCGCCGGCGCCTTCGGCTACGTCCGTGACACCGGCAAGTTCGTCCTGTTCGAGGCGCCGGCGGTGGTGCTCGCGACCGGCGGCATCGGCCGGACCTTCAAGGTCACCTCCAATTCCTGGGAGTACAGCGGCGACGGCCACGCGCTGGCGCTGCTGGCGGGCGCGTCGCTGATGAACATGGAGTTCGTCCAGTTCCACCCGACCGGGATGGTCTGGCCGCCGTCGGTGCGCGGGCTGCTCGTCACCGAGTCCGTCCGGGGCGACGGCGGGGTGCTGCGCAACTCCGAGGGCAAGCGGTTCATGTTCAACTACGTGCCCGACGTGTTCCGCGCGCAGTACGCGGAGACCGAGGAAGAGGGCGACCGCTGGTACACCGACCCGGACCACAACCGGCGTCCCCCGGAGCTGCTCCCTCGGGACGAGGTCGCGCGGTCGATCAACTCCGAGGTCAAGGCCGGGCGCGGGTCACCGCACGGCGGCGTGTTCCTGGACATCGCCTCGCGGCGGTCGGCCGACTACATCCTCAAGCGGCTGCCGTCCATGCACCACCAGTTCAAGGAGCTGGCGGACGTGGACATCACCAAGGAGCCGATGGAGATCGGCCCGACCTGTCACTACGTGATGGGCGGAGTCGAGGTCGACCCGGACACGGCGGCGTCCTCAGTGCCCGGCCTGTTCGCGGCGGGCGAGGTCTCCGGCGGCATGCACGGATCCAACCGGCTCGGCGGCAACTCGCTGTCGGACCTGCTGGTGTTCGGCAAGCGGGCCGGCGACGGCGCGGCCGACTACATCGAGTCGCTCGGCGGGGTCAAGCCGGCGGTGGCTCAGTCGGATCTGAACTTCGCGGTCGCCGAGGCGCTCGAGCCGCTCTCGCGGACCGAAGGCGAGAACGCCTACACCGTCCATTCCGAGCTTCAGCAGACGATGAACGACCTGGTCGGCATCATCCGCCGCGAGCAGGAGATCAAGGACGCCCTGGCCGCGCTCGAGAAGTTCAAGGAGCGGACCGCGGTGGTGGCGGTGCCGGGCGAGCGGGCCTACAACCCCGGCTGGCACTACGCCCTCGACCTGCGCAACATGCTGCTGGTGGCCGAGTGCGTGGCGATGGCCGCACTGGAGCGCGAGGAGTCGCGCGGCGGTCACACCCGCGAGGATCACCCGGGGATGTCACCCGAGTGGCGCAAGGTCAACCTGATCCTGACGCTCGACGGTGACAAGGTGGACATGGTCCACCAGCCGCTGCCGGTGATGCGGCCGGACCTGCTCGAGCTGTTCGACAAGAGCGAGCTCAAGAAGTACATGACTGAGGAAGAACTGGCCGGGCTGCCCGCCTCGGCTTCGGAGGAGGGGCACTGATGGGGTACGACGCATCGCTCCGCGTGTGGCGCGGGGATGCCGGGTCCGGCTCGCTCGTCGACTACAAGGTCGAGGTCAACGAGGGCGAGGTCGTCCTTGACGTGCTGCACCGCCTGCAGGCCACCCAGGCGGGCGACCTGGCCGTCCGGTGGAACTGCAAGGCCGGCAAGTGCGGCTCCTGCTCGATGGAGATCAACGGCATGCCGCGGCTCGGCTGCATGACCCGGATGTCGACGTTCTCCCCCGAGGAGACGCTGACGATCACGCCGATGCGGACCTTCCCGGTCATCCGCGACCTGGTCACCGACGTGTCGTTCAACTACGCGAAGGCCCGGGAGATCCCGGCCTTCACGCCGGACCCGTCGATCAAGCCGGGCGAGTTCCGGATGATGCAGGAGGACGTGGACCGGTCGCAGGAGTTCCGCAAGTGCATTGAGTGCTACCTGTGCCAGAACACCTGTCACGTGATCCGGGACCACACGGAGAACGAGGCCGCGTTCTCCGGACCCCGGTTCCTGATGCGCATCGCGGAGCTCGAGATGCACCCGGCCGACGAGGCCGACCGCCGGAACATCGCTCAGGACGACTTCGGCCTCGGGTATTGCAACATCACCAAGTGCTGCACCGAGGTCTGCCCCGAGCACATCAAGATCACCGACAACGCGATCATCCCGATGAAGGAGCGCATCGCGGGCCGCAAGTACGACCCGCTCGTCTGGCTCGGCTCGAAGATCTCCCGGCGGTCGCCCGGTCCCGGCACCCCGGCGGTACCCGGCAAGCGGTAGCCGCAGTCACCACCGTAGTAAAGCGCCCGTGACCGGGGATCCCGGTCACGGGCGCTTTCTTGTCCCGTGGCCTGGTCGCGCTGACGGTCCGGCGACATTTAAGTTTTCGCGAGGTTGCTACCGGTGGTAGCATCAGATTATGAGCGAGATACCGCTGGAGGGGCCGGAGGTTCCCCTTGATCAAGTCGAGGCGCTGAGCGCGCTGGAGAAGGCGTTCACGGAAGCCCTCTCCCAGGTTCCGCGCGAGCAGCTGATCCCCCGGGTGATCGCCATGTTCCCGACGGGCACGGTCGAGATCGACAGCGACCAGCTCCCCCGGTTTCACGGCCGCGTGCAGAAGGTGAGCGTCTCCATGCCAGAAGATCTAGCGACGGCCATCCGCGAGCACACCGGGCCCGGCGGCTTCAGCCGGTTCGTCGCCGAAGCGGCCGAGAAGCGGCTGAAGAACGAGCAGCTCATCGAGCTGCTCGACGAGCTCGAGGCCGAGAGCGGGCCGATTCCCGACGAGATACGAGAGCAGGCGAGGCGGGAATGGCAGTCGCTTTTCGAGGACGAGTGACGGGCACGCTCGTCCTCGACGCCCAGGGCCTCGTCCGGCTCGCGGAGGCCGACCAGCTCATGCTCAGGCGGGCTCACGAGGCGGCCGCGGCGGGCGGCGAGCTCGTCACGGCGGCCTCCACCCTCACCGAGGTCCTCCGCGGCGACCCCCGGGACGCGCGCATCCACCGCGTGCTCCGTCGCGTCACCGTCGCCGACATCGACAAGAGCGTGGGGCGCAAGGCGGGCGAGCTGCTGGGCGCGACCGGGCTGTCCGGTCATCGCTGCGCGGTCGACGCGCTGCTCGCGGCGGTCGCGCTCGCGCAGCGACGACCGGTTCTCCTGCTCACCAGCGACCCGGACGACCTGGCCAGGCTCACCCGGGAGCCGGGCCGCGGAAAGGCCGAGCGGGTCACGGTCATCAAGGTCTGACGGCTAGCCGACGCGCCAGGTGGTCGCGGGGGCGATGACGCAGGCCGCGATGACCAGCGTGGTGCCGGACGCGGGGACGCTCGCGCACAGGCCGGACGCGGTGTTGACCAGTCCGGTGGCGATCGGGCCGGCGGACACGAGCTCCCACTGATCGGCCGCTCCCGAGCAAGCCCCAACCGACAAGGGTGAACGGGCCGTGGTTCCACCTTCGGCCAGGCATTGCCCGTTCACCCGGATGGTGCCGTCCGCCTGCGGCTGCCAGTGCTGGGCGGTGACGTTCGCGCAGGCCGCGACGATCACCGCGGTACCCGAGGCCGCCATGCACTTGCCGGGCTTACCAGACGTGATCGGGGCGGCCGGGCGGATCCAGTGCTCGCTGGGCGGCCCGGTCGCGTTGGCGCAGGGCTCGATCACCGGCTGGGTGCCGTTGGCCGCGCTCGCGACCGGGACGTCGAGGCACTCGCCGGACTGGGGGTTGACGAGCTCGCCGTCGGTGCCCGCGACCCAGTGCTGCGCGCCGTCGCCCGCGTTGCACGCCGTGAGCTGGAGCTTGGCCCCGCTGGCCGCGCTGTCGGCCACCGTGCCCAGGCATTTACCGCCGGTCCGCAGCGTGCCGTCCTGGACGGCGGTCCAGCGCTGGTTCGGCTTGCCGTCGCAGCCCCACAGGTTCAGGCGGGTGCCGTTGGCGGTGTTGGCCGCCGGGTCGTTCAGGCACTTGCCGGTTCCGCCGACCTGCCTGACCGGCCCGGCGGTACCGGAATCGGCCGCGGCCGAGACGGTCCAGGTGAACGACGTGAACCCGGTTCCGCCGAGGGCGTCGGTGGCGGTGACCGTGACCTTGTACGCGCCGGGCTTGGCCGCCCAGCCGGTGATCACCCCGGCCGGGGTCATCGACAGGCCCGACGGCAGCCCGGTCGCCTGCAGGGTCGCGGGCGCGCCGGCGTTCTGGTCGGGCCCGGACGCGGTCATCGTGAGCGAGATCGGGGCGCCGGCCGTGGACGAGCGGTTCGCGGTGGGCAGCGTGATCAGGCCGTGGACGATCCAGGTGAACGTCAGCGACGGCGGGACGACGCCGGCCGGCGCCGTGACGGTCACCGTGTACTGGCCGACGGCGGTCGGCTTGCCGGTGATCTGCCCGGACGAGCTCATCGATACCCCGGGCGGCCCGCCGCTCGCGCTGAAGCCGGCCGAGTTGGTCCCGGAGTTCAGCGAGGTCAGCGTCCGGACCTGCTCGGTCGGGATCGCGGTGTTGACCTGGCCGTCCTGGGTCGGGCCGAGGGAGTCGAGGTCGGCCGCCCCGCCGATCCCGCTGACCGCGCCGCTCTGCGAGTACTGCCACAGGGCCAGGCTGCTCCAGGCCGTGGGGATGGACGGGACGGTCACGCCGTAGGACGCGATCCACAGCGGGTCGGCGCTGAACGCCTGGCTGTCCCCGGTGCAGTCGTCCCACCAGCGCGTGGTGGTGTAGATGACCGGGACCTTGCCGGATTCCGTCTTCGCCTCGGCGATGAAGTCCTTGATCCAGGTGACCATGGCCGGGACGGTCAGCCCGTAGCACTGGTCGCTGTTCTTCTGGGTGGCGACGTAGGGATCGGATTCCAGGTCCACCGCCACCGGGAGCATCAGCGGGCTCGACTTGTAGGCCGGGGCGGTGACCTTGCTGATCTCCTGGTTCCAGGCGTACTGGGCCGTGGCTGTGCCCGAGCCGTCGCCGGCGTAGGGGTCGGCGAACACGTAGGGCATCACGAACAGGCCCGCGGCCACGGCCTTGGTCACGTCGGCCTGGTAGTCGGGGTCGGTGTAGTAGTTGCCCTCGGTCGCCTTGACCGCCACGAAGCGCTCGGCCCCGGCGACGCTGGCCCAGTTGATCGACGCGCTGTTCGCCGAGGACACGTCGGTGCCCTGGACCGGCGCCGTCGCCGCGAGGGCGGCCGGCGCGCTCGTCGCCGTCCGGACCGCGACCGAGGCCACCAGGCCGACGACGATGACCACGCTTGCCGCGATGCTGACGCTGCGCCTGAGCCGAATCACGCGCGGAGCCTACCAGCGGTAATGGTGCGAATACGGGGGAATCTGACGATTTGCCGAAGGTTGCCGCTTAGCCCGCTCTTTAGCCGGCCTTGGCCAGGATGGTCCAGGTGAACGAGGCGGATCCGGTTCCGCCGAGGGCGTCGGTGGCGCTGACCGTGACCTTGAACGTCCCGCGCTTGGACGGCTGGCCGCTGATCACCCCGGCCGAGGTCATCGACAGGCCCGCGGGCAGCCCGGTCGCCTTGAGCGCCGGGGCGAAGCCCGCGCGCTGGTCCGGTCCCGACGTGGCCACCTTGAGCCGGACACGATCTCCCACCCGGGAAGAACGCTTCTTGGTGACCAGGGCGATCGCGGCGTGCACCCGGATCGTGACCGACGCCACGGCGGGAACCACGGGATCGGCCGCGCTCGCCGGGGTGACGGCCGCCTGGTAGAGGCCCGCCTTGGTGGCCGTCGACCAGCTCAGCCGGCCGGCCGAGCTCAGCGCGAACCCGGCCGGGAGCGCCGCGGCCCGGGCGTAGGACACCTTCTGCCCGGCGAGCGAGTTCAGCGTCTCGATCTGGGCCGACCCGCTCGTGCCGGTCTTGGCCGTCACGGCCGGGGCGACCTGCATCTGGTCGAGGTCGGCCGGGCCGGAGATGCCGGCGACCGAGCCGCTGGCCGAACTCTGCCAGAACGTGTAACCGGTCCAGCCCGCCGGGATCGCCGGGCTCGACACGCCGAAGTCGACAACCCACAGGGGGTCGGCGCTCAAGGCCGCGGTCTTGCCCGTGCACTGGTTCCACCAGCTCTGGCTGGTGTAGATGACCGGAGCCAGGCCGGACGTGGCCTTCGCCGCGGTGACGAACGCCTTGATCCAGCTCACCATCTGCGCCGGGGTCAGCCCGTAGCAGTACTTGCTGGTCACGGACGGATCGTTCTCCATGTCCAGCGCGACCGGAAGGAACTGGCCGCCCGGTGCGTAGGGAGCGCCGGTGACCGAGTCGATCACGGACCAGGCCTTGGTGAACTGCGCGCCGCCGCCGATCTTGAGCGGATCGGCGAAGACGTACGGCATGACCGCGAGCCCGGCGCTCAGCGCGCCGATCGCCTGCGATCCGTAGCTGGCGTTGGGGACGGTCGCGCCGTTGTAGGCCTGGATGGCGACGAAGTCCGCCCCGGCGGCCTTGACGTCGGGCCAGCTGGTCACGTCGGTCAGCCCGTAGACGTCGGTGCCCGCGACCGTCGTCGTGGCCAGCGCGGCCGGCGCGCTGGCCGCCGTCCGCACCGCGACCGCGGCCAGCAGGCCGACGATGACGAACACGCTTCCCGCGATGCTGGCGCTGCGCCTGAGCCGAATCACGCGCGGAGCCTACCAGCGGTAATAGTGCGGGTACGGGGGAATCTGAGGATTTACCGAAGGGTGCGTCTCCCCCGGCGGTGCCGCTCATATGACGAACGGGCCCAGTCGGCTGGGGAGAGTCGGCCGGGTCCGTTCACCTCAAGAGGTTGACTGTGAATTTTTGGCTTGGTCAGGCCTGCTCGCCGCGGGAGACCCGGCCGCGCATGCGGCCGCGCTCCTTGCCGTCGAGGATGACCTTCCGCAGCCGGACGGCCGTCGGGGTCACCTCGACGCACTCGTCATCGGCACAGAACTCAAGCGCCTGCTCCAGGCTGAGCAGCCGCGGCGGGACCAGCCGCTCGAGCTCCTCGGCGTTGGACTGGCGGATGTTGGTGACCTTCTTCTCCTTGGTGATGTTCACGTCCATCTCGTCCATCCGCGAGTTCTCACCGATGATCATGCCCTCGTAGACCTCGGTGGTGGGCGAGAGGAACAGCGACCCGCGCTCCTGGATGTTGAACATCGCGTACGCGGCGGCGGCGCCCGCCCGGTCCGCGACCAGCGACCCGTTCTGGCGGCCGCGGATGACCCCGGCCCAGGGCTCGTAGCCCTCGAAGACGTGGTGGGCGATGCCGGTGCCCCTGGTCTCGGTGAGGAACTGGGTGCGGAAGCCGATCAGGCCGCGGGACGGGACGACGAAGGTCAGCCGTACCCAGCCGGTGCCGTGGTTGGTCATCGTCTCCATCCGGCCCCGGCGGACCGAGACCAGCTGGGTGACCGCGCCGAGGTACTCCTCGGGGACGTCGATGGACAGGCGCTCGACCGGCTCGTGCACCTTGCCGTCGATCTCCCTGGTCACCGCGGACGGGCGGCCGACGGTCAGCTCGTAGCCCTCCCGGCGCATGGTCTCCACGAGGATCGCGAGCGCCAGCTCGCCCCGGCCGCGGACCTCCCAGGCGTCCGGGCGCTCGGTCGGGATCACCTGGAGCGACACGTTGCCGACGAGCTCGCGGTCAAGCCGGTCCTTGACCAGGCGGGCGGTCACCTTGGTGCCCTTTTCCCGTCCGGCCAGCGGGGAGGTGTTGGTGCCGATCGTCATCGAGATCGCGGGCTCGTCCACCGTGATCAGCGGGAGCGGGTGCGGGTCGATCGGGTCGGCGAGGGTCTCGCCGATCATGATCTCGGCGATGCCGGCGATCGCGATGATGTCACCGGGGCCGGCGCTCTCGGCCGGGACGCGCTCGAGGGCCTCGGTACGGAGCAGCTCGGTGATCTTCACCCGGTCGATCGAGCCATCGTGCTTGCACCAGGCGACCTGCTGGCCCCGGCGGATCGTGCCGTTGTGGATCCGGCAGAGCGCGATGCGGCCCAGGTAGGCCGACGCGTCGAGGTTGGTGACGTGCGCCTGGAGGGTGGCCTGCGGGTCGTAGACCGGCGCGGGCACCGTCTGCTTAATCACGTCGAACAGCGGCTCGAGGTTCTCACTGTCCGGCAGCCCGCCGTCTTCCGGCCGGTTCAGCGAGGCCCGGCCCGCGCGCGCGGCGGCGTAGACGATCGGGAACTCGATCTGCTCCTCGCTCGCGTCGAGGTCGATGAACAGCTCGTAGCACTGGTCGATGACCTCGGCGATGCGCGAGTCCGGGCGGTCCACCTTGTTGATGACCAGGATGACCGGCAGGTTCGCCTCAAGGGTCTTGCGGAGCACGAACCTGGTCTGCGGCAGCGGCCCCTCGCTCGCGTCGACGAGCAGCACCACGCCGTCCACCATGGACAGGCCGCGCTCTACCTCGCCACCGAAGTCCGCGTGCCCGGGCGTGTCGATGATGTTGATCGTCAGGCCGCCGTGCTGGACCGCGGTGTTCTTGGCGAGGATCGTGATCCCCTTTTCCCGCTCCAGGTCGTTGGAGTCCATGACTCGCTCGTTGACGTGGGCGTGCGCGCCGAACGCGCCCGACTGCCACAGCATCGCGTCGACCAGCGTTGTCTTGCCGTGGTCGACGTGCGCGACGATGGCGACATTACGCACGTCGTCGCGGGTCGCCAGTTCGGCCGGGTTCCCATGGGTCGCATGGATGTCGGCCGTCGTGGTGGTCTGCTGCTGTGCGGGCATCGTTGAATCTCGCTTATTCGGCATCGGGAATCCGCGCCACGCGAGTGCGTGGCCGCGCCACTTAGAACAGCGGCTGCTCCCAGTCTATTGCCAGCGGCGCCCGGGGCTGGCCAGCACGCGGTTATCCAGCGGCGCGGTGCTGGTGGCGGGGCGGGCGGGCTTCGCGGGCCCTCGGCGATTCCAGGCGGTCCGAGGCGGCCCGAGCGGGTCCTAAGCGCCGGCGGCGGGCCCTAAGCCGCATGCCCCGGCGAACCTAAGGCGATCGTCCGATGCGGCGGGGAGGGCCTTAGCGCGAGGCTCAGGGTGTGGGGAAAAGGACAAGACCGTTTCCCCGGGCCGAGGAGGAAACATGCATCCGGACCTGATGCGCGAGGTGCTCAACCAGCGGGCCGCGGAGCGGCGGGAGCAGGCGAGGCAGATCAACCTCGGGCGGGCACTGCGCAAGGCGCTGCGCCAGCGCGGCCGGGCCGAGGCGCCTGACGCGCTCACCCCGCTGATCCCTGACTACGTGGACGGCACCTTCCGCCCGGCCGGGAACGAGATCCCGGCCGACCATGCGGGCACCGCCCGGTAGTGACGGCGGCGCGGCGATGGCGGGCGAGGCTGGACCGGCGGGCGGGCGAGGAGGGGCGCTCCGGAGCGAGCTGGCCGGAATGTCGGGCCCTCATGCCATGCTTAACGGTGAGATGAGCAGGCGAGGGACGAGTCCCGTGCTGGTTGGGCGGGCCGCGGAGCTGGCCGCCCTGACGACCGCGTTCGAGACGGTGCGACAGGGCGGTCCTGCCGCCGCGCTCATCGGCGGCGAGGCCGGGGTGGGCAAGACCCGGCTGATCAGCGAGTTCACCGCGACCGTCCGGAGGGTCGGCGCCCGGGTGCTGACCGGCGGGTGCCTGGAACTCGGGGCCGACGGGCTGCCCTTCGGGCCGTTCACGGCGATGCTGCGCGACCTGGCCCGGGAGATCGGCGCCGGCGACATCATCGGCATGCTGCCGGGCGGCAGCCGGGGCACACGGGAGCTGGCCCGGCTGCTGCCCGAGCTCGCGGGCGACCGGGCCGTCGATGGCGCCGGGACCGCGACGAGCGGGGCCGCGTACTCCGGCGGGGCCGGGTCCGGCGGGGCCGCTGGGTCGGAGAGCGGCGTGCTGGCCCACGGCGAGGCTCGCGCCCGGCTCTTCGAGGAGTTCCTCACCCTGCTCGAGCGGCTCGCCGAGCAGCGGCCGCTCGTCCTGGTGATGGAGGACGCGCACTGGGCCGACCGGTCAAGCCGCGACCTGATCGCCTTCCTCATCGGCTACCAGCGGGCGCTGCGCAACGTCCTGATCGTCGTGACGTTCCGCTCCGACGAACTGCACCGCACCCATCCGCTCCGGCCGCTGCTGGCCGAGCTGGCCCGGATCGACTGGGTCGAGCGGACCGAGCTGCCCCGGCTGAGCCGCGGGCAGGCGGAAGAGCTCGCGACGGCGGTGCTCGGCCACTCCCCCGACCACGCGCTCATCGATGCCCTCTACCTGCGGGCCGAGGGCAACCCGCTCTTCACCGAGGAGCTGCTCGCCTGCCCGGGCTGCCCCGATATACCGGACTCGCTCGCCGACCTGCTCCAGCAGGCGGTGCGGCGGCTGCCGGAAGACACCCAGGAAGTGCTGCGGGTCGCCAGCGCCGGGAGCGGCAGCATCAGCCACGCGCTGCTCGCCATGGTCACCAGGCGCGGCGCGGACGAGCTCATCACCGCGATCCGGCCGGCCGTCACCGCGAACGTGCTGCTGACCACGGCCGACGGGTACGCGTTCCGGCACGCGCTGATCCGTGAGGCGGTGCACGATGACCTGCTGCCCGGAGAGCACAGCCAGGTCCACACCCGGTTCGCGCTCGCGATCGGCGCCGAGCCCGCGCTGGTCTCCGACGGGCGGGCGGAGATCGAGAAGGCCCACCACTGGTACCGGGCGCACAACACGCCCGAGGCGCTGACCGGCGCGTGGCAGGCGTCGGTCCAGGCGTCCAGAACCGTGGCCCACGCCGAGCGGCTCGCCCTGCTCGCCCGCGTCCTCGATCTCTGGGACCAGGTACCCGATGCCGCCAAGCGCATCGGCGCCGACCACGTCCGGGTGCTCGAAGAGGCGGTCATGGCGGCCAGGGACGCGGGGATGGAGCAGCGCGGCCTCGCGTTCGCGGAGTCCGCGCTGGCCGAGCTTGACTCCGACGCCGCCCCCGTCCGGGTGGCAATGCTGCTTCGGCAGCGGCACATAATCCGGCGCGATCTCGGCCTTCCCGGAGGCATGGAGGACCTGGACCGGGCGCTGTGCCTGGTACCCGAGGAGGTCTCCGGGCGGGAACGGATCGAGCTGCTGCTGGTCGCCGCGGGCTGCAATGGCGACCCGCCGGGACCGCAGTACCGGGCCTGGGCGGAAGAGGCGCTGCGGCTCGCCCGGGCGGGCGGTGAGCGTGACGTGGAGGCCCAGGCGCTCATCACGCTGGCGATGATCGAAGCCGACCCGAGCGGGCTGGCGGTGACGGGCAGCGCGGCGCTCGAGCTGATCGGGCAGGCCCGGGCGCTCGCGGAACAAGCCGGCGCGTACCAGCCCATACTCAAGCAGGTGATCTCCGAGTCGCACCTGCTGTGCGGCGCGGGCGAGTACGAGCGGGCCGCCGACGTCGCCCGGGAGGGCATCGCTAACGCCGAGCGGCACGGGCTCGCCCGGACCTCGGGGTCGTTTTTGGCGATGAACCTGGCCGAGCCGCTGTTCGCCCTCGGCCGCTGGGACGAGGCCGCCGATACCGCCGAACGGGCCCTGGACCTGGCCCCGCCCCCGCTGACCCGGGTTGGCCTGCGGATCCTCTGCGGCTCGATCGCGCTCGCGCGCGGCGACGTGGCCGCCGCCGCCAGCCGGGTGGCGGCGGCCCGGACGGTGCTGGCCGGGGCCAGGTACGACGGCCAGTACCACCTGCCCCAGGCCCGGCTCGACGTCGAGGTAGCGCTGGCCGCCGACGGCCCGGCCGCCGCCGTCGCGCTCGCCACCGAGATACTCCAGCGCCATGACCTGTCCGCCGGCAGCCCGCGGTACGTCTGGCCGCTGCTGGCCGCGGCGGCGGTCGCGGCCCGCGAGGCCTCCGGTGAGGACGCCGCCGCGCTCTTCGAGCGGCTGCGGACCCGGGCGGAGAAGCTGCAGGCGTTCGGCCCGGTGCAGCGAGCCTGGCAGCTGTCGTTCGCCGCGACCTCGGCCCGGGCCGACGCTCGCGCCGACGTCGCCACCCGGCTCGCCGCGGCCGACGCCGCCGTCACGGCCTGGGAAACCGCCGGGGAGCCGTACCCGACCGCCCTCGCACTGGCGGACGCGGCCGCGGCCGCGCTGTCCGGCGGCCCGTCCGGGCGTGAGACGGCGGCGGCCAGGCTGCGCCGGGCCGCCGCGATCGCGGACCGCCTCGGCGCCCGCCCGCTGGCCGAGCGGATCGCCGGCCTCGCCCGCCAAGCCGGCGGCGGAACCGGAACCGGGACGTCCCAGGACCGCATCGGCCTGACCGCCCGGGAGATCGAGGTGCTCCGCCTGGTCACGGCCGGCCAGTCGAATCGCGAGATCGCCGCCGCCTTGTTCATCTCGCCGAAGACGGCGAGCGTCCACGTGTCGAACATCCTGGCCAAGCTGAGCGCGGCCACCCGCACCGAGGCCGTCGCCCGGGCACAC
>Ga0302314_10011248_pt1 | contig 15625 bp, 18 predicted proteins | sample III_Palsa_N2_3_FD_200533 | JGI IMG/M metagenome (GOLD analysis project Ga0302314, IMG submission 200533) | Peat permafrost microbial communities from Stordalen Mire near Abisko, Sweden - III_Palsa_N2_3 | ecosystem: Environmental > Terrestrial > Soil > Palsa > Peat permafrost | place: Sweden...
CCTTCGCCGCCTCGGCGACCGACCAGCGCTCGACGCCGGGCATCGACGGCACCGGCACGCGGCCTTCACCCTCATGCACCACGGCCGACCAGATGAAATCGGCCGGCGTCAGGGTGGTTTCGCGCACTAGGCGGCGGGTCCAGTCGGCCTGGCGCAGGCGGCGCAGGCGCAGGGCGGGGTAGGGGGCGAGCGGGGCCTTGGTCATCGGCCGCTCTATAGGCCGAAAGCCGGCGAAGGCGAATGACGGGCGCCGCGCCGCGCGCTACAAGCCACGACAAGAGGGCGAGCAATCCAGGGAGGCTATCCGATGAAATCCAGGCTTTTGGCGGCGGCGGCCGTTGTGTCGCTCATCGTCGGTGTCTGCGCGGTCGGCGCCGCGACGATGATTCCCGCCAATATCGCCGCGGCGGTCGCCAATCCGAACCGCCCGGCGGCGGACACCGCTCGGGACGCGGCGCGCAAACCCGCCGAGGTGCTGGCGTTCGCCGGGGTCAAGCCGGGCGAGACGGTGCTCGAACTGATCCCGGGCGGCGGCTATTTCACCCGCATCCTGTCGGGCGCGGTCGGGCCGACCGGTCACGTGACCGAGGCCGTTCCCTTGCGCGGCGGGCAGGATATGAGCGCCGCATCGAACGGTGTCGCGGCGGATACTCACTTCGCGAACGTGAGCGAGATGGCCTTCACGCCCGACGCCATCGCTAAGGCCGGCCCGGTCGATCTGGTCTGGACCTCACAGAACTACCATGACCTGCACCTGACCGTGCTGAAGCTGGACGTGGTCGGGCTCGACAGGCAGATCTACGCGGCGCTGAAGCCCGGCGGGGTCTTCTTCATCGAAGACCACGCCGCCAAGCCCGGCTCCGGTCTCACGGCGCCCGACACGCTGCACCGGATCGACGAGGACTTCGTCAAGAAGGAAGTCGAAAGCGTCGGCTTCAAGCTGGTCGGCGAGAGCGACATCCTGCGCAATCCCGCCGACGACCACACGCTGAAAGTCTTCGATCCGGCGATCCGCGGGCACACGGACCAGTTCCTGCTCAAGTTCCGCAAGCCGGCATAGCTCGGCCGCGCTCATCCGGCCTGCTGTTTGCGCGATCCATTCACCGCCTGGCGCGTAAAGTCTGCGAGCGGGAGAAGCTGGTGCAAATCAGGGCAACTCCCTAGATGACGGGAGGGCCTTGTCGTGCGATGAGACCCGCGAAAACCGCACGGAGCGGACCGAACCGCCAATGGACTACAAGGCCGCCATTCGAAACGCCGTGGATGCGGTGCGCCATGAAGGCCGCTATCGCGTCTTCGCCGACCTGAAGCGCCATCGCGGCAACTTCCCGCGCGCCACCTGGACCACGCCCTCCGGCGAGACGCGCGACGTCATCGTCTGGTGCTCCAACGACTATCTCGGCCAGGGCCAGAACCCGGTGGTGCTGGAAGCCATGCACCGCGCCATCGACGAGGCGGGCGCGGGCGCCGGCGGCACGCGCAACATTTCCGGCACCACCCACTATCACGTCGAGCTGGAAGCCGAACTCGCCGAGCTGCACGGCAAGTCTGCCGCGCTGCTGTTCACCTCCGGCTTCGTCTCCAACGAGGCGACGCTGGCGACACTGCAGAAGGTCCTGCCGGGCCTGATCATCTTCTCCGACGAGCTCAACCACGCCTCGATGATCGCCGGCATCCGCAACGGCGGCGGTCCCTACAAGGTCTTCCGGCACAACGACCTCGCACACCTCGAGTCGCTGCTGGCGGATGCGCCGGCGGATGCGCCGAAGCTGGTGGCGTTCGAGAGCGTCTATTCGATGGACGGCGACATCGCCGACCTCAATGCCATCGCGGCGCTGGCCAAGAAGCACGGCGCCCTGACCTATCTCGATGAAGTCCACGCCGTGGGCATGTACGGCCTGCGTGGCGGCGGCGTTTCCGAGCGCGACGGCGCGGCCGCCGACATCGACATCATCGAGGGCACGCTGGCCAAGGCGTTCGGGGTCATGGGCGGCTACATCGCCGCCGACGCCGAGCTGATCGACGCGATTCGCTCGTTCGCGCCGGGCTTCATCTTCACCACCTCGCTGCCGCCGGCGCTATCGGCCGGGGCGCTCGCCTCGATCCGCTGGCTGAAGACGCACAACGAGGTGAGGGTGCTGCACCAGGAGCGCGCGGCGGCGCTGAAGGCGCGCCTCACGGCCGCGGGCCTGCCGGTGATGGCGACGTCGGTGAGCCACATCGTCCCGGTGCTGGTCGGCGATCCGGTGCACTGCAAGCTGGTCTCGGACATGCTGCTCACCGATCACGGTGTCTATGTGCAGCCGATCAACTATCCGACCGTGCCGCGCGGCACCGAGCGCCTGCGTTTCACCCCGACGCCGTTCCACACCGACCGGATGATGGACGACCTGACCGACGCGCTCGCCGGCCTCTGGGCGAAGTGCAACATCGCCCGCCTGGGAGGCGTCGCCGCCTAGCTGTGGCGACGGACGCCGCGGCCCAGGCCGATCTGCTTGGCGAAGGTGGAGCGGCGCTCGGCGTAGGCCGGCGCGACCATCGGATAGTCCGGCGACAGGCCCCATTTGCGGCGATATTCCTCGGGACTGAGGTCGAACCGCGAGCGCAGATAGCGCTTCAGCATCTTCAGCTGTTTTCCGTCTTCGAGGCAGACGATGAAGTCGTGCTGGACCGAGCGGGAAACCGGCACCGCCGGTCGCTGGCGCGGCGCCGGCGCCTGGGGCGGCGGCTGGCCGAGCCCGGTCAGCGACTCGTAGATCTGCCTGACAAGTTCGGAAAGCGCGCCAGGACCCACCGCGTTGCGCCCCACATAGGCGGCCACGATGTCGGCGCTCAGCCGCAATACGTCGTTCTTAGAAAGCCCCGCCGCCTCAGCTTCGCTCGCCATCCGTTTTCCGTTCTGCTCGCTACATCACTGATCGCGGCCAGACGCGGCCGGCGAGTATTCGGAACGGGGCAAGTTGAGCTTGGTTCCGCTGGGCCGGATTTGGCGGCTTTGCGACGATGGCGATTGCACTTCGCCCACCCCATTATCTAAAGGTGGTATGAAACGGCGGCTGGAGGGCCAGATCATGCGGTGCCCGTTCTGCGGCCACGGCGAGAGCCAGGTGAAAGACAGCCGGCCTTCGGAGGAGGGCGCGGCGATCCGGCGACGGCGGTCGTGCCCGCAATGCGGCGGCCGTTTCACCACCTTCGAGCGCGTGCAACTGCGCGAACTCACCATCGCCAAGCGGTCCGGCCGTCGCGCCCCGTTCGACCGCGAGAAGCTGGTCCGCTCGATCTCCGTCGCCATCCGCAAGCGGCCGGTCGATCCCGAACGGGTCGAGCGCCTGGTCAATACGATCGTGCGCCAGCTCGAGAGCCTGGGCGAGACCGAGATCGCCTCCCACGTGGTCGGCGAGATGGTGATGAAGGCGCTGAAGTCGCTCGATGACGTCGCCTATGTCCGCTACGCATCGGTCTATCGCGACTTCCGCCACACCGACGATTTCGCGCATTTCCTCAGCGCCGAGGGGCTGGCGGAAGAGCCGGCGGAGGCGTGAGGCGGCCGAATTGGTCGCCGTGCTGACCGGGCGCCCTGGTCATGGGCTTCGTCCGATGCGAGACAGTCAGGTGATGGCGATCCGCGTTCCCACCCAAATTGCCGACCGGCCGAGCCCATGAGCGGATCGTCGCGACAGGCGAGGTCGGTGGCGCGGCTGGCGGCCGTCCAGGCGCTCTACCAGATGGAAACCGGCGGCGCGGGCGCCGAGACGGTGATTCGCGAGTTCGGCGACCATCGCTTCGACCACGACATCGAGGGGGTCCGCCTCGCCCATGCCGACGAGGCCTTCTTCGGGGCGCTGGTGCGCGGCGTGGTGGAGGACCAGGACGCGATTGACCGGGCCGTCGGCCGCCGGCTCGCCAGCGGCTGGCGGCTGGACCGGATCGACGCCACCGCCCGCTCGATCCTGCGGGCCGGCGCCTTCGAGTTGATGCGGCGCAAGGACGTGCCGGCCGAGGTCGCGATCGACGAATATGTCGAGATCGCCAAGTCGTTCTTCGAAGGCCCGGAACCTGGGTTCATCAACGCCGCCCTCGACGCCATCGCCCGCGATGAGCGCGCCGCCTGACGAGTTCGACTGGATCGCGGCGCTGCGTCCGCTGACCCGCGGCGCGCCGGCCGCGCTGGGTCTGCTCGACGATGCGGCCGTGCTGCCGGGGCGGCCGGGCTACGACCTGGTGATCTCCGAGGACGCCATGGTCGAGGGCGTGCATTTCCTCGCCGGCGAGGACGCGGCGATCGTGGCGCGCCGGCTGCTGCGCACCAGCCTTTCCGACCTCGCCGCCAAGGCCGCCGAGCCGTTCGGCTACACCCTGACGATCGCCTGGCCACCGTCGCGGAGCTGGGACGAGCGGATGGCCTTCATCCGCGGCCTCGACCAGGACGGCGCGCTCTACGGCGTCGCGCTGCTGGGTGGCGACACCGTCTCGACGCCAGGGCCGCTGACGGCCTCGGCGACAGTTTACGGCTGGGCGCCGGCGGGCGCGGTCGTGCGGCGCTCGGGTGCGCTGCCAGGGCACGCGCTGGTGGTTTGCGGCGCGATCGGCGACGGATGCCTGGGCCTCAAGGCGGCGCGCGGCGAGATTCCCGACGACGACGGGCGGCTCGCCGAACGCTATCGCCTCCCCGAGCCGCTCTTCGGCCTGCGCGACGCCCTGCGCGCCCATGCCGCGGCCGCGGCCGATGTCTCCGACGGCCTGATCGCCGACGTGCTGCATATCGCCGAGGCCAGCGCGTGCGGCGTGGCGTTCGATCTGGGGCCGATGCCGATGTCGGACGCGGGCCGGACGTGGGTCGCCGGGCGAGAGGACCGCGCGCGAGCCTTGCTGGAGCTGGCGAGCGGCGGCGACGACTACGCCATCGTCTGCGCGGCGGCGGACGGCGAGGCGCTGGCGCGGGCGGCGAGGGCGTCGGGGACGCCGGCGGCCGTCATCGGCGAATTTGTCGCGGCGCCCAGCCTGGAGGTGCGCCTGGACGGCCAGCGGCTGACGCCGACCCGCATGGGCTGGCGTCACGGCTAAACCCGGCGGCAACGGTTACGGCCTCTAATCGAGTCACCCGAATCAGGAGCGGCCATGCGCCGACGCGATCTTCTCGCCAGTCTGCCGCTCGTCCTCGCCGCCGGCGCGGCGATGGCGCAGACCAAGGAAGCCGGCCAGTTCGTCGACCTGTCGCCGGTGGCGCTGCCCGTCGTGGTGCGCGGCAAGCTGATCAACTACGTCTTCGTCTACATCCGCATCAACCTGACGCCGGGGGCCGATCTGGCGCGCTGGCGCGACCGCGAGCCCTATTTCCGCGACGCCCTCGTGCGCCTGGGCCATCGCACCCCGTTCACCGTGCCGACCGACTACACCCGGATCGATGAGCCGCGGCTCAAGGCCGCGCTGTTCCAGGCCGCCGCCGCCATCACCGGACCTGGCATGATCGCCTCGATCGAGATTCTGCCCGGCGGCGGCCCCATGCGGCGCACCGGATTGCCAAAGCCCGGCGGCCCCTCGCGCTAGAAATTTCGCCGTTCGACGCACGGCTGTTGCTTCATGCGGACGGTTTTGGCAGTTTCCGCCAACTTTCGAGGCCCTCCTGGCGCCTCGCCAATAACCCGGATGAGGGATTTTCCTTCGCTGTCCGCGCCGCCTGCCCGGCGAGCGTGGCGATCTGCGCAAGAATACGAGAGGGGCGCGAACCTATGAGTCCTGTTTTGATGCTGGTGATGCTCGCCGGCGTGCTGGCCGTGATCTACGGCGTGGCGCAGACCGCGTCGCTACTGGCCAAGCCGGCCGGCAGCGATCGCATGAAAGAGATCGCCGCGGCGATTCAGGAGGGCGCGCAGGCCTACCTGCGCCGCCAGTACACCACGATCGGGATCGTCGGCGCGGTGATCCTCGTCGCCGTGTTCTTCCTGATCGGGCCGCTGGCCGCTATCGGCTTCCTCATCGGCGCTGTGCTTTCCGGGGCGGCGGGCTACGCCGGCATGCTGGTTTCGGTGCGCGCCAATGTCCGCACCGCCCAGGCCGCCAGCGAGAGCCTGGCCAAGGGCCTGTCGCTGGCCTTCACCTCAGGCGCGATCACCGGGATGCTGGTCGCCGGCTTCGCCCTGCTGGGCGTCGCGGGCTATTTCACCATCCTGACCGTCGTCCTGGGCAAGGATCCGATCAGCCGTGAGGTGGTCGACTCGCTCGTGGCGCTCGGCTTCGGCGCTTCGCTGATCTCGATCTTCGCCCGTCTCGGCGGCGGCATCTTCACCAAGGGCGCCGACGTGGGCGGCGACATGGTGGGCAAGGTGGAAGCCGGCATTCCGGAGGACGACCCCCGCAACGCCGCGACCATCGCCGACAATGTGGGCGACAACGTCGGCGACTGCGCCGGCATGGCCGCCGACCTGTTCGAAACCTATGCGGTGACCACCGTCGCCACCATGGTGCTCGCGGCGATCTTCTTCCGCGACGACACCGCCAATGTGCTCAACATGATGATGCTGCCGCTGGCCATCTGCGGCGTCTGCATCGTCACCTCGATCATCGGCACCTTCGGCGTGCGCCTGGGCAAGTCCAAGAACATCATGGGCGCCCTCTACCAGGGCCTGATCGTCACCGGCGTGCTGTCGATCGGCGCGGTCTGGTGGGTGATCCACACCATGGTGCCCAACGCGCTCAGCATCGACGGTAAGTCGGTCGACTCCACCGCGCTGTTCGGCTGCGGCCTGGCGGGCCTGGCGGTGACGGCGCTGATCGTCGTCATCACCGAATACTACACCGGCACCAACTTCCGGCCGGTGAAGTCGATCGCCAAGGCGTCGGTCTCCGGTCACGGCACCAACGTGATCCAGGGCCTCGCGGTCTCGCTTGAGTCCACCGCGCTGCCCGCGCTGGTGATCATCGCCGGCATCATCGTCACCTATAACCTCGGCGGCCTGTTCGGCATCGCCATCGCCACCACCACCATGCTGTCGCTGGCCGGCTTCATCGTCGCCCTCGACGCCTTCGGCCCGGTGACGGACAACGCCGGCGGCATCGCCGAGATGGCGGGTCTGCCGGGCGAGGTGCGGGTCTCGACCGACGCCCTCGACGCGGTCGGCAACACCACCAAGGCGGTGACCAAGGGCTATGCGATCGGCTCGGCGGGCCTCGGCGCCCTGGTGCTGTTCGCCGCCTACACCCAGGACCTGAAGTACTTCTCCGCCAACTCGGACCAGTTCCCGTTCTTCGCCGGCGTCGGCGACGTCGCCTTCGATCTCTCCAATCCCTACGTGATCGTCGGCCTGCTGTTCGGCGGCCTGCTGCCGTTCCTGTTCGGCGGGCTGTCGATGACCGCGGTCGGCCGGGCGGCCGAGGCGGTGGTGGCCGAGGTGCGGCGTCAGTTCAAGGAGAACCCCGGCATCATGACCTATGAGGTCAAGCCGGAGTACGGCAAGGCGGTCGACATCCTGACCAAGGCCGCGATCCGCGAGATGATCGTGCCCAGCCTGTTGCCGGTCGTCTCGCCGATCGCGTTGTTCTTCGTGATCATGATCATTGCCGGCAAGTCGAACGCGTTCTCCTCGCTGGGCGCGATGCTGGTCGGCGTGATCGTCACCGGCCTCTTCGTCGCCATCTCGATGACCGCCGGCGGCGGCGCGTGGGACAATGCGAAGAAGTACATCGAGGAAGGCAATTACGGTGGCAAGGGCTCGGAAGCCCACAAGGCGGCGGTGACCGGCGATACGGTCGGCGACCCCTACAAGGACACCGCCGGCCCGGCCGTGAACCCGATGATCAAGATCACCAACATCGTCGCCCTGCTGCTGCTGGCGGTGCTGGCGCACGGGTTGATCAAGTAGCAGGGATCCTGACTGAGCCCGCCCAGCGGTGCGTCCTTCCAGACGCCCGCTGGCGCGGGCTCCTCAGGATGACGTGCTTGGTTGGGCGTCAACAAAGATCGTCATGGTGAGGAGGGCCGCAAGGCCTGTCTCGAACCACGCACGAAGGCGCAGCGAAAGTCAGGCTCTTAGTGCGGGCCGCCCGGGCCGTTGTCGCCGGGGTGGCTGCCGGGGGTGATGTCCTGGTCGTTGGGCAGCACCGAACCCGCGCCGATCGACCCGACCAGCTGTTCCAGCACGGTCATCTCGCGACCGCGCGTCGGCGTCTCGTGGGTGTTGTAGGCGATCACCCGCCCGTCCCGGATTGTATATTTGTCGACCGACTTCACCTGCTCGGTGTCGTGGTCGAACGAGATCGCCACCACTTCGCGCTGGATGGTCTTGGGCTGGTAGAACGAGGTCTGGCTGCGCAGCTGCGACATGTAGAACCAGAGGTCCTTGTCGAAGGTCGAGGTCGCCGTCGGCGAGCCCAGCTTCGACAGCACGGTCGAGCGGGTGTCCTCGCCGACCTTCACGTCCGCCGGCCGCACGTCCACCGACTGGAAGCCCTGGTGGTAGACCACCGGCGAGCACGCCCCGATCGAGGCGAGGCCGATGGCGACGGCGAAAAGCGCGGATTTTCGATGCATTCTGCCTACTCTCGGGCGACGAGCCTTTGACCTATCGTCCCGGCCCACCTAGTGCAATGCCGCTGACCTATTCGCCGCGGGCGGCGAAATCGAGGCCATTCTGATGTTCCTGCAGCGCTTGTTGAAGCCACGCCCGGCCAAGGCGATCGGAGATCGGCTCTACGCCGCGACGGTCGCCCAGGCGCGCGCGCCGGCGATCTACGCCGTGCTTGGCGCGCCCGACACGCCGGATGGCCGATTCGAGGTCTACACCCTGCACGTGCTCCTGGTGCTGGAGCGGCTGCGGGCGGACGGCGCCCGCGCCAGCGGCGTCGCCCAGGCCTATTTCGACGCCTATCTCAGTGGCCTCGACAACGGGCTGCGCGAACTCGCGGTGGGAGACCTGTCGGTGGGCAAGACCATGCGCAAGCTCGGCGAGGCCTTCTATGGCCGCGGCAAGGCGCTGGACGCGGCGCTGGCCGATCTGCCGGACCGCGGCCCGCTCGAAGCGCTGCTCGGCCGCACCGTCTTCAGCGGCGCCGTGCCGGCCGATTCGGCGCCCCTGGCCGATTACGTGCTTCGGTTGCGGGGCGCCCTGGCCGCAACGCCCGCCGACGCCCTGCTCGAGGGCGAGATCGGCTGGGCGCCAGCCGCCTGACGCCGCGCGAGCGCCTTTGCTTCGTCGCGCCTGCCCTATATCGTCCCCGCCGGAGCATGATCGGCGCCGGGCGATCCAACCCGGAGGCGCGGCCGTACTTCAACAGATTGAGCCTCGAGTGCGTTCGAACCGCGAAGTCCGCTTCCGTGATCGCGCTCTAGCTGGCGGGGAGCCCTGAAACGGCCGTGTCCGAGCGCCTGGTGATCTCGATCGACGCCATGGGTGGCGATCACGGCCCGTCCGTGGTCGTCCCGGCCGTCGCGCGCGTGGTCAAGGACGGGGTGGGCGCGCACTTCCTGCTGCACGGCGACGAGGCGGCGCTGCAGGCCGCCGTCGCCAAGCTGCCGGCCCTGCAGGGGCGCGTCGAGATCCGCCACACCGACAAGGTGATCGCGGCCGACGACAAGCCGGCCCAGGCGATGCGCCGCGGCAAGGGCACCAGCATGTGGAACGCGCTCGAATCGCTCAGAGCCGGCGAGGCGGTGGCCTGCGTCTCGGCGGGCAACACCGGCGCGCTGGTGGCGATCTCCAAGCTGATCCTGCGCATGGCGGCCGGCGTGGAACGCCCGGCCCTCGTCGCCAACTGGCCGACCCTGACGGGCCGCACCGCGGTGCTCGACGTCGGCGCCACCATCGCCTGCGACGCCCAGCGGCTGGTCGAGTTCGCCATCCTGGGCGCCGCCTTCCACCACGCCGTCAACGGCTCGGCGCGTCCCACCGTCGGCATCCTCAACGTCGGCTCGGAGGAGGAAAAGGGCCACGAGGAAGTGCGCGAGGCGCACCGCATGCTGCGCGAGATGTCGTCGCTGGAGCTCGACTACCACGGCTTCGTTGAGGGCGACGACATCCCCAAGGGCACGGTCGACGTGGTGGTCACCGACGGCTTCACCGGCAATGTGGCGCTGAAGACGGGCGAGGGGCTCGCGCGCTATTTTCGCTCGGAACTGCGCCGCGCCTTCACCGCCGGACCTCTGGAGCGCTTTGGCGCCCTCGTCGCGTCGGCGGCGCTGCGGCGCATGGCGCAGCGATTCGATCCGAGTACGATCAATGCCGCCCCTTTCCTGGGATTGAACGGAATTGTAGTCAAAACCCATGGCGGTGCCGACGCGCGAGGATTCGCCACCGCCATCCGCCTGGCGGCTGACCTCGCGGCCAGCGACTTCGTCGCCCGGATCGATCGCAATTTGAGGACGATGACAGCCGCAATGCCCAAGACCGCCGCAGAGGCCCCGGAAAGAACCAAGGCGTGAGTTCCGTCGTAAGAAGCCTCGTCACCGGTGTTGGCGACTGTTTGCCCGAGCGTATCGTCACCAACGACGAACTGGCCAAGACCGTCGATACCAGCGACGCCTGGATCATCGAGCGCACCGGGATCCGCCAGCGCCGCGAGGCCGTGCCGGGCGAGAACACGTCCGACCTCGCCACCCGCGCCGCCGAGCGCGCCCTCGCCGCCGCCGGCCGCACCCCGGCCGACGTCGATCTGATCATCGTCGGCACCACGACGCCCGACCTCACCTTCCCCGCCACCGCCACCATGGTGCAGCGCAAGCTGGGCTGCCCGATCGGCATCGCCTTCGACGTCCAGGCGGTGTGCTCCGGCTTCGTCTATGCCCTCGCCACCGCCGACAACTTCGTCGTCCGCGGCCAGGCCAAGTGCGCCCTGGTAATCGGCGCCGAGACCATGACCCGGCTGATGGACTGGACCGACCGCGGCACCTGCGTGCTGTTCGGCGACGGCGCCGGCGCGGTGGTGCTGGAGCCGGGGGAAGGGCAGGGCGCCACCACCGATCGCGGCATCCTCGGCGTCGCCCTGCGCGCCGATGGCGCCAAGCAGGATCTGCTCTATGTCGATGGCGGCCCGTCGGCGACCGGCACGGTCGGCAAGCTGCGCATGCAAGGCAACCAGGTCTTTCGTCACGCCGTGGTCAACATTTCCGAAGCGGTTGTCGCGGCGGCCAAGAATGCCGGCGTCTCGCTCGCGGAAGTTGATTGGTTCATCCCCCACCAGGCCAATCAGCGTATCCTGGAGGGTGTCGCGCGCCGGCTGGGCATCGACGAAAAGCGGGTTATCTCCACCGTCGCCCTGCACGCCAACACCTCCGCCGCGTCGATCCCGCTGGCCATGGCGCAGGGCGTCGCGGACGGCCGCATCAAGCCCGGCGACCTGCTGCTGATCGAGGCCATGGGCGGCGGCCTGACCTGGGGCGCGGCCGTCCTTCGTCTTTAGGCGTCGAATCTTCGCCTTCCTCGAAGCCTTTGACTTGACGAAGTAATCCAGCCGTGTGCCCTTTGTGGTCAGGTTGGGCGCGGACGAAATTCCATGAAGGGCGGCACCTTAACGCGGGCGGACCTATGCGAGGCCGTGCACGAGGAAGTGGGCCTCACGCGGCAGGATTGCGCCGCCCTGGTCGAGCGTACACTCGATCTTGTGGTCGAGGCGCTCGAGCAGGGCCAAACGGTGAAGCTGTCTGGCTTCGGCGTGTTCCAGGTGCGCGCCAAGCGCGAGCGCATGGGCCGCAACCCGAAGACGGGTGAGCCGGCGGCGATCGACCCGCGCCGCGTGATCGCTTTCCGCGCCTCCCAGGTGATGAAGGCGCGGATCGATCGCGCCCTGGCCAAGTAGCCTTCGTGGCGAAGGGCCCCGAGGCCTTCCGCAGCATCTCCGAAGCCGCCGACGCGCTTGGGGTGCCCCAGCACGTGCTGCGTTTCTGGGAGACCAAGTTCTCCTTCATCCGGCCGATGAAGCGCGCCGGCGGCCGTCGCTTCTATCGCCCGACCGACATCGCCGTGCTCGCCGAGGTCCGCCGGCTGCTGCACGAGGAAGGCTACACCATCAAGGGCGTCCAGAAGCGCCATCGCGAGCTGGGCGCCAAGCGCTTCCTGGCCGGCGATGTCGCGGCGCCGCCCGAACCCGAATCCCCGCCGCCCCGCGCGCCGGCCGACCTCGACCCCGCCGCCCGAAGCCGGCTCTGCGAGGCCCTGGCCGAACTCGAAGCCGCCAAGGCCCGCCTGGACGAGCTGCTCGGCGAGCCGTGACCGCCGTCAACGCGCCTCGGGGCTCATGCGCCGCGCCAGCCGCGTCTCGGCGATCGTCGGCGCGCCGGCGGCGGAGAGGTCGGCGGCTTCGAGGAAGCGCACCATGTCGTCGGTGTCGTCGCAGAGGATCAGCGCGTCGGAAAAGCCGCCGTCGGCGCCCAGCTTGCGCACCAGCGGATAGACCGGCGCGCGGCCGGGGTCGGGCGCAGCCGTCGTGGCGTCGTGGGCGGCCGGATCCCAGAAGTCGCGGCCGACGAACACCATCGGCGTCGGGGTCTCGCCGGGCGCGCGGTAATAGTTCCGCGTAACGTCCTGGAATACCTCCTGCACCGTGCCCGCCGCGCCGGCGCCGAACACAAGCCCGCCGCTGGCCACATTCACCAGCCCGTCCTCGCGCACCGAGTTGTAGAAGTACTTGCCGATCGCGGTGGCGAAGAGGTTCGGCGGCTCATTGCCATAGTGCCAGGTCGGGATGCCGAGGTTGCGGCTGCCGGCCGGCGCCGCGGTCCGCCAGTCGCCGCCCAGCAGCCGCGCCCGCGTCTCGCAGGCGGTGCGCAGCCAGCCCGGCACATCAGTGTCGAGATCGGCTGTGGTCAGCGTCTCGAGGCTGCGATCCAGTTCCCCGTCGGCGAACGGCGCCAGGAAGGCGCCCAGGTTGGCCGCCTCCATCAGCCCCGGACCGCCGCCGGTGACGATCTGCAGCCCCTTGCGCCTCAAGGTGCGGGCCATCGCCGCGAACTGGCGATAGGCCGGGTCGCTGCGGCTGTTGCCGTGGCCGCCCATGAAGCCGACCACCTTGGTCTGGTCCGCGCGCAGGTGGCGATCGATCGCGGCGCTGATATGGGCGTCATGGATGCGCGCCGCGATCGCTTCGGCCAGATGCAGGCGCCGAGGCTTGCCGGTGGTCGCATCGACGAACCACTCATAGGCGGCGTAGTCGTAGGTGCGGCTCCACGACGTGGGGTCGCCGGGATCGAGGCGGTCGTAAAGCGAGGCCACGGTGTAGAGGCCGCCCGCCACGCCCTCGCCGTGCGGCCGCGGCTGGAACGGCATGTCGGCCGGGGCCGGAAACGCCTCGATCCAGGCGTCCAATTTACGGTCAGACATTGCGCCCCTCGACTCGGCCTCGGAGCATGGCGACGCGGCGCAGCGCTCGCAAGACCGGCGCGCCCGGCTGACAAATGCGACGTAGGCGATCATAAGGAGCGCGGCTCGAAATCGTTGAGAGGCGCCTGATGCGGATACCTGACGCGAAGCTGGCGGAAGTTTGGGATCGCGGTTTCACCGTAGTCGAGAACTTCCTCGATCCCGAGACGCTGGCCGCCGCGCAGGAGGCGCTGTGGGGCTATTATCCGCGCCCAGAGGCCTATTTCGCCGACCCCGAGGCTCACGCGAAATTCGCCGCCAGCCAGTTCGCCGGCCTGAGGCTCTATCCCTACAATTCCTGGGCCCTGAATCGCGTCCCGGTCTATCCGGACCTGATCGACGCGGCGGAGCGATTCCTGCAGACCAAGGCGATCGACGTCTACAAGATCGAGCTGTGGGCCAAATATTCCGGCGCGATCGACTACGACCAGGCCCACCATCGCGACTACGGCAACCACACCCTGGTGGTGCCGCGCGCCGACGGCCTGATGCCGCAGATGACCTGCTTCATCCTGCTCTCGGACGTCACCGATCTCGACGGCCCCACCAAGGCGGTGCCGACCCAAATGACCCGGCATCTGCCGATCGGCGTCGCCCGCACCAAGATGGGCGAGTACTTCGACGACGAGGTGGCGGTCACCGGCCCCGCCGGCTCGATCCTGATCTACAAGACCGACGTCTTCCATCGCGGCTCCAACTTCGGCGCGCCTGGCCGCTCGCGCTTCGTCATGCCGGTAGACTTCAAGCCGCGCGGCTGGACCTGGCAGGGCAAGCACGCGTGGCCCGACCGCGCCGGCAGCCCGGACTGGGCGGATGCGGTGGTCCGGATGACGCCGCGCCAGCGCGACCTCTTCGGCTGGCCGCCGGTCGGCGATCCCTACTGGAACGCCCAGACCCTCGCCGACGTTGGCCTGCGCTATCCGGGCCTCGATCTCTCGCCCTATGCGGCGGGTGTCGCCGTCGGGCCGGCCAGGGTTCCGGCCTGACGGCGCCCGACCCAGCCGTCTTGATCCGCCGCGCGTGGCCGGCGGATGCGCCGGCGCTGGAGGCGATCCTCCACGAAACCTTCGCCACCACCTGGCGGCCGAACATCACCCCCGCCGCCGCCCAGGCGTTCCTCGATGAGCGTCGCCCGGCCGCTTACGTCGCCGAACGCGGGCTGGAGTTCTGGGTGGCCGAGCGGGGCGGCGAGGTCGTCGGCCTGGCGCACCGCGAGGGCGATTTCGTCCACGCCCTGCATGTCCATTCCGCCCACGCCCGCCGCGGCGTCGGCGCGCGCCTGATGGACCGGATCGAGGCCGAGGCCGCCGACGCCGGCCTCACCACGCTCCGCCTGGAGACCGACACCTTCAATACGGCGAGCCAAGCCTTCTACCGCACCCGCGGCTATCGCGAAGCCGGCCGCTACCCCGACGAGGAATGGAACAGCGGCCTGACGACCCTGCTGCTGGTGAAGGATTTGACGGGCGGATAGGCCGGGTTTTCAGCCACCGCTCCCCCGAATCGGTCATGGCCGACCTTTGTGTCGGCCACCCAGGAACACGGTGTCCGCTGTGGCCGCGCCAGAGCGCGGCCACTCGAATATGCCTGTCTGACAGCCCGTCGTAGTCGTGCTCTGGCACGACTACCGCAAGCGCTGGCGTTCGTGGGTCGCCGGGACTTTCGCCCGGCGATGACCGACATGGGGGATAAGGCGCTAGTGGCTATCCGCCCACCGACTCAGCTCGCCCGCCGATCGAATGCGGATAACCTCGAGCCTGGGATACTCCGCCAGCAGCTCCGGATACGTCCCTCGTTTGAGCGCATGACTTCGCGCCGCGTGGCTGACGCCATTCCAGGCCTTCGGGAGCGTCATGCGCAAGCCGCCCCAGATCGGCGTGCGCAAGACCCACCAGCGCAGGTTCCGAACCAGCACGCGCCGGACGGTCGTCGTCCAGGGCAGGTCGAGCCAGACGGCCAACTCGGCACGGCCCCAGAGGATGTCGCGCTGGGCGTCGAAATTGCCGTCCATCACCCATTCTGCGCGCGCCGCCGCCTCGGCGATCCAGGTGCGCACCTCGGACGAGGGCACGGGCGTCCAGTCGGGGCGCCAGTAGACGTCGTCGGTGGGCACGAACGGCAGGTCGAGCTGCTCCGCCAGCGCCGCGGCCAGGGTGGACTTGCCCGATCCCGAACAGCCGAGAACGACGATGCGCGAAGGGCGACCTGGATCGGCCATCCTCGCCCTCAGGCCGCCACGTCCGCCATCTTCCCGGCCGCCATCACGAACGAGACCCGTT
>Ga0302314_10011255_pt1 | contig 15621 bp, 10 predicted proteins | sample III_Palsa_N2_3_FD_200533 | JGI IMG/M metagenome (GOLD analysis project Ga0302314, IMG submission 200533) | Peat permafrost microbial communities from Stordalen Mire near Abisko, Sweden - III_Palsa_N2_3 | ecosystem: Environmental > Terrestrial > Soil > Palsa > Peat permafrost | place: Sweden...
GGTTGCGCTGATACTGCTTGCGCACATCGCGCAGCGCATCCTCTGCTCCCTTGCGGTCGAATTTGTTGATGGCCACGAAATCGGCGAAATCGAGCATGTCGATTTTCTCGAGCTGCGAGGCCGCGCCGAATTCCGGCGTCATCACGTAGAGCGAGGCATCGACCAGCGGCACGACGGCCGATTCGCCCTGCCCGATGCCTGAAGTCTCGACCACCACTAGATCGAAGCCGGAGAGCTTGCAGCACGCGATCACCTCGGGGAGCGCTGCGGAGAGTTCCGTCCCGGTGTCGCGCGTCGCCAGCGAGCGCATGAAAACTCTGTCCGAATCGATCGAATTCATGCGGATGCGATCGCCGAGCAAAGCACCGCCGGTGCGCTTGCGCGAGGGATCGATCGAGATGACGGCGACCCGCAGGCGATCGTCCTGATCGAGACGCAGCCGCAGAATGAGCTCGTCGGTGAGCGAGGATTTGCCCGCACCGCCCGTACCGGTGATGCCGAGGACGGGCACCTTGATGGCCGACGCGGCCTGGAGGAGCGCCTGGCGCGTGCGCATCGCGTAGGTGCGATTCTCGACCGCCGTGATGATGCGGGCAAGCTGGCGGCGGTCGCCCGAGCGCAGCGCCGCGAGCGCCTCGCCTTCCGCCGGGGCGAGCAGGGTCAGGTCGTAATCGCTCGAGCGGATCACATCGTCGATCATCCCCTGCAAACCCATCTTCGCCCCGTCCTCGGGAGAGTACAGGCGTGCGACGCCGTAGGCCTGGAGCTCGCGGATCTCGTTGGCGACGATGACGCCGCCGCCGCCGCCGAACACCTTGATGTTCTCGCCGCCGTGCCGGCGCAACAGGTCGATCATGTACTTGAAGAACTCGACGTGGCCCCCCTGATAAGAGGTGATGGCGACGCCCTGCACATCTTCTTGCAACGCCGCGCTCACGATCTCCTGCACCGAGCGGTTATGGCCGAGGTGAATGACCTCGGCGCCCGAGGCCTGCATGATGCGACGCATGATGTTGACCGAGGCATCGTGCCCGTCGAAAAGTGCGGTGGCCGTGACGAACCGGACCTTGTTCTTTGGAACGTACGGCGCCGGTTTTGCGGCGATGGAGACGGCGTTCATGAATTCGACTCCTATGGCGTTCGTGGGGCGAGGCCGAGATTGAAAATGCGCACGAACGCCTCGGCAATCTCGACTGCGGTCATAGTCTGATTCTCGCGATACCAATGGGCGATCCAGTTGAGAGCGCCGGCGAGTGCGAACGCGCTCATCTTCGGGTCGTGGGTGTCGATCGAGCCGTCCCGCGCGCCCTCCTCGAGAAGCTGCCGGATTGCGTGGTCGATCTCGGACTTGAGTTTCTTGATGCGCGCGAGTGAATCCGGTGCGAGCCCCAGATCCTCGGCGCGCACCATGCAGCCGCCGTACTCGGACGCGATGGCCTGTGCGTAATGGCGGATGTTCTCGTTGAGCTGATCGCGGGCGCTCGTTCCGGGGGGCCGCGGCCTGCGAAACGGCGCGAGCACGCGCTCGAGCCCGGTCAAGATGCACTCGAGCAGGAGCTGCTCTTTGTTGGCCACGTAGTAATAGATCGTCGGCTTGGTGACGTTCAGAGCCGCCGCGATCTCCTCGATGGAGGTGTTGTGATAGCCGCGTTCACTGAAAGCTCGCGCGGCCGCTCTGATGACCGCCTCGCGCTTGATATCGCGAGTACGCTGCCGGGAGGTCCGCACGGGCCATGGTGAGGTCTCCGCCGACGCGACTTCGACCGACCCTTCCGCGACCTCGTCGCTCGCCGCTTTCATCGTCGCACTCCTGCCCAAGCCGGTAGCCAAAACCCCGTCGGCGTTGATATCCTACTTCGCGGTAGAATCTACTGTCAAGTAGAACTCTACGCTCCGGTAGGTCGGAGTCGAAATCCCGGCAAGTTCAGCTGAATTTCGGCGTGCGCTTCTCCAGGAACGCGGCGATCCCCTCTCGCCCCTCTGCGGTTTGGGCGCGCCCGGCGATGGTGCGGCCCTCACGGTCGAGCTGCGCCTCCAAGCCGGGTTCGGCCTCCGCCAAAAGGCGCTTCACGGTGCCATACGCATCCGCAGGACCCGCGGCCAGTCGTGCGGTCAGCGCCCCCGCGGTATCGGCAAGTTCCGCGTCCTCGACGACCTGATTGATCAAACCCCACTCGAGCGCCGTTTGCGCATCGAGCACGCGATTGGTGATGAGCATGTCCATCGCCCGCTTGTAGCCGACGGCCCGCGGCAGCAAGAACGTGCCCCCCGCATCGGGCGTCAATCCGACGGCGGTGTAAGCGGCGGTGAACTTCGCACTCCTACCGGCAATTGCAAGATCCGCCGCGAGCACGAGCCCCAAGCCCGCTCCTGCCGCCGTGCCTTGAACGGCGGCCACCACGGGCGCGTTCGCGCGCGCGAGGTGTATCAGGCCCGCATGCAGGTCAGTCGTGAGCCCGCTCAAATAAGCATTCACATCGCCGCCCGCGGCGATCATGCCGCGCAGGTCGCCACCGAAGCAGAAGTTCTTGCCCTCGCCCCGCAGCAGCACGGCGCGCACCGCGGAGTCCTTGCGTATCGCATACGCAGCGGCCGCGAATTCGCGTCCGAATTGCAGATTCATGGTGTTCGCCGCATCGCCACGCGTCAGCGTAAGGTGCGCGACGTGCTCGTGAATTTCCAGACGGACCGCCGGTGAAGAAACATCGCTCATAGCGCTCGAGACTCCGATTTGCGTGGGCGGTCTATGGTACCGCGATCAGGAACTCGATGTCCCGCCGGAGCCGCGCCCATAACCGCCCCCTCCCGGCGTCGAGATGACGAAAACATCTTGAGCGCCCATTTCGCTCTGGCCGATCGCCCCGAGGATCTCCACTTGTCCGTTCGCGCGCTCGATGCGGTTCTCGCCCGGCGTCCCGTCCCCTCCGCCCGCCATGCCGAAGGCGCCGCGGATGCGTCCGTTGCTCAAGATGGACGCGGTCATGGGCTCGAGAAAGCGCACGCGCCGCACGCCGCCGTCGCCGCCGCGCCAGCGGCCCGCGCCTCCCGACCCTGCACGAATCTCGTACGAGTCCAGGCGCACGGGAAATCGAAATTCCAGCACTTCGGGATCGGTGAGGCGCGAGTTCGTCATGTGAGTCTGCACGACGCTTGTACCGTCGAACCCATCGCCCGCGCCGGAACCCCCGGCGATGGTCTCGTAGTACTGATATCGTTGATTTCCGAAAGTGAAGTTGTTCATGGTGCATTGGCTTGCGGCCATTACTTTGAGCGCGCCATACAGTGCGTTGGTCACGCAGCTCGAGGTCTCGACGTTGCCGGCGACGACCGCCGCAGGCGGTTTGGGATTCAGCATACAGCCCTCCGGCACGATGATCTCGAGCGGCTTCAAACAACCCGCGTTGAGCGGGATGTCGTCGTCGACCAAGGTGCGAAAGACGTACAAGACCGCGGCGACCGTAATGGCGCGCGGCGCATTGAAGTTATTGGGCAGCTGCGCGCTCGTGCCGGTGAAATCGATGCGCGCGCTGCGGCGCTCGATGTCCACGCTCACTGCGACGCAGATATGCGCTCCGTTATCGAGCGTCAGCGTGAACTTGCCATCGCTCAACGCGGTGATCACGCGGCGCACGCATTCTTCGGCGTTGTCTTGCACGTGACGCATGTAGCGCGCCACCGTATCGGCGCCGAATTGCCCGACCATTGCACGCAGCTCACGGGCGCCCTTCTCGTTGGCGGCGATCTGCGCCCGCAAATCGGCCAGATTCTGTGCGGGATTGCGCGCCGGGTGGGGCCCGCGCGTCAGCAGGTCGAGAAGTTCCTTCTCGTGCAGCTGTCCGGCCTCGAGGAGCTTCAGGTTATCGATCAGCACCCCCTCTTCCTCGATCGATGCGGAGAACGGCGGCATCGAGCCCGGGGTCGTGCCGCCGACGTCGGCGTGATGGCCGCGCGAGGCCACGAAGAAGCTCGGGGTCGGTGTGCCGTCGAGGAATACCGGCGTGACCACGGTGATGTCCGGCAAATGCGTGCCGCCGCGATACGGATCGTTCAGCACGTAGGCATCGCCCGGCGCGAGTGTCGGGTTCGCCTCGATGATGGTGCGGATCGACTCGCTCATGGAGCCGAGATGAACGGGCATGTGCGGCGCGTTGGCGATGAGATTACCGCGCGCGTCGAACACGGCGCAGCTGAAGTCCAGGCGCTCCTTGATGTTCACGGAGTGCGCGGTGTTCTGCAGCGACAGGCCCATTTGCTCCGCGACATTCATGAACAAATTGTTGAACACTTCGAGCATCACGGGATCGGCCTGAGTGCCTGCCGCCCGCGCCGCTATCCGGGCGCAAACTCGCGTGAGCTCGAGATTTCCGAGCGCGGTGACGATGGCCCGCCAGCCCGGCTCGACTACGATGGTCGCATTGCGCTGCGCGATGATCGCGGGGCCCTTGATCGAGGTTCCGGCCTCGAGATCCTCGCCGTCGATCAACAGCCCGCTGCGCCAACCGGCCGGCTGATCGTCCGCTGGGCAGTACATGTCGACGGTCGAAGCCGCGGATGCGGAGGGCTGCATCCGCGTGGACGGTACGGCGCCCCGCTCGGCCGAACTCCCCGCGGCCGCGCCTGAAGTTGCCGGCACGCTCTCTCCGAGGCCGACGCACTCCACGGTCACCGACTCGATCACAAGATCGAGACTTTGCATCAGGAATGCGAAGCGGCGCTTGTAGAGGGCCTCGAATTCGGCACGGATCGCGGCCACGTCGTCGCGCGCGGGCAGCTCGCAGGCGAGCGCGGTATCGGTCCCCTGATAGCGCACCATGAGCCGCGCCGTGCGGCGCACGCGTTTCACGGGTATGCCCTGTGCCAAGAGCGCCGCGCCCGCTTCCTGCGCGAGCCGCTCGGCGAGCCGCCGCGCCTCTGCAACGCCTGCGGGACTTACGATGCTCTCGAGCGTCGCCTCGCGCATGGCGATCTGGTCAGCGAGACCCATGCCGAGCGCCGATAGCACCCCCGCGAGTGGATGGCAGAATATGTGCTCGATGCCCAGCGCATCCGCTACCTGGCAGGCGTGCTGTCCGCCCGCTCCACCGAAGCACTGCAGAGTGTAGCGGGTCACATCGTAGCCGCGTGCCACGGAGATGCGCTTGATCGCGTTCGCCATGCTGCCGACGGCGATTCGCAAGGCGCCCGCCGCGGACTCCTCGCGGCTGATGGCGAAGCCCGCACTCGCGCTCATGCAGCGCGCGAGCTCGCCGAAGCGCAACTCCACCAGGGCACGATCGAGGGGCTGCCGTCCGTCGGGGCCGAAAACTTTGGGGAAATGCTCCGGATGAATCCGTCCGAGCAACACGTTTGCATCGGTGACGGTCAGCGGACCGCCGCGTCGATAACACGCGGGCCCCGGATCGGCGCCCGCGGATTCGGGACCGACGCGCAGCCGCGCGCCGTCGAAGCGGATGATGGATCCGCCGCCTGCCGCGATGGTGTGAATGCTCATCATCGGAGCGCGCACGCGCACGCCCGCGACCTCGGTGTCGAACACGCGCTCGTACTCGCCCGCGTAGTGGCTCACGTCGGTCGAAGTGCCGCCCATGTCGAATCCGATCAACCGGCCGTGCCCCGCGACGCGCGCGCATTCGGCCATGCCGACGATGCCGCCCGCCGGACCCGACAAGATCGCATCCTTCCCCTGAAAGCGCCCCGCCTCCGTGAGGCCGCCGGAGCTTTGCATGAACAGCAAGCGCACGCCCGGCATCTGCGCGGCCACACGCTCGACGTAGCGGCGCAATATGGGCGATAGATACGCATCCACGACGGTGGTATCACCGCGCGGAACCAGCTTCATCAGCGGACTCACGCGATGCGACACCGAAATCTGCGTGAAGCCCGCATGCCGCGCCAAGGCCTCGGCCTCGAGCTCGTGCGCCGGCGCCCGGTAGGAATGCAAGAAAACGATCGCACAGGCGGATAAGCCCGCGCGATGGGCGCGCGCGAGCTCGCGCGCAAGGGCCACGCCGTCGAGCGGGGTGATGAGGCCGCCACGGGCGTCCACGCGCTCATCGGCCTCGATCACGGCCGCATAGAGCCGCTCGGGCAGCACGATGTGCCGCGCGAACAGCCGCGGCCGGGCTTGCGTCGCAATACGCAGGGCGTCGCGGAATCCGCGGGTCGTGACCAGCACCGTGGGCTCGCCGCGCCGCTCGAGCAAAGCGTTCGTGGCCACGGTCGTGCCCATTTTTACGCACTCGACTTGCGCCGCTGAGATGATCTCTCCGTCGCGGAGCGCGAGGATGCGCCGGATGCCCGCAACCGCGGCGTCCGCGTAATGCGCGGGGTCGTGCGACAGGAGTTTCAAGGTCGACAGCACGCCGCCGGGGGCGCGCGCCACGATATCCGTGAAGGTGCCTCCCCGGTCCACCCAGAATTGCCAACGATCGCGGCCTTGCTCGGTCAAGGGCGGAGCACCTGTCCGCGCGTCTCGGGCAACACCCAAGCGGCGACGATCACCAGCCCGTAGGCCGCCGCGCTCGTCGCACCGATGCAGGCCGCGAGCGGAGCGTGGGTGCTCGCCGCGCCGATGGCGGCGGGAAACAGCGCGCTCGCCGCGCGGCCCGCGCTGTAGGAGAACCCTTGGCCGGAGCCGCGCACGGCGCTCGGATAGAGCTCCGCAAGATAGGCCCCCATCCCTGAGAATATCCCGGACTGAAAAAATCCCAGCGGAAACCCGAGCACCATCATCTGCACATCGCTCACCGCCGCCCGTGTGTAGGCGAGAACGAGGACGGCGCCGGCCGCGGCGAACAGCATGAAGCAGCGCCGCCGTCCAAGCGCGTCGGAGAGCCAGGCGGACGTGAGGTAACCGGCGAACGAGCCGGCGATCAGGATCAGCAGATAGCGAGAGGTGCCGAGGGTGGATAGGTGACGCTCGCTCGAAAGGTACGTCGGCAGCCACATGTTCACGGCGTAATAAGCGCCCAGCATCCCGGTGCATAACAGACTCGCGAGCAGCGTCGTGCGGCGCAGGGGCGGAGCGAAGATATCCAGAAAGTGCGTTTCGCCGCGGCGCCCTCGCAGGCTCGCATACACCGGCGATTCCTGAACGCGCCGGCGCACATAGACGATGAGGAGCGCGGGCGCGACACCGAGCCAGAACAGCACTCGCCACGCAAGCGTTGCCGGCAGCAGCGCGTACAACCCGCCGAAGGCAAGCGCCGCCGCCGCCCAGCCGATCGCCCAACTACTTTGCACGAGCCCGGCTGCCTTGCCGCGGTGGCGAGCGGCGATGGTCTCGGCGATCAGTATCGACCCGACCGCCCATTCGCCGCCAAATCCGAGGCCCTGCAGCGCGCGCGTGAAGAACAGCGCGGGATAGGAATCCGTGAAACCGCTCAAAGCCGTGAACGCGGCGAACCAGGCAACGGTCCATTGCAGGACGCGCACCCGGCCGTATCGATCGGCCAGGACGCCCGCAGCCCAGCCGCCGACCGCCGATGTGAGCAGCGCCCCGGTGGCGATGTAACCCGCTTGCGCCTTACTCATGTGCCACAGCGCGAGCAATGTCGGCATGATGAAGCTGTAAATCATGAAATCGAAACCGTCGAGCCCGTAGCCCAAGCATGCGGCAAGCAGCGTGTGCCGCTCGGACGGGGAGGTTTCTCGCAACCACACAGCGTCAGCTCCGGGCGCGCACCCGCAAGCTCTCCCATCCGCCGTCGGCGATCCATCCTCCGTCGACGGGAAGAGCGACGCCATTGATGAACGCGGTACGCTCCGCATCGAGCAGCAGGGCGATTGCCTGCGCGACATCCTCGGGGCTCGCGAAGCGCGCCATGGGGACGCGATTTACAATGTCGGCATCCGAATAGGCGCCGCCGCCCTGATCCGCCGCGTCCATCTCGGTCTTTATCCAACCGGGACACACCGCATTGACGCGTACACCCCGTCCGCCCCATTCCGCCGCCAGCGTCCGAGTCAAGCCGATCAAACCGTGCTTGGAGGCGTTATAGGCACTGCGGTGAGCCACACCTGCGAGTCCCGCGACCGAGGCGACGTTGACGATGCTGCCGCGCCCGCGCACCAACATCTGCGCACCCAAGTGTCTACACAGCAGAAACGGCCCGAACAGATTGACGTTCATCACCTGCTGCCATTGCTCGGCCGAGGTGTTCTCGGCGGGAACGATCAGACTGATACCGGCGTTGTTGACCAGCGCGTCGAGCGCGCCATAATCGCGCGCGACGCGCAGGGCGAGCTCGACCACGAACGGCTCCGAGGCCACATCGCCGCAAATCCCTACGGCTTGCGCACCCGCATCCTGCAACTGCCGCACTCTTCCCTCGAGCGGCTTGATATCCAGCAAGACGACGCGATAGCCGAGCCGTCCCAGCAGCGCCGCGGCGGCGAAGCCGACGCCTTGCGCGGCCCCGGTGACGAGCGCCGTCTTCACGCGCTCACCGCTTGGGGTGTGAGCGTCTGCGCGGCACCCGTCGGCGAAGCGCTCACATGTACGCCGAGCCACGACGCCGCGCTCACGACGGCAAAGCCCGCGCCGATGAAAAACGCAGTGTGCCAAGCGTGCAATCCGGAAAAATACGCGACGATCGGGATTCCGATGATCCCGCCCAGGTTACCGCCCGTGTTCATGAACCCGCAGACCGCCATGCTGTCGCTCCTCCCGACCATCATGCCGGCCGCCCAGAAAGATCCCTCGGTCAATTCGACGGCCAGGAAACACAAGGTGAGCGCAGCCAGCGCGAGATAGGCGCTCGAGGCATTCACGGCGAGCAACAACAGCACAGCGGTGCTCGTCATTGCGAAAAGCGGCACGATCCTGAGGCCCCAGCGATTGCCGATGCGCTGCGTAAGAACGCCGGCCGCGATGCCGCCCAAACCGGCGCCCACCGCGGCACCGAGAGGCGGCACCATGGCGAGAAAGCTGCTGTCGAGCGAGGAGAAGTGCCGATCCTGGACCAGATATAGAAATACCCAGTTCGAGAGCAGATAAAAAGTGTAGTTCATGCACATGTACGAGAAAAACAGCAGCAACACGCTGCGATTGCCGATGAGCCCGAGGATCTGCCTGAAGTTGATCGATGCGTGGGCCTGCGGCTGGCTGCCGATCTCCGCGAGCTCCCGCTCGCTCATCGACGGATGCTCGCGCGGTGTGTTGCGGCCGTACCATCCCCACAGAGCGATGAGGCCGAGCGTCGGTAAGCTGCTCCAGACGAGCGCCTGCCGCCACCCGAAACGCAAGGTGAGCAACTCGATGAGCGGCGGTGTCACGACCAAGCCGAAGTTGAGCCCCATGGTCTGCAGCCCCTGCACGAAAGCCCAGCGCTTCTCCGGGAACCAGCTCTCGAAAACGCCGGCGGAGACTGGAAAAATGGCGCCTTGGGCAAGTCCGAGAATGAGCTGACCGGCGTACAGTGCCGCGAACAGCGCCGTTCCGCGGAGGAATACCGGCGCGAGCGGCGTCGCAATGGTGGCGAGGAACGCCAGGAGGCCGATGATCACGAAGGTGAGCCGCGCGCCGAGGCGCTGACCCAGCACCCCTCCCGGCATCTGGAAAATCGCGTAGCCGATGACGAACGCCTGTTCGATGTAACCGATGTCGAGCTGGCTGAGGCCGAGCTCCGGCATCATGTGCGCAGCCGCCACGGTGATCGTCTTTTGTTGAATGTAGGCGAGAAACCCGAACCCGAAAAGAAACGAGAAAATGCGCCAGCGTATGCGGAAGGCGGGAGCGGCGGTCCGCATCATTTGCCGGCGGGCTCGTCGGGCTTAGGCTTCGGAACCGGCTTGCTCCTGTGCAGTCCGGCATCCTCGATCAACTGCTTGCGCATGTAGAGGAAACGAATGGTCTCGTATTCGAACGGCGAGCCCGTCGAGTAATAGCGGAAATCGACGTTGGCGCGCTGATCGACGGCGTTGGCGACTCCTAATCCCCAGGATTGATCGCCCCGGTACAGGTCGGCCAGATTGATCCCGTAGTCGGTCCCATAATCGACGCCATAGCCCACGCCCTCGCGGAACGTCGAGGGACCCAACAGCGGCATGACCAGGTAGGGGCCCGGGTGCATGCCCCATCTCGCGAGCGTGGTGCCGAACCCGGTCGGCTCATAGGCAATGTTGAACCTGGCCGCGATATCGAACAGTCCGCCGATACCGAGCGTCGTATTGATCACGAACCGGCCGAAGCTGCGTACGGTTCTGTGCAAGCGCCCCTGCAGCGTGTAATTGATCACGCTGTCGACTTCGGTGAGATTTGCAAAGAAGCTATGCACCCCACCGCGCAGCGGTGTCGGCACGAAGCGGCGATAACCGTTTGCCACCGGCAGAAAAATCGCCTCGTCAAAGCGGGCGTTGAATCGATAGGTAAACCGGTTGAGCCGCGCCCAGGGATCGTAGGTCTTGAGCGAGGGCGCATCGTCCGGCTTCACCAGCGGCGGCGGCGGTTCAGCCCCGCTCCCCGCCTGCTCGGAGGCCTGCGGAGTCGCCAGAGTCGCGGCGGCTGCGGCGGCGGCCTGCAGTCCCTGCATCTTCGCGATATCCGCCTTGTTGTTCTCCGCCGGCGTTTCGGACGGCCAGCGGCGGAATTCCACCTCGCGCGCCGCGCATCCGGCGAGCACGAGAACGGCGACTGCACAGCTCATTCGGGCGCGCATCATCGGCTCCCCTGCCAGCTTCCGTCCAGCATGGCGAGCATGTCCGCCGCCTGCCGGCGATCGCCGAGATTGCCGAGATGTCCGCCGTGATCGTAGACCGCGATGCGCGTACCCAGCGTGGTCTTCAGCCAGCCGAGCTCCGCGCGATCGAGGATCAGATCATCGCTGTTGGTCAAACAATAATAGTCGGGATCCGTGCGCAGCCGATCGCCGATGACGTCGAGCCGGTTTTGCGCGATAAGCGATTCGACCGTCGAATTCGGCAGACGTTTCAGATAATAAGGCGCGAAGATGCTGTTGAAATATTCAGCGAATGTCTTGCCGCGCAGGACCTCCGCGATCTCCTCGAGCGAATCGCCCACCTTGGGGGGATGCGCGGGATCGGTCACCACGCCCGCGCCGGAGTACATGTCCCCGGCGAGGAATACGTTCGAGAGCGCTATGCGAAAAGACAGAGCGATGGCGGCGGAGAATTGCGCATCGGTCTTCAGCACCTCCGCGGCGGCACCCAACAGGAAATCCTCGTCGAGCTCCACCCGCCCGCTGGCGCGGTAGGCGTTGGCGAGCTGGGCATAGAGCTGCGCATAAAAACGCTCGATACCGGCATCGCCGTTGCCGAGGGAGACCGCATAGAGCTTATCGAGCCGGCCGACCGAGGAGAACAGGCTCACGGGCGGGTTGATCATCACCGCGCGATGAATGTGGAGCTTGTGCTGGGTGGCGTCGATCGATTTGACGATGGCCGCGTTCGCTCCGCCGAGACTGTAGCCGAGCACATCGACGTCGGTGATCTGCACCTTGCGCGGCAGGTGAGCGATGATTTCGCCCATCGCGGCGTACAGGTCCTGACCGTCCTGCAAGAGGTCGCCCGCCACCCCGGTGCTGGAGGTGGACACGATGAAGCCCGGAAACGTGGGCGACGGCATGGTGAGCACGTGATAACCCGCGCCGTAAAGTATGGCGCGCAACACGGAAAGCTTCGTAGTGTTCGCATCGCTCCCCGTGCCCGAGATGACGATGGCGAGGGGCGCGGGCTTCTTCTGGGCGGAAAACCAGACCCGCAGCCGCTTATCGAACCAGAAGATCTCCGGCACCGGCCGCCGCCACGGCAAGGCGAGATCCATCTCGAGCATCGGCACGGTATCGGGAAGCGGGGCGATATCTTGGGGCGGCGTGCCGAACACGGTCGCCCGCAGCGCCGCGGGACCGGCCAGTCCGGTTGCCGGTCCCCGCGCCGGCGGCAGCTGAATCGGTGGGGGTTCTGCAAAGCTCGGGGAGCAAAGGGCGATCAGGGTCAAGACAGCGAGGGACTTCATGCTCGCATGTTATAGCTGAAAGAGAGTCGGCCTGCAGTCTTGACGACTGCAGGCCGACATGCCGACGGAAACGCGGGGCTCGAAAGAGCCTTGAGCTCAGCCCAACCCGACCGGCACGAAGATCCGGGTGTCGCCGCGCTGAATCAGCAAGGCCACCTGGTCGCCATGACTGTGAATGAGGCTGCGCAGCTGATCGACGCTGTTGACCGGCGTGCCGTTGACCGACAGCACCACATCGCCTTCCTGGATGCCCGCCTCGGCTGCGCGTCCGCCTGACTCCTCGACTACCAGACCTGCCGAAACGCCGGCTTGGCTGCGCTCATCGGGCGTCAATGGGCGCAGCTTCATCCCGAGATGCGATCCTTCGGGCGCCGCTTCGCCGTTCTTCGCCACCGTCGCGCTGCTAGCCGAGCCGATGGTCACGCTGATGTTCATCGGCTTGCCGTCGCGCATGATGTCGAGCGTCGCCTTCTCGCCGGGCGCCATCGCATTCACGCGTACCGACAACGTACCCGAATCGACGATCGGCGTTCCGTTGAACTTGAGGATCACGTCTCCCGGCTTGACACCCGCATGGGCGGCCGCGCTGTCCGGCACGACCTGGGCCACCAAAGCACCTTCCGGCGCGCTCAGCTTGAAGGATTCGGCGAGCGACTGATTGACGTTCTGAATCTCCACACCGAGCCGGCCGTGCTCGACCTTGCCGGTCTTCACGATCTGCTGTTCGACGCCTTGCGCCAGATTGATGGGAATCGCGAACGAGACGCCCTGGTAGCCGCCCGAGTTCGTGTAAATCTGCGAATTGATGCCGACGACCGCTCCCGTGGAGTCGAACAGCGGTCCACCCGAATTGCCCGGGTTGACGGCGGCATCGGTCTGTATGAACGGCACCGCGCCATCGCCCGGAAGCGAACGGCTCGTTGCGCTGACGATGCCCGCGGTGGCGGTCTCCTCGAGACCGAACGGAGCACCGATCGCCAACACATAGTCGCCCACCCCGAGCTGGTCGGAGTTGCCGAGCCGCACCGCCGACAGACCGTGTGCCTCGATCTTCAACACCGCGATGTCGCTGGTCTTATCCGTGCCGAGCACCTTGGCCTTGAACTCCCGATGATCCATCAGCTTGACCGTGACTTCTTTCGCGCCGTCGACGACGTGCGCGTTGGTCAAGATCAGACCGTCTGAGCTCACGATGAAACCCGAGCCCTGCGCATGCATTTGCTGGTTGCCGTGCTGATGCGGCATCTGACGGAAGAACTGCGAGAAGGGGTTGTTGTCATCGTCGCCGAACGGATTGGAGCCGAACGGCTGCTGCTCGGCGGCAGCCTTCAACTCGCCCGCGACCGTTATACCCACGACGGAGCTGCGGTTTTGCGCGACGATCGCGTGGTAGTTCGGCGCGGTGCCGAGCGGAATGGGTCCTACGGGCGCCATCGCGGCCGGTGCGCTCGCCCCGGCAGTGTCCGCCGCTTGGGCGTTCTTGAAAATGGCCGGCGTGATCCAGCCGGCGACAGCGCCTACGGCAAACACGCCGGCAGCGGCTCCGGCAACGAATTTGGTGGGAGATCTCATCAAAAATCCTCCTGAAGGGATAAAGGCCCTCGGTCGGGCACCTGGCGACATCCTCCCTCCCCCACCTTAAGCGAACCTTAAGCGGGTTGCGGAAAGGTGACCGTGACCTTCAGCCCCCCGCCGGGAGCGTCATCGAGGTGAATCTTCGCGCCGTGGCGATCGGCGATGGCCTTGACGATGGCTAGTCCCAAGCCGCTGCCGCCTTCGGGTGAATTCGAGCGGCGATAAAAACGGTCGAACGCCCGCTCGCGCTCGGACGGCGGAATTCCAGGTCCCGTATCCATCACTTCGAGCGCGGCGCCCAAAGTCTGCGGGTGGGTGCTCACACGCACCTGCCCCCCCTCGGGCGTGTAGCGCACCGCATTGTCGACGAGATTGCGCACCAGGATGCGCAGCGCATCGCGATCCCCTTGCACCGCCGCGGGTTCGGCTTCGAGACCCAGGTCGATACGCCGCGCCACGGCGAGGGCATTCGCATCGGCGGTGCCGTCGGCGGCGGCCTGCTCGAGCGGGATCCGCGGCCATTCGCCGGCGTCCTCGCGTGGATCGCTCCGCGCGAGGGTGAGCAACTGCTCTACCAAGTGAATCGCGCGATCCACCGCGGCGCCCAAATTCCCGCGCGCCTCGCGACGCGCCGTCTCATCGGGCGCGCGGTCGAGGAGCTGCAGCTCCAAGCGCACCGCCGTCAGCGGCGAGCGCAACTCGTGCGCCGCATCGGCCACGAAGGCTCGCTGCGCCTGAAAGGCCGCGTGCAGCCGCAACAGTAATCGATTGAGCGCGCCGATCAGGGGCGCAACCTCTTGCGGCAGCCGCTCCGTTGCAAGCAGGGGCGCCAGGCTGTGCGCATCGCGCCGCTGTACTTCGGTGGCGACACGGCGCAAAGGCTTGAGTCCGTTGCCCACCACTCCGGCGATGGCCGCGCCGAGGAGCGGCAGCAGCAACAGGAGCGGTATAACCACACGCAGCGCCGCGCCGCGCGCGAACGCCTCCCGGACTCGCAGCGGTTGCGCGATTTGGATCACCCCGTCGAGCGTTTGCAAGCCGTAGGTACGCCATGAGCCGCCCGCGACGCGCACGTCCGCGTAGCCGAGCGCGGTCGCGTTGATGAGCGGCAGCCCCGGACGTGAGAAGTAGACCCGTGTCCCGTACGGGTCCCAGATCTGGATCACGAAATCCGAATCCGCTTGATCCGGGGGCAGCTCGAGGCGCGGCGCCATCGGTATCTGGCTGCGCAGCGAGAGCGCCATCTGCCGCAGCTGATAATCGAACAGGGTCGAGGTTTCCGCGAGCACCCGCCGATAGGTGAGGAGTCCTGCAAGCAGCGAGATCACGATCACCACGGCGAGCAACGCCATCAACAATCGCGCGCGAATGGACATCATGAGTCTTTCGGCACGAAGTAGCCTACGCCTCGCAAGGTGCGGATGGCATCGTTGCCGAGCTTGCGCCGCAATCCGTGCACATACACCTCGATGGCGTTGCTCTCGATACCCTCGGACCAACCATACAACCGCTCCTCGAGCTGCGCGCGCGACAGCACCGTGCCCGGACGCTGCAGCAGAGCCTCGAGGACGGAGAACTCGTGGGCCGACAGGGCAACGGCCTCGCCGTCGCGCTCGACCGCGTGCGACACTGGATCGAGTGTGATACCGCGGTGACGGATGCTCGGGTCGCCGCGTCCGGCCGCCCGCCGTAGCACCGAGCGCATGCGCGCCGCGACTTCATCGAGATCGAACGGCTTGACGATGTAATCGTCCGCACCGGCGTCGAGTCCCTGAATGCGATTCTGCACATCGTCGCGGGCGGTGACGATGATCACCGGCGTGGCATCGCCGCGCGAACGCAGCTCGCGCAGCACCTCGAGGCCGTCACGTTCGGGCAAGCCGAGATCGAGCAGCACGACATCGAATCGCGAAGAGCGTAGCGCCGCCGAGGCGCTCTTACCATCGCTCACGCCGTCGACGGCATAGCCGTCCTGCTTGAGCGCGGTGTGCAACCCCTTGGCGATCATCCGGTCATCCTCGACGACGAGCACGCGCATCGTTGTAAGTTTACTGCGCAGAGGGTTCGCGGGC
>Ga0302314_10011257_pt1 | contig 15621 bp, 15 predicted proteins | sample III_Palsa_N2_3_FD_200533 | JGI IMG/M metagenome (GOLD analysis project Ga0302314, IMG submission 200533) | Peat permafrost microbial communities from Stordalen Mire near Abisko, Sweden - III_Palsa_N2_3 | ecosystem: Environmental > Terrestrial > Soil > Palsa > Peat permafrost | place: Sweden...
ATCAGGCGCACCTCGGGCACGCGGATGCGCTCATTGATCCTCGTGGTGTCCCGCTCGGGCGGGCGCCGGTCAAAACGTCGCGGAACCGGCACTAGCTGTGGTGGCCGCGCGTCAAGCGAATGTTACGCGCGGCATTCTGAGGATTGGTCGGGCTGCAATGTTGGGGATTATAGCTGCCCGGCCAGCCGGCGCGCAAAATCGGCGGTCGGCTCGCTGCCGAGATCGCCGCCGTGATGCTCGCGCACAGCGACTGTGCCATCTGTCTGCTCGCGCTCGCCAACGACCAGCATGTATGGGATCTTGCGCAGCTCAGCGTCGCGGATCTTGCGCCCGATCGACTCGTTGCGTTGATCGAGCTCGATGCAGATCTGTTGCCCCCGCAGGCTGTCTCTGACGGAGGCGGCGTAGTTGTTGAAGCGGTCGGAGACGGGCAGGATGATCGCCTGCACGGGCGCCAGCCACAGCGGCAGCTCGCCGGCGTAGTGCTCGATCATGATCCCGATGAAGCGCTCATAGGAGCCGAACATCGCGCGGTGGATCATCACTGGCGTGTGCTCTTGGTTATCAGCGCCGGTGTAGCTGAGCTCGAAGCGGGCGGGCATCGAGTAGTCCAGCTGCACGGTCCCCAGCTGCCATGAGCGCCCCAGCGAGTCGGTCATGTGCACGTCGATCTTGGGGCCGTAGAAGGCGCCGTCGCCGAGGTTCAGCTCGTACTCCAGGCCGAGCTCGTCGAGCGTGCGCATCAGCTTCTCCTCAGCGCGATCCCACATCTCGTCGCTGCCAACGCGCTGCTCAGGACGTGTGGAGAGCTCGAGCTTGACGTCGAAGTCGAACAGCTTGTAGGTGTCGAAGGCCATCTCCAGGCAGCCCTTGACCTCGTCCTGCACCTGCTCCTCGGTGCAGAAGATGTGCGCGTCGTCTTGGGCGAAGTGGCGCACCCTGAGCAGGCCGTGCAGCACGCCGGAGGCCTCGTTGCGGTGCAGCAGGCCCGGCTCGAAATAGCGGACGGGCAGGTCGCGGTAGGAGTGGCGGGTGGAGCCGAACAGGTGTGCGTGGCCGGGGCAGTTCATTGGCTTCACCCCCATCTCGCGCTCCTCGACTTGCACGGTGAACATGTTCTCGCGGTACTTGCCCCAGTGCCCTGATGTCTTCCACAGCTCTGAGTCATAGATCTGCGGTGTCTTGACCTCGCTGTAGCCGCGCTCGGCACCCATCCGCCGTGAGAGCGCGACGAGCGAGTTGAACACGCTGGTGCCTGCGCCGGTCCAGAAGGCGGCGCCGGGTGAGACCTCAGAGAAGCTGAACAGCCCGAGCTCGCGGCCGAGCTTGCGGTGGTCGCGCGCCTTGGCCTGCTCGATGCGCTCGAGGTGCTGGGCGAGCTCGTCCTTGGTGAAGAACGCGGTGCCGTAGATGCGTGTGAGCATCGTGCGGCTGGAGTCCCCGCGCCAGTAGGCGCCGGCGACGGAGCTGAGCTTGAAGGCGCCAACGGTCTTGGTGCTTGGCGCGTGCGGTCCGCGGCAGAGATCGGTGAAGGGACCGTTTGTGTACAGCGAGACGGTGCTCAGCGGCTGGCGGTGCTCGCTGCGCGCGGCAGCGGTGACGAGATCGTCGATCAGCTCGACCTTGTAGTCCTGGCGCTCGGCGAGGAAGCGCTCGCGCGCGTGAGCGACTGACACGTCCTCGCGCTCGAACGCCTCGGCGGCCTTGATGTGCGCACGCATGCGCTCTTCGATCTTGGGGAAGTCCGCCTCGGAGATGACGGTCCCGTGGGGGAACTCGAAGTCGTAGTAGAAGCCGTCGTCGATCGGCGGCCCGATCGAGATCTTGACGCCCTCGTAGAGCTCCATGACCGCCGCGGCGAGCACGTGTGCGGCGTCGTGGCGGATCAGCTGCAGGGCCTGCGGCCCGCTCTTTTGAGTGAGGATGGCGAGGTGGGCACCGTCGGGCAGTGGACGCGACAGGTCGCGTACCTGCGGACCGTCGCCGCTGTCTGCGCTGTCACCTGTGCTGAGCTCGACGGCGAGCGCGGCGCGCGCTAGGCCAGGCCCGATCGCGGCGGCTGCGTCAGCGCCGGTGGCGCCGTCGGGCAGCTCGAGCTGCGTTGCGTCGGGCAGTGTGACTGTGAGCGACATTGCAGCGCTGGAGGCTACTCACCTGCGCCGATCGTTCCTCTTTTGCGTCTGGTGTATAGCCATGGCTATACACCAGCGTTGCGAAGCGAAGTGTGCGTCCTCGTGACCGCGAGACTTAGAGACTCAGCTAGGCGAGTTGCCAGAGCGCGTCGTCGCCTAGCGCCTCGCGTTTGACCGTGCCGGCGCCGGTCAGCTCGATCAGGGCGCGCTCGGCGGCGTCGCGGTCGGGCAGCTGGTTGTTCTGCGCGAGGATGGCTGCCACCTCGGCGGTGACCAGCCCGTCGGGGAAGCCCCGCAACGCGTCGACGGCCGCGTCTGGCGGCGCGTGGCGCTCGAGCGTGGGGTCGAGGTTGGCGATCAGCACGTCATACGCATCGATCGTTTGGAAGCCGCCGGCCTCTAGACGCAGCCCGGCCTCGTTGTGAAAGACGAGCGAGGGCGCCGAGTAGCGCACGGGGCCGTCGGTCTGGCGCGCCTTGCCTTGGAAGTCGGTGGGGCCGCCGGCGGCGCTGCGGGTCTGCTCCTTGTCGTCCTCGTAGGCGGCGACGGTCGCCTCGGCGTCGATCGCGGCGACGACTGCGTCGACGTCGAGCCCGTTCACGCGCGCGAGCGCGCTCGCAATATCGGCGTCCTCGTCGAGCAGCAGCGTGGTGGTGAACCACGCCAGCTGCAGCGCGCGCAGCACCTCGTCCTCGCGGCCGGGATAGAGCAGGCGCGTGGCGACGATCGTGCGGCAGGCGCGCGAGGTGGCACTGACGCGGGCGCGCGGTTGCATCAGCAGCGGCATGCCGAAGCGTTTGAAGTAGCTCTGCTGGCCGATCGTTGAGCGCGTGGGCGTGTAGCCGGCGTCGAGGTAGCGCTGTGGGTCCTCGGCGAGGCCGATCGTGACGAGGCGCCAGTCGAGCTGGTCGCTGTAGCGCCAGCGTAGGACCGCAAGCGCGGGACTGGCGGAGTAGGCGAACGGGCAGCCTGGGTCGGTGAAGTGCGTGATGCTGATCTTGCTCATGCGGCAATGATTGCACGTGCAAGCAGTTGATCCGGGGTCTTTGCCGTGGTTTGTCGGAGTGAGAAACAAAAAACGGCAACTCAGAGATATCTTCTGCAGACATTTGTCTGCAAATATGCGAATATCGCGCAATGACCAACAACAACGAGCAGCAGTCCATTTCCATCACGCTGTCCCCCACTCAGATCGACGAGGTAGTGCGCGCGGCGGCGAACAGTCGCGCGCCGAGCGTCTCCACGCTGCTCGGCGGCTACATGCCGAAAGATGCGATTGACCCGCGGATGTCGCAGTCGCTGCTGCGGGGCCTTTCGATTCTCACCTGTTTCGGCTCAGACGGCGCTGCGCTTGGGATTCTTGACCTCGCGCGCGAGCTGGGAATGAGCCCGAGCACCACTCACCGCTATGCATCCACGCTTGTCGAGCTTGGGCTGCTGGAGCGCTGCCCGAGGACCCGTAAGTACCGCCTGCCGGGCACGTAAGGGCGGGCGGAATCACGTAGTGGTCGGTACCCGCACGCACTGCGCACAGGTACCGACCAGGCCAGCGCCGTCTGTGGGGATGGCGCGACAGCAGTACGATACCAGCAGCCGGCTGTCTGGCTATTGCTACTCGCGAGATGCGATGTTTCTGATTGTGTCCGCACCAACACAGGCAGACCCGGCGCTCGCGTCGACGCTTCGGCGCATGCGTCTCGAGCGCGGCGACACCCAAGAGGACCTTGCGCACCGCGCCGGTCTGACGGTGGCGGCGTTCGCGCGCATCGAGCGCGGCAACGCAAACCCCACGTGGACGACGGTCAGGCGCATCGCGGTGGCTCTTGGCGTGAGCCTGGCGACGCTGGCGGAGGCAGTAGAACGTTCCAAGCCGCGCCGCTGAGCGCCGCTTGCCCTCACAGCTGCTCGGGGACCTCCAGCGCGAGCAGGTGCTCATCGACCCGCCGCACCCATTCCTCTGAGACGGCATCCGCCTGCACGGAGAGCCCGGGCGCCTGGACGAGCAGGTCGTCGGGGGCGGGGATCCCGAGATGCTCGAGCACACGGCGGATGACCGCGTCGGTGCTGTCGGCGAGCTCCTCGTAGGTGAGCTTCAGGGGTTCGTAACCGAGCCCGAGGAAGTAGGCGTCCCAGGAGGCGTCGTGCGCTGTGAGCAGACGAACGAGGTAGTTGATCGCACGGAAGGAGAACACGAGCTCCACTGGACGCTGCGTCTCCGCGCCGGCTTCGCGCTTCCAGGACTGCGTTTGGACTGCCTTCCACAGCGAGACGGCCTGGCGGATCTTGTTCTGGCGGGTGATCTGGATGTAGCGCAGGCCGGGGAAGGCCCGCCCGAGCAGTTCCGGCAGCGGGCGCTCGGCCATCCCTTCGATCCCCCGCAGCAGCTGGGCGAAGTCACCGAGGTAGCCCCACATCAGCTTGGCCCCGAATACCCCGTTGGGGGTGGTGCCCTCCTTGAGCGCCCAGGCGAGGTACTGGTCGTAGGTGTCGGGGTGCCACAGGGGGTTTGGTTTGGCTTGGCCGTCGGGCATCTCGCGAAAGGCGAGGCGTTCGACGATGTTGGCGTGGCGGTCCTGCTCGAAGTACTCGTGCGGACGGCGCGGCAGCCCCGAGCGGCGCAGCGCCTCGAAGTACTCCTCTGGATGCCCGGCGACGCCGGTCTGATCGAGCGCGTGGCACAGTAGAGTGCTGCCGCTTCGCGGCGTCGCACAGACGAGGTAGGAGAGCATTGGCGTCATCGCGCGGAAGATCCCATCAAGCGCACTATATTTGTGAACAATACTGTGAAAGCCCTACCGAACATCCTCTACCTGCATTCGCATGACACCGGACGCTACATCCAGCCCTATGGCGAGCCCGTGCCGATGCCCAACGTGCAGGCGCTGGCCGACCAGGGAGTGCTGTTCCGCGAGGCGTTCTGCGCGGCTCCAACGTGCTCGGCGAGCCGCGCGTGCCTGCTGACCGGGCAGTACGGGCAGAGCAACGGGATGCTCGGGCTGGCCCATCGCGGCTGGTCACTGCGCGACTACCGCCATCACATCGTCAACGTGCTGCGTGAGGTGGGCTACACCTCGACGCTGATCGGCGAGCAGCACATCTCCAAGGAGCCTGAGGTGATCGGCTACGACGAGGTGATGAAGATCCCTACTACGCATGTGGAGACGGTTGCGCCGCTGGCGATGGAGGTGCTGCGCCGCCCGCGCGAGCGGCCGCTGTTCCTGTCTGTGGGGTTCTTTGAGACCCACCGCGAATTCCTTGGCCCTGGCTCGCTCAGGGACGTGCACTACTCAAAGCCGCCAAACAACCTGCCGGACACGCCAGAGGTGCGCGCGGATGTGGCGGCGTTCAAGGCCAGCGCGCGCTCGCTCGATCACGGTGTTGGCATGGTGCTCAACCAGCTCGATGCTTCTGGCCTGGTCGATGACACGCTGGTGATCTTCACTACCGATCATGGGATGCCGTTCCCGGGAGCCAAGGCGACGCTGTTCGATCGCGGCCTGGGCGTGATGCTGATCTTGCGCGGGCCGGAGCCGTTCAACGGCGGGCGCGTGATCGATGCGCTGGTCTCGCATATCGACATCTACCCCACCGTGTGCGAGCACTTGGGGATCGAGCGTCCGGAGTTCTTGGAGGGGGTATCGCTGATGCCGTTGCTCGCGGGTCAGGTGGACAGCGTGCGCGATGAGATCTTCGCGGGCTCGACGTGGCATGCGGCATATGAGCCGCAGCGCGCGATTCGCACGAGCCGGCATAAGTACATCCGCCGCTGGGGCGATCGGCTGACGCCGGTGCTGGCAAACGCCGATGACGGTCCCAGCAAGGATCTGCTGTTGAGTAACGGCTGGGCTGAGCGGGAGATCCCCAAAGAACAGCTGTATGACCTGATCTTCGATCCCAACGAGGCGAACAACCTCGCTGGCGATCCCGCCCACGCGCCGCTGCTGGCGGATCTACGCTCGCGCCTGGAGCGCTGGATGGTTGACACCGAGGATCCGCTGCTGGCGGGCCATGTCGATCCTCCGCGGGGAGTTGAGATCAACCTTCCCGACCAGCTTTCGGCAACCGAACCGACGACGCGCATCGAGTGAGCGCGGCTGGCGCGAGCGCCTCCACGCTGGCGAGCGACGGGTGGCTCGCGCAGGAGCTGCGCACGGTGGTTGACGAGCTTGCGGGCTTCGAGCGGCCGTCGGCTTCGGCTGGCGAGCGCAGGGCGGCGGAGTGGATCGCTGCGCGGCTCCGTGCGCAGGGCCATCCCGCACGGATCGAGGTGGAGCGTGCTCACGGCGGCTACTGGTGGCCACTGGGCCTGTTGAACGCGAGCACAGCGCTGAGTGGCGTGGCGGCGCGCCGCTGTGGCTCGCGTTTGGCGCGCCTGCTGGCTGGCGCCGTTGGTGTGTTTGCCGCGGCGGCGATCTGGGATGAAGTGGGTGGGGGTCGGTTGTGGTTTCGCCGTGCGCTGTTGCCTCACCGTGACACGTTCAACGTGGTCGGTGAAATCGGCGATCGCGACGCTCCGCAGACCGTTGTGGTGGGCGCGCATCACGACGCTGCGCACAGTGGCCTGGTGTTTGCGCCCGCCCTCCCCCGCTTGTTCGCTGAGCGCTTCCCAGCGCTGCATCAGCGTTCGACCCAGACGGTGCCGTTCATGTACGCGACATGGCTCGGCCCGGTGCTGGTGGCAATGGGAGCGATCTTGGGCCGGGCGGGGATGCTGCGTGCGGGCTCGCTGCTGGCGGGCGCTGCCGCGGGCGCAATGGGTGACATCGCTCGCAGCGAGGTGGTGCCGGGAGCCAACGACAACCTGAGCGCGGTGGCGGTGCTGTTGGCACTTGGCCGCTCGCTGGGTGAGCATCCCGAGCCGGGGGTGCGCGTGTTGCTGCTCTCGACGGGCTCGGAGGAGTCCTTCATGGAGGGCATGCAGGGCTTTATGGCTCGTCATCGCGACACGCTGGACCCTGCACGTACGACGTTCCTGTGCCTTGAGTGTGTGGGTAGCCCGACGCTGGTGCTGGTGGAGGCGGAGGGCATGCTGCGCATGCGCCCCTACAGCGAGGCCGCTCGCAAGCGACTGGCTGCGGCGGCCGCGGCGGCGGGCGTCGAGCTGGTGCGCGGTTTGCGCACGGTTGCGGCGACCGACGCGCTCGTGGCGCTGCGCGGTGGCTACGCGGCCGTGACGCTGGCGTCAGTCGATGCGAGCAAGTTCCCAGCCAACTACCACTGGCCGAGCGATACGCCAGAGAACCTCGACTGGGGCACGATCGAACGGACTTTCGCGGTGGTCGAGCGCTTCATTCGCTCCACCACAGGTCTTCCTCGTCGGCCGCCGCCTGCTCGATCTGCTCGAGGGTGAGGTCGGTCCGGCGGTCCTGGACCATCGTCTGCAGCGCCTCGCCGATGGTTGGGGCCCACGCACGCCGCGCGACGGCGATCCGTCCGGACTCCTCCTCGTACTGCTTCCATTCCAGCTCGACCAGCGGCACGCGCGAGGGCGGCGCATCGGCTGGCACAGGCGCGCCCCAGCCATAGACGGTGATCTGGGCCTGCCAGCCATCTGGGCACAGCTCACCCATCACAGCCAGTGCCTGCCACTGGTCGTTGACTGGCTTGGGCCGTCGGTGGCGACGGCGCAGATGGATGAAGATGAACACGCACGCCACACTCATCGCGGCCACCAGCAGGCCGATCACGAGCGTTTCATAGCCGGGGGCGGGTGCGTGGCCGCCCTGCACGCCACTGGCGATCAAAACAACTCCAGCGGCGGCGGCGCTCATGGCATCCTCACCAAGCGGCTCGATCCCGCCTGCGAAAGCAGATGCCACCCGCTCGCTGTCATTGCCCCTCACAGTACCCGTTCTGGAGGAGGCCACGCTGCACTTTTGCCTAGAGGCGAGCTGGCTAGAGCTAGGCGTGTTTGGGCGTTTGCCTGGTGCTGCGCCGGCTGCGCGAGATCGACAAATCTGTCTCTGACCACGTGGGCCGCGAAGGCGTGCGTGCGTTCAGACTGAACAGGGGCGCGAGCGGCGATCAACGCCGACTTCGGTGATGCCCGCTGAGGTGATCTTGATCCGCGTTGGCACGTTCCCTCGCTCGAGCAGCTTGCGTAGCACCGACTCGCCCTTTGACTCAATTCCCGAGCGCAGCGGCTCCTCGAACGCCTCCGCTCTCAGCGAGCTGGCGATCTGGACGTAGACGTGCTGCTCAGCACGGTTGTTCATGACCTTCCAGCGATACATGTCGCCGTCACGAGGAATGGGGATTGGGGTAGGACCCCCAATTATCTCGGGATCTTCGGCCATGCTGAGAGCATGACGGCTAGGACACCAGCACAAAGGGCCTGCTGGCCAGGATCCTGGCGGCGAATTTGGACATGTGCGCAGCTGGAGATCCACTCGGCGACTGCGATTGCACGCGCTAGTCGAGCTGGAACTGCCCATCACGGTAGATCACGCGTTCAGCGCCACCCTGCAGCACAGCGCTCACCACACGATCGGTGGTGGAGACGATGTCGGTGTGCACGCTCGAGGTGTTGAAGCCGAGACGTTGCCACTCCTCGGCGCTGACGAGCGCGGGATCGCCGTCGTAGGCGTCCTGATAGGAGCGTCCGACAGCGATATGAGTATTGCCGAAGCTGCCGCCGACATTCTCGTCGTACAGCGTTTGGGCCATGAAGCGAGTGATCCTGGAGAAGCGGCGGTCGGTGAGCGAGAACTCACCCACGCGGTCAGCTCCCTCGGTGGCGATCATCTCCTTGAGCACGCCCTCGTTCTCCTCTGCGCTGGCTTCGCTCACACGCCCATCGACGAACGCGAGGCGGATGCCCTTGACGAGGCTGCCATAGCGGTACAGCGGCTGATTGCAATAGATCCACCCTTCCGTACCGCGCCAGTCGGGACTGGTGAACAGCTCGAAGCTCGGGATGTTGCGACCGCGCCCGCCGAGCCACCGCCGCCGCTCGCCGAGGCTCACCCATAGATCGACATCCTCACCCTCGACGTGCAGCCGCTCGATCCGCAGCGCGTCGAGCCGCTCACGGGTCTCATCCAGGCGCTGGCCGATCTCGCGCCAGCGGGTCAGCGGATCGTCGTTGTCGAGGAAGCACGCGTGCACTATCTGCTCCCAGTACTCCTCCACGTCCATGCCAGCCTCGCTGGCCATCCCTGGCGTTCCGTAGAGACCGAGCGTCCAGGTGAACCGCCCCGCGTTCTCCTTCTCGCCGCGCCAATCGAGCAGCGGTCGCATCGCCTCACCGCGGCGCATGATCCGGGCTGGGTCGACGGTGTCGAGCGAGCGCGGATCGCTCGGGGCGATGACTGTCACCTGATGGTCGATCTCATCGATCAGCCCGCGCGTGTACTGGCTGGGAAAGTGCTCGAGCTGCTCGACGCTGGCGGCTTCGTAGAAGTCACGCGCCAGGTTCACCGTTTGATCGTCGTCTGGCTGGTAGGCGCCGATGACGTGCCCGCCGGCGCGCCAGACGGCCCTGTTGAGCGCGGCATACAGCGGCTTGGCGCTCTCTGGCGCGACCACGCGAACGACCTCACCGGGCTGCACGCCGTTGCCGCCGCCAAGCGCGAAATCGATGAGCACGGAGGCATATCGCTCGAGGATCTCCGCTGGCGGGGCGTAAGCCATGCGCGCACGATAGTGCAGGCCACCCCGGTCAATGAGCGCGAGCGATGGCAGCCCCGGTGGGTGGCGAGGGGCTTCAGTCTTGTGGGGTTGATCTGAATAATCGCGACGTGGCTGGGTATTCTCAGCAGACCCGAGTAGCGACCACAGAGAGAACTGGCTCGATCTGTGCGCCCGCGTCGGGTAGCGCGCCAACCTTGACCGATACCAACAACACCTCTGCGGCGCCCTGGATTGTGGACTTCGCGGACGGCTCGCGCGAGATGCGTGATCTGCTGGGCGGCAAGGGCGCGAACGTGGCGGAGATGACCCGCGTGCTCGGCGCTGAGCGCGTGCCTGGCGGCTTTACGATCACGACTGCCGCCTGCAGCGCGTACATGAATGGCGATGGCTCATTCCCGCAGGGCCTTGAGCAGCAGGTCGCACAGGCGCTCGAGCGGCTCGAGGTCCAGGCCGGCAAGCGCTTGGGTGATGCGGCCGATCCGCTGCTCGTGTCGGTGCGCTCGGGCGCGCGCGAGTCGATGCCGGGGATGCTCGATACGGTGCTCAACCTGGGGCTCAACGACGAGACGGTGGCTGGCCTGGCACGGCGCTCGAGCAACGAGCGCTTCGCGTGGGACTCCTACAGGCGCTTTGTGCAGATGTTCGGCAACGTCGTCCTTGGCGTGGCGGGCGAGCGTTTCGAGCAGGCGATCGCGGCGAGCAAGGCGGCGCGTGGGGTCTCGCTGGACACGGAGCTCGACGCTGAGGCGCTGCGCGAGCTGACGTATGAGTTTCAGCGCTTCTATGACTTTCCGGCGGACCCGCGCGAGCAGCTCTCGCACGCGATCCGAGCGGTGTTCGACTCCTGGCAGGGCGAGCGCGCGATCGCCTATCGACGCATCAACCGGATCCCCGATGACTGGGGCACGGCGGTGAACATTCAGCAGATGGTGTTTGGCAACCTTGGTGAGAGCAGCGGCAGCGGTGTTGCGTTCTCGCGCGACGAGCTGACTGGCGCACCTGAGCCCTCCGGGGACTTCCTGCCAAACGCACAGGGTGAGGATGTGGTCTCCGGTGTGCGCACGCCGCGCGACATCGTCGAGTTACGCTCATGGCTGCCGGACGTGCACGAGCAGCTGATGGAGATCCTGGGAACGCTCGAGCGCCACTACGGGGACATGCAGGACACGGAGTTCACCGTGCAGGACGGCCGCCTGTACATGCTGCAGACACGCAACGCCAAGCGCCCGGCGCAGGCGGCGGTGCGCTTCGCGGTCGATGCGGTCGCGGAGGGGCTGCTGGAGCGCGAGCAGGCGATCGCGACGATCGATCCCTCAACGCTCGACGCGCTGCTACACCCAACGTTCGATCCACGTGCGGATTACGCGGTGGTGGCGACAGGCGTGGCTGCGTCTCCTGGCGCGGCGAAGGGCGAGATCGTGCTGAGCGCTGCCGCTGCCGTGCAGGCGGCGGCGGAGGGCCGCGAGGTGATCCTCGTGCGCTCGTTCACGGAGGCTGACGATGTGGCTGGCTTTCACGCAGCCAAGGGCATCCTCACGAGCGAGGGCGGCAAGGCCAGCCATGCTGCGCTGGTCGCGCGGGGCATGGGGCGCCCGGCGGTGACGGGTGCGAGCGCGGTGGAAGTCGACTTGGCTGCTGGTGAGGTTCGTATCGGCGAGCACGTCTTGGCCGCGGGCGAGCGCATCGCGATCGACGGCAGCCTGGGCAAGATCACGCTCGAGGATGTGCCGCTCGTGGAGCCACAGGTCTCCGGGCAGTTTCAGACCGTGCTGGGATGGTGCGATGAGCTACGCAGCTTGGGGGTCAGGGCCAACGCCGATACGCCAGCGGATGTGGAGAAGGGCATCGAGCTGGGCGCTGAAGGTGTCGGGCTGTGCCGCACCGAGCACATGTTCCTTGGTGAGCGCCAGCCGCTGATGGCGGCGGTGATCATGGCCGAGGATGACGCCGCGCGCGCGAGCGCGATCGAGCAGCTGCGCCCGCTGCAGGAATCGGACTTCGAGCAGATCCTGCGTGCGCTGGACGGGCGCCCGGTGACGGTGCGGCTGCTCGATCCGCCGCTGCACGAGTTCCTCCCCCACCCCGCCGACCTGCCTGAGGGCTCCCCCGCGCGCAAGCGAGTGGAGCAGCTGCAGGAGTCAAACCCGATGCTGGGGACGCGCGGCGTACGCCTGGGCCTGCTGTTCCCCGAGCTGTATGAGATGCAGGTCCGCGCTTTGTTTGCAGCCGCGGCGAGAACACCGGGGGCACGGATCGAGGTGATGGTGCCGCTGGTGGCCTACGAGCGTGAGCTGGAGCTGACACGCTCCCTGATCGAGCGCGTCGCCAGCGAGCACGCCCACGACGATTATCTGATTGGCACGATGATCGAGCTCCCGCGTGCGTGCTTTCAGGCGGACCAGATCGCCCGCGACGCGGACTTCTTCTCCTTCGGCACCAACGACCTTACGCAGACGGCGCTCGGTTTCAGTCGCGATGACATCGAGGGCCGCGTGCTCGCGCGCTACATCGACGTGAAGATCCTCGACCGCTCACCATTCGAGACGCTCGACACCCCTGGCGTGGGCCAGATGGTTCGCATGGGCGCATGGCTGGGGCGCAAGACCAAGCCTGAGCTCAAACTCGGCGTGTGCGGGGAGCACGGAGGCGATCCAGACTCGATCGACTTCCTGCATCACTCGGGCATCGACTACGTCTCCTGCTCTCCATATCGCGTACCGATCGCACGTGTGGCAGCCGCGCAGGCGGTTATCCGCGGCAGCGGGGCGAACTTGTAGTGCACACCAGTCGCTAGCGCGCCTCGCGTGCCGTCGGCTTGCTGCTGGCGTCAAGCGATGCTGTTCAACTCGGCCAGATCGTCCTCGGAAAGGGTCAGCGCGGCTGCGGCGATGTTCTCGCGCAGATGCGAGACGGATGAGGTACCTGGAATAAGCAGGATGTTCTCGGAGCGCTGTAGCAGCCACGCCAGCGCGACGGCCATCGGGGTGACGTTCAGACTGGCGGCGACTGATTCCAGTGTGCCGGACTGCAGTGGCGTGAAGCCGCCGAGCGGAAAGTAGGGCACGTAGGCGATGCCCTGTGCGGCGAGCGAGTCGATCAGGGCGTCGTCGCCCCGGTTGGCGATGTTGTAGAAGTTCTGCACGCATACGATCGGCGCAATCGACTGTGCTTCTGCGATCTGCTCGGCGGAGACGGTGCTGACGCCGAGATGCTTGATCAATCCCTCCTGCTGCAACTGCGCGAGCGCGGTGAACGATTCGGCGATCGAGCCCGGCTCGGGGCTGTCGAAGCCCCCGACACGCAGGTTGACGATGTCCAGTGCCTCGAGACCAAGGTTGCTCAGGTTGTCCTTCACGGCGTGGCGCAACTGCTCGGGACTTCGCGCGTGGGGCCAGCCGCCCTCGGCGTCACGCAACGCTCCGACCTTGGTCACGATGTGCAGCTCCTGCGGGTAGGGGTGCAGGGCCTCCTGGATGATCTGGTTGGTGACGTGCGGGCCGTAGAAGTCGCTGGTATCGATATGAGTGATACCCAGCTGCACGGCCTCGCGCAGCACAGCGATCGCGGCGTCGCGGTCTCGCGGCGGCCCGAAGACGCCGGGGCCGGCGAGCTGCATAGCGCCGTACCCAACGCGAGTGACGTTGAGATCCTCGGCCATGGTGAAAGTCCCACCCGGGAGTATGTTCGCTGCCATGAGAGTCCTCTCGTCGTTCTCGCGGATCCACCAGTGCCTAGTCATTTCAGTGCGACTGGACGCTTCTATGTGAGCACACGATGCTGCAGCTGGACGCGCATGAAAAGGGGCCAGCGCATCCAGGGATAGGCTGTCCCTGGATAGGCGGTGTGGCACCTTGCATACTGGTGATATGGATCGAGACGGGCTGGCGGATTTCCTCAGGCGTCGCCGCGAAGCGTTGCAGCCGAGCGATGTGGGCCTGCATGCGGGAGCGCGTCGTCGCACGCAAGGTCTGCGCCGTGAGGAGGTCGCAGCGCTCGCGCATATGTCAACCGACTTCTATGCGCGCCTCGAGCAGCAGCGGGGCTCGCGGCCATCCGAGCAGACGACCGCCGCGCTCGCCCGCGCGCTGCGGCTCACACCTGACGAGCGCGACCACCTGTACGCACTCGCCGGGCACACAGCCCCGCCGCGCGCGTTTCGGACCGACCAGGCGAGCCCTGGGCTACTGCGCGTGCTCGACCGACTCGACACCCCCGCGCAGATCGTCTCCGATCTTGGCGTGACCCTGAGCCAGAACTCACTGGCCGAGGCGCTGGTGGGCGTGCAAACGCGCTACACGGGGCTGCAGCGCAGCATGATCTACCGGTGGTTCACCGATCCCGCCCAGCGTCTCATTCATCCGGAGGCCGATCACCCCATGCACTCACGCAGCCATGTGGCGTCGTTGAGGGCCGTGCAAGGCCGGGCCGCCGAGGACCCCGAGGCGCGCGAGCTGATCGACCACTTGCTGCGCCAGAGCGATGAGTTCTCCGCACTATGGGAGCGCCACGAAGTAGCAAGCCGCGGCCGTACACAAAAGCGCTTCCTCCACCCGCTTGTTGGCGCGCTTAAGCTCGATTGCCAAATTCTCACCTCTGAGAACCACACCGAACGACTCGTCGTGTTCACCGCGATCCCCGGCTCCGAGGACGCCGACCGGCTCGCGCTGCTGTCAGTCATCGGCACACAGGCGTTTCCCCGCAGCGGCACGCGAGATGCTGCCTGACCGGCTGCAGCACGCTGAGGGTCACTACACGCGCTAGTTGCAACGGCGGACTCGAAGCTGGAAGGCTGCGCTACAGCGGCGGTACCTGGTTGTTGACCTGCGGTCCGTGATACAGGTGATCGTGGTCCTTGCACGAGGCGGGAAAGCGGAACTGGACGCTGTCGCTGCGCACGCCGTTGTAGCTCGCAAACAGAGTCACGTGGCCGACAGTTCCGACTTCACATGCTGGGTCAGTGCTGCTCTGCACGCGAACGATGATCTTCATGATGTTCCCAGGCACACCCCACATCACCGCGTAGTGCGAGTGGTAGACCAAGTGGCGCTCGACCGTCATGATGATCAGACGATCCGGCTGGTTCCGGACGCGGTCGACCTGGCAGAGGATCCCGGAGACGGTATTGGCGGTCAGATTAATGTCACCGTGGCCGCGAGCGAAGCTTCCGGTGGCGCCGGTAATCGGCGCACCCGTATGGAACCCCCATGGCGGAATCCCGCCGACAATCGGGATCTGGGCGCAGTACTGAGCCGAGTTTGCAGTAGCCGAGCCAGGCATGCTGGTGAGCGCCATCAGCGACGTCAGCGCTAAAACTGCGAGTCCCACGCGCCGCGTGGTCTGGTCGCTCAGCATACGCGCCATTCAGGTACGACTTGCTGAATAGACACGCATGATGCCAATTGCCGGCAGCTTCTCGAGGTTGTAGTTGAAGCCGCGCCACCCAGCGCGCTTCGCTGTGGAGCGCAGCGGGTTGCGAGGCTCGAATACCTCGGGGCAGGCCTGAAGTACATGTGCGGGGACGTAGTCGATAAACACGAGACGAATGCGGGGCGTGAAGCCCACGATGAACAGCCCGTGGTAGATCCCAGCGATGATCTGCTCGTGCTGCGGTGCCCACGCGGGCCCCAGCAGCTTGCGGGGAAGCTCCTCCGAGCCTTCCTCAAGCGTGGTCGCCTTGACCTGCGCTAGGTAGCCGCAGAACTTGCAGATCAGATCCACGCATTGAAAGTTCTTTTGGAGCTTGGAGAGATGTTTCATCCTGTTACAGCGCGGACAGGCGACATGGTCCGAAACTGCTTTCTCGCCCTTGGCGCCGAGACTCTGGTGTTTTGTTGGCATTTCCAGAAACTATCTCGGA
>Ga0302314_10011259_pt1 | contig 15617 bp, 14 predicted proteins | sample III_Palsa_N2_3_FD_200533 | JGI IMG/M metagenome (GOLD analysis project Ga0302314, IMG submission 200533) | Peat permafrost microbial communities from Stordalen Mire near Abisko, Sweden - III_Palsa_N2_3 | ecosystem: Environmental > Terrestrial > Soil > Palsa > Peat permafrost | place: Sweden...
CCGGCGACGCGCGCGGCGACTTCGGCGGCTATGCCGACAAGGCCGCCAGCGAGAAGAAGATCCTGCACGACGTGTTCGAACAGGGCGACGCCTGGTTCGCCACCGGCGACCTGATGCGCCAGGACGCGGAGGGCTATTTCTACTTTGTCGACCGCATCGGCGACACCTTCCGCTGGAAGGGAGAAAACGTCTCGACGGGCGAGGTCAGTGAATGCCTGGCCCAGATCCCCGGCGTGAAGGAAGCGACAGTCTATGGCGTGAAGGTCGCCGACATGGATGGCCGCGCCGGCATGGCCTCGCTGGTCACCGGCGAAGGCTTCGACATCAAGACTCTGGGCGACCAGGTCGACGCCGAAATGCCAGCCTACGCCCGACCGGTCTTCATCCGCCTGCAGCCGGAGATCGAGGTCACCGGCACGTTCAAATATCGCAAGATGGACCTGGTCGAGCAGGGCTTCGACCCGGCGCAGGTCAAACAACCGGTCTATGTGCGCGACCCCGCCAAGGGCTACATAAAGGTGACCAAGGCGGTGTTCGAAAAGATCATGACCGGAGCGATGCGGCTTTAGGGGCGCATGCCGGAGCATTTATGACCCGTATGAGCACCTGCCTCGCCGGCGTGATGGCGGCTGTTGTCATGCTTTGGAGCGCGGCGGCGCCGGCAAGGGCTGATCCCGCGACGAGCGCGCGCCCGGGGGGCGTGATCGCCTTCTGCGAGGCGCATCCAACACTGGATTTCCCAGGCCGCCAGTTCGGCGACAAGTCCGGCGAGACCCCGCCGCAGATCGCAAAGCTAGGCGATCCGCTGCAGTGGCGGTGCATGGATGGCCGGGTGTGGGTTTGCGAGGACAGCGCCGACGGCGATTGGTGCTCCAGGAAGGACGCCAGCCGGAAGCCCTCGGCTCTGCTTCGGCAAGCGTGCCGCGAAAACCCGAATAAGGCGTCGTTCAACTTCGCTGAAGCGCATTATTCCGCCTTTGATTGGCGCTGCAAAGGCGCAAGGCCCGTGATCATCCAGAGCTACCCGCTCGACGGGCGGGGCTTCTTCAAGGCGTCCTGGACCCCGCTGGTCGTCCGGCGCGGCGTCATCACCGGACCGACCGACCTTCCCGCAGGCCCGAGGTAGCGGCGGCCTTCGGCGCTACCCTCTTGGCGCCTTCATCATCAGCGGGAAGCTGAGATCCAGCCAGATGGCTTCGCCTTGGGGGCGGTTGCGGGTGTCGACTTCGGCCGTGCCGTGCAGGCGCAGGGTCATGGGGGTCTGTCCGAGGGCGAAGTGGTAGGCCGCCGTACCGCCAACGCCGATGTCCTCGCCCTCGAACGCGCCTAGCACCGCACCAGGGCCGCTGTCGGCGGTGACTTGCTGATAATAGAAGGCCTGGGCGCCGATGGAGAAGGCGGGCGTAAGGGTCTTTTCCACCGCGCCTTCCAGATGGAACTCCGTGCCGGTGCGATAGTCGGTGACGTCGTTTTCGCCGTTGAAGGTGACGCCGGCCTTGCCCGAGACATCCCAGCCGGACTTGTCGTCATGCCAGGTCACAGCCAGCGATCCATCCTCCGCCCAGCGGTGGAAGGCCAGGTTGGCGAGATCGCCCTGGTGATACTCGCCGAGCGGAATGTTGATCAGTGTGCTGGCCTGGACGCTGACCTCGCCAAACTTCCAGCCCAGGGCCGCGGTCACAAGCGGGTCGCCGACAACGAAGGCTGAGTCGCTCTCTTCGACATTGATCGGCCGACCCAGCGGCCCGACGACGGTGGCGGAGACGTCCGCGGTAGGATCGCCCACCGGAAAAGCCGCGCCCAGCATCAAGGTCCCACCGGCGATATCGGTGCTGGGAACCCAGGCGACGCTCGGGAAGTCGGCGGCGACGTTTGCCTTGAGGTCGACCACGACATGGCCGCCGAGGGTGAACGCCTTACCTCCGCCGGCGCGGCCCGAATAATAATAGGCGGTGTTGGAGAAGAAGAGGCCCTGCACGGGTGGCATAATGGCGGCCTCGGGGCCGCCCGTGCCCAGCAGATAGACGCTGGCGCCGCTCTCTGACGCCCGCGCCTGACCCGCGCAAACGGCGCCGGCGATCGCCAGGCCAAACCCTATACCGCGCGCCGCCCGCGCGCCCATCCCGATCCTGCCCATGGTCATTGTCCCTCGTCGATCCGAGGGCAAGATTGTGCGAGCGACCCGCGCTCGCGCCATGCGGTGAAACCCTGAGTGCGCGCGCGATGGGGCTCGGGCGGCCCCGCCTAAAACGCCTTCGTGATCCCACCGAAGAAGCCGCGCCTTGGGCCGTACTGCGGCGCGAACACGCCGACGCCGGTGCCGTCGCGGATCTGGTAGACCTCGTCGAAGGCGTTGATCACGTCGAAGCGAAGTTCGATCGGCCCGCCCGGGGCGTGCGCGAACCGGTGCGACAGGCTGAGGTTGACCTGGATATAGCTGGGCAGCTCCTCGCCGTTGGGGATGGCGGTCAGGCCCGGATAGGCGATGGTGAGCGGCGATCCGGGCGTCAGCGGCAGGTCGGCGCGAAGGCCGCTGCCGAAGATCAGGTCGCCGCCGAACCGCGTCCCTTGCCACAGGTAGGAGGCGCCCGCCGAGACGGCGTAGGCCTCGTCATGGTCAAGAAAGATGGAATGGTTGGCCACATAGTCCAGCGACGCCTGGTCGAAGTTGAACTGACTGCTGATCCAGTCCTTGCCCTGGGCGACGGAGTGCGAGGCGTTGGCGTAGGCGCTGAACGGGCCGTTGGTATAGTTCAGCGTCAGCTCCACGCCCCACTGCGTGCCGCTCTGGTAGTTGAACGGCGTCAGGATGATCGGCGCGCCGAACTGGCCCTCGTCGATCAGGTGGGTCGAGGTCTTGTAGTAGCTGTCGATGGTGGCGGTGACGTGGGGCCCGAACTTCTGCTCGGCGCCGACGTCGAAATAGTTGGCGCGCTCGGCGTAGGGGGTGGTGTCGGCGGTCACCGACGGCGCTGCGCTGGAGGTCACCAGCGGGTTGCCGGTGGGCGCGACATATTTGGCCACCGTCTCGCCGCCGATCAGCTCGAACGGCGGCGGAGAGAAGTAGCGGGAATAGCCGGCGTGGATGGTGGTCGACGGCGTCGGCTTCCAGACCAGGTTGATGCGCGGGCTGAGCTGGTTCTCGTTGCGATAGCCGTTGAATTCATCGAACCGCAGGCCGTAGTTGAGGATCAGGGTGGGGGTGAGTTTCCACTCGTCCTGCAGGTAGACGCTGTAGGTTTCAGCCACCTTGGAGTCGCTCTCGGAGATCAGGAAGGGCGCGCCGCCGATCTGCTGGCCGAAGGCCGGGCTGGTCGGGTCGTTGTTGATCAGCAGGACATTGGTGTCGGTCTGGCTGGTGGAGCGGTCAACCTCGACGACTACCCCGCCGCGCACCGTGTGGGCGTCGCCGAGCTGGTAGGAACCTTCGGCCTGGACGCCCCCCGCCGTATCGGTCTTGTCGGCGGACTGGCTGATGCCGTCGTAGAGCAGGTCGCCGACCTCGTCGGGCGTGAACTTCAGCGTCGAATAGCGGGCGAACAGGGAGACCTGGCCGGTGAAGGTTTCGGTGGTGTGCAGATAGCTGACCACGCCGTACTGGGTGGTCTCGTCCTGGGTCTCGTTCAGGTTCTGGCTGGGATCGCTGGTCTGGCCGTTCACATTGTAGCCCAGCCCGCCGTTCTGCCCGCCGGAGATGTCCGGGATCTGGAAACTCTGGTCGGAGGCGCCGACGATCACCGAGACGCGGCTGGACGGATCGACGATCTTGTCCAGATAGGCGAAGCCGTTGAACTGGTCGGTGTGGTCGTGCAGCGGATCGGACCGGCCGTCCGGCGACTCGATGCCCAGGTCGTTGTGCAGATAGCTGCCGGAGACGAACAGGTTGGTGTCCCCGACGTGCTGGGAGACTTCGAAACTGGGTTCGATCTCGCCATGGCTGCCGCCGTAGAGGGAGACCGAGCCGCCGTCGCGATAGTCGCCGCTCTTGGTGGAGACGTCGATGATGCCGGCGGTGCGCAGGCCGTATTCGGCGGGCAGGGCGCCGGTGATCAGCTCGACGCTCTGGGCCAGGCGCGGGCTCAGCGCCTGGCTGAACACGCTCAGGCCCTCCGGCAGGATGACCCCGTCCAGGCGGAACTGCAGGCCGTTGTGTTCGCCGCGGATATGCAGCTGGCCGTAGCTGTCCTGAGCCACGCCGGGCGCCTGGAGGATCACTTGGTTCAGCTCGGCGTTGTCGCCGCCGGGCATGGCCTGGATGGCCTGGTTGGTCAAAGTATAGGTAGAGGCCCCGGTCTGAGGTTGAATCGAGGCTCGGGCCTGGTCCAGCCGCCTGGCGGTGACCACCACCTCCGACAGGACCGAGGTGTTGGTGGGCGGCGCCGGCGCTGTTTGAGCCTGCGCCGCGCTGGCGAGGATCAACGCCAGCGGCGCCGACGACGCCAGAATGAGTTTCAACATAAGGCGCATGAACAGAACTCCCCGACACGGCTGACCGGGGGCTGAATGGCAAAGTCGCTTACAGAAGCCCATGGCGGGCCTTCCCGCATCGAAATGGAATTTTTCCCGATGTGAGTTTGCGCTTGGCGGCGTGGCCTTGCGGGTACAGGTGTTGCCCATGTCGCTGCGATATCGGGTCGTCATCGCCGTGGTGCTGGTGCTGGTGCTGGGGGCCGGCGCGGGCCTTGCCCTGGCCGGCTGGCAGGCGCGCCACTGGCTGCGCGGCGAGCTGACCAGCGCCCAGGCCAGCGGTGAGTTGGCGGTGACCCGGGCCTTCTCTGATCTCGCCCGTTCCGATGCGCCAACCCAGGACCTGAAGGCGCTGGTGGCGACCTTCGATGGCAACCGTCACATCCAGGCGGCGCTGATGGGCGTCGATGGACGGTTGCTGGCCGCTTCTGCGCCTGAGCCCGCGACGCCGCCGCCCGCTTGGTTCGCCGCCCTGCTTCGCGAGAAGATCGCGCCCGTGCGCCTGATTGGCCCGCGCGGCGCCGGGGTGGTTGAGCTGCGGCCTGTCTATACCAACGACGTAGCCGCGGTCTGGCCGGAGTTCCTCGACCTGGCCTTTGTGCTGGCTCTGTCCTGCCTGGGCGGCGCGGTGCTGGTCTGGGTCGTGGTCGGCCGGGCGCTGGAGCCGCTCAGCGCCGTAGGCCATGTGCTGCCGCGCATCGGCGGCGGCGACTATGCGGCGCGGGCCCCCGAAACCGGCCCGCCGGAGCTGGAAGGCCTGGCGCGCGGGGTCAATGAGATGGCCGAGCGGCTGGCGGCCATGCGCACCCGCAACCGCGCCCTGGAGGAGCAGATCCTGACCCTGCAGGACGAGGAGCGCGCCGACATCGCCCGCGACCTGCACGACGAGATCGGCCCCCACCTGTTTGCCGCCAATGTCGACCTGAGCATGATGTCCGGCCACATCTCCGCCGGCCGCCCGGAGGCGGCGCTGGAGCAGGTCGGCGCCGTCCAGGCCGCCATCGCCCATATGCAGAGGCTGGTGCGCGACATTCTCGGGCGCCTGCGGCCGCCGCGCCTGATGGAGTTGGGCCTGGCCGCCGCCGTGCTCGATCTGATCGACTTCTGGCGCCTGCGCCGGCCCGAGGTGACCTTCGAGACCCGCCTGCCGCCTGACGACTACGCAGCCCCCGAGGTGGTGCTGGAAACCGCCTACCGCCTGGTCCAGGAAAGCCTCAGCAACGCCGTGCGCCACAGCGCGCCCACCCTGATCGCCGTGACCCTTGAGGAGCGTGGCGCGGCCCTGTGGGTCGAGGTGCGCAACGACGGCGCGCCGCGAGACGAGCCGGTCCCCGGGTTCGGCCTCACCGGCATGATCGAGCGCGTCGCCGCCGCCGGCGGGACCCTGGACGCGGGGCCGAGCGATCCCGGCGCCTGGCGCGTCCGCGCCAGCCTGCCGCTGGCGCCGTCGGCCAAGGGGCTGGCGGCATGAGAATCCTGGTCGTCGACGATCACGCCATCGTCCGCCACGGGTTGGTGCGGCTGCTGAGCGCGGACGGCGACCATCAGGTCAGCCAGGCCGCTACGGGGCGTGAGGCGCTGGATTTGACGCGGACGGTGCATCCGGACCTGATCATCCTCGACTTGAACCTGCCCGGCATGGGCGGCTTGGAGCTGCTGCGCCGGCTGGTGCAGATGGACGCCGGCAAGGTGCTCATCCTGTCCATGCACGCCGAACCCCTCTACGCCCGCCGCGCCCTGGACGCCGGCGCCGCCGGCTATGTCAGCAAGAACGCCAGCCCGGACGAGCTGCTGGCCGCCATCCGCCGCGTCTCCACCGGCGGCCGCTATGTGGAGGCCGAGATCGCCCAGGCCCTGGCCCTCGGCGCCGGCGTCGAGGCGCTGGACGCGCTCAACCCGCGCGAGATCGAGATGATGCGGCTTCTGGTGCGGGGCTCCAGCCTGGCCGAAATCGCCGCCACCCTGGGCGTCGGCTACAAGACCGTGGCCAACGGCATGACCCTGATCAAGTCCAAGCTGGGCGTTGCGCGCACCGCGGACCTGGTGCGGTTGGCGATCGACACGGGGATTAGCTAGGAACGCAGCAAGCCGCTCGCTGGGCCGCAGGACTCGCCGCCTTCACCTCGGAACCTCGACCGCCGCTCCGACGGCCAGGGAGCTGCGCGATCGGCCTTCCAGCCGGTCTCTTAGCTTCAGGAAGGGACGCTCGACCGCCCAGTAGAGCGCCGCGCCGACGAGCAGTGCGGACAGAAGGGCCAGCCCGAAGGCGGCGCCCTGAATCGCGACGGGAAGCCGATTGGAGATCAGCTGCACGGCGTGGAAGACGGCCTTGTGACTGAGGTAGAGGCTGTAGGCGCCGGCGGCGAGCGGCGCGGCGCCTGGAATGGGATAGCGGCCGATCAGCCCTGTCCTTTGTGTGGCCGCCATGACGATCAACACGACGCTGAAGGACAGCAGCGGAAAGCCGAAGACGGCGGCCCAGAACCCGGCGATTTGGTCGCCGAACAGAAGCGTCGAGGCGACGATCCCAAGCAGGCCGGCGCCGAGGAGCCAGTTTGGCCGTCCGGTGATCCTGACCCAGACGGCGGAACGAAACGCCTGGATGACGGCCGCGCCGATCCCCATCACCAGCCCGTCGAGACGGGTCCAGGTCGGGTAGTAGATCAGCCGCATATAGGCGCCGCCACGGGGTGCGGCGGATATATCGAAGGGCGTGTGCGCGACCCCGTGCAGCCAGAGATAGCCCCTCAGCGCCATGCCGAGGATCACGACCGAGAGGAGGACGCCAACGATCAGCCGCGGCGTCGGCCGCAGGGCGATCAGGGCGACGGTGGCGGGAAAGACCAGATAGAACTGTTCTTCAACGCACAGGGACCAGACGTGCGAAAAGGCCTTCGGCGTCGACATGTTGATGAACAGGTTTTCGGTGAAGGTCAGGAACTGCCAGAGCGGCTGGATGTCCGGCCGATCGCGGACCGCCGGGACCAGGAAATAAAGCCCTACGACCACAAGATAGGCCGGCAGGGTGCGCAGGAGCCGCCGGCCGAAGAACCGCGAATAGCTGGGCCTGCCGCCGCGCGCCCAAGGCCGCAGTAGCTGGCCCGCGATCAGGAAGCCGCTCAGGACGAAGAACAGATCGACGCCCATCCAGCCGAACCGGACCAGCCAATGAGTCTGGGACGTCAGGCCGAACAGGGAGCCGTGATAGATCATCACCCAGCTGATCGCGACCGCGCGGACAAGGTCGAGACCCGGCAAACGCGGCGGGACGGCGCTGGAGGTTGTCGTTTCCACCGGCCAAGACTCGGGAGCTGGAGAGGATAGGGTGAGCGTCGATCTGGCGCTGAATCCGGCCCGCCGTCCAGAGGGCGAAGCGGGCGAAGCAAGCGTCACCTTTTCGCGCGTCGCGGACTGTGCGACCACCTCCGTCCTTCCCGGGAGATCGTCCATGTCCGCCGCGCGCCGTCCCAACGTGATCCTGGTGCTGACCGACGACCAGGGCTATCCGCCCCTCGGCGCGCACGGGCATCCGTTCCTGAAGACGCCGCATCTGGACCGGTTTCACGGAGAGGCCATTCGGTTCGAGCAGTTTCATTCCGGCACCACCTGCGCGCCGACGCGGGCTGGGCTGATGACCGGCCACTACTGCAATTCCACCGGGGTCTGGCACACAATCGGCGGCCGCTCGCTGCTGCGGGCGGACGAGTGGACGTTGGCGGACGCCTTGGGTGAGGCCGGCTATCGCACCGGCATCTTCGGCAAATGGCACCTGGGCGACGAATACCCCTACCGGCCACAGGACCGCGGCTTCCAGACCTGTGTCGTCCACGGCGGCGGCGGGATTAGCCAGACGCCGGACTGGTGGGGCAACGACTATTTCGACGACACCTATCTGGCCGACGGCGTCCCGACCCAGTTCGAGGGCTATTGCACCGACGTCTTCTTCGGCGAGGCGCTGAAATTCATCGAGGCGAACCAGGCCGAGCCCTTCTTCTGCTTCATCAGCACCAACGCGCCGCACAGCCCCTACAATGTCGAGGCGCGCTATCGCGAGCTCTATGGCGAGACCACTCAGACCGACAACTACGCCCGCTTCCTCGGCATGATCACCAATATCGACGAGAATTTCGGCCTCCTGCGTGAACGCCTGGCGACGCTGGGGCTGGAGGACGACACCATCCTGATGTTCGCCAGCGACAACGGCCAGTGCGTCTTCGCCGCCGCGCCGGAGCCAAGCGCCTTCAACGCCGGCATGCGCGGGTTCAAGGGCAGCGTCTATGAGGGCGGACACCGGATTCCCTGGTTCATGCGCTGGCCAAAAGGCGAGATCGGCGGCGGGCGGGATGTCGAGCCGCTGACCGCCTACATCGACATGATGCCCACTCTGCTCGACCTCTGTGGGGTCGAAGTCCCGCTTGAGCGCGACTTCCATGGCCGTAGCCTGGCGGACCTGGCGCGCGGCGACGTCGCGGATGAAACCTGGACTGAGCGGATCATCGTTACCGACACCCAGCGCGTCGCCGAGCCGATCAAGTGGCGGATGAGCTGCGTGATGAAGGGCCCCTGGCGGCTCGTGAACCGCGATGAGCTCTATGACCTGCGCACCGACCCTAACCAGCGTAACGACATCGCCGCCGACCACCCGGACTTGGTCGAGGAACTGCGCGAGGCCTACGAGGCCTGGTGGACGTTGTGCCAACGGCAGGTCGCGTCCGACATTCCCATCTCCATCGGCGCGCCGGGGCAGGGCGTGGCCACCCTGACCTCCCACGACCTGCGCAACGACGATTCAGATGTGGTCTGGCACCAGGGCCAGGTGCGCCAGGGCCAAGCCTGTCTGGGCTATTGGGAGGTGAAGGTGGAGCAGGCCGGCGACTATGACTTCGCCCTGCGCCGCTGGCCCGCCGAAGCCGGTCACGACATCCGCGCCGGGATCGAGGGCGATGACGTGATCTTCACCCGCGACGGGATCGCCGAGGCGGAGTGGTGGCTCTACACCGGCGGCAAGGCGCTGGAGATCGACAGCGCGCATCTGGAGGTGAGCGGATATCCGGGTGCGTCGGTGGCCGTGGGCGACGCGGCGGAGGCGGTGATGCGGCTGACGTTGGCGCCCGGCCACGTTCACGTCAGCGCCCACTTCGCCAGCGTGGCGGGGCTGATGCAGTCGCCATACTATGTTTACGTGCGGCGGGCCGAATAACGCGATGGACGGGATGCACAGACGGGCGTCTTAATGCCGGCCGATCGGCAGGGGCGCCGCGACTGAACTGGACGGCCCGCCGCGCGGAGGACGTCATGCCGGATGGATCGAAGACGGTGGCAGAGGCCGCTCGCGCCAGGGCTTACGCAACCCCGCTGAAGGACTTCCAGGTCGCCGACGCCGAGCTGTTCCGCTCGGACACCCTGTGGCCCTGGTTCGAGCGGCTGCGGGCGGAAGACCCGGTGCATCTGACCGAGGGCGGCCCGCAAGGCCGCTACTGGTCGGTGACGCGCCACGCCGACATCGTCGCCGTGGACAGCCATCACGGGGTCTATTCCTCGTCAGGCGAACTGGGCGGCGTCATGCTCGATGATGCCTACGAGCCGAGCAACGCCTCCAGCTTCATCGTCCTCGATCCGCCGATGCACGACGCGCAACGGCGCGCGGTGATGCCGATGTTTTCTTCCGAAAGCATGGCCCAGCTGGAGCCATTGATCCGCGAGCGGGCCGGGAAAATCCTGGACGAATTACCTGTGGGCGAGACCTTTGACTTCGTCGACCGCGTCGCCGTGGAGCTGACCAGCCAGATGCTGGCGACCCTGTTTGATTATCCGTTCGAGCACCGCCGGGCGCTGCCCCGTATCTCGGACATGATCCTGGCGGGACCCCAGCCGGGCGCGACGCTGGAGCAGGAGATGGCGCGCCAGGGCGAGATGATGGCGATGGCCGGCCCCTTCGTCGGCATGTGGGAAGAGCGCAAGGCCGCCCCGCCAAGGCACGATCTGATCTCCATGCTGGCCCATTGCGAGGCCACCGCCAAGCCGACGCCGGAGACCTATTTCGGCAACATCATCCTCCTGGTCATCGCCGGCTCCGACACCACCCGCCACTCGATCACCGGCGGCCTGCTGGCGCTTAATCAGAACCCGGACGAATACGCCAAGCTGCGCGCCAACCCTGGCCTGATCGAGACCATGGTCCCGGAAATTATCCGCTGGCAAAGCCCCGTCGCCCATATGCGCCGCACCGCGCTGGAGGATGTCGAGCTGAGCGGCAAACAGATCAAAAAGGGCGACCGGGTGGTGATGTGGTACGTCTCCGGCAACCGCGACGAGACGGCGATCGAGGACGCGAACGTCTTCCGCATCGACCGCGCCCGGCCCCGTCAACACGTCGCCTTCGGTTTCGGCATCCACCGCTGCGTCGGCAACCGCCTGGCCGAGATGCAGCTGAAGGTGATGTGGGAGGAGATCCTGAAGCGGTTCGACCGGATCGAGGTGGTCGGCGAGCCGGTGCGGATGAACAACAGCTTCGTGAAGGGGTACGAGGCGATGCCGGTGCGGATCGTGGGGTAGAGCCCTTCCTCCATTGAGGGAGAAGGGCTCTCGCCTCAATATTCCTGCCGCGTCGGCCGGTACAAAATCTCGTTGATATCCACGTCCTCGGGCTGGCTCATGGCGTAGACCACGGCGCGGGCGAAGGAGTCGGCCGGGATGGCGTTCTCGGCGTACATCTTCTGGATGTTGGCGGCGAAGTCGGGCTCGGTGACGCTTTGCGGGAGTTCAGTGTCCACCGCCCCTGGCGAGATGATGGTGGTGCGGATGTTGAACGGCTTCACCTCCTGGCGCAGGCCTTCGGAGATCACCCGCACGGCGTGCTTTGTCGCCGAATAGACCACCCCGCCGGCCCGCACCTTATGCCCCGCCACCGACGAGACATTGATGATGTGGCCGCCTTTGCGCGCCTGCATGTGGGGCAGGGCGGCGGCGATGCCGTAGAGCACCCCCTTGATGTTGACGTCGATCATCCGGTCCCAGTCCTCGATCTTCTGGCGGTCGAGCGGCGACTGGGGCATCAGGCCGGCGTTGTTGATGATCACGTCGATCTGGCCGTGCGTCTTGACCGCGTGATCGACCAGGCGGCGGACCTGGGCGACATCGGTGACGTCGGTCTGCACCGCAGTTTCGTCGCCCAGGTTCAATTCGGCGGCCAGGGCGGTGAGCCGGTCCATCCGACGGGCGCCCAGCACCAGCTTGGCCCCTTCGCCGGCGAGACGACGCGCGGTCGCCTCGCCCAGGCCGCTGCTGGCGCCGGTGATCACGACGACCTTGTCCTTGATGGGGTTGTCCATGGTCTGGTTTCTCCTCAGCGGCCGACCATCTGCGCCATGGCGGCGGGATAGCGGTCGCCCTGCAGGGTGATCCTGCGCGCGGCTTCGTCGATGCTGCGCAGGTCTTCGGCCGTCAGCGCGATCGCGACGGCGCCCAGATTTTCCTCCAGGCGATGCAGTTTGGTGGTGCCGGGGATGGGCGCGATCCAGGGCTTTTGCGCCAGCAGCCAGGCCAGGGCGATCTGGGCCGGGCTCGCGCCCTTATCCGTGGCGATGCCGGTCAGCAGGTCGACGACCGCTTGATTGGCCTTGCGGGCGTCGGCGGCGAACCGGGGCACCACATTGCGGAAGTCGTCGGCGCTGAAGGTGGTGCTCTCGTTGATGGCGCCGGTGAGGAAACCCTTGCCGAGCGGGCTGAAGGGCACGAAGCCGATGCCGAGTTCTTCGAGCAGCGGCAGGATTTCCTTTTCAGGCTCGCGCCACCAGAGGGAATATTCGCTCTGCAGTGCGGCGACCGGCTGCACGGCGTGGGCGCGGCGGATGCTGTCCACCCCAGCCTCGGACATCCCGAAATGCTTCACCTTGCCGGCCGCGATCAGGTCCTTCACCGCGCCGGCGACATCTTCCATCGGCACGGCGGGGTCGACCCGGTGCTGGTAGAGCAGGTCGATATGGTCGGTCTTCAGCCGCTTCAGCGAGGCCTCGACCACCTCGCGGATATGCTCGGGCCGGCTGTCCACGCCGTTGCGCGGGCTGGCGTCCTTGAAGCCGAACTTGGTGGCGATGACGATGTTATCCCGGAACGGCGCCAGCGCCTCGCCGAGAAGCTCCTCGTTGGCGAAGGGGCCATAGGCTTCGGCGGTGTCGAAGAAGGTCACACCCTGGTCGATGGCCGCGTGCAGCAGCTTGATGGCGTCGGCCTTTTCGGTGGCCGGGCCGTAGCCGAAGCTCAAGCCCATGCAGCCGAGGCCGAGGGCCGAGACCTGAAGGCCGCTCTTACCGAGTGTACGCTTTTGCATGATGGTTTCTCCTGGTGATGGGGTTGGGCGCGCCGCGCGCCTTGAGGTGAGGAGCTCGGTTTAGACGCCGGCCTCGTCGAAGACCTTGCGGGCGATGCCGATCGCCGAGCTCGCGCAGGGCCAGCCGGCGTAGAAGGCCAGGTGGGTGATCGCCTCGATCAGCTCTTCCTTGGTCACGCCGTTCTGCAGCGCGAACTTCAGGTGGAAGGGCAGTTCGTTGATCCGATAGCCGGCGACCAGAGTCGCCACCGTGATCAGGCTGCGATCTCGAGGCGACAGGCCTGGGCGTTTCCAGACATCGCCGAACAGGAACTGGTCAGTGTAGTCGCCCAGCGCCGGCGCGATGTCGGCGAAGGGACCCGGCGTCTTGGATGTGTCGGTTTTGGGATCGCTCATCGGGTCTGCTCCGGGCCGGCGAGATATTGCTCGTCGGTGACCTTTTCCAGCCAGTTGACCGCCTTGCCGTCGAGGGCTTCGGTGACGGCGATATGGGTCATCGCGGTGGTGGGCGTGGCGCCATGCCAATGTTTGTGGCCGGGCGGGCACCACACCACGTCGCCGGCGCAGATCTCCACGATCGGCTCGCCTTCGCACTGGGTCCAGCCGTGCCCGGCGGTGATGATGAGGGTCTGGCCCAGCGGATGGGTGTGCCAGGCGCTGCGGGCGCCGGGCTCGAAGGTGACATAGGCCGTGGTGGCCCGGGCGGGCGCGGGCGGACTGTTCAAGGGGTCGATCCGAACCATCCCGGTGAAGAAGTCGGCGGGGCCCTTCTGCGAAGGCTGCGATCCGACGCGCTTCAGTTCCATGCTGGTGTTCTCCTGGCCGCTTTGGATGAACGCAATTTAGGGCTCACGGCCCCATGCGATAAGGCGTTAGAAACGGCACGGACCTATGCTCAGGATTCATGAATGCGCCGCGAGGACCTGTCCGACCTAAGCGCCTTTCTGGCCGTCGCCGACGAACGCAGCTTCACGCGCGCGGCCGCCAAGCTGGGCACCTCGCAGTCGGCGCTGAGCCACACCATCCGCCGGCTGGAGGAGCGGCTGGGCGTGCGGCTGCTCACCCGCACCACTCGCAGCGTCGCGCCTACTGAGGCCGGTGAGCGGCTGATCCAGACTTTGCGGCCAGCCTTCGACGACATCGCCGCCCGGCTGAACGCCCTGAGTGAGCTGCGCGAGAAGCCGGCGGGCTCGCTTCGCATCACCAGCGGCGAAAGCGCGGCCGAGCGCATCCTGTGGCCGGCCCTGGCCAGGTTGCTGCCGGACTATCCCGACATATCGGTGGAGCTGGTCATCGACCAGGGCCTGACCGACATCGTCGCGGGCCGGTTCGACGCGGGCGTGCGGCTGGGCGAGCAGGTGGCCAAGGATATGGTCGCGGTGCGCATCGGTCCAGACCTGCGCATGGCGGTGGTGGGTTCGCCCGCCTATTTCGCCGCCCATCCCAAGCCGCTGACGCCCTACGACCTGGCCGACCACGACTGCATCAACCTGCGCATGGCCACGGCCGGCGGCCTCTATGCCTGGGAGTTCGGCAAGGATGGCCGCGACCTGAACGTGCGCGTGGAGGGGCGGCTGGCGTTCAACAATGTGCGGCTGCTGCTGGAGGCGGCCATGGCCGGCTTCGGCCTGGCCTGCGTGCCCGACGACCATGCAGCACTGGATCTAGCCTCCGGACGGCTGGTCCGCGTACTGGGCGACTGGTGCCCGAACTTTTCGGGCTACCACCTCTACTACCCCAGCCGCCGCCAGCAGTCGGCGGCGTTCGCGTTGCTGGTGGAGGCGCTGCGGTATCGGGGGTGACTCGTCTCCCTTCCCCTTTGGGAGGAGGAAGGGAGCTAAGTCATGCTCAGCTGTACTTCGAGACTGTCGCCTCGGCGCCGCAATAGTTGTCCAGGATGTCCGGCAACAGCCCCAGCTCCCGCGGCGCCCAACCCAGGGATTTGCGGGTGATCTCGCTGGTGGTCGGGTTGTCGGCGCCGACAAACATCGCCAGGAAATCGAAATAGGCCGGCGCCTCCTCCTGGGTCAGGCTGCGGACCGGCACGCCCAGGCCCTTGCCGATGGCCTCAGCGATCGCGCGCATGGTGACGCCCTCCTCGGCGACCGCGTGCAGGTTGGTCCCTGGCGCGGCCTTTTCCAGCGCCAGCGCATAGAGCCGGGCGGCGTCAAAGCGGTGGCCCGCCGGCCAACGATTGACGCCGTCGCCAACATAGGCGGCGAAACCCTTGGCCCGTGCGGTGTCGACGATCCGTGAAATGAAGCCATGGTCGCCGGCGCCGTGGACGGTCGGCGGCAAGCGCACCACGATCCCGCGCACGCCCTTGGCCTGCAGCACGAGGTTCGCCGACGGCACGCGCGGCGCCTCGGCGTTCGGCGAATTGTCCTGTTCCGTCGCCGGCTTGGCGTGCTGGACCATCATTGTGCCGGAGCTGTTGATGAAGGGCTTGCCGGTTCCTTCCATCGCCGCGATCATCGCCGCCACGGCCGAGCGGTCCTTCTCGACATTGCCCATGAAGTCCGACCAGTCATGAACGAAGGCGGTGTGGATCACCCCGTCGGTGGCTTTAGCCCCGGCGACCAGACTGTCGTGGTCGGTCACGTCGCCGCGCTGGACGTCGACGCCGAGGCTCTTCAGCTTTGCGGCGCTGTCGTCGCTACGCGCCAGCCCCAGCACCGTGTGCCCCGCCTTCAACAATTCCGGTAGGATGGCCGAGCCGACCCAGCCCGTGGCGCCCGTCAAGAAAACACGCATGTCGATCTCCTAAACTCCGTGTAGGCTCGATATCGTGCACGGAGCCGGCCGGTAAAAGCCGAGAGGT
>Ga0302314_10011260_pt1 | contig 15616 bp, 16 predicted proteins | sample III_Palsa_N2_3_FD_200533 | JGI IMG/M metagenome (GOLD analysis project Ga0302314, IMG submission 200533) | Peat permafrost microbial communities from Stordalen Mire near Abisko, Sweden - III_Palsa_N2_3 | ecosystem: Environmental > Terrestrial > Soil > Palsa > Peat permafrost | place: Sweden...
CAACAAGCCATTTCCAGAACCTTGAAGCCACATTTCTCGGCGATCTTGGCGAGGACAAAGCAAACCTACTGCAAAGCGGCGTTACATTTGGCGGCGCAGCCGGTGGCTTCGTTACGCTGTGGGTTTCCACGGTAAGGATACGTCGTGAGGGGTCAGATCGTCATAGGTTAGTTCGTTGGACACTCAGGGTGTGAACGAGAAGTTGACATTGCAGCCGCCGCCTGCTTGCAGTCCCTCCGAGTAAGTCTCCGAAGCCTCCCAGCCAGTCAAGTTATGGTTATACGTGAAACCGCTACCGGCGGCTACGCCGCAGCCGGCCGAGAAGTATCCACTGAGAGACTGGGCATTCGGGTAGCTCGTCAAGCTCACGCTGCCCACGTTGAAACCAAACTGGGGTCCCGCAGACAGCTGAACCTTGCCGCGCTGTAGCCGACTCCGATACCGAACTTCACCCCGATCGAGATTCCCGCGCCGGCGCCACCGCATGCCCCAGAACTTCCGCCGTCGTACTCCCAACCGTAGACGCGCACGGCGGAGCCGTTCTTGAGAACCTGATAGCTAGTGACGGGACAGATCGCTCCGCTGGGTCCCTCGCATTGGTTTGTTTGCTGACCGATGGTGCCGACGACTGGGTGGACTTTGCCGCTCGAGTCGATCCACAGGTTGGTGTTCAGCACCGTGGGCAGATATGAATTGTTGGGGTTGATGTCTAAGACTAGGCCGCTCGGCAAACGGATCACCCCACCGTTTTGGGCAGCTGGATTGTTCCAAGCATAGAGGCCTTCCTCGCTGAGGTTCGCGTCGACGCAACCGGCAAAACCGAGGTTGCTAAAGTCAAAACCACCATCGCCTCCCTCCGCTACACAAGGAGTCACAGCCTGCTGGAGTTGGCTCACCGCCAGCGGTGATGGCGGCGTGACGGAACTCATATTGAGTGTTGAAGTCGTCTGGTTGTTCGAGGCTAGGGCCGGGTGTGGCCCTAACTGAGCTTGTACCTGTTTCACTGCAATTCCGCCGATGACTTGCTGCTGTTCGTTGGTGCATTCGCCGAGACAGGAGACGCTGTGGCCGGTGGGGTCGTTGAGGTTGAGGGGGTTGCCGTTGACGTAAACTTCGGTATCCGGACGTGCACGTAGGCGCAGACGACCAGAAACCCTTGTGGGGCAACGGTTTTTCGACTCCCAGCGGGCCCCGGAGGGGGTCGGGCCCGGTTTTGGGCGCGGACGCGACTTTTCGGGATCACGGGCTCGGCCGCAGCGCTCCGGCCGGCGGGGCGGATGGGGCGGGACACGACGGGTGCGGCGACCAACCCGGCGCTCGGCTGGCAGGAGCAGCGAGGGGGTGGTCGTCACCGCTTCCAAGTCTGACAGGCCGGCCGGGGCGGCTGGCGGCTGAGGAAGAAATATCCTGGGTAACTGTCGCATCACGGGGGAGCAGCAGGCCGCGCATGGCCTCCCGAGCGGGTATCGACGGCACCGCCCGCAGACGAGGGGCGATGAGCCCAGGGAGGCCCATGGTGCCTCTTGGTCATCACTCGGGCTCTAGGAAGCATCTGCTCACTCGTTCCGTTAAGCGAGCGGCCACTCGGCGGATCAGATCGCTGCCTGCCTCGTCATACAGAGCTGCGCAAGAGTCCAGCGCCGGCCATATTTCGGCCACAATGGCAGCCGCTTGTTTTGGAATTAACCTCTCGCCGCTCCAGTGATCAGCGAAGGAATCAATAGCTGCTTCGAGTCCCGCCAGTGCGATATCGTCTAGGCCTTGTCCCATCCGAAGAGGGACAAGCACGGACTCGACTGCAGCCATTAGCGGCTCTACTCCGTCCTCTCTCATGATCCAGGCACCCAAGGGTTAACCGCTCCTGGCTGGACGGGGCCTTCAATGAGTATTTCGAGCGACGAACGAGCGTAAGCCTGGGCGATCGGGTTTCCCGCCAAGAACATCTGCTGACCTTCTGCAGTCGACAAATCATAGATCGGACTGTCGACCAATCCGAGGTCGATTGCCGCAATTGGATTTCCCGAGATAGCAGCCCATTTGAGGGCGACATTGATGTCTTTAGTCGTTGAGATAAATTGGGTCGACAGTCGAGTACCCATTCTGACATGAGTGGCCTCCGAATAGCTCGCCAACGGATCCTTCGATCCGAGGCCCGCCGCCGGATCCTCGCCAGCACGCAGCACTCGGAAGACGGTCGACGACCCCGAAACGTTCGCGTCCTCGGCGGCTGAGTCCAGCACGTTAGCGAGGATTCCCCCTCCCCCTCGAACGAGCCCCGCTACCCCAAACGTCGCGACTGAGTCGAGGATCCCATTGGCGATAGGGTCGGGGATGGCGAGCCCGCTGGCGCAGTACTCGTTCGCGCTGGCGTAATCGCTTGCGCCGGTACAGAGAGCCGAAGCCAGTTGTGCCGCCTGCTGGGGTGTGGCGCCGTTGGCGATGTCAGCGGCGCCTGCGCAGAACCCGCCGCCATAGCCATGCTCGCATTTATGAATGTCGGCGATAAACGCTGCTTGGGTGGGATTGCCGGGAACTCCACTTTGGGTGTACAGCTTGATGACCAAGTCCTTGACATTCTGCTCAGCCACAGCTTCGACGACTCGGTAGGCGGCGGCTACTCGTTGGCCTTGCTCGTAGGCGGCGTAGACGGCTGTGCAGTCGGATCCGCCGTCGCATGCCGGTCGGTGGCCGTTGGGGTCGTTGAGGTTTAGTGGGTTGCCGTTGACGTAAAACTCGGCACGCGGACATGCACGTAGGCGCAGGCGGCCAGAAACCGTGCAGTGGTAAGGGTTTTCCGGCTTGGGACGGAGCGAAAAGGGCCCGGGGGCTGGTTTTGGGCGCGGACGCGTGTTTTCAGGCTGCGACCCTCGCCCGCAGCGCTCCCGCGGTCGTGGCGGATGGGTCGGGACACGACGAGAGCGGTGCCCGATCCGGCGTCCGTCCGGCAACAGCAGCGAGGGGGTGGCGGTCACCGACCCCGAGTCTGACAGGCCCGTCGGGCGACTGGCGGCTGAGGAGGAAAGCCCTGGGCAACTGTCGCACGATGAACTACAGTTGAAGGTGCCGGCCTCGCTAGGGGCTCGGAAGTGCACCCGGTTCACTCTCCGGACGGTGAGTAGCCGGGTGTTGCGCGTCAGGGGCCGATATCGACCACGGTCAGGATCGTTTCGGCCCGTCGACGCCAGTCGCCGCCGATCCCGGTCGCCCATGCGAGAGCGTCGGCGGCCCACAGGAGGGGTTCGTCGCGGCTGGGACGGTGGTCGAAGACGACCGGTATGGCTGGCTTGGCTCGGGACAGGGCGTGTCCAATGATGTTGCGGTCTCGGCCTCGTTGGGAGGGTGGCACGTCATCGAGGGTCCAAGAGCTGGCTGACATGTCGATGACTGTGGCGACCGCCGCCTCGAGCAGGATTCGCCGTCCTGCCACGTGGTCGACGCCCAAGCTGCGCCGGTATCGCAGCACCACAGCGGAGAGGTGCCCGCTGCGGGCCAGGGTGTCGAGAACCTGCTTTCGCCGACGCGGTGATTCCTTGGCCATGTGCACGCTTCGCTCGCCGCCGAGAAGCAGACCGCGCAGCTCCGCACGGGCCGAGGCGACGAAGGTCGGATCGATCGCAACCACGGCCATGATCATCACCCCAGCCCGTTCGGATTCGTCGCTGAACGCCCACACGTTTGGTTCAGAGCCCGGGGGTGGGCCCGCCCGGTTGGGGTGACGGCGGGGTGTGGTGGGGTTGGTAGGCGGGCGGGACCCGCACGACACCGGGGGTGGGAGGCGGGGCGGGGGCGAGCCGCTGGTTGAGCGAGCGGATGTGGCGGTCGAGTCGCTGGACCCGCTCGACGGCTTCGGGGTAGATGTGGTGGTCGAGGCCTTCGGCGCCGGCGGCGGCTTTCAGGTTGGTCACGAGGGCTTGGCGCTCCGCGGCCAGGCGGGCCCGGCCCAGGGAGGCTTTGAGCTGGGCAGGGGTGTTCTGGGCGGCTTCGACCTCGAGCGGATGAGCGGCGACCCGGTCGGTCTGCTCGGGGGTGCCGGTGTCGATGGCCCAGATCTGGCGGCGCTCCGAGCTCCAGTCGCGGGCCAGGTCCTCGACCGCTTGGCCGAGATCATCGGCGACGAGGTGGACGTGGCTGGAGGTTCGGGCCCGGCTCATGGCGACATAGCCGAGTTCGCGGCCGCCGCCGTCGGCGAAGAGGTGGGCGACGTCGACAGTGGAGCCCTGCGAGCGATGAACCGTTGTGGCGTATCCGTGGGCGAGACGGCCAGCAGTGGCCTCCTCGGGGCCGAAGTTTTGGCTGCGCCCGTCGTCCATGCGGGCGGCCAAACTGCGGGCGGACACATCGACCGCGATGACGCGGCCCCGTTCGGAAGTGACGGTTTGTCCATCGCCGCCGGGAGCGAGGGTGACGATCCGGTCGCCGGCTTGGAAGGTCTGCTCGTCGATGCGCAGCTCCGGACCGGTCAGCTTCCCGGCGGCGGCCATGGCGGTCCGGGCCCGGCTGTTGAGGGCGGCCACGTTGGCCCGCCGCCAGGCGTACATGGCCGCCTCTCGCCCCTCGGCGACGTCGGCGGCCCAAGAGTTGACCATCTGGTCGAGGGCCCGGTCGCGGTCGGCGGCGGTGCGGATGCGGTCGTTGGCCGAATACCACTCCAGCGCCGTTTGGATCTCCCCGGCGCGCAGCTCGGCCAGCGCCTGACGTTCGGCGGGGTCGGCTTGGCGCACGTTCTCATCGAGAGTGTGCACGGCGTCGGTGTGGCGGGCGATGACCGCTTCGAGGGTGCCGCCCGGGCCGACCGCGCCCAACTGGCGGTGGTCGCCCACCATCACGACCTTCGATCCGGCGGTCTCCGCGGCTGAGAGAAGACGCAGGACGCTGGGGTCGTCGGCCATTCCGGCCTCGTCCAAAATGACGATGGTCCGGCGGTCGAGTTGCAGTCGGCCGTGGTCGAGCCGCCACAAAAGCGAGGCCATGGTGCGGGCTTCTTCGATGCCGGCTTCGCGCCCGAGGGTGCGGGCGGCCTGGCCGGAGGTGGAGGTGCCGATCACCCGGTAGCCGGCGGTCTCGAACGCGGCTCGGGCCACATCGAGCGCCGTGGTCTTTCCGGCCCCGGCCACACCGAGGACCAGCTCGGCGCCGCGTCCCGAGCCGCAGACGGCGGTGACCATGCCCCGCTGCCCGGCGGTCAAAGCCCGCCCGAGGGTCTCTTCTTTAGCTGCCATGGCTGCGGCCACGACCGTGTCGGCGACGATCGGGGCGTTGTCGCGGCGGGCCTGGACGGCGATCTTCTCGGCGATGGCCGACTCGGCCGCCAGCACGCAGGCCGGGGCATAGGCCCGTTCCCGGGCGGCCGCCACCCCAACCAGGGGGATGGCGTCGGGGTGCGAGCACACCGCGTCGACGGCCCGGGCCAGCTCGCCCGGGTGGCGGCCGAACAGGTGGGGGGCGACGGCCACGATGACGTCGGAGCGGGTGAACACCTTGATCTCGGCCAGCCGTCCGTCGGGGCCGAGGGTGTGGGCGGCCAGGGCGGCCAGCTCCCGGGCCGAGAGCCGGGCCGGGACCGGCGGACGGGCCCGGGCGGCGTCGCCGACCAGGTCGAGCAGGCTCTCGGGGGTCCAGCCCGCCGCGCCGAGCTGTTCGTGCCAGCCGTCGATCAGATCGCCGGGCGGGGTGTGCCGTTTCGCTTTGCGGGTGTCGCGCGCCGCGGTCTGCCGTGCCTGGTAGGTGGCGAAACCATGGGACTCCACCGAGGCGGTGATCTCCGCCGAGCGCTTGGAGAACAACTCACACGCCCGCACCGGGACCCCCGCGATACGCCAGTGCCCGAGCCGGCCCGACGGTCCGTGGTCGGCCTCGATGGCATAGCCCAACTCGACCGCTTTGGCCGCCGCGGCCACCCGCCCCGCCGCGGTGGCGGCGTGCAAAATGTCGCGCAGGGCGGCGGTGTCGACCGCTTTCCAGCCGCCTTTCTCATCCGCCATCCGACAGACATTCGCGATCAGGACATGGTCGTGAGGTTCGGGATCGCCGGCCCTGGAGGTGGCATGACGGGTCACCGCCCAGGTCAACCCATGCGTCTTGGTGCGGGTCTGGGCGCGGCCCCGCCGGCCTCCCCGGGCGCACATCCAGGCGTCCAGGGCGGCCATGGTGGCGTCGGTCTCGGCGTCCAAAATGGCGTGCATGTCCTCCGCCGCGCCGATGACCCCGAGCAGCGCGACCGACTTGTGGGCGGCCACCACCAGCTCCAAACCGGGCCGCTTCGCCGCCACCAGCAGCCGGCCGGTGAGCGGATCACAGGCGCCGCCCGGACCGTAAATCTTGTCGTAGTCGGCCTCGCTCACCGCCCCGGTGAGGCCCAGCTTGAACGCTCCGCTGCCGCCCCAAACCAGGGGTGTCTCACCTCTGGACGCGTAGTAGTCGAGGGCCTGGCCGGGATGATCGTCGCCGCGGCCCAACACCGTTTCGCGGTGATAGTTGACCGACGCGGCTCCCATCATGCGCATCCACGCCACCGTCCACCTCCCGAGACGACCCCAGCGCGGGCTGGGGTGGGCAACCGGCCCGGTTGCAATCGTGTTCTCACAAAAGTGTAACTACAAGAAGGTGATTCTGTAAAGACAGTGAAAGAACGGTCCTGGGTTTGGTGCCTTGGTGTTGGTTTGGTGCCTTGGTGTTGATGGTTGACTGGCCGCTGATAGGAACTGGTGCTGTCCGGTTGTGAAGGACGCCTCTCGACTAGTGACAGCCGCTTCTTGCAGCCGAACAGTGTCAGCGTCCTCGGCGACGGCCACCCGGCGTCGCTGTTCGTGACCGGCGCCACCGCCCAGGCAAGCTTGTCTCGACGACAACCCGGAGCCGCCGCCGGCGGCGCAGGGGCGTCAGCCGGGGGCCGGGCCAGCCGGACCCTAACTTGGGTCAGTCGAAGGCGGGACGCCCAGCGATCGGCTCACCGGCGGACACGCCAACCCGGGCGACATTGAAGCGTTCGCACAACGCCTCGACAATGGCCGCGCGCAGGCCGCCGGTGGAGAGGAACTCGGCCTCGATGTCGAGGCTCACATGGAAGCGGGCCCGCGCCGGTGAGCACTCGTCGCCGGCCAGGAGCAGACCGGCGCCGGGCTGGTAGGCGTCGGCCGCCGGCAGGCCGGCCAGCTCGTCGTCGGACAACGCGTGGGGGTCGCCGGTGACCTCCCGGTAGGCGACCGAGATGGCAGCGAACAGCTCGCCCGCCCACTGCCTCGCGTCTGCGGTGGGGACAACCAGGGTGGCCAGCACGCCGGGCCCGGCCAACTCCACCGCCAGGCGGCTGGCGTCGGGCCAGTCGTCTTCGAAAACGTTGGGTGCCTCGACGGCGTCGACGGGGATGCGCACCTCCACCCGGGCCGCCTCAGCCACGGTGTTGTTGTTGGTCATCGGGTTCCTTCCTCAGGGATCGGGTTGTCGCCGAGGCCGGCCATGTCGCTGGTCGGCGAGCGGTGCCGGGTGTTGGTGGCGTCGGGATGGCAGGCGGCGTGGACCGCTTTGAGCTGGTCGATCGACACGTGCGTGTAGATGGCCGTGGTGGACAGCAGGGCGTGTCCGAGGATCTCCTGCACGAACCGCACGTCCGCCCCCCCGGTGAGCATGGCGGTGGCCATGGCGTGGCGGAAGGCGTGACAGGAGCCGGTCTTGCCCGTCGCGGTTTTGATGTAGCGGCCGACCCGCACGGTCAGATGGTCGGGGCTGAGGTCGATCCCGTGGCGGGAGACGAAGACGAACTCGACCGGCTCGCCGCCGGTCAGAACCGGGCGGGCGTCGGCCAGATACCTGTCGAGCCATATCGTGGCCCGCTCGCCGACGGGCACCACCCGGTCACGTCGGCTCTTGCTCCGCCGGATGGTGAGCGTGCCCCGCTCGAGGTCCAAGTCGGCGAGACGCAGCGGGCAGATCTCGCCCCGGCGCATCCCCGTCGCCCACAGCACCTCCATCATCGTCCGGTCCCGCAACCCGACCGGGCTGTCGAGGTCGGGCACGGCCAGCACCTGTTCGATCTCGGCTGGGGACAGCAGCGTCTTGGGCAGGTGGCGGTCGAGTTTGGGCATGTCGATCTCCGACGCCGGGTTCGAGCCGATCAACCCGGCCCTGGTCGCCCAGGAGAAGAACGCTTTGACCGCCACCAGGTGGCTGTATTGGGAGGCGAAGGAAAGCGGCTGGCCGTCGCGTTTGCGCTGGTAGAACAGGTGGCGCTGGTAGGCCTCCAACATCTGGGGGGACACCGCGGCCGGGTCGGTCACGCCGCGCTCGTCGGCCCAGGAGGCGAAACGGGCCAGCATGTAGGAGCGCTCGGCGACGGTGTAAGGCGACAGGCCCCGCGCCGCGATGGCGGCCAGATGGTCCGAGATCGCCTCGGCCAGCGGACCCCCCACCTTGCAGCGGGAGACGGTCAGGCGGGCGATACGCCCCGGGCTGCGCCCCATCACCCGGCCGCCTTGCCGTTGGTCGACACGCCAGCGACTACGACCAGCGCTTCGCCGCCGGTATAAATGCTTTCCGGCGCCTTGGTCTCGTCGATGGGGCCGAAACCGTTGCGCCCGAAGGGTTTCTCGCTCCCCTGAGAGCCCCGACCGGGGCCCGACCGGGGGCCGACCGGGGGCCGACCACCCCCCGACCGGACGCCTCCATGCCCCGACCGTTCGGGGTCGTACACGCGAATCTGCGGTATGTCGGCCAGTGACTCCGGGTCGGTGAGGCCGATCACGAACCGGCCGCCATCAGCACCGGCGTGCCCGTCCCAGGCCAGGCGGTAGAGGAGGCTGGCGCCCTCCTCGCCCCGCTGGGCGGCCATCAGCTCCAGGTCGACCAGGCGAGCCAGGTGGACCTTCAGCTGGGTGTCGCCCCAGCCGGTCGCCTCCCGGATCTGGCGGCGCGACAAGCGCAGCTCCCCCCGGTCTTTCCCTTCAGCGGCCGCCCGGTCGGTGTAGAGCCCGTCGAGCAGGGAGAGCAGCCGGCGGGTCTGGGGCGGCAGCTCGTCGAGGGAGCGGCCCAGCACCTCATGGGCGAGGCGGTTGGCCACCACGATGTCGGAGATGGTGGTCTCGATGTAGGCGACGGGCTCACCGTCGGTGCCGGGCGCGCTCTGGCGGGGCCGCTGGTGCTGGTGCAGCAGGGTGACCGCCCGGATGAGGGTCAGGTATTTGACGTGGTCGCGCCGGGTGCGGGTCTGGCCGTCGGCGAAGGTCAGCCGGGGGGCGAACGGGTTGACCACCAGCACCGGCTCGAGCAGCCGCTGGGCGTTCTGGTGGATCTTCACGATCCGGCGCCGCTGGCGGTCTTGGAGCAGGCCGGCCAGGGTCTCCGCGGTGCGCTGGCGGTCGTGGATGGCCCGGGTCTGGGCTCGGTCCTCATCCACGGAGAGCACGACGCAGCGGTTGAGCAGCTCCTCGTCGACCTCAGCGGAGGTGGTCGTGAGCATGATGGCGGTGGGGCCGGCCACCCGGTAGGTGTGGGTGGTCAGCCGGCCCGATGCCGGGTCTTTGCCCGTCGAGGCGATGCTCAACTCGCCTTCGGACTGCAGCAGCTTCAGGGCGTAGGCGGCCCGCTCCGCCCCCTCCTCTTCACTGACGGCGAGGACCTTGTGGGCCAGGTCGGTCTCGCCCATGTAGAACAGGCTCTGGCCGGTCATCGCGCTGTATCGCACCCGCCCCTCGGCCGGCACCATGGCCAGCACCGCGTCTAACAGGGCCGACTTGCCCGCGGCGGAGGTCGATTGCACCAGCACGGCCAGCGGCCGCTCCAACAGTCGGGAGATCGCGGCGAGGTAGCCGACCAGACAGTTCGTCGCCTCGCCCACCATCCCCGTCGCCTCGAAATCGGCCACGACCCGATCCACCAGGCCCGGGTCGGCGAGCAGGCCCAACGCCGCCTCCCTTTCTGTCTCCGACAGCACCACCGTCTCGGGCGTCTTCGGTGTCTGGGCGTCGGCGATCACCCGGTCGGCCACCGCCTCCGCCGCCAGCAGCACCTTGGCCAGGTCCGCCTTCACTACCTCCTCGCCCAGCGCCAACTCGGCGGCCGCCGCCTTGACGAACCCGACCCGGGACCGGGCTGAGTACAGGTCCAGCGTGTCGACGAAGAACCGCTCCCCTCGGCCCACCAACACGTTCAGGCGCAGCAGGTCGAAGCTGGACAGGCGGTCCAGGCCCCGCAGCCGCCAGTGGCGATCCTCGAACGCCAAGACCACCTCACCCGAGGTCGACACCGTTGTCGCCGGCCCGGCCGACGCCTCGTCGACGTCACTTGCGAGAACAGCAGGGCAGCTGGCGGCTGAGGAAGGAGCCGGCTCGTCCCCGGCCGGCGCTGGCGGCGTAGCGGTCAGTGTCGAGACCAAAGGGATGGCGTCGGCCAACAGACCACCCAGAACCTGCGGGGCGGCGTCGCCAGATGAGCAGGCCACCTCGTTGAGGTCCGTCCCCGCCGGTAGGGCCACCCGCCACACCTCCATCCCCTGGGCTCCGAGCGTGTCGGCCAGGCCGGCGGCGCCTCGATCGCCGGCCGCATCCGCGTCGAAGGCGACCAGCACCCGGCGCACCCCCGCCTCGACGAACGCCTCGAGATGCTCGTTGGTGAACCCTTCGGCGCCGTAGGCGGCGGTCACGTTCCGGAACCCGGCACACCACAAGCTCAACGCGTCGATCAAGCTCTCGCAGACGATCACCTCCCCGCCCACCAGGCCCTCTCGGTTCCACACCCCGGCATGCGGCCCCGGCAGATACAGATGCTTGGCCGTGCCGCCCCGCAGATCGTCACGGATCTTCCGGCCGTACATCTCGACCACCCAGCCCTGATCATCGAAGATCGGGATGACGATCGAGCCGTTGAAATGCTCATGCCCCGAGGACCGCAACACCCCCAGCGCCTGCAGCCGGCCCCGCAGCTCCGCCCCCTCCACCGTGCGCTTGGCCGCCAAGCGGTAACCGAGAGTCCGGTTCGCGAACCCGACCCGGAACCGCACCAACGCCTCGGTGTCGCCGATCCGCCGAGAAGCCAGGTACTCCATCGCCTCCGGCGAGGACATGAGCGTGTCGTGGTAGAAGGCGACCACCCGGCCCAGCATCTCGTCGTCATCAGCCGAGCGCTCCAGCGGCGACGGCAACTTCTGCACCCGGGAGCGAGCCGGCACCCGCCGCCCCCCGACACCAGCACCAGGCTGGCCTTCGCGCAGTAGCTCCACCGCGTGACGGAAACTCACGCCCTGGGTCCGCATCACCCAATCGATCACGCTGCCGCCCGCCTGACAGGCCCCCAGGCAATGCCACAGATTCTTCGCCGGACTGACCACCAGCGACGGCTGCCGGTCCTCGTGGAACGGGCAGCAGCCCACCAGATCCGACCCCGCCCGGCGCAGCACCACCCCAGCCGCCTCCACCAAGTCCTGAAGCGACACCTCCGCCTTCAGCCGCTCCAACTCGTCATCAGGGATCCGGGCCAAACAAGGACCTCCTCAAGAAAAATCTTAGATTGCCATCTCTGCCTAGACTCTATGCCATATCTACCCACACATGGCAAGGAAGGCGGGCATCGATGCCCAGCAGGCCCGTTCCCGCTGTCGCACAATGGCCTCTACAAGCCGAACGAGAGGCCACCGACATGGCGCTTGGAGAACGCATCCGCCAGCTACGCGCCGAGCGCGGCTGGTCCCAAGACGAGCTGGCCGCCCAAGTCGGATCCGACGCTCGAGGCATCAGCCGCTACGAGACCGGCCGCATCACCCCCGGCCTCGACGCTCTCCTCCGCATCGCCGAGACATTCAATGTCAGCCTCGACTACCTAGCCGTCGACGGCGCCCCCCGCCGCCCCTTCCGAGTCGACGACCCCGGCCTCGCCGAACACCTCGCCCAAGCCGCCGAACTCACACCCGAAGACCGCACCGCCCTACTCAACATCCTCGATGCCCTACTCACCAAAACCCGCATCAAAGCCGTCGTCCGCGACGTCAGCTGACGTCGGGAACCCATGGTCAGGTGATGGTCGCCCAGTACCCTGAGTATCGCAGAGACAAAACCCCTGTCCTCACAGCACAATCAGCCGTTGCCCAACTTCGGCTAGTGGCTCCTCGTAACCGCTTGGCCAGTGACCCGTCGCATACCAAGCCCACTGCTCCATCAGGTCCGGCGGAACTGCTGTGTCGATCGTGAGAAGAACTGAAATAAGCCCCACACACCAAGCGGCCATCCAGACGGCAGTATTCGGAGCATGCCAGGCATCCTCTTCGTCGTCGAATGGCACCGTTTTTCTAGCAGCCGCCACTACCTCTTTGGTTACCTGGTCGAAATACTGACTTAGTGAGTCTGTTACAACGAATTGGTCATGGATGGCTTGGGCTTGACAGGAAAGCTGCTCTGTACCGACTTCTGGACCACCCCAATCGGACCAATCCCACAGACGCACACACATTTGATCCCAAGGGCTTGGTTCGCCCAAGTGAGCAAACCACGCCATCCCGCTTACTTTCTCCGTAAACGTCTCTATATCAGCTAGCTCTGCATACGAATACGAATCTCTGGAATTCGGAAGAGTAGTAGCGAATAACTCCATACAGCGGTTCAAGTCCTACTCATCGGGATCTGCTTCTGTCGGCTCAAATATAAACGTGCGGAACGGATCAGTTATAATCTGAGTAGTTTGCGTATAGTCCGCAAGAGCTTGATAGAAATCTTGGCAGCTACCACATACCGGCTTGTTCACCACAACCGGCGCATTGGGCTCAGCAATAGCCATTTGCGGTTCAGCGTGGGAAGCGTAGTACGAACCAGGAATGCCATTATCCATACCTCCAGCCTGACGAAACTGGAAGCCCATCTGTTCGGCGAATTCCATAACTTCCTGTGGGCTCACCCGAGTAACGCCTTCCGGATCTCCCCCCCATCCGCTTAAAGTCTGGGTACCTCGAGCAGAAGCCACGGCCTTTTTACTCGCGAAGTTCTGCGCAGTATCCAAAGCAGACGTCATCGCGTTTGCCTGTGCTAAAGGCGCCCAGACATCCAGGTCCTCGCTGACTCCCGCAGCCAGCCCAGCGTCAATCTCACTTCTCTGAAGAGCCGGGACGCCGACAGTCATACTGAGCGATACCGTCCAAAGACTCGCCAGTGAAGTCGTCAACTGACTTCCACACAGACTAGAGGCAAGGTTCTTAAGGTCCGTACCATGAGAGATGCAGGTCATGTACAAGACGGCAAGTTCGTCCGAAATCCCGGAAGAGTTGATCTCCGAAGCCTGCTTGCTAGCCATCGCCGAATAAGCCTGGGCAACCTTCTCGTACTGCGGCGTGTCCGGAAGAGTCACACCCGCCACAACGAGGTAATTGCTGTTAGCCGCAGCTGTCGCGGCGGCGGCCTGGCCAGCGGCCGAATCTGGCCCGGCGACGATGACGGTGGTCCACTGCCCGTTCCCCTCATATTTCATGGCGCATTGGTCTTCGCCGCACATGGGTCGGTGTCCGGTCGGATCCGAGAGGTTGAGTGGGTTGCCGTTGACGTAAACTTCGGTATCCGGACGTGCACGTAGGCGCAGACGACCAGAAACCCTGTGCCTGTGCGGGTTTTCCCGACACCGAGGGGCCGAGATGGGCCGCCAGGCCGGTTTTGGGCGCGGACGCGACTTTTTGGGCTCAGCTGCCGATTCGCAGCCCACCCGCGGGCGGGGCGGATGGGCCGGCAGGCGGCGGTTGCGATGCACCACGGGGCGGCCGGGCGGCAGCTGCAGCGACATGGTGAGGGTGGTGGCGGTCACCGCCGGTCAGTCTCCCACGGCCGTGGCTTCGCTCGCCCACTTCGATGCAGGAGGATCGCCGGAGGTTTCAGCGGCCGTCTGGACGGCCCGGCGGCCGGCGGCTGAGAAAGCAAGAGCGGGGTTTAGTTGGCGACGTGGATGGCGATGCCCAGGTCGGCGGCGATGTCGGCCATGCGCACTCCGACGTTGGCGGGGGTGCCGAACCACAGCTGGCGGCCGTAGGCGAACCCGGCGGCCAGGATCTCGGGGACCAAAAGACCGCCGGTGTGGTAGCGGGCGGCGATCGAGGCGGCCTCGTCGAGGATCGGGCGCGGGTCGAGAACCTGGACGATCTCGGGGTGCGGGTGGCGGATGGCTTCGCGGTCTTGGGGGCTGAGCCGTCCCAGGATGGCCGACAGCTGACCGGTGCCGGGGTCGTGGATGCGTTGCAGGAGCCGGTAGTGGCAGGTGACCGGCAATCCCAGCACGTCGTCATCGGGCAGGCCGTCGGGCCAGTCGCCGCGCACCACGTCGACCGCGAGGTACTCGTCGATCACGATCACCGGAAGGCCCGCCGCGCGATGTCAGTCGGCCTGGTCGGGATGCTCGCCGCCCAAGTCAGCGTCGGCGACCAGATCGGCGTCCAGGGCGGCTTGGAACTCCGGTTGCAGATCGCCCCGGGTGACCCGGCGCAGGATCTCCCGGCCCTCCGCCGACAATCGCGGGTCACCGGCGCGGCGACGCCGGCGGCGTTCCTCGAGGATTTCCTCACCAACACTCACGCCCACCAGTCTGCCGCAGTGCTGTGACGAGATGCGCCGGTGTCTTCCTTCAGCTGCCCGGCGCCGCCGTCGAGGAGGTGGGCGTCGTAGTGTCGACCCGGTTCTTGATAGCGGCGAGGACTATGCCCGCTCGGGAGCACACACGCACAACCGTGCCTCCAGGCCCAGCCCCTGTCGGCGACGACGTTGTGATCCCAGCAACCCGTCGTGACAGCACCAGGAGCTGACGCCCTCGCTGGCGCTCGGTTGTCCTGGCGCCCCTGCGGCCGGCCTTCGACCGGTCCTCGGGTTGCCGGCGAAGAAAGAGCTGGGCGGGCCGTGGCGGCTGTTCAGAAACGGGCTCAGGTGGCTGCTGGAGGGCAGTTCACCGTAATGCTGTCCTGTCGAGCATGGTGATGAGGGTCGGGCGGCGACGATGGCGGTCGCGAAGGTCAGCGAGGTGATCGGCGAAGTCTTCGCGGCGGTCCGCGGCATCCGCGGCGCGACGAGCTTCTTGAGAATGGAAACGGTCCGGGTGTACGCGGACTTCCCGGTCGTTTCGAGCTCGACATCGGCGAGCCGTAGGTAGACGTCCAAAGCGTCGCCTGGGTGGGCCGCCTCCCGGGCTTCGGCCAGGCGTAGCGATCGGTGCTGGCCCGGATCCCATTGCGGATTGTTCGCCGCGACCCCCAGGCCACGTCCGGGTCCCCGTCAGCGAGCAAGACGTCACCTCCACGATCTGCTGTCGTCCTTGGTCGCCGTCCCCGCCACCAGACCGCCCAGGTCCGACGCGGCCAGCACCAACCGGGCCGCGTCGCGTTCCGCGTCCCACGCCCCGGCTGCCAGCGACGCCCTTCGGAACGCGTTGTAGGTCGACAGCGACGGCATGCGACTCAGTGTTGGTCACGTCGCAGATCGAGCACCTCAGCGGTGGCGACCCGCTTGGCGTAACTCTCGCAGGCCAAGTCGTAGAGCTGCGCGACCTGCCACCCCCGCGTCTCAGCAATCCCCCGCGACACCCAGGCCACGACGTCATCGTCTCCTACCAACTCAACCATGCTTCGGCCACCCGGATGAACCCCTACGGGGCGGTCAGATCGCCACCAAGC
>Ga0302314_10011261_pt1 | contig 15615 bp, 15 predicted proteins | sample III_Palsa_N2_3_FD_200533 | JGI IMG/M metagenome (GOLD analysis project Ga0302314, IMG submission 200533) | Peat permafrost microbial communities from Stordalen Mire near Abisko, Sweden - III_Palsa_N2_3 | ecosystem: Environmental > Terrestrial > Soil > Palsa > Peat permafrost | place: Sweden...
CCCAGACCAGCTACGGCCGCACCGCCCTAGCCCAAGCCAGCCAAATCAACAGCTATCCAGTCAGATAACCCTCCGCAGTTTCGCCGAGGCCCAAACGCCAAGCCGCAAACAGTCACAGCCTCTGAGCTTGTCGAAGAAGAGGGCGGGCCCGCCGATTTCGCCGCAGCCCCCCAACACGTGCGCCCGCCCACGCATTGAGCGAGGATAGCGTTCTCGCGCGGTGATTCGCGCTGTTCCGAAAGGCCGTGTCGGTTTGGCCGCGACCGTATCCCTCGCCCACCGCAGCTTTGCCCCGAAGACCCGCGTCCTCGACGGCAAGGCGGTGCTGATCACCGGCGGCACCGGCTCGTTCGGACGCCGGTTCGTCACCAGAGTCCTCGCCGAACAGTCGCCGAAGAAGCTGATCATCTTCTCCCGCGACGAGCTGAAGCAGTACGAAATGCAGGCAGAGCTGCGCGAACGCTTCCCGCCCGAAGCCATGGCCAAGCTCAGGTTCTTCCTCGGCGACGTCCGCGACCAGACCCGCCTGGCCCTGGCCTTTCGCGGCGTCGACATCGTCGTCCACGCCGCGGCGCTGAAACAGGTCCCGGCCGCCGAATACAACCCTTCAGAATGCGTCCACACCAATGTCATGGGCGCCGAGAACGTGGTCTGGGCCGCGCTGAACAACCGGGTCCAGCGGGTGGTGGCCCTGTCCACCGACAAGGCCTGCAGCCCGATCAACCTCTATGGCGCGACCAAGCTGGCGTCGGACAAGATCTTCGTCGCCGCCAACAACCTGGCCGGTGATATCGGCGCCCGGTTCTGCGCCGTTCGCTACGGCAATGTGGCCGGCTCGCGCGGCAGCGTCGCGCCGCTGTTCCTCAAACTGGTCCGCGACGGCGCCAAGGATATCCCGATCACCGACCCGCGCATGACGCGGTTCTGGATATCCCTCGACCAGGGTGTCGACTTCGTCCTGTCCTCCATGGAGATGATGCGCGGCGGCGAGATCTTCGTACCCAAGATCGGCTCCATGCGCATGACCGACGTGGCCGAGGCCCTCGCGCCCGGCCTGCCGCAGCGCACCGTCGGCATCCGTCCCGGCGAGAAGCTGCACGAGGTGATGATCTCCGGCGACGACGCGCGTATGACCGCCGAACTGGCCGACCGCTATGTGATCGAGCCGGAGTTCGTCGAGTATGTGCGCACGCCGTTCAGCGCGGGCGCCGGCAAGCGGGTGGCCGACGGCTTCACCTATTCCAGCGACACCAATTCGGAGTGGCTGGACGCCGATGGCCTGCGCGGCCTGCTCGCCGGCCATGGCTGACGCTCCGCTCCGCTCGCTGCCCTATGGCCGGCAGGTCATAGAGGACGATGACATCGCCGCCGTGGTCGAGGCGCTGCGGGCGGACTACCTCACCACCGGCCCGCGCGTGGAGCAGTTCGAGGCCGCCTTCGCCGAGAAGGTCGGCGCGCGCCACGCCGTCGCCTGCTCCAACGGCACGGCGGCGCTGCACCTGTCGCTGATGGCCCTGGGCGTCGGACCAGGCGATGTCGTCATAGCCCCCGCCATCACCTTCGCCGCCACCGCCAACTGCGCCCGCTACCAGGGGGCGGAGGTGGTGTTCGCCGACGTCCACGCGGACTCCGGCCTGATGACCCCGGACACCCTGGCCGACGCCATCGGCCGGCTGAAGGGCCGGCGGCTGAAGGCGGTGCTGCCGGTGCATCTGGCCGGCCACGCGGTGGACCTGCCGGCCCTGCGCAGCCTGGCCAAAAACGAGGGCGCGGCGCTGGTGGAGGACGCCTGCCACGCCGTCGGCACGGAGATGACCTACGGCAATGTCGCCGAGCGCGTGGGCGACGCGCGCCATTCGTCGATGGCCTGCTTCTCCTTCCACCCGGTCAAGACCATGACGACCGCCGAGGGGGGCATGGTCACCACCAACGATCCGGTGCTGGCCCGGCGCATGACCCTGCTGCGCAGCCATGGGATCGCCCGCGAGCCGGCCGAGTTCACCGCGCCGGAGCTGTCCCTCGACCCTTCCGGGGACGCCAACCCCTGGTCCTATGAGATGCAGGCGCTGGGCTACAACTACCGCCTGCCCGACCTGCTCTGCGCATTAGGCATGAGCCAGCTGGCCAAGCTGGACCGGTTCATCGAGCGGCGCCGCGCGCTCGCCGCCCGTTATCTGGAACTGCTGCCGCCCCTCGCGCCCCTGGTCCGGCCCGCGCCCACGCCGCCCTATAGCAATTCGGCGTTGCACCTGTTCGTCGCCCTGATCGACTTCGCCGCCGCCGGCCGCACCCGCAAACAGGTGATGGACGACCTGCGCGCCCAGTACATCGGAACCCAGGTCCACTACATCCCGGTCCACCGCCAGCCCTACTACCGCACCCGCTACGGCCCGTTAGACCTCCCCGGCGCCGACGCCTACTACGCGAGATGCCTCAGCCTGCCGCTGTATGCGGGGATGGAGGTGGAGGATGTGGGCAGGGTGGTGGAGGCGTTAGCGAAGGTGATCGGCGACTAATGCGCTGACGCCTGTCTCCATGCTATCTCACGCGCTGGAGATGCGGCGTGCGCGAAAACATCACTGTAAGAGCAGGCGACGGCATAGCCTTCGAGGACGGCGACGACCGAGGGCGCGTCCTGGTTTTTGGCCGCGACACGGGCGGACGCTATTCCCTGATGGAGTATCTGGTTTCCGCGCAACCGCCGCCTGACGCTGCTGGGTCGCTGAATTATGGTGCCCACCGCCATAAGGACATTGAGGAGACCTTCCTGGTCCGGCGCGGAAGCCTTCGATTCCTTCTAGGCACGGATGTTTTCGATCTTGAAGCAGGGGATTTTGTGCGCGTACCGCCAGGCGTAAGGCACGGCTACGCCAATGTTTCCGGCGGTGAGGTTGACCTGCTGGTCAGCTTCCATCCGGGAGGGTTCGAGGAATTGTTCGTCACCCATCGGTCCGACCAAGACCCGCCCCCATCGCCGACCGGCTTTATGGATGACGCCGTGCGTCTGTTCGCCTCGGAATTCGAATCCTGACTCACGCGTAACACCTAGATCGACGACCCTGTTCAGCCAACTGACCAGCAAGCTCAACTAGGCGCGCCCTTCGGCCGCCGCGACCAGCGAATCCACCAGCCGCCGATTCAGATCGGCCAGGCTCCCCCGGTCATCCTCGCTCCAGTCGGCCAGCGCTTGCGAAAGCAGCCTGCGACGGGCGCCTGTGATCGCCTGGACCACTGCCTCGCCTTCGGCCGTCAGCGCCGCGGCCTTTACGCGCCGGTCGGCGTCAGCAGCCCGGCGCGCGACCAAGCCAAGGTCCTCAAGCTTCGCCAGCTGGCGGCTGACCGTGGTATGGTCGCGACCGACCTGATCGGCGAGGTCGCCGACGCTCAAGGGTCCCAGCATCCCAAGCCGGACCAGCAGGGGAAACAGGGCCCGATCCAGGCCCACGCCCGCCTCGCGCAGCAAGGCGTCGTCGCGGCGCGGGCTGTTCAGGAAGCCGATCAGCTCGATCATCGCCCCCGCCAGCCGGTCGATATTATGTGTATGATGCACCCTTTACGCCGCCGCCCTGGTTCGCCATAAAGCCTGTATGATACACACATCTCCCATCCTGGTGATAGGCGGCAGCGTCCGGCCGCAGCGGCTCTGCGTGCAGATCTGCGACTGGATCGCCCAGATTGGCCGCGACACCTGTGGCGGGGCCTTCGAGGTCGTGGACCTGAAGCAGCAGCGCCTACCCATGGACGACGAGCCTGAGGTGCCCGCCACCGGCAAGTACAAGCACGCCCACACCCGGGCCTGGAGCCGCAAGGTCGCCGGCGCGGGTTCCCTCGTGTTCGTGACCCCGCAGTACAATTGGGGCTATCCCGCCGCCCTGAAGAACGCCCTCGACCACCTCTATTCGGAGTGGGCGGGCAAGCCGGCGATGATCGTGACCTACGGCGGCCACGGCGGCGGCCGCTGTGCCGCCCAACTGCGCCAGGTGTTGGAGGGCCTGCACATGCAGCCGTTGGCGACCATGCCGGCGCTGGTCCTGCCGCGATCGATGATCGAGACGAATCCGGGGAAGATCGACCCGACGGAAACGTTCGCGGCGCACTTGGCCGAGATCAAGCAGGCGTTCGAGGAGCTGAAAACCGCGCGCGAGACGGCTTAACGTCGTGGGGTCAATTCGGCCCGTGAGCCCGGTGGTGTTTGTCAGTCAATTGCATTACGCTCTGACGGCAAGGAGTTGCCGGACATGCCTGCGAATGCTCTCGTTCAGACCCGCATTGACGCCGAAGTGAAGGATCGCGCCACAGCGGTCCTGGAGCGTCTGGGACTGACCGTGTCCGACGCCGTGCGCATCCTGCTGACCCGCACAGCCAACGAAGGCGCGTTGCCCTTCGACCTTGGCGGCGCCGATCACGACGCTTGGTTCCGGGCAAAAGTGCTTGAAGCGCTCGCCGATACCAGACCGGATATGGCGCACGAAGATGTAGAAGCCCATTTTGCTAAACGGCGTGCGGACGCCTTGCGAATCGTCGGCGAGAACGAAGCTTGAGACTTCGCTGGTCGGTCACGGCTTTCACCGATCGGGAGTCGATTTTCAACTATATCGTGTCTGAAAGCCCGCGCGCGGCCGTGGCGGTCGATGAGCGAATTCAGCTGGCCGCCGAGGGGCTAGCGGACTCCCCATCGAGTGGACGGCCCGGCCGCGTCGAAGGAACTCGCGAACTCTTCGTCGTCCAAACGCCCCACATCGTCGCTTATCGAGTTTCGGAGGACACGATCTCGATCCTGCGGGTGCTCCATGGCGCGCAGCGATGGCCGGACCAATTCTAGGCGGCGCCCAAACCTCGTCCGACAATCCCTTCGAATCCCTGTTCGCACACCTCGCGATGGAGGAGCGACTATCCCCAGGTCGCCGCGCGATTTCTTGTTGAACGAGAACGCCGTGGCGACTAACGATTGTGGCAGTGGCCGACCGGGGGGAAATCCATGAAACGAGAGATCATCACGGGTTTGGTGTTCGTGTGCGCGGCGGGCGCGGCGACAGCGCAGGTTCCAGGCCCCAGCGCGGCGCCCACGGTCTCAGCGCCGGCGGCGGCGGACGCCCGGCCGACCATAACCTACGTCTATCGTGACAAGCTTCCGCCGTTTCAGGACAAGACCGTGGGCGCCACGGCGTTCACGGCGGGTCTCGGTTCGCTCGGCGGCCTAGCGGGTGCGGCGATCGTGGGTGGCGCGACAGGGGCCGCGCAACTCTCCGCGGGGAGTGAGACCAGCGCGGCCGACGCCTTTCCCAATCCGGACAACCTGATCGCCAAGGCGGTCGCCGTCCGCGTTGCGCCGGCGCTGGGCGCCACCCTCGCCGATGAGCCGGCGACGATTGAGGGCGTCAAACTCGAAGGGTCGCGCCAGCAGAAGTATGCCCAGCTCGCCGGCAAGTCGCGCTATTTGGTTGGTGTCGAAGCGATGATCTTCCGGTCAGTGTGGGCCAGCTATGCGACCTGGCCGCTCGATTTCCAGCACTACATTCTGGAGTATATGGGCAAGGTCGAGATCTACGACGTCAAGGAATCGAAGGAAGTCTTCAGCGGACGCTGCTTCGTATTCACCAATCGAGCCCAGCCCTTGCCAACCCACGACGAACTGTTCGCAAACCAGGGCGCGATCCTGAAGACCTTCATCGGCCAGGCCGCCAACGATTGCGTCGCGCAGCTTCAGGACAAGAACGATCAGTTCAAGGCGTTGGTCGGGCCGGCGCCGAAGACGAACTGACTCAATGACAATGGGATCGCCGGAGACGCCTGCCCGCAAGGTCTGGTTGCCCCCACCGTGGCGGCAGGCGATGAGCGGGTTGAAACCTGTGCCAGCATTGTTCGGTTTCACGGGGCGTCTGAGCCTGCGGCAGTTCTACATCCTGCTCGCGCTGTACGGGTTGGCCTCAGGAATTGTCTTTCCTGGATTGGGCCTGATTGCGGTTTTCCTCCCCTCGAAAATACCGTTGGCATTCCTTGCCGCCTTATTCGTTCCGATCGTGATCCAGCTGTGGGTTTGCTTGGCAATACTGGCAAAGCGGCTTCACGACCGAGGCCGGTCGGCATGGTTCCTGTTGGTTTTCCTCTTTGGAGCGTTTGGAAACCCTGGCAGCGACAGCCCCGCTTGGTACCTGTTGGGATCGTTCCTAGGGATCGTGGCGATGGTCTGGCTGATCATCGAGACTTACATACTTCCAGGAACACCCGGCCCTAACCGGTTCGGACCTTCGTCGGGTGGGGCAATTGTCCCAACCGATACGCCTGCTCCGCCTACCCCGCTCGCAAGTCCTGGCTGAGGCCTGTTAGACCGCCTCGTCCAATATCCCCTCCAGCCCCTGCTCCCGCACCTTGCGATAGAGGGTCGATCGCCCGATCCCGAGCCGGCGGGCGACTTCGCTCATGTGGCCGGCGTAGAGGCCGATAGCAAGCTGGATCAGGTCGCGCTCGATCTCCTCCAGGGTGCGCAGGTGGCCGCGCTCGTCGAGGATGCGGACCGGCGAGTCGGCCGGCATCTCGTCCACCAGTTGCTGGGCGCTGGGCAGCACCGGCAAAGCCGGCAGCGGCGCCAGCCCAGAGGCGGGCAGAGGCGCCTGCAGGCCGGACACGGCGGGGAAATCGTAAGGCTGCAAGTAGGGCGCGTCGGCCAGGACGATGGCGCGATAGACCGCGTTCTCCAACTGTCGCACGTTGCCGGGCCAGTCGTGGGCGGCCAGCAGGGCCATGGTCTCGGCCGAGGCCCCGACCACCCGTTTGCCTTCCTCGACATTGAACCGCTGGATGAAGTGGCTGGTCAGGGCCGGAATGTCCTCGCGGCGCTCGCGCAAAGACGGCGCCTCAATGGGGAAGACGTTCAGGCGGTAATACAGGTCTTCGCGGAACCGGCCTTCCGCCACCTGATTGGCCAGATCGCGGTTGGTGGCCGAGACGATGCGCACGTCCACGCGCACCGAGCGCTTGGAGCCCACCGGGTCGATCTCGCTCTCCTGCAGGGCGCGCAGCAGCTTGACCTGCATGTCCAGCGGCAGCTCGCCGATCTCGTCCAGGAACAGAGTCCCGCCGTTCGCTTCCTGGAACTTGCCCAGGTGCTTGTCGGTAGCGCCGGTGAAGCTGCCCTTCTCATGGCCGAACAGGATGGATTCGATCAAATTCTCCGGCAGGGCGCCGCAGTTGACCGCCACGAACGGCTTGCCGGCGCGGTCGGACGCGCCATGCACCGCGCGGGCGATGACCTCCTTGCCGACGCCGCTTTCGCCCAGCACCAGGATGGGGATGGAGGACTTGGCCGCCCGCTCGCCCAGCCGCTTGACCATGGTCATGGCCGGCGAGGCGCCGATCAGGTCGTTGAAGGTGATCTTGCCGCTCGACTTCTTCTTCAGCCGGTCGACCTCGCCCTTCAGGTCGCCCAACTGCAGGGCGTTGCGGATCGAGACCATGATCCGCTCCGGCGCCGCCGGTTTGACGAAAAAGTCCTGGGCGCCGGCCTGCATGGCCTGCACCACGGTGTCGATGCCGCCGGTCGCGGTCAGCACCACCACGGGCTGGGTGAACCCGCGCAGGCGCATTTCCTTCAAGGTCGCCAAGCCGCCCAGGCCCGGCATGACCAGGTCCAGCATGATCGCGTCCGGCGTCGCGCCCTGGGTCAGGCGGTCGATGGCCTGCTCGCCGGTCTCCGCCTGCGTGACCACCAGCCCCTCGCGCTCGAGCACGGACTGGATCAGCCGACGCTGGGTCGGATCGTCATCAACGACGAGAACGGTCTTGGTCATTTGTACCCACACCAGTTTCGCCGCCCCTCGTTGGAGACGGCTTTGTTTGGGAGGGTTCTAACCGAGCGAGGTAAAGGTCGGGTTGAGGGGGTGTTCCCGAGGGGTTAACGCGGGGCTGGTTCGCAAGGGCGTCATTGCCTCTTCAGAGCATGCCGGAGCATCGCGATTCCCGCTTGACAAAAGAACAAAAAGAGAACATATAAGGTGGGCGCTTGGAAGGAGGCCGACCTGAATGAACACCACTTTGCCAATCCCACACAAACTCGTCACGCGCGGCGGCGCTGGGTTGGCCTGCGATGAGGACGGTTTGGCGTTGGGTGCGGTAACTTTGGTGAGCGCGCGCCGGGTCTCTGGAGGCGTATGCCGTTGCGTCGTGAGATCCTCCGATCAGATTGATCAAATTATGCGGACGACCTTTGGACCCCAGCCGGCGGGCGTCGCGCTGCGCCTCCATCGCGGATTGCGCCGAGCCGGCGCCCGGATCGAGGCCGGAGACATCGTTCGCGCGGGCGTGGAAGCCTTGATGCTTGGTCTTCCGGATTTGACGTCGGAGGCGATGGTCAAGCTCGACCGGATCGCCGACCTCGAGAAGCGCAACACGGTATGGGAAACCGAGCCGCGCATCCCGGCGGGCCAAACGGGCGGCGGCCAATGGACCACGGGAAACGGCGCAGCGCGAATTGCGGACGGAAGGCCCGTTCAAACCGATACGGTCCGCCGGCCGCAACTTGCCCTACAGCCGCGGTCATCGCCGGTGTCTCCGTGTGGGCCGCCTGCGGGCGCGACAACTCTGAGCGCCAACGATGTCCACGAAGATTGGCGAAGCCTTCTAGTCCACGTCAGCACGGCGGCCATTCCCGCCTATGGGCTTGGCGCGGCTGAAGATTTCGCTTTACCGAAATCGATTGCCCGTTTGGGGAGCGTAGGCTTGCTGGCCTATTTGGCCTCGTTGCTCAACGAGTGGGACGCGGCAATGGCGCGCGAGCAGATCGCAAACGCGATCAAGCGCTTCGGGCTTGATCCCAGCCGTCCAGCTGACGTGATCGCAGCCACGGCCTACGTCTGGTCGAGATATCAGCTTCCCCGCCATATCTGGGAGGTCCCGTATATGGGGCCGGGGCTAGACGCAGCATCCGAAGCAGTAATGCGTTTTGTACTCGTCAATCCCGGCGCATTCACGTCGATGAATCAAAAGGCCGCCGATCAGATCGTGGCGGCGGCCATGGGCGGCCTGTCCAACCTCAACCTGGAGAGCCAGGCTCGGCCCATGGGCGTCGATCCGGCGCTTCAGACGAGAAGTGAAAGCGCGCGAGCCGCGATCGCCATCCATCTCTTGAAAGGGGATTGGCAAGCCCATCACCTCGTCCCGGTCATGACAATCGGAAGGTACGCCTACATATTTAATCTTGCGATAGATGATGGATGGAAGACCAATCTCGCAACCAACCTTATCGCATTGCCCGCAAACCCAAGCACGCAATTGAGCACCGGCGAAATCCTTCCGATACACAACACCAATCACCCAAATTATAATAATGATACTTTGGCGCTCATATTATTGGAGCGCAGTAAATTTCCTGAAAACCTCACATCTACCGATGCGTTCGCCATTCTACAAGCTGTTGCAAATATAAATCGCGCCAGAATCCTAGATGGTTATTACAATCCAGTTATGAAGATCGACAATGAATAATATCTGGGAGGTAGATGTCAGGCATTCGACCTTCATGCACCTCGCTATGCCATCGGACGATTGCGAAGCGCCGATAACAGTAGTCCATTCTCTGCAGGGGTCGTCTAATCCCGACCGAGACATCGGCATATACGGCGGCCACATCAACATGGACGTGATCCGCTCCGTCGAGCTGACCATGCTGCGCGAAGATTTCGAGGACGACTATTTCACCTGGGGCGGCGTCATGTTCGCGTCCGAGAAACTGCGGGACACCATGGCTCTCGATGCGTCGGTGGTCAATTTCGTCGAGGTCAATGACAGCAAGTCTGCTCCGCTTCCGCGATCGAAGAAATATCAGATTATGCTGCCGCTACTGGAGGACGATGTTTCCGATAGGAAGAGGTGCCGCTACAGTTGGCAGCCGCGCCGCTCGAGAAATTATCCGCAGCCTGTGGAGCGCCGCCGCATACGAGCCAAGAAGGGCGACGTTCCGCCATATGTGTACCATATCGCGATCCGCCCGGACTTCGAGCCTGACTGCGACTTGTTCTACGACAGCTTCTTCGCCGACACTCTGTTTTGTACGGACGCTCTCGCGCTTCGGGTTCTCGAAGCCGGTTGCGCGGGCATGAGCTTCGTTCACCCGGATGGATATCGTAAGGGAAGGCCGCGCGTCCGCCGAACCCTCGATGGCGTCGAGGAAAATTTGGCGGATTGAGATACGGGCAGAGCCACTTGGTCGGGTTCCCCATTGCGCGGCGCGGGTCTAAAACACCTGTATGAACGCCCCCACCAAATCCCCCATCGCCGAAGCCCTGCCCGAGTGGCGGCTGGATGACCTGTTCGCCGGCCGTGACGATCCGAAGATCGGCGAACGCCTGGCCAAGGCGGCGGCGGACAACGACGCCCTGGTCAAGCTCAAGGGAGCCTTCGTCGGCGCGCGGGCCAATGCGGACCGGCTCGGCATGCTGCTGGCCGAAAGCATCCGGCTCTACGAAGCGGCGACAAACGGGCTGTGGATCGTCGGGGCCTACGCCTCGCTGTCGGCGTCGGTGGCGCGGGACGATCCCGCCTGGGCCAAGTTCGAGGCGGACATTCGCGGCAAGTCCTCGGCCATCGCGGCGGAAAGCCTGTTCTTCACCCTCGAACTCAATGAACTTGAGGAGTGGGAGATCGAGGCGGCCCTGCGCGCCAGTCCGGCGGCGGCGCGCTATCGCCCCTGGCTGCGGCGGGTGCGCCTGGGCCGTCCGCACGAGCTGTCAGCCGACCTGGAGCGCATGTTGGTGGATCGCGGTCCGGCGGTGGCCAACTGGACCCGGCTCTATGACGAGACCCTCAGCCGGCTGGTTGTCGCCAGTGGCCGCGAAACCATGACCCTGGCCGAGGCGCTGAACCGCCTGTCCGATCCCGACCCGAAACAGCGCAAGGCCGCCGCACAGGGCCTGGCCAAGGCGCTTGAGGCCAACGCGCCGGTGCTCGGCCTTTCGCTGAACACCGTCGCCATGGAAAAGGCGGTCGAGGACCGCTGGCGCAAGTTCGACACCCCCGCCGCCTCGCGGCACCTGGCCAACGAGGTCGACGCGGCCTCGGTCGCGGCCATGGAGGAGGCGGTGGTTGACGCCTATCCGCGCCTGTCGCACCGCTATTACGCCCTGAAGGCCAAGCTGATGGGCAAGCGGGTGCTGGACCACTGGGACCGCAACGCCCCGCTCGATCAGGCCAAGCCGAAGACCTACAGCTGGAGCCAGGCCAAGGGGATGGTGCTTGAGGCCTTCTCAGGTCTCACCCCCGTCTTCGCCGACCACGCCCGCACCTTCTTCGACCACCCCTGGATCGACGCGCGGCCCAGAAGTGGCAAGTCGTCCGGCGCCTATTCGCATCCGGTCACCTCCGACGCCCACCCCTACGTCTTCCTCAACTACATGGGCGAGCGGCGCGACGTGCTGACCCTGGCCCATGAACTGGGCCATGCGGTGCACCAGACCCTGGCCGCACCGCTGGGCACCTTGCTCGCGGACACGCCCCTGACCCTGGCGGAGACCGCGTCGATCTTCGGCGAAGGCCTGGTGTTCGAGCGCCTGCTGGCCGAGGCTACTCCCGCCGATCGCCGCGCCCTCCTGGCCGGCAAGATCGAGGATGGCCTCAACACGGTGGTGCGCCAGATCGCCTTCCACAGGTTCGAGACGAAATTCCACGCGGCGCGGGCCGAATCCGAGGTGTCCGCCAACCAGATCGCCGAGATCTGGCTGCAGGTCATGGGCGAAAGCCTCGGCCCGGCGGTGAAGCTGAACGCGGGCTATGAGTACTACTGGGCCTACGTCAGCCACTTCGTCCACGCGCCCTTCTATGTCTACGCCTACGCCTTCGGGAACCTGCTGGTGGAGGCGCTGATGGCGGCGCGCGAGCGCGACCCCGTAGCCTTCACGCCGCTCTACGAACAGCTCCTCGCCGCCGGTGGGACCAAGACCTATGTCGAGGCCCTGGCGCCCTTCGGCCTCGATCCGCGCCAGAAAAGCTTCTGGGCCGCCGGCTGCCTGCGCCTGGAGCGGCTGGTGGACGAGTTCGAACGGCTGGTGTGAGCGAAGATTTTACCACGAAGCACACGAAGAGCACGAAGGGCTCCGTGGCGCGGCGCCTTTGCCGGTTAGCCGTCAAAGATTCAAAGGCGGGCGCAGCCGGCGAAAATTAAAGACGCGCCGCAAAAGTTCACGGCTTGGCGCCCCTTCGTGCCCTTCGTGTGCTTCGTGGTGGAATCAAACGCTTGATCGCCAGCTCGACCCTCGAAGCGCTAGGCTCGACTTGCGTTTCGTGAGGTCCGGTTTAGTCAGAGCCGGCATTCCGCTCCATTCATTCGCGACCCCATTTCAAACGACAAGACACATAGTTCGAGGTTTTCCCATGGCTGACGACCAAGCTCCGGCCCCATCGGCGCCGCAGGCCCAGATCGAGTCTCCGCTCGGGTCCTTCGAGGGCCGCAAGCCGCCCGCGCCGGCCTGGTTCGAATGGGCCATCGCCCAGGAGCCGGAGCGCTCCTTCGTCGAGGTCTCGGGCGCCAACATCGAACTCCTCACCTGGGGCCAGAAGGGCAGGCCCGGCCTGCTGCTGATCCACGGCAACAGCGCCCACGCCGACTGGTGGAGCTTCATCGCCCCCTATCTGGCGCAGGACTATCGCGTGGCGGCGATCTCGCTCTCCGGCATGGGCGCCTCCGACTGGCGCGAGAGCTACTCCTTCGAGGTGTTCGCCCAGGAAATGTACGCCGGCGCCCAGGCCGCAGGCCTCTACGAAGGCCCGGTCAAGCCGATCTTCTGCGGCCACTCCTTCGGTGGATCCCAGGTGTTCTACGCCGCCCGCGCCTATCCGGAGTGGATGAGCGGCGCCCTGCTGATCGACACCGGCTTCGGCGGCCCGCCGCCGGCCACCGAGGGCTTTCGCCAGCCGCAGATGCGCACCCAGCCCAACCGGGTCTATCCGACGCTGGAAGCGGCCCTGGCCCGGTTCCGCTTCATGCCGCCGCAGGGCTGCGCAAACCCCTACATCGCCGATTTCATCGCCCGCCGCTCGCTCAAGCCCGCCAGGACCGAGGACGGCGCCGACGGCTGGACCTGGCGGTTCGATCCGTTGCTGTGGGGCAAGCTCGACCGCACGGCGATGGCGTCCATGACGCTGGAGCCCAGCTGGTGCCCGATGCTGCACATCTACGGCGAGCATTCCATGGTCATGCGCCGCTCCCAGGAATCGCCGGGCCATAAATTGCTCAGCGGCCTGAAGCAGGTCGTGATCCCCGATTCCGAGCACCACATCATGGTCGACCAGCCCCTGGCCCTGATCTCTGCGATGCGCGGCGTGCTGACCGGTTGGCCGCGAGGGTAGACGTGCGAACACGCGCTCGCTACCGCGGCAAGTTCGCGCTTGCGCGTCCGTGCGAGGAATCTGGGATTGAGCGGCGCGCCGCATTGCTATAGTCGGCGGTCAGTCGCAAACGCCAATTCGAGAGACGCTAAACATGGCCGGTAAGGCTTCCGATTATCACCACGGCGAGATGGACGTTCACGCCCAGCAGCAGACTTTCCACGCCGTCATGATCATGACCAAGTGGGCCTCGCTCGCGGTCGTGGTCGGCGTGCTGTTCCTGACCCTATGGTTCTGCACCGCGGCCGGCCTCGGAACCGCGTTCCTCAGCGCCATCATTCTCCTGGCCGTGGGCGTGTTCGCCTTGCGCCAACGGGCCGCGCCCGCGCACTAGCGCCGCGATCGTCGGATGTCCGGCGATCCAGGGCGGCCCGGTAGAGGTCGCGACGGGGGGATTGAGAGAAGCGTATGACCGCGCAGATCGCCGTCACCAAGGAACGCGTTGGCGAGCCGCGCGTGGCCGCCACGCCCGATTCGGTCAAGAAGCTGATCGGGCTGGGCTTTTCCGTCACCATCGAGACCGGCGCCGGCCTTGGCGCCTCCATCAGCGACCAAGCCTATCTGGACGCCGGCGCGACCATTGCGCCGAGCGCGGCCGCCGCGCTGAAGGACGCTGATGTAGTTCTGAAGGTGCGCGGGCCCTCCGACGCCGAGGTCAAGGCGCTGAAGGCCGGCGCCATCCTGATCGCCCTGCTCAATCCTCATAACGAAAAACCGCTGCTGACCGCGCTGGCTGGCGCGAAGGTCTCTGCCTTCGCCATGGAATTCGTGCCGCGCATCACCCGCGCCCAGGTGATGGACGCCCTGTCCAGTCAGGCCAATCTCGCCGGCTATCGCGCGGTGATCGAGGCGGCGGAAGTCTACGGCCGCGCCCTGCCGATGATGATGACCGCCGCCGGCACCGTCGCACCGGCCAAAATCTTCATCATGGGCGTTGGCGTCGCCGGGCTGCAGGCCATCGCCACCGCCCGGCGGCTGGGCGCGGTGGTCACCGCCACCGACGTGCGTCCCGCCACCAAGGAGCAGGTGGAAAGCCTGGGCGCCAAGTTCGTCGCCGTGGAGGACGAGGAGTTCAAGGCCGCCGAGACCGCCGCCGGCTACGCCAAGGAGATGAGCACCGAATACCAGGCCAAGCAGGCGGCGCTGGTCACCGAGCACATCAAAAAGCAGGACATCGTCATCACCACCGCCCTGATTCCGGGCCGGCCCGCGCCCAAGCTGGTGTCGGCCGAGCAGGTGGCCTCGATGAAGCCCGGCTCGGTGCTGGTGGACCTGGCGGTGGAGCAGGGCGGCAATGTCGCCGGCGCCAAGCCCGACGAGATCGTCGAGACCGGCGGGGTGAAGATCGTCGGCGTCACCAACCTGGCCGGCCGCATCGCCGCCGACGCCTCCAACCTCTATTCCCGCAACCTGCTCGCCTTCGCCGGCCTGCTGTTGAAGGACGGCGCGCTGGCGCCCGACTGGGACGATGAAATCCTCAAGGCGTCGCTTATCACCAAGGACGGCGCCGTCGTGCATCCGGCGTTCAAGAGCGCCTAGGGACAACCGCCATGGAAACCGTCGACCCCACCGTCTTCCGCCTGGCCATCTTCGTGCTGGCGATCTTCGTCGGCTACTACGTGGTCTGGAGCGTGACGCCCGCCCTGCACACGCCGCTGATGGCGGTGACAAACGCCATCTCCTCGGTGATCATCGTCGGCGCGCTGTTGGCTGCCGCCGCTCACGGGGTGAATGGCGCGGGCGCCGGGGCGACGGTCTGGGTGTCGAAGGGCTGCGGCGCGGTGGCGGCGGGGCTGGCGGCCGTGAACATCTTCGGCGGCTTCCTGGTCACCCAGCGGATGCTGGCCATGTACAAGAAGAAACAGAACTAGCGGCGGCGGACGGGACAGCACCATGAACGCCAACATCGCCGCCATCGCCTACATCATCTCGGGCGTGCTGTTCATCCTGGCGCTGCGCGGGCTCTCCAGCCCCGTGACCAGTCGCCGCGGCAACCAGCTCGGCATGATCGGCATGACCATCGCCGTGGGCGTGACCCTGCTGACGCTCTTCAGCCAGGGGGCGCTGGACCCCATCACCATCGGTCTGATCCTCGGCGGCGTCGCCATCGGCGGCACGGTCGGGGCGGTGATCGCCCGGCGGGTGCCGATGACCTCGATGCCGCAGCTGGTGGCGGCCTTCCACTCCCTGGTGGGCCTCGCCGCCTGCCTGGTCGCGACAGCCGCCATCTACACCCCCTCG
>Ga0302314_10011262_pt1 | contig 15614 bp, 14 predicted proteins | sample III_Palsa_N2_3_FD_200533 | JGI IMG/M metagenome (GOLD analysis project Ga0302314, IMG submission 200533) | Peat permafrost microbial communities from Stordalen Mire near Abisko, Sweden - III_Palsa_N2_3 | ecosystem: Environmental > Terrestrial > Soil > Palsa > Peat permafrost | place: Sweden...
CGGCTTGGTACTCCTCGGCCAGCCGGGCGATATAGGCGGCGGCCGGCTCCGAGCGGGTGACCGCGCCGATGCCCTGGCCGGCGCTCCAGATGTCCCGCCAGGCTTTGGCGTTGGCCCCGCCGTCCTTGATGTCGATGGCCACGGATTTGTCGCGCGCCAGCTTTGTGGGATCGAGCCCGTTGGCGAGGATCGATGGACCCAGGAACGTGGCCGGGATGCCGGTGAAACAGTCCGTCACCATCACGTCCGCCGACTCGCTGGCCACGATCATGGCCTTGAAGTCGGGGGCGGTATTCGCCTCGGCCGAAGCCAGGAAGGGCGAGCCAATGTAGGCGAAGTCCGCGCCCATAACTTGCGCGGCCAGGACTCCGCGGCCGGTGGCGATACAGCCGGACAACGCCAGGGGTCCGTCCCACCAGCGCCGGATTTCCTGCACCAGGGCGAAGGGCGAGACCGCGCCTGTATGGCCGCCGGCGCCGGCGGCCACGGCGATCAATCCATCGGTCCCGCCGGCCGCGCACTTGCGGGCATGCCTGTCGCTGATCACGTCGTTGAACACCAGCCCGCCATAGGCGTGCACGGCCTGCACGATCTCCGCCGGCGCGGCCAGGCTGACGATGACGATGGGGACTTTGAAATCGACGACGGCGGCGACGTCGTTCTGGAGCCGATCGTTTGTGCGGTGGGCGACGATGTTGATGGCGAACGGCGCCGCATTTTCGTCCCGCGCAAGCGCCTGCGTGATCTCGTCCAGCGCCTCGCGCAGCAACGCTGGACATCTCGGATTGAGGGCGGGCAATGCGCCCACGATGCCGGCGCGGCACTGGGCGACGAGCAATTCGGTCGTCGAGGCGATGAACATCGGCCCGGCCATGACTGGCAACTTCAGTCGTCTTGCGAGCGTCTCGGCCGTGGCCCGCGATCCGAGGCTCGTGTTCGCCATAGGCGTTGCCTCAGTAGGACTTCGGTTGGTTCAGCACCTTTTCGGCGATGAACGAGGCGATCAGCTGCTCGGTAATCGGCGCGATGCGGGTGATCAGGACTTCGCGCAGCAGTCGCTCCACGTGGTATTCGCGGGCGTATCCGAAGCCGCCGTGGGTGAGAACGGCCTGCAGGCACGCGTCGTATCCGGCCCTGGCCCCCAGGAACTTGGCGCTGTTGGCTTCAGCTCCGCAAGGCTTGCCGGCGTCGTAGAGCCGGGCGGCGTGCATCGCCATCAGCCAGGCGGACTCGAGATACATCCACCGCTCGGCCAGAGGATGTTGGATGCCCTGGTTCTGGCCGATGGGCCGGTCGAACACGATCCGCTCGCGGGCGTACTTCGAGGCTCGCCTCAGCGCGTCCTGGCCGATGCCGATGGCTTCGACGCCGACCAACACCCGTTCTGGATTCAGACTGTCGAGGATGTAGGAAAATCCCTTACCCTCCTCGCCGACGCGGTCAGCCTCCGGGATGAACAGGCCATCGATGAATATGGCGTTGGAGTCGACCGCCTTGCGGCCCATTTTCGGGATTCGCCGCACCTCGATCTTCGACCGATCAAGGTCGGTATAGAAGATGGTGATCCCGTCGGTGGGCCGTCTGGCGTCCTCGAACTTCGTCGTCCGTGTCAGGAGCATGATCTTGTTGGCCACCTGGGCCGTGGAGGTCCACACCTTCTGACCGTGCACCAGATAGCCGCCGTCGACTTTCTCGGCGAAGGTCTTGATCCGGGTGGTGTTGAGGCCGGCGTCGGGCTCGGTGAAGCCGAAGCAGCATTGGTCGTCGCCGGCGACCAGACGCGGCACCCAGCGCGCCTTCTGGTCGGGCGTCCCGTGAACGACGATGGGATGAGGGCCGAAGAGATTGATGTGCACCGCCGAGGCCGCCGCCATCCCGCCACCGTGCGAAGCCACTTCGTGCATCATCACGGCCGCTTCGGTGACCCCGAGACCCGAACCACCGTACGCCTCCGGCATGGTGATCCCCAGCCAGCCGGCTTTGGCCATCGCCTTGTGGAACTCGAACGGAAACTCGCCGTCGTCATCACGCGCCAGCCAGTAGTCGTCGTCAAAGCGCGTCACCACGGCGCGGACGCCTTCGCGCAGCGCCTCCAGGTCTTCGGCGGAGTTACTCATGCCGGTGTTCATCGAACCGCCTCCTGGTCGGATGCGAGGATGCGCCGAGCGGCCTTGAGGTGGGGAATGTCATACATCTTGCCGTCAATGCCGATGGTCCCGGCGTCCGGCTGGGCGGCGAAGACTTCCACCACCCGGCGTGCGTGAGCCACATCCTCGCTCGAAGGCGAGAAACAGATGTTAATCGGCGCCACCTGATCCGGATGAATGGCGATACGGCTGGTAAAGCCGTCTCGGCGCGAAGCCTTGCAGCTCTTGATCAAGCCCTCGGTGTCGCGGAAGTCAGCATAGAGGGTTTCAATGGGCGCGACCTCGGCGGCGGCGGCGGCGAACAGGCAGAGGGATCGCGCCAACTGATAGGGATGGCTCCAGTCGCCATCAGGGCCCCTATTGGTCGCCGCGCCAACGGCCGCGCTCAGATCCTCCGCGCCCCAGGTGAGGCCGGCGAGCCGCGGATGGGCCGGCGCGTAGCTGCCCAGATTGAATATCGCCTGGGGTGTCTCGGTGGCGACCACGAGGATGCGCGTCCGGCCGATCTCGAGGCCAGCCGATGCCTCAAGCGTATCAAGGTGACGGGCGATGCTGATGACGTCCTCAGCGCCATTCGCCTTGGGTAGCATGACACCGTCCAGCCCAGGCCTGACCACAGCGGCCAAGTCCTCGAGCGTCATGCCTGTGTCCAGCGCATTGATCCGCACCCAGAAGGTCCAGGGACGGGTCTCTCGTTCGCGAACAAGATCGCCCACCATCCCGCGCGCCTCGGCTTTGCGCGAAGGGGTGACGGCGTCTTCCAGATCGAGGATCAAGGCGTCCGCCCCGCAGGCCCTGGCCTTGGCGAACTTGCGCTCGCTATAGCCCGGCACGAAGAGCAGGGAGCGGAGCCTCATTTGGGCCTGCGCATCATCAGGGCCACGCGGCGGCAATAGACCACCTCCTCGTCCCGCTGGTTGAAACCGCGATGCTCGAAGGTGACGATCCCTTGGGAAGGCCGCGACTTGCTAACCCGCACGTCCGCGACCACGGACTCGGCGCGCAGCGTGTCGCCGGCGAACACCGGCTTTGGAAACTTCACCTCCTCCCAGCCAAGGTTGCCGACCGTCGTGCCGAGCGTCGTGTCGTACACCGACAGACCCACGATCAGGCCCAGAGTGTAGATGCTGTTGACCAGTGGACGCCCGAATTCAGTCGTCTTGGCGTATTCGACGTCGAGGTGGATCGCCGCCGGATTGTGGGTGAGGGCGGAGAACAGGATGTTGTCCATGTCCGTGACCGTCCGGCGAACTTCGTGCGCGAACGTCTGTCCGACCTCAAACTCTTCGAAATAGCGTCCGCCCATCCGCTTCGTCTCCGATCAGCCCAGAGGCCCAAGAATGGCGCCGGTCGCGACGGCATTGTAGGGCGCATCGCCGGGGTTGTGGATCTGGATGTGCGGCGCGCTCATTCCAACCTTCAGGGCTCGCGATCCCAGTTAACTCGCTTGCTTATCGTGCGCAAGCATACAATAAGAGTGACGTGAACGCGTTGCTGCACGGGTCGCTCGAAGGCGCTACAGGGATTGGGGTCGCTAGCCCCGAAAGGTCCCGAATGCCGCACGATCTGAACTTCGAGCTCCGGCTCGGCTTCCTGGTGCACGACGTTTCGCGATTGAGGCGCAACCTTATCGACCGATTTCTCAAGCCGCTCAACGTCACCCGCTCCCAATGGTGGGTGCTGGCCTTCCTGTCACGACGAGACGGCATGTCCCAGGTCTCGCTCGCCGAGGAACTCGACCTCGGCAAGGTGGCGCTCGGCGGCCTCATCGACCGTTTGGAGGCGAATAGTATCGTGGAGCGCCGGCCTGATCCGATCGACCGCCGCGTGAAGCGGGTCTTCCTGACCAAGACCGGCGCCGCCCTGATGAAAGAGATCCGCGCCAGCAGCGCGGAGGCCGAAGACCTCATCCTGGCCGGAGTCGATGACGACGATCTCAAAGCCACCGTTCGCGCGCTGCGGGGGATGAAGGCGAATCTCCTCAGGGAGTTGGGCGCCGGCCACGAGCCCCAGGAAGAGTCCGAAGGCTAAAAACGCGACGGAGACGATGGTGCAGGGACTAAGCGGAAAGACGGCGATCGTGACGGGCGGGGGCCAGGGCATTGGCCGCGCCATCGCCCTGCGTCTGGCCAAGAAAGGGTGCAAGGTCGCCATCCTGGATCTCAAGCCTGACGCGGCCAGGGAGACGGCCGCATTGGCCGGCGACGCCAGGGTCGAGATCTATGCCGTGGACGTCGGCGACCATGACGCAGTGCATAGCGCGGTCGCCCAGGTGGAAGCCGACCTCGGCCCGATCTGGCTGCTGGTGAATAACGCCGGCTGGGATCAGCCCATGCCGTTTCTCAAGACCGATACCGCGCTTTGGGACAAGATCATCCGCATCAATCTCTACGGTCCGCTCAATTTACATCATGCGGTCTGCCCGCGAATGGTGGAGGCGGGCGGCGGGCGTGTGGTCAACATCGCGTCGGACGCCGCGCGCGTGGGGACCAGCGACGAGGCCGTCTATTCGGCCTGCAAGGGCGGCCTGATCTCGTTCACCAAGTCGATGGCGCGCGAACTCGCCCGTAAGGGCGTTCTGCTCAACGCCGTGTGCCCAGGCCCCACCAACACGCCGATGATGCAGTCCATATTGGGGGCCGGCGAGGACGCCGTGAAATGGAAGGACGCCATGGTGCGGGGCATCCCGCTCCGGCGCATGGGCGAGCCGGAAGATTACGCCGGCATCGTCGCCATGCTGGCTTCAGACGATGGCGCCTTCATCACCGGCCAGACGATCTCCGTCTCCGGCGGCATGAACATGATCTGATCAATCGGCTTTGGAGATGCTGGACGAGATGACCTACGAAGACATCATCTATGACGTGCGCGGTCGCGCTGCCTGGATCACCATCAACAGGCCGAAGGTCTACAACGCCTTTCGCGGTCGCACGGTGGAAGAGCTCATCCATGCCTTCCAACGCGCCGCGAACGATCGGGAGATCGCCAGCATTGTCCTGACCGGCGCGGGGGAGAAGGCCTTCTGCACTGGCGGCGATCAGTCGGCTCACGAGGGTAGTTACGACGGCCGCGGTGTGATGGGCCTGCCCATTGATGAGCTGCAGGGCCTCATCCGAGATGTTCCCAAGCCGGTTATCGCGCGGGTCAACGGCTTCGCCATCGGCGGCGGCAACGTCCTGGCGACGCTCTGTGACCTGACCATCGCCGCCGAACACGCTCAGTTCGGCCAGGTCGGCCCCAAGGTCGGCTCGTTCGACGCCGGATGGGGCACCAGCCTCCTGGCCCGCAGCGTCGGCGACAAACGGGCGCGCGAGATATGGTTCCTAAATGAGCGCTACACGGCCCAGCAGGCCCTGGAGATGGGCCTGGTGAACAAGGTCGTGCCGATGGCGGATCTGGACGCCGCCGTCACCGACTGGACCGACAAATTGGCGGAGCGCTCGCCCACGGCGCTGGCTTTCCTCAAGCGCTCGTTCAACGCCGATTCCGATTCCATTCGCGGGATCAGCAACTTCGCTCTCCACGCCGTGAAGCTGTTCTACGATACGCCAGAGTCCAAGGAAGGCGTCGCGGCGTTCAACGAGAAGCGCACGCCCGACTTTCACAAGTTCGTCAGCTAGTCAGGTCCATTCGCCGCGGCGCTGGCGCTTGCTTGGGATGATCGCGCGCGCTAATAGTACGCAAGCGAACCATAAGCGTCCGTGTGGTTGGGGCGGGGAATGATCGAGCGCACACTCTTCCGCGAAGAGCACAACATTTTCCGCACGTCCGTGCGCCGATTCATGGAGCGCGAGGTCGTCCCCTTTCACGCTCAATGGGAGCGCGATGGCGTAGTGCCGCGGGAGCTCTGGCTCAAGGCGGGCGCCGAGGGACTGCTTTGCTGCACCGTGCCCGAGGAATTCGGCGGCCTCGGTCTGGACTATCTGTTCGACGTAGTCGTCTTCGAGGAGCTCTGGCGCGTGGGCGCCAGCGGCCCTGGCTTCCTCATACATACCGATCTGGTGGCGACCTACATTCGTTCCTTCGGAACCGATGCGCAGAAGCGCCATTGGCTGCCCCAGATGGTGAGCGGTGAAGCGATCGGCTCGCTGGGTATGACCGAACCTCACGCCGGCAGCGACCTCAAGGCGATCCGCACCCGCGCCGTCCGCGACGGCGACGATTTCGTGATCAGCGGCCAGAAGGTGTTCATCTCCAACGGTCAGCTCTGCGGTCTGGTCGTCCTGGCCTGCAAGACAGACGGGGCGGCCGGCGCCAAGGGCATCACCCTCTTTCTCGTGGAGGCCAATCGCGAGGGCTTTCGACGCGGACGCAACCTCGAAAAACTCGGCATGCACGCGCAGGACACTTCGGAGTTGTTCTTCGACGAAGTCCGCGTGCCTGCGACCAACATGCTGGGCCAGGAGGGCGGCGGCTTCCGTCTCATGATGACCAAGCTGGCGCAGGAGCGGCTGGCCCAGGCGATCCGGTCCGCGACCGTCACCGAAACGGTCATCGAATGGACCGTCGATTACACTTCGAAGCGCGAGGCGTTCGGCCAGACCATCGGGGACTTTCAGAACACCCAGTTCACGCTCGCCGGTCTGAAGACCGAGGCGGCCGTGGCGCGCGTCTACACCGACAAGTGCATCGAGCTTTTCATGCAAGGCAAGCTAGACCCGGTCGACGCGGCCATGGCCAAGCTGTTCACCTCCAACCTGCACTGCCGCACCGTGGATGAGTGCCTGCAGCTGTTCGGGGGCTGGGGATACATGTGGGAATACCCGATCGCGCGGGCCTACGCCGATGCCCGGATCGTGAAGATCGCCGGCGGTTCGATCGAAATCATGAAGACGATCATCGCGCGGCAGATGTTCCCCAGGAACAAGACCATACGCGCGGCGGCCCTGTAGTCGGCGACATCGTAGGGAGGAAGACCATGGCTGATCGAAAGGTGGTGATCACCTGCGCCGTTACGGGTTCCATCCACACGCCGTCGATGTCGCCCTACCTGCCCGTCACCGCCGAGGAGATCGCCGAAGCCGCTGTCGGCGCCGCTGAGGCCGGCGCGGCCATCGTCCACCTGCACGCGCGCGATCCCCTGGACGGGCGGCCGGATCAGTCGCCGGAGGCCTTCGAACCCTTTCTGCGGGTGATCAAGCAGCGCTCCGATGTGGTGGTGAACCTGACCACCGGCGGCTCACCCTACATGTCCGTCGAGGAGCGCGTTCGCCCGGCGGCGGTTTGGAAGCCCGAGGTCGCCAGCCTGAACATGGGCTCGATGAACTTCGGCCTGTTCCCGATGCTCAAGCGGTTCAAGACGTTCAAGCACGATTGGGAGCCGGCCATGCTCGAAGGCTCACACGATCTCGTCTTCCGCAACTCGTTCAAGGATATCCGCTATGCGCTGGAGACCCTGAACCAGACCGGAACCCGCTACGAGTTCGAGTGCTACGACACCAGCCACCTGCACAATCTCCACTACTTCCTTGGCGAAGGCTTGGTGAAGCCGCCGCTGTTCATCCAGACCGTGTTCGGCCTCCTGGGCGGCATTGGCCCGCACCCCGAGGAAGTGCTGCACATGAAGCGCACGGCCGACCGTCTGTTCGGCGAGGCCTATCACTGGTCCGTGCTGGGCGCCGGCCGCGGCCAGATGCCGATCGCCGCCATGGGCGCGGCCATGGGCGCGAATGTTCGCGTGGGCCTCGAAGACAGTCTGTGGATCGGACCAGGCAAGCTGGCAGAGTCCAACGCCGTCCAAGTCCGGCAGGTGCGGCAGATCATCGAAGGCCTCGGCCTGGAGATCGCCACGCCGGACGACGCCCGCCAGATTCTGGCGCTCAAGGGCACCGACAAGGTCGCGTTCTAGATCATGCTCGAGACCCATCATCGAGCCATCTATGGCGAGGATCACGCCCAGTTCCGCGCCTCCGTGCGCCGGTTCCTCGAGGTTGAGTTCGCGCCCCACATCGACCGCTGGGAGGCCGAGGGCCGGGTCGACAAAAGCTTCTGGCGCGCGGCCGGCGCCGCGGGATTCCTGTGTCCGCAGGTTCCCGAAGCCTATGGCGGCCTCGGCCTCGACTTCACATTCAACGCGGTCATCAATGAAGAGCTGAGTTATGCCGGCTGCGCCGACAACCTGACCCTGCAGTCGGACATAACCGTTGGTTATCTGATCCGCTACGGAACCGAGGCGCAGAAGCTCCGTCTGCTGCCCAAAATGGTTACCGGCGAGATCATCACCGCTATCGCCATGACCGAGCCCGGCGCCGGTTCGGACCTTCAGGGCGTGCAGACCACCGCGCGCCGCGACGGCGACGACTATGTGATCAACGGTTCCAAGACCTACATCACCAACGGCCAGAACGCCGACCTGATCATTGTGGTGGCGAAGACCCAGCCGGACCTCGGCGCCAAAGGGACATCACTCATCCTGGTGGAAGCCGAACGGGCAGGCTTCGCCCGCGGACGCAACCTCGACAAGATCGGCCAGCACTCGGCCGATACGTCCGAACTGTTTTTCGAGGATGTGCGCGTGCCGGCGGAGGACCTGCTGGGCGAGGAGAACCGCGGCTTCGTTCACTTGGTCAGCGAATTGCCGCAGGAGCGCCTCTCAATCTCCATCAGCGCGCACGCGGCGGCGCAACGCGCGTTTGATGAGGCGGTGAAGTTCACCAAGGACCGCACCGCATTCGGGCAACGCGTGTTCGAATTTCAGAACACGCGCTTTCAGTTGGCGAAGATGTCCGCGCAACTTCAAGTCGGCTGGGCTCACCTGGACTGGGCGCTCCGGCGCCACGTCGCCGGCGCGCTCACCGCGAGCGAGGCTTCGGCCTCCAAGCTCTGGCACACCGAAATACAATGGGAAATTCTGGATGCGGCGCTGCAGCTGCATGGTGGCGCCGGCTACATGAACGAGTATCCGATCGCCAAGCTTTGGCGCGACGGTCGTGTACGGCGCATCTACGGCGGCAGTTCCGAGATCATGATGGAATTGGTCGGCCGTGGTCTCTGAGCGGCAAGGTTATCCGCACCTCCGAGGGGCTCGACAGCACGCCCATGGCTGAGCTCGGAGACTTGCGCGAATTTCGTCTGGAGATGGCCCCCATGGGCGTCGCTCACTTGGTGTTCGACGCGACGGGTCGTTCGATGAACGTATTCTCCAACGCCGCGATCCATGAATTAGGCCGCTTCGCCGCTTGGCTGGAAACGGCCGATGTCGCCGGAGTGGTGGTGCGTTCGGCGAAGAACGCGTTCTGCGCCGGCGCCGACCTCGCCGAGCTGGGCGTCGCCTACGACATGATCATGGCCGCCCCCAAGGCGAATCGGGCCCAGGTGGCCATTGATCATTTTTCGCCCCTGAGCCAAGCGCTACGAGCGCTGGAGACCAGCGGCAAGCCGGTGGCGGCCGCCATCGGCGGCCTTGCTCTCGGCGGCGGCTGCGAACTGGCTCTGGGCTGCCACTATCGAGTCATGGCCGACAGTCCTCGGGCAGCGCTGGGCCTGCCGGAGTCGCTGGTGGGACTATTGCCGGGCGCCGGGGGCACGCAACGCCTGCCGCGCCTCATCGGTGTCGAAGCCGCCCTGCCGGTGCTGCTTGACGGCAAACGGCTATCGCCGACAGAGGCCCTGGCCTGCGGCGCCGTGCACGAGGTTGTCGCACCGGGAGACGAAACCCTGGCCGCTGAATGCTGGGTCTTGAAGGCGTCGGCGGCGCAACAACCCTGGGATCGCACGGATTGGAAGCGCGAATCCTCTCAATCCCTCGCAGCGGCCTTGGAGTCCGCGCGAGCCCGCGTCGCAACCGAGACTCTCGGTCACTATCCGGCGCCGTTGGCGATCCTGGATTGCCTTGAGCAGGGCTTGCCGCTGCCCATGGCGGTCGCGCTCAAGGCCGAGATGGCGATCTTTTCGAAACTCATCCAGCGACCGGAACCGCGCAACATGATCCAGGTGTTGTTCCTGGGAAAACTCGACCACGACCGCCGAGCCAAGGCGGGCGCGTTGCCGGAGGTTCTTCCGGGCGTCGCAGCCGCCGTAGCGTCGGCGCTCTCTGACGTGGGCCGGCGTGCGCGCGCTGAAGGCGTCGGCGAATCGGAAATCATTGGGGCGTGGCGCGACGCCGGCTTTACCCGCCCGCTGGGCGAGCGCGCTGCAGTTGAACACACGCCTCCTCGAGGGGGAGCCGCCGGCTCAGGGCGCGAGAGCGCGGGACTCTGGTTTGAGCACCCGCCCTACACACCGCGGGAGGCATTGGCGGCCGCGTTCGTCATCGCGGGCGCGAAAGCGGCTATCCCCTATCTGAAGGTCCTGGACGAGGCAGACAGGCGGATCATCGACTACGCTGTCACCACGAACCTGGGGTTCCCAACCTACCTGGGCGGCCCGTTCACTCTCCTGGACTACCTCGGCGACGAAGGGCTGCGCGATGCCGCTTGAGACTCCTCCCGATCCAAAGCCCACCAGCGCCCTCGCCGGGATCAAGGTGCTGGATCTCACGCGGATCATCGCCGGACCCCTGGCGACTCAGATTCTCGGCGACCTCGGCGCCGACGTGGTGAAGGTCGAACGACCCGGCGAGGGAGACGACGTTCGCCGCACCGGTCCGCCGTGGGCGAGCGCCACCCAAGGTTCGGCGGACCCGCTTTCGACGTATTTTCTGGCGGCCAATCGCAACAAACGCTCGATCACCTTGGACTACACAAATGCGGAGGGCGCCCAGCTTCTGCGCCGCCTCGCGCTCGAAGCGGATGTTCTTATCGAGAACTTCCGGCCAGGAACCCTCGCCGGACACGGGCTTGGCCACGAGAGTCTGCAAGCGACCAATCCCCGATTGATCTACTGCGCTGTGAGCGGGTTCGGCCAGACCGGTCCCTACGCCGGGCGGTCGGGTTACGATTACCTCGTGCAGGCGATGTCCGGCATGATGACCGTCAACGGCGTGGAGGGCGGCGAGCCGACGCGCGTCGGCATTCCCATCGCCGACATCTGCGCGGGCCACTACGCCGCCATGGGGGTGCTGGCCGCCCTCACGCAGCGCTCGGCCACGGGACGTGGTCAATTCATTGATATTTCCCTTTACGATGCCCAGATCGCGATCTTGCTGAACGCCTTCTCGGGCTGGTTCAATGGCGGAACAGCCCTCGGGCGCACCGGCAACGACCACCCAAGCGCCGTGCCTTATGGGGTCTACGACGTGGATGACGGTCAGATCCTGATCGCCACCTTCACCAATCGCGAGTTCGAGCGCTTGGCCGCGGCGCTCGGTCACGCGGAGTGGTCGCGCGATTCCCGCTTCGCCGCGAGCGGGGCGCGGGTCGCCAATCGGGCGGCCCTGCGCGATCTGATGACCGAGGCGTTGCGGGGCGGCACGCGAACGGAGTGGGTCGAACGCCTCAACGCGGCCACCGTCTCGTGTGGTCCGATCAATCAAATCGCTGACCTCGCCGACGATCCTCAGGTCAAGGCGAGGGGCGCCATCGTGGACATGGACCATGAGACCCTGGGTGTCGTGCGCACCGCCGCCAGCCCCCTTCGACTATCCGATGCGCCTCCCGTGTATCGAAGGCCGCCGCCAACCCTGGGCGAGCACACCGAAGAGGTTCTGGCGGAGTGGCTGGGCCTGGATGCGCCCGGCGTCGCGCGGCTGCGGGAAGAGGGCACCGTCTGAATTCCCCCTTTGCGCATGGCGCGCTTAGACTGAACGCCCTAACCACGGAAAGGTCCGACGACGCGCGCCATGACCCCACTGACCGGAAATTGGAACTATCCCACCAGCATTCGCTTCGGCGCGGGGCGGATCGTCGAGTTGGCGGAGGCATGCGCGGCGGTCGGGATCGTGCGGCCGCTGTTGGTCACCGACCGTGGTTTGGCTGGGCTTCCGATGATCGCCGAGGCGCGGGCCGCGCTGCGCGCCACCGGCCTGGAGGTGAGCCTGTTCAGCGACATCGCCGGCGATCCGACCGGCGATGACGTGGCGCGTGGGGGCGAGGCGCTCAAGGACCATCGCGCCGACGGGGTGATCGCCTTCGGCGGCGGCAGCGCGCTCGATTGCGGTAAGGCGATCGCCTTCGCCGCCCATCAAGACCGGCCTTTGTGGGCGTTCGAGGACATCGACGATAACTTCAAGCTCGCCGATCCAGCCAGGATCCTGCCGATCCTCGCCGTGCCGACCACCGCCGGAACGGGCTCGGAAGTAGGGCGGGCCAGCGTGATCAAGGACGAGGCCGCAGGGCTCAAGCGCATCATCTTCCACCCGATGATGATGCCCAAGCTGGTCATCGCCGATCCGGCATTGACCATTGGGCTATCGCCAAAGCTCACCGCGGCGGTGGGCATGGACGCACTGTCGCACAACCTCGAAGCCTTCTTCGCGCCCGGCTACCATCCTCTGGCCCGGGGGATCGCCGTGGAGGGCGCGCGGCTGGTCAAGGACTGGCTGGCCCTCGCGGTGCGCGAACCCGCCAACATCGCGGCCCGCTCGAACATGCTGGTCGCCGCCGAGGCCGGCGCCACGGCGTTCCAGCGCGGCCTGGGCGCCATGCACGCCTTGGCTCACCCCTTGGGGGCGCTCTATGGGATCCATCACGGCCTGCTGAACGCGATCCTGATGCCCTATGTGATCGCCGCGAACCGGCCGGCGATAGAGGCCGAAGCCGCCGATCTGGCGCGCCAGCTTGGGCTCGGCGCGTCGGCGGATGACTTGCTGGCCTGGGTGCTGGACCTGCGGCGCGAGATCGGCATACCGGCAAGCCTCGCCGAGGCCGGCGCGCCGGCTATCGATATCGGCAGGATCGCCGAAATGGCGGTCAGAGACCCCTCCGCCGCGACGAACCCGATCGCCTTCACGGTGGCCGACTACACGGCCATACTGGAGCGGGCGCTGGCCGGCCAGGAGCCCGCCATCTCTCCGAGGCGCTGACGATGACCGAGCTTGCCAAACTGACCCGCGAGGGCCTGATCGAGCTGGTCCGCTCCGACACCTTCAAGGCGTTCAAGGTCGGCGTCTTCGACATCGATGGGGTGATGCGCGGCAAGTACATGCACCGCGACAAGCTGATCTCGTCCCTCCAATCGGGCTTCGGCTTCTGCGACGTGGTGCTGGGGTGGGATTCGCAGGATCAGATCTACGACAACGTCGAACACACCGGCTGGCACACGGGATTTCCCGACGCCGAGGTTCGCCTGGCGCCAGGTACGGCGCGGCCCCTGCCATTCGAGGACCAGACGTTGTTCGTGTTGGGCGAGTTCGCAGGCAAGGCTGAGGCCGTCTGTCCACGGGGCGTCCTGCGGCGTGTGTTGGCGCGGGCCGATGCGCTCGGCTTTTCGACCCAGGCGGGCTTCGAATTCGAATTTTTCGTCTTCGACGAGACACCCGAGAGCATTCGCGAGAAGGGCTATCGCAACCTCAAGCCACTGACGCCGGGCAATTTTGGCTACTCGGTCATTCGCAATTCGGTGCACGCGGAGCTGCACCACGAGCTCCTGGACATGTGCGAAGCCATGCGCATGCCGCTGGAGGCTTTGCATTCCGAGACCGGCGCCGGCGTGCTGGAGGCGGCTTTCCGCGTCGAGGGCGGCCTCGAAGCGGCCGACCGCGCGGCCCTGTTCAAAACCTTCGCCAAGGTGCTTGCCCAGCGGCGAGGCCTGATGGCGACGTTCATGGCCAAATGGTCGGACGATTGGCCGGGCCAGTCCGGCCACATCCACATCTCGCTCACCGATTCCAAGGGCGCTCCGTCGTTCCATGAGGAAGGCGCGCGGCTTGGCATGTCACAGGTGATGCGCTGGTTCGTCGGCGGCCAGCAGCGGCTGATGCCGGAGCTGCTCGCCATGATCGCCAGCACGGTGAACAGCTACTCCCGCCTCATTCCGGGCTATTGGGCGCCCACCAGCGCCACCTGGGGGGCGGAGAACCGGACGGCCGCCCTGCGGGTGATCGGTGGGGGCGCCAAGAGCCAGAGGGTCGAATATCGGGTCGCCGCAGCGGACATAAATCCGCACATCGCCCTGGCCGCGGCTTTGGGCTCGGGACTATGGGGGATCGAGAACCGGATCGAGCCGACCGATCCGGTCAGCGGCAACGCCTACGCCCAGACGTTTCCACCTGAGCAGCAGTTCCCCGCCACTCTCGGCGAAGCCGCCGAACGCCTGAAGCGGTCTGATATCGCCCGCGACTTGTTCGGTCACGAATTCGTCGAGCATTTCGCCAACACCCGGATCTGGGAGGAACGCGAGTTCCGCCGCAGGGTGACGAGCTGGGAGCTCGAGCGCTATTTCGAGATCATCTAAATCGACGCCGAGCGGTTATGATAGTCAAGGCCACTGGTCTCCGGAGGTGAGGACGATGCGGACCAACAGCGCCGACAGGGAGCTACGCGCTCGCGCCGAAGCGGTGATCCCCGGAGGGATGTACGGACACCAGTCGACCGGCCTCCTGCCTGACGACTACCCCCAGTTCTTTTCCAGGGCCAAGGGCGGGCGGCTGTGGGACGCCGACGGGAACGAACTCCTCGACTTCATGTGCGCCTATGGACCCAACCTGTTCGGATATGGCGATGAGGAGATCGACGGCGCCTTCATCCGCCAGCTCTCCGTCGGCGACGCCCTGACCGGGCCCACGCACCTGATGGTCGAGCTGGCCGAGAAGATGACCGGCATGGTGCGGCACGCCGACTGGACGATGTTCTGCAAGAACGGCACCGACGCCACATCCATGGCTCTTGTCACCGCCAGGGCTCACACCAGACGCCGGGCCATCGTCATGGCCAAGGGCGCCTATCATGGCGCGGCCCCGTGGTGCGTCCCGCGGGGCGCCGGGGTGACGCCCGAGGAGAAGTCCCATCAGATCTTCTGCGACTACAATGACGTCGCCAGCCTGGAGGAAGCCGTCGGCAGGGCGGGCGAGGATCTGGCGGCCGTCTTCGCCGCGCCCGTGAAGCACGACGCGTTCGTCGACCAGGCCATGCCCAATCCCGCCTACGCCCGGAGGGCGCGCGAGCTTTGCGACCAGACCGGAGCGCTATTAGTGGTCGATGACGTGCGCGCGGGCCTTCGCCTGGCGCGCGATTGCAGCTGGTCGCTGGTCGGGGTCGAGCCGGATCTGTCCTGCTGGGGTAAGTGTCTGGCCAACGGTCATGCGCTATCGGCTTTCCTTGGCTCCAACAAAGCCCGCAAGGCGGCCTCGTCGGTGTTCGTCACCGGCTCATTCTGGTTCCAGGCCGCTCCTATGGCGGCCGCGTTAGCGACGCTCGAGCGGGTCCAATCGACCGACTATCTGGAGCGGATCGAGGGCCTCGGTGAGCGCCTGCGTGCCGGCCTCGCCGAGCGGGCCTCGGCTGCGGGTTTCGGCCTGCGCCAGACCGGACCGGTGACCATGCCGCTCTTCCTGTTCGAGGATGACCCCGACCTGCGCAAGGGATTCTGCTGGTCCAGCGAGATGCTCAGGCGGGGAATCTATGTCCATCCCTGGCACAACATGTTCATGTG